>LNAP01000734.1_pt1 | contig 36139 bp, 37 predicted proteins | sample 602601 | NCBI WGS metagenome assembly LNAP01 (sample SAMN02440304, study PRJNA202911) | soil metagenome | biome: Subtropical and temperate rainforests or woodlands; isolation source: soil samples (1 kg each in a 20% v/v slurry with milli Q water) were... ... | reverse complement strand
TGTTCAGCAGCGCCTCCCTGCAGCGCGTGCGGGCCCGGCCGCAGCGTATCCCCAAGCAGCGCGTCGGTGCGCTGCAGCACCCCAAGCAGGCGCGCAACCGCCTGCTTTACGTTCTCGCTCGCGTCCGGCGAGCCGCTTGCAGCATTTGCCGCCGCTTCCAAGCCGCGAAGCACTTCGTTGAGGGGCGGACCCGACAGCACCGTCCGCAGCGCCTTCACCGTATCAACGTTCACTTCAAGTCCTCGCTGCAGCGCCGCAGCCGCAACGCGAGTCAAAGGCTCCACATCGTCTTGGGAACCTGCCCCCGACGCCACCGTTTCAGCTACGGCCTGCACCGTCTCGCGTGTCAGAGGAACGCCCTCCTCGTTCAGCGTCCGGACGATCACGCGGTTCGTCGGGGTATCCTTAACCCCGACCGTATTCAACACGTTCGTCATTGATTCCGTCGGCAGCTCGTTCGAAGAAACCGACAGAGGCCTCATTTGAATTACTCCGGAATGAGACTCGGGCAGTACCTGCAGCAGCGTGGCTTGACCGGCTGCAAGCGGCGACTCCAAACGCGCTCGCACGGGCACCCCCATAATGTTCAGCAGCGCCTCCCTGTCTCCGAGCAGTTGAAGGACAACGCCCCGAACCACTTGCCCGCTCTTCAGCTCCAGCGCCTTCGGCTCCCCGCTCACTTCACCGAGCAGCGAGCGCATGATCCGGCTGACATCCATTTCAATCCCTCCAATGACGATTCTCGCTATGAATGATATCGACACATCCTCACGTCATTGTAATACCTTTAAAACAATTCCATCTGCTCCGCAAACAGCTTTCCCAAAAACGAACGACGATGCATCGGACTCGGTCCGAACGTGAGAAGACGCTCCCGGTGCGTTTTGGTGGCATACCCTTTATGCCCCGCGATGCCGTATTCCGGAAACTGGGTATCCCACTCCAGGCAGAGACGATCCCGCGTCACCTTCGCTACAATCGACGCCGCCGCAATCGATTGGCTTAACGCATCCCCGTGAATGATAGACAGCTGAGCCAGTGGCACATCAACGGTTTCAGCGTCCACCAACAAATAATCCGGACGGGCCTGCAGTCCTTCCACCGCTCGTTTCATCGCTAACCTGGAAGCCTGCCGAATGTTAATACTGTCTATCGTCGGGGCATCAACCCTGGCAACAGCGACAGCCGCAGCCTCTTCCATGATGATCTGAAACAACGTTTCCCGGCGTTTTTCACTCAACTTCTTCGAATCGTCGATCCCTTCAATCACGATCCCCTTCGGAAGCACCACCGCCGCCGCCACCACGTCCCCGAACAAGCAGCCTCGCCCTACTTCATCGACCCCCGCGATGTGAACGGCGCCTTGAGCATATAAATCACGTTCATATGTATGCATGATCGGCCCTCCCGCACTAGCGAGATTGTATCATGTACCGGTTCTTCTGACCACTATCCCGCCTGCTCAGAAGGATCAAAATAGACAGACATACAACAAACCCATCGTCTCTATCTGCAAAATGTTGTCTGTATTGATTCTGCATAACGTGCGTCTTCATTTCACATGGAGAAATATTCGGTACGCTGCAACTATTTTGCTGAGTCAAGGGGAGAGTGTCCAGAAGCAGCGACGGCTGCCCATCCACCGCGGAGCGAGCCAACGAACCGCACAAACGCAAAAACGCGGAACTGCCCCAAAGACAGCATCCGCGTTTATAACTTTATGCTCATGGCAATTCCAACGTAATGCGCCCCAATTTCCCGCTGCGCAAATCATGCAAAAATGCGTCGGAAGCTTTTTCCAGATTAACCCTTCCTCCACTCACCACACAGCCCCGCCGCCTGCCGATCGCTTCCAAAACCTCCACAACTTCTTGCGGGTTGTCCACATCCTCCGGCAGTCGGTCGATGCCGTAGCGGTCCTCAAACACGTTCGGGTATAGACGAATCAACCGCTTCGTCACATCGAAAGCGACGTCCTCGGAATTTAATATTTCATCCCGAATCGCTCCGGTCGCAGCAAGCTTGTACCCGACACTCGTATCCTCAAATTTAGGCCACAAAATCCCCGGCGTATCGAGCAAGTCCATCTCTTTGCCAACCTTAATCCACTGCTGTCCTTTCGTTATGCCGGGACGATCTCCCGTAGCCGCCACATGGCGCCCCGCCAGCTTGTTAATCAGCGTCGATTTACCGACGTTCGGAATGCCCACTATCAACGTACGGATCGAACGAGGAGCCATCCCCTTCCGGCGCCAAGCCTCGAATTTCGGCTCCATCAGCTCACGGCAGCGGGGGAGAATGTCCCTGACTCCGGTGCCGGATGCGGCGTCTATCGGAAGCACCCGTATGTCCTCGGCAGCAAGCTGTGCCACCCATTGCTGCGTTGCGGACGGATCGGCAAGGTCGCTTTTGTTCAGTAAAACTAAGCGCGGCTTGTTTCCAACGATTTCGTGAACCATCGGATTTCTGCTCGACGCAGGAACACGCGCATCCAAAAGCTCGATGACCACATCGATCAGTTTCAGCTTCTCTTCGATCTGTCTCCGAGCTCTCGTCATATGCCCGGGAAACCATTGAATGCTCATACCCTCACCTCAGTGCGAAACGAATCCGATCGCATCAAGCGGCCAGATCGTTACGTCAGCCCTTCCGACAATTTCTTCGTACGGAATGAAGCCAATATCCCTGCTGTCCAGAGAGTTGCTCCGGTTGTCTCCCATAGCGAACACATGTCCTTCCGGGACTGTATTAGGTCCGTAACTCTTATTGTTGTAGGTTCTCCCTTGTGCAGCCGCTTCATCCAATTCCTTTTGCAAATAAGACTCCGCAAGCGGCACTCCGTTTACGAAGACCGTGTCGCCCTGCACTTCAACCGTTTCCCCCGGCAAAGCGATAACTCGCTTGATGTAATCCGCTCTATCCTTTGTGTGAAAAACGATCACTTCCCCGCGCTCGGGTGCACGAAGATCGTAAATGATTTTATTTACGATAATCCGCTCGGCAGTGTGGAAATTCGGTTCCATGGAAGGTCCCTCCACAATAAACGGAGAAAATAGAAACAACCGGATGACGACAACCAGAACGCCAGCAACGACGAGCGCTTTCAGCCATTCCATCGCTTCCTTTTTCCAACCTTCCGACGCGGCGGCGGGCTTCGATTGTTCCTCCACGGCTACCACTCCTTTTCTAGCAAAGAAAAAGGACTTGGTGTTAAGCGCCAAGCCCCCTGTGTATTCTTATCGAATTTCTTTAATTCTTGCCGCTTTGCCGCGCAGGTTGCGCAGGTAGTACAATTTCGCGCGACGCACTTTGCCTCGGCGAAGCACTTCAATCTTGTCAACGCGCGGGCTGTGCAACGGGAACGTACGCTCAACGCCTACGCCGTAAGAAATCTTACGCACTGTGTAGGATGCGCTGATTCCGCCGCCGCGGCGCTTAATGACAACGCCTTCGAACAACTGAACACGTTCACGAGTTCCCTCTTTAACCTTTACGTGAACTTTCAGCGTGTCGCCAGGACGAAAGTTCGGCAAGTCCGTGCGAAGCTGCTCGCGAGTCAATTCTTGAATCAAGCTGTTGCTCATGGAATTTCTCCTCCTTCCGTCCTAGACGTTCTTATGGCTCCGAAAAGCATCCGCTTTCGTTCATTGCACACAGAGGACCGCCCGTGATCCATTAAAACACACAAATATTATCTTACCACATTTGCATGGATCCCGCAATCAAGCATTCTGTCGAATTTCTATTTGCGGGTTTCTGTTTCCCACGAACGAATCAGCTCCCGCTCCCGCTCCGTTAAATCCGCAGCCTCCAATAGATCAGGTCTTCGCTGCCACGTGCGGTAAAGCGACTCCGTACGGCGCCACTTCGCAACATTCTCGTGGTGTCCCGACAACAGAACTTCAGGCACATCCCACCCCCGGAACGAAGCAGGCCTTGTATAGTGCGGATATTCCAGCAGCCCCGTAGAGAAGCTGTCCGTAACAGCCGATTGTTCGTTTCCGAGCGCCCCTGGAAGAAGCCGAACGACGCTGTCGATCACCGCGCATGCGGCGATTTCTCCTCCTGTAAGCACATAATCCCCGATTGAAATTTCGTCGGTGATCAGATGCCGCCGGATGCGTTCGTCATAGCCTTCGTAATGCCCGCAAATAAAAATCAAATGCTGTTCCATTGCCAGCTCTTCAGCCTTCCGCTGGGAATAAGTCTCCCCCTGCGGACAAAGCAGAATGATCCGGCGGCCGGAAGCGGCATCGCCGTATGTCTCTACCACGTGTTCAACGGCGGAGAAAATCGGCTCCGGCTTTAACACCATCCCCCCGCCGCCGCCATAAGGATAATCGTCGACGGTGCTGTGCTTGTTTCCGGAAAATTCCCGGAAATTGATTGCGCGCATTCGAACGATGCCTTTCTCCTGCGCTTTTCCAAGAATGCTTGTTTGAAAAAAACCGTTGATCATCTCCGGAAACAGCGTCAACACATCGATGTTCATTCCAACAGTCCCTCCATCAGGCGGATTGTTACGGTTTTAGCCGGAACGTCCACCACACGGACCACATCCCCAATATACGGAATGTAAGCAGACTTCCCTGTCGGGCGTTTCACGACCCATACATCGTTTGCGCCGGGGCGAAGAATTTCCGTAATCGTGCCGATCTCTTCTCCTTCTTCACTGACGACACGGCATCCGATAATGTCTTGGAAGTAAAATTCATTTTTTTCCAATCGGATACGCTTGTCTGCTGAAACGCGAAGATTCCAACCCTTGTAAGGCTCAACCTCGTTGATGTTGGAGAATTGATCGAATTTTACAATAAACACATTTTTCTGCGGTCGAGACTGCGCCACGGTGACAGCGACCGAACGGCTGTCGTCTTCCGGATGGGAAATGAACAGCTCGCTCCCTTTTCCAAACCGCTCTTCCGGGAAATCCGTTTCCGGCCAAACCTTTACTTCACCGCGAATGCCGTGAGTGTTTGCAATTTTTCCTACTAATAACGTCTTAGGTTTCATGAGAATCCTCCGCAAGGTTTCGACGCATTCGAATGCGCAAGAGGGCTAGGAACGAATGTCCTAACCCTCCATCGATGATTATGAGACGATTTCGACGGCAACCTTTTTTCCGCTTCGCATCGAAGCGGACGTTACGACCGTACGGACCGCCTTAATGATGCGACCGCTCTTTCCGATTACCTTCCCTACGTCATCGGGATGAACCCTCAGTCCATACAGGATGGAATCGTCGTCTTCCGTCACATCCACGCGCACGTCGTCCGGATGGTCGACCAACCCTCTTACGATCGTTCGTACCAGCTGATCCACAAGCGCACCTCCGTCCGCTGCAATTACTTCTGCAGCTTGGACTCGTGGAATTTCGTCATAATGCCCGCCTTGCTGAACAAGTTGCGAACGGTATCGGACGCTTGCGCGCCGTTCTGGAGCCATTTCAGTGCTTTCTCTTCATCGAGAGTCACTTGAGCTTCCTTCGTCAACGGGTTATATGTGCCGATTTCTTCGATGAAACGGCCGTCGCGCGGGGAACGGGAGTCGGATACGACTACACGGTAAAATGGAGCCTTGTGGGCACCTACACGCTTCAAACGGATACGTACTGCCATGAAACTTTCACCTCCTTCAAAAGAATGAATGCTCTATCTCTCGCCGGTTACCCGAACGGAAACTTCATGCCTTTGCTCTTCGTAAGCTTTTTTAAATGCTTGTTGCCTTTCCCGCCCATCATGCCGGAAAACTGTTTCATCATTTTTTTCATGTCTTCGAACTGCTTCAAAAGCCGGTTCACATCTGCCACGGTCGTTCCGCTGCCCGCTGCAATCCGTTTACGGCGGTTTGCATTCAGGATGCTCGGGTCCTGCTTCTCAGCCTTCGTCATCGACAACATAATGGCTTCCACCCTGACTAGCTGCTTATTATCAAACTTAACGTCCTTCAGCTGCTTCATGTTGCCCATTCCGGGCAGCATCTCAAGAATATTCTCGAGCGGCCCCATCTTTTTGACCTGCTGCATTTGCTCGAGAAAATCTTCAAGCGTAAACTCGGCTTTGCGGAACTTACGCTCCATCTCTTTCGCCTTGACTTCGTCAATGTTCGCCTGCGCTTTCTCGATGAGCGACATCATATCACCCATGCCAAGAATCCGCGACGCCATCCGTTCCGGATGGAACGGCTCGAGCGCATCCAGCTTTTCGCCGACCGCGGCGAATTTGATCGGCTTGCCCGTCACCGCTTTAACCGACAGCGCCGCACCGCCGCGCGTATCCCCGTCCAGCTTCGTCAGCACGACGCCAGTGAGCTCGAGTTGGCTGTTGAAATGCTCCGCTACGTTGACGGCGTCTTGTCCGGTCATCGCGTCAACGACGAGCAAAATCTCGTCAGGCTTCGTCACATCGCGTATGCTTTGCAGTTCGCCCATGAGCGCCTCGTCAATATGAAGTCGTCCTGCGGTATCGATAATTACGTAGTCGTTATGGTGCTCCTTCGCGTGCGCAAGAGCCGCCTTCGCAATGTCTACCGGATTCGCCTGGTCGCCGAGCGTAAATACCGGGGCGTTCACCTGCTCGCCGAGCACCTGAAGCTGCTTAATCGCCGCGGGGCGGTACACGTCGGCAGCTACGAGCAGCGGCCGATGGTTTTGCTTCAGAAGTAGCTTCGCGAGCTTGCCGGTCGTCGTCGTCTTGCCGGCACCTTGCAAACCTGCCATCATGATGACCGTCGGCGGACGATTCGACCGAGCCAGCTTTACATGAGTGCCGCCCATCAATTCGGTCAATTCTTTATTAACGATGTTGACGACGGTCATTGCAGGGTTGAAACCCTTCTCCAGCGTTTGGCCGATCGCCTGCTCCTTCACTTTTGCGACGAATTCCTTGACGACCTTGAAATTTACGTCGGCTTCAAGCAGAGCAAGCCGTACTTCCCGCATCGCCTCATTCACATCGTCTTCCGACAGCTTGCCTTTGCTGCGCAGCTTGCCAAATACGCCTTGCAGCCGGCTTGTCAGTCCTTCAAACGGGGCCATCCGTGTTCACCTCCGGGTTTAGGTTCGGGAAACCAATTCCGATACGATTCCCTGAAGCTTCTTCCTCAAAGCATCGTCATTGACGGAACTGATCGCATCATGGAACGAAGCTGCCAGCTCTTGCCTTCGCTCATGCTTGACGAGCAACTGCAGCTTCGCTTCGTATTCTTCGAGCATCGTCTCCGCCCGTTTAATATGTTCATAGATCGCTTGCCGGGAAACCGCAAACTCTTCGGCGATTTCACCGAGCGAATAATCGTCATGAAAATAATATGTTAAAAATGTACGTTGTTTTTCCGTGAGCAAGGGTCCATAGAAGTCGAACAGCATATTAATCCGGTTCGTCTTCGCCAGCGCATCGCGCTCCGCTTCATTCAAATCGGACACGCTCCTTCCACGAGCATCCCGTCAAGGTGAAACACTTTACAGCAACTCGATTAGTGTACCGCATAGTGATTTTGTTGTCAAGGTGATTCCCTTGATAGCGTCTGGTTGATACAATACCAATAATGCTGTTACTCATAATGGAGGAATGTCCATGACCAAATCGCCCGGCACATACGCAGCCCTTTCCGTAAATGTATCGAAACCTGAAACCGTTTCTTACAATGGAAAGTCCCTGCAAACGAGTATTTTCAAAAAACCGATTTCGCATCCCGTCCTGCTTACGCCAACGAATTTGGAGGGCGACGGCCAGGCCGATCTTGAGCGTCACGGCGGCGCCGATAAAGCCCTTTGCGCATATGCGTTCGACCATTATCCCTATTGGGAAACCGTCATTGGAAAATCGCTGAGCTTCGGTGCATTTGGAGAAAATCTTACACTTGGCGGCGCCCTGGAGGAACACATTCACATCGGAGATACATTTCGTCTCGGAGAAGCAATCGTCCAAGTGTCCCAGCCTCGCCAGCCGTGTTATAAGCTTTCATTGAAGCATGGGGTTGCAGAACTTCCTCTGCTCATGAAAGAGAACGGATTTACCGGCTTTTATTTCCGCGTAGTGGCTCCGGGGCGGATTGCTCCAGGGAACCGCTGCGAATTCATCGAACGAGAGCGGAACAGTATGAGCGTACGTGAAGCGAATGAAATCATGCACGGCCAATCGCCTTCACGAGAACAGATGCTTCGGCTCATCCAAGTGAAGGCCCTATCCGACAACTGGAGAAATCGACTGCAGACAAAGCTGGAAGCAATGCGCTAATTAAGCCTCAGCCTCATTCTCGTCAATTTCGTCCTTGCCGATTGTTTCGGACCCAAGGAACAGCGCATTGACAAACTGCTCGGAATCGAACGGCTGCATGTCATCCATCTTCTCGCCCAAGCCGACGAATTTAACCGGCATATCCAGCTCTTGACGAATGGCGATCACAATCCCGCCCTTCGCCGTCCCGTCGAGCTTCGTTAATACGAGACCGGTAACGCCCGTTTTTTCACCGAACAGCTTCGCCTGCTGGAGCGCATTTTGCCCTGTCGTAGCATCCAAGACGAGCAGCACCTCATGCGGAGCCTCGGGCACCTCGCGGCGAATGACCCGGTACATTTTATTTAGTTCTTCCATCAAATTCGCTTTATTTTGCAATCTCCCCGCCGTATCGCAAATCAACACATCGACGTTGCGCTGCTTCGCGGCTTGGACGGCGTCAAAGATGACGGCGGCCGGATCGGCGCCTTGCCCCTGTTTAATGACATCTACCCCAGCTCGCTGCCCCCATACCTCCAATTGTTCGATGGCGGCAGCCCTGAACGTATCGCCTGCGGCTAAAAGCACCGATTTGCCCTGAGAACGCAAACGGTGTGCAAGCTTTCCGATCGTCGTCGTCTTCCCGACGCCGTTTACGCCGACAATCAACAGAATGGTGAGACCGCTTGGAGCCATCCTCAGCTCAACGGTATCCGCGCTGTCATGTTTGTCGGTTAGTAAAGCAACCAGCTTCTCTGATAACACAGGTTTTAAATCAGCCGGGTCCTCTATTCGGCGTTTCCGGACCTCCACCCGTAACTCGTCGATCAGATTCATTACCGTCGTAACGCCCACATCCGCACCGATCAATATTTCTTCCAGTTCTTCATAGAACGCTTCATCGATTTTCTTCCGTCTCGAGAATAAGTCCTCGACTCTTCCAACGAAGGCATTTCGAGTCTTGGCCAGCCCTTCCTTAAACTTGCTCGTGACCTCCTCCGTTTTGGTAGAAATGCTTTCTTTCAACCTTTTAAAGAAGTTCATACGCCGCATTCCTTTCTATATCGGTCTGTCAGGTTCAATCGTTCGCTCCCTTTATGCGGTCAGCGGCTTTTCGTCTTCCTGGTCGAGTCGGACGGAAACGAGCTTCGAGACTCCGCCTTCTTCCATGGTTATACCATAGAGGACGTCGGCCTCTTCCATCGTCCCCTTCCGATGAGTCACCACAATAAACTGGGTATGACCCGAAAACTCGCGCAAATACTCGGCAAAACGGGATACATTCGCCTCATCAAGCGCAGCCTCAACCTCGTCGAGCACACAGAACGGAACAGGCTTCACACGCAAAATGGCAAAAAGCAGCGCAATCGCCGTCAATGCCCGCTCTCCACCGGACAAGAGCTGTAGGTTCTGCAGCTTCTTACCCGGAGGTTGAGCGACGATGTCAATGCCCGTTTCAAGCAAATTGCTTGGTTCCGACAAAACGAGATCCGCGCGTCCTCCGCCGAACAGCCGTGTAAACACATCCGTAAACTGCTCGCGAATCGCCTCGAACGACGTCAAGAACCGCTTCGACATTTCCGCTTCTATTTCACGGATGACCCCGTACAACGTCGCTTTCGCTTCCATGAGATCATTCTTTTGTCCGATTAAAAACTCATGGCGTTCCGACACCCGTGCATATTCTTCAATCGCGCCTAAGTTCACATCACCCAAAACGGCAATACTTCGCTTTAATTCCCGAACCTCATTGTGCGCTGCCGGCACATCATCCGGTACCGCATATCTTTCTCTCGCCAGCTCAAAGCTTAATTCATAGTCTTCAGCAAGCTTTCGGAGTACATTTTCAAGCTCGACGTCCAATCGATTTACCCGAATTTCGGTTTGCCGCACCTGCTCTTCTACCGAGCGAAGACGAGTCCGCTCCTCCCGCGTGGCGCTTTCTTCCTGCTCCAATCGCGCAACGGACGCCGCACGCTCCGACCGCCGGAATTCCAAACGCTCCGTCAATTGCTGCTTTCGAATCCGAAGCTCGTTCGCTTCCTCTACCTTTTCGACTCCTTCACGTTCTAGGGTTTCAAGGTCCTGCTGCAATTTCGCTTCGGCTTCCTCGGCTTCGGCGCGTTCACCGATAAGCGCATCCGTATCTTCGCCAAGGCGCGTCAGGCGACTTTGAAGCGCTTGCTTCTCCTGCGCCGCGGACGCCGCGTTCACCTTCCATTCCGTCAGCTGCTGCTGCAGCTCGTCCTTCGCAGACTGCGCCGCCTTTCGCTGCAGCTCTGTCTCCCGAATAAGCGCGGAAAGCTTTGTTTCTTCTTCCGAAAGGAGTTGTATGCGCCGTTCGAGCTCTATCCGCTTTTCGCCTTCCGCGGAGCGCTCTTGTTCCAACGATTCCATCTCGGCCAATGCAACCTGCATCTGCTCCTTCGCGTTGCGCAGCTCCGATTCCACAAGGCCCAACTCACCGCGCGCCTCCGTTTCCTCACGGCGCTTACGCTCGCCCTGTTCGCGGCAAGCTTCCAACGCTTTCTGCGTCTCCGCGACCGCTTCCCGAACAGCCGCGGCATTGTCGCGGAGTACGGCAATTTGATCTTCGGCAGCTTGAATTTCCTTCGTCAGCTCGTCGATTTGCCGCCCGCGACCGAGCAGCGAAACGTTTTTCTTCTGCAGGCTGCCGCCGGTCATCGACCCCCCGGCATTGACAACATCGCCCTCAAGGGTAACCACACGGTAACGGTACCCTAACCGTGCAGCAATCCGATTCGCGTGTTCCAATGTTTGTGCAATTACAACGTTGCCCAGCAGGTTGCCTACAATTCCCGCATACCGATCTTCATACGCAATCAGCTCAGAGGCAACGCCAACGAACCCATCCGCGCTCGAAGCGGAGCGGCGCTCCCCTTCAGGAAGGATACGCGGCTTCATTACGTCTAACGGCAAGAACGTCGCTCTGCCAAGCTGCTTGGATTTTAAGTATTGAATCGCCTCTCTCGCGCGCGACTCATTTTCCACGACAATGTGCTGCAAAGCCGCGCCAAGCGCCGTTTCCACCGCCGTTTCATAGTCCCCCGGCACTCGAATCAATTCCGCTACCGCGCCAAGGATGCCTTGAAGAGCACCCCGCTGCTTCGCCTTCAGCATTTCCCGAACGCCATGGGCAAATCCGTCGTAATCATTTTGCAGATCACGGATTGTATCTCTTCGCGAAACGAGCGCGTCGGCCTTCTGCTCCCATTTCCGCACCGTACCTTGAATTTCTTCCTGCAATCCCTGTTTTTCATGGATCCGCTGTCCGAGCTCCATATATCGGGCTCGCTCCGCTTCAACCTCATTTTTAAGCGCATCCAATCGCTCCAGCCAATCGGCCTGGGCCGCCTCCAGCTCCCTGCACCGCAGCTCCGCCTTTGCCCGTTCCTCTTCCAGACGGCTTCTTCTGCGATCATACTGTTCCGTTTGCACATCCATATACTTCAGCTCGTTCCGTGCTGAAGCGAGTTCATTCAACTTGTCGAGCAATTCCGCCTTCAGACGTTCTTCCGCTTCTCCGGCAAGCCCCCCGGATTCGGCCAGAAGATGCTCTTCTTCCGCCCGAATGCGGAGCTGTATCGATTCAAGCTCTTTCGAGATCGCATCCCGTTTCGCCGCGACGTCTGCCGACTCTGATTGAAGCGCTTCAATCTTTTTCGTCAACGCAGCCGCCGTCTCGCGTAAAGCTGCGGCATTTTCCTCTACATGTTTTCGCCGCTCTTTCAACAATTCCCCGGAACTGATACGCTTCTCCAGTTCTTCACTTGAAATCAGCAGCTCGTTCTGAAGCCCTTCAAGCTCCTCTTCCAGCTTCCGCAGTTGAAGACGCTGCTCCTCCAGCTCCGCGTCATGAGCGGACACAATTGTAGATAGCTGCAGCTCTTCGTCGCGAAACCGTCCCAATTGATCCGTCGCTTCCGTCCACGTACGATGAAGCTCGCCAATTTGATGCACATATAATCCAATTTCCTTCGTTCTCAGTGCTTCCCTCAGACGTTTATATTCAATCGCTTTCTCCGACTGAAGCTTTAACGGCTCAAGCTGGTCTTCCAGCTCCGAAGCCAAGTCATGCAGCCGAAGCAGGTTGGCTTCCGTCTCGTCAAGCTTTTTTTGCGCTTCTTTCTTCCTTGACTTATATTTTACAATCCCGGATGCTTCCTCAAAGATACCTCGCCGATCCTCTGAGCGGGTACTCAGTATCTCTTCGATCCGTCCTTGTCCGATGATCGAATAGGCCTCTTTCCCGATGCCCGTATCCATAAACAGTTCGGTAATATCTTTTAATCTACACGATTGCTTATTAATAAAATACTCGCTCTCGCCGCTGCGGTGCAGCCGTCTAGTTACGGTAACCTCGCTAAAATCTAGCGCAAGCGCATTGTCGCTGTTTTCTAAGGTTAGCGACACCTCAACGTAGTTGACCGCTTTGCGCGAGTCGCTGCCGGCAAAAATGACATCCTGCATATTGCCGCCCCGCAAGCTCTTGGCGCTCTGCTCCCCGAGCACCCAGCGAATCGAGTCGGAGATGTTGCTCTTGCCGCTTCCGTTCGGTCCCACCACCGCAGTAATTCCCGAGACAAATTCCAGCTCGGTCCGATCCGCAAATGATTTAAATCCTGCCAGTTCAAGTCGCTTTAAAAACAAGTGCATTCACCCCACACCATTGTAGCACAAAGGAACAATCATCGAGCAACATTTTCCTCGTGAATGCTCCTCCCCTCTCACGCTGGCTTCGATTTACCCTTTTACTCCGGCGAATCTTAGTTGGGTCTAGGGGCCGTAGCCAGTGTGGCGCACTGCGTTGTTTCAATGCCGATCCTGCCGCCACCAAACGACGCTAACTGCCGGCACCGTTATGAAAAAGAGTCGCGCTCCGCGGTATCGGAGCAAAATACCAGCAGCTCTATTGGGACGAATTTTGCTCCCGCTTGAATGCCATTTCCTACTTTACTCCCATGAATGATTCAACGTGGTTTTTCGGGGTGCTTTTCGAGGTCCTTTTTCCGGCGCTTAAAGGTGCTTTTCTTTTTCTGAGTCGTTGGGATAGTGTGCAAAAGGAACGAAAAAAGCAACCCCTGCACGGACCGGAGTAACCCGCTCTTTGTAAGATTGCTTTTTACTCCTGCTTTTGTGCAAGCCGTGAAAGCGCCTCTGCCGCAGCTTCCTGCTCCGCTTCTTTCTTAGTGCGTCCGACGCCTTGGCCGAATGCAACTCCTTTGACCCGGATCTCGATAACGAACTCGCGGTCGTTTGCGGGACCCCTCTCCTCAAGTACGGCGTACTCGACCGTGCCCATTCCTTGCTGCTGTACCCTTTCATGAAACCGGGATTTGGCATCGATTACGCCGCGCTCCACATATGACTCAATGGTCGGAAACATGCTTTTTTCGAGGAAAGCAATGACCTCATCCCAACCTGAGTCCAAATATAACGCTCCGACCACAGCTTCAAAAACATCGGCAAGCAGGGCAGGGCGCTCGCGTCCGCCGGATAGCTCTTCACCGCGACCCATTCGAACGAACGCGCCGAGACCAAGCGACTTCGCCTGCTGCGCCAACGCCTGTTCTCGAACAATCGCCGCCCGCACAAAGGTGAGCTTGCCTTCGGGCCAATTCGGATATGTGCGGTACAAATATTGAGATACCGTCAACTGAAGCACAGCATCCCCTAAAAACTCCAGCCGCTCATTGTGTACGGCATCTTTGTGCTCGTTCACATATGATGAATGGGTGAACGCCTCGAGAAAAATCGAGGCGTTCCGCACGGGAATTTTCAGTTGAGTTTTCAGCTGCTCTATTTGACTCTTCACAGCGCGTTAGACTCCCTCAAATTTCCGTAAAATGATGGTCGCATTATGTCCGCCGAATCCGAAGGAATTCGATAGTGCGATCTTCGCATTGCTTTCACGCGGCACATTCGGAATGTAGTCAAGATCACAGGCTTCATCCTGGTTATCAAGATTGATGGTTGGAGGAAGCTTGCCGTTTTGCAGCGCAAGCGCGCAAATAATCGCCTCAACACCGCCGGCTGCTCCCAGCAGATGTCCTGTCATCGACTTTGTGGAGGATACCGCAACCTTATAAGCGTGATCCCCCAGCGCTCTCTTAATTGCTGTCGTCTCCGACAAGTCTCCGACCGGAGTTGAAGTTCCATGTGTATTGATGTATCCAATGTCCTCCGGTTGAATTCCTGCGTCGGCAATTGCCTTCTTCATGCAGCGTGCCGCACCGTCCGGATCGGGATCGGTCATATGGTGCGCGTCTCCGCTCATTCCGTAACCGATTACTTCGCCGTAAATGTGCGCACCGCGTTTTTGGGCATGCTCAAGCGTCTCCAGAATCAGCACGCCGGCTCCCTCGCCCATCACAAATCCGTCGCGATCCACGTCATAAGGGCGGCTGGCGCGTTCCGGCTCTTCGTTTCTAGTTGACATCGCCCGCATCGCACAGAAACCGGCCAAGCCCGTCGGCCGAATCGTCGCTTCCGCGCCGCCGCAAATCATAACGTCGGCTTCGCCGCTCTGCAGCAAGCGATAGGAGTCACCGATCGTATGCGTACCCGTCGCACAGGCAGTGACCGTTGTTGAGTTCGGGCCTTTGGCGCCGGCCGTAATCGATATTTGTCCGGAAGCCATGTTCGCAATCATCATCGGAATGAAGAAAGGCGACACTCGTTTCGGCCCTTTTTCCAACAGAATCTTATGCTGTTCTTCCCAGGTGCCAAGCCCGCCGATACCGGAACCGACATATACGCCTACTCGCTCTGGGTCGGTGTCTTCGGCAATGGACAATTTAGCATCCTTTAATGCCATTAACGCCGCAGCAACGGCGAACTGAACGTACCGGTCCATGCGCCGCGCTTCCTTGCGATCCATATATACTTCGGGTTCCCAATCTTTAATTTCAGCCGCAATTCTTGTTGGATATTCACTCACGTCAAACGCTTCAATTAAGGAAACACCCGACTTGCCGGCCATTAGATTGTTCCAGAACGTGTCCAAGTCTTTTCCTAACGATGTAACGGCACTCATGCCTGTAATAACGACTCGATGTTTCACCTAATACCACCTCATGACTTCATGGATAAATACGTTAGATGTATAAGAAAAATGACGCGCACAGCATCATTTTCGCCGCCTAAAGGTAGAGCAAAATGCGGAGAAGTCCCGCCTCTGACGAAAACGGGACCCGCAGCTTGCTTGTTACGTATGAGATTGTATGTAATTCACTACTTCTCCCACCGTAGTGATCTTCTCCGCATCCTCATCGGAGATTTCCATATCGAACTCATCTTCCAATTCCATCACCAACTCGACTACGTCCAAAGAGTCGGCGCCCAAGTCATCCTTGAAGGAAGCTTCAAGCGTTACTTCGGCCTCATCAACTCCAAGGCGGTCGACGACAATTTTTTTCACGCGTTCGAAAACGTCGGACATCCGGTTCACCTCCTCTACGGTATTATACGAAAGACAAACACAAAAAGCCATATCCTCAAACTTTACATATACATGCCGCCATCCACATGAAGCGTCTGGCCAGTCATATAAGAAGCATCTTCAGAGGCAAGGAACCTGACAACACGGGCAATTTGCTCAGGCTGCCCGAGCGTGCCAAGCGGAATTTGCTTCAAAAGCGCATCCTTCAAGTCGTCTCCCAGCTTGTCTGTCATATCGGTATCGATAAAACCTGGAGCAACACAGTTCACTGTAATGTTGCGGCTCGCCAATTCCTTGGCCACCGACTTGGTCATCCCGATAACCCCCGCTTTAGCGGCGACATAGTTTGCTTGTCCAGGATTCCCTAAAGCACCCACGACGGAAGAGATGTTAATGATGCGTCCATTCCGCTGCTTCATCATCGGACGGGTCACTGCCTTGATGCAATTAAACACGCCTTTGAGATTCGTTGCGATGACATCGTCGAACTCGTCTTCTTTCATGCGCATTAGTAGATTGTCTCGGGTAATACCTGCATTATTCACCAAAATATCGATTTTACCAAATCTCTCTAATGTGACTCGAACCATTTCTTCTACCTCGGCGGTTACAGCCACGTTCGCTTTCATCGCAAACGCCTTGCGGCCAAGCGCTTCAATGGACGAGACAACCTCTTGAGCGGCCGCTTCATTTCCGGCGTAGTTCACCGCTACGTCTGCACCGGATCTGGCAAGCTCCAACGCAATGGCTCGCCCGATTCCGCGCGACGCCCCGGTTACGAGGGCCGTTTTTCCTTCCAGCATCTGTTTCTCCTCCTACATTAATGCGGACACGGCATCGCGCGCCGTTTCCGCGCTATTAATCGAAAGGGTGCGTACCCCTTTATCGACCTTCTTTACTAATCCGGAAAGCACCGCCCCCGGACCGAACTCTACAATCGTGTCGACACCGAGCTCCAGTAAGCGGCGTACGCTGTCTTCCCACAGTACCGGCGCTACGACCTGTTTTACAAGCAGCGAGCGGATTTCCTCCGGATCGGCTACGGTCTGCGCAGTTACATTGGCAATCAGCGGCACGCCCGGAGCTTGGATGGCGATGCCCGCAAGCAAGGCCGCCAATCGATCGGCGGCCGGCTGCATCAGCGAAGAATGAAACGGCCCGCTTACCTCCAGCGGGATGACACGCTTTGCTCCCGCCTCTTTGCCGCGCGCGGCAACGGCCTCTACACCCTCCCGCGTCCCGGAAACGACGATTTGCCCCGGACAGTTAACGTTTGCCAGTTCCACTTTGCCTGCCTCGACCGAAACGGCGGCACACAGTGCCTGGAGCGCCTCGCGTTCAGCGCCGAGGACGGCGGCCATTGCACCTTGACCTCCAGGTACCGCCTCTTCCATATATCGGCCTCGGAGATGCACGAGCCGAGCGGCTTCGTTCGGCTGCAACGCGCCGGCCGCCGCCAACGCCGTCCATTCTCCAAGGCTATGTCCTGCGACATAGGACGGCTTCACTTTGTCCCCCCCCGCTTCAAGAAACGCAGCCAAGTAGGCGAGGCTCGTCGTCAGCAATGCAGGCTGCGTGTTAGCCGTTTGCCGCAGAAGCTCCTCCGGTCCTTCAAAAGCAATGCTCCTCAAATCAAAGCCTACCGCTTGATTCGCTCCTTCATAAAGAGCCTTTACAGCTGGCAGCTCTACAACGTCTTTCCCCATGCCAACCGCTTGCGCGCCTTGCCCTGGAAAAACGAATGCCGTCACACCCATCTTAAAATCCTCCTTGTTTCCTTACCAGGTGAGTAGTGCCCCGCCCCACGTCAACCCGCCGCCGAAGCCTACTAAAATAACGGTGTCGCCTTCTTTTACTCGCCCTTCTTCCACCGCTTCCGCTAAAGCAACGGGGATCGTGGCGGCCGACATATTCCCGTAACGGTGAATATTGATCATCACTTGATTTTCCGCCAACTCCAGTTTCTCCATAGCGGAATGAATAATTCGGATGTTCGCCTGATGCGGCACGAGAAGGTCGATATCTGCCTTCTTTTTCCCTGCTTTCAGAAGCAATTTCTCCGTCACAGAATCCATAATACGAACTGCAAATTTAAATACTTCGCGGCCATTTTGCCAAATGTTGTGTGTAACGCCTTCCGGAAGATGCTCTTCCTTCGGATAGCGGGACCCGCCCACCATGCCGCCCTGCAGCAGCGCTCCGCCGCCGCCGTCGGCCCCGAGCTCGAACGCTTTAAATCCACGACCTTCCGGCACCGGTCCAAGGACAACCGCGCCGGCGCCGTCGCCGAACAAAATGCACGTGTTTCGATCGGTGTAATCGGTCATGCGGGAGAGCACCTCCGCCCCGATCACAAGCACGTAATCGTACATTCCCGTGCTGATGAAGTTCGCTCCATTGGCGATCCCATAGGCGAAGCCCGAGCACGCGGCAGACAAATCAAAAGCAGCGGCTTGTTTGGCTCCCAGCTTCTCCTGCAGGATGCAAGCTGTTGACGGGAACATGACGTCCGGCGTTACAGTAGCTACGATAATGAGTCCAAGCTGCTCTGCAGTAATGCCTGCCTGCGCCAAGGCACGAATCGCAGCTTCGTAAGCAAGATCGGAAGTCGCTTGATGCTCCGCCGCTATGCGGCGCTCCTGGATCCCCGTCCGGCTTACAATCCATTCATCGTCCGTTTCGACGATTGCTTCTAATTCCTGATTCGTCAGTACTCGTTCGGGGAGGTATTTCCCTGTTCCGATAATACCGACCGGTCTATTTGCGTTCATTTTCGCGGTCTCCTTTCCCTAACTCCAAGGCGATCGTACCTACAACTTCGGCACGAACGGCTGTTACCGTTTGGCGAACTGCATTTTTCACCGCTACGGCATCGCTCGATCCGTGACATTTCATCACCAGTCCGTTTAATCCAAGCATAGGGGCAGCCCCGTGCTCCCGGTAATCCATCTTGTCGCGGAACTTGCGCAGCCCCGGACGAAGCAGCGCTGCTGCCAATTTGCTTACGGTCGTTCGAGTAAATTCTTCCTTCAAGGCTCCAAACACCGTCGATGCGGTTCCCTCGATTGCCTTCAACAAAACGTTGCCGACGAATCCGTCGCAAACCAGCACATCGCACACCCCATTCAGTACGTCGCGAGCTTCTACGTTGCCGACAAACCGAATCGGAGCTTCTTCCAGCAGAGGAAACGCTGCTTTCGTCAGCTCATTTCCTTTCCCGGGCTCCGTACCTACATTCAGCAGCCCGACGCGAGGTCGATCAATCTTGTGGACTCGCGTGCGGTAAATGCTTCCCATCACCGCATATTGGGCAAGCTGCTCCGCCGTTGCATCCATATTGGCGCCAAGATCAAGCGCCAAAACCCCGGTCCCATCCATCGTTGGAATCATGGGCGACAGCGCCGGCCGCTCAATGCCCGGCATACGGCCGACAACAAACACGCCCGCTGCCATAAGAGCTCCTGTGTTGCCGGCACTAATCATCGCATCCGCTTCGCGGTCGCGCACCATGGAGGCCGCAACGATCATCGAAGCGTCCTTTTTCCGGCGAACCGCACGAACCGGCTCTTCATCGGCTTCGATAACTTCCGATGCATGCCGAACTTTCACGTTGGCGGGAGGCTCGCCTTGTTGTGCCAACAACGATTGAATTTGAGCCTCATCCCCAACCAGAATCAATTCGGCCTCCGGAAACTCATTCGCCGCCTCTAAGGCTCCTGCAACAATCGCCTTAGGCGCGTGATCTCCTCCGAAGGCGTCAATCGAGATTCTCACTCGTTCCGCCTCCTCTCTCGTCATCCGGTCCCGTTGTACGATAAATGACAAAATGACCTTGAAACACAAGTTCTTCACCTACATATGTAAACAATTCCACTTTTGCCTTCCCTTTATCCCCGGGCGCCGGTCTTACATAGGCTTTCGCTATGCATCGCTCTCCCAGTTTCACCGGGCGAAGGAAACGAAGATTTGCCGATGCCGTTAAAGCGACCTCATCATCGATGACCGCCACGGCCAACGAATTCGCTTGTGCAAAAATGTGATGTCCCCGGGCAATGCCGGTCCGGGAAAAGACATGTTCCTTGGCGATTTCAAGTATGGAGATTCCGGATCGGTCGAGCTGCAGATCGATGACCTCTCCGATCACCTCATGCATTGGAATCGATCGCGCAATTTCTTGTGAGGCGGACGCCATCTGCTTAATCCGCTGGCGCACTTCAGGAATGCCCAACTCCATCCGGTCCAGCCGAACGGTCTGAATGCTGACACCGAACGCCGACGCCAAATCTTCATCGGTTATAAACGGGTTGGAGCGGAGCCGCTCTCCCAATCGCTCTTGCCTCGCCTTCTTAGACAAACGTTGAATGGAAGCCACCTCCGTTCGCGATCTCGGCATCAAAACACTCTTTAGTACCTAGTCATATGAGTAGTATATAGTAGTTCATTCCAATATCGCAACAAAAAAAAGCATCTCCATATGAGATGCCTTCTTGTGATTTTATTATCCTTGCTTCACGATATCGCGGGACTTGTACGTACCGCATACCTTGCATACGTGATGAGCCAATTTAAGCTCTCCGCAGTGATCACACTTAACCATGCCCGGCACTTCTAATTTGAAGTGAGTCCGACGCTTGTTTTTGCGCATCTTCGACGTTTTCGCAAATGGTACTGCCATGTTGACACCTCCTTGCAGAATTACCTAGATCTTTCGATCGTAAGCTGTCATTTAAAAAAGTCCTTTAACCCTGCTAAGCGAGGATCTACCTTATCCTGCTCGCACGTGCAAACCGACGAATTCCGGTCGGTGCCGCAGACGGGACACAGTCCCTTGCAAGCTGCATCGCACGATGGGGCATACGGCAGATGAACGACGAAGGTGTCGCTCAAGTAAGGTGTCAGATTGACCCGTTCCTCGTGAATCAGGTGAATTTCTTCATCTCGCTCCGCAACATCTGCCTGCTGAGTAAACAGCTCAAGAACCGGATAGGCTACCCGCTCCTCGTAATGCTTCAAGCATTTGGAGCAAATGAGATGTAGTTCGGCATCCAGTTGACCGTCCACTGTAACTAAACCAGAAGCAGCTTGTGCGGTGACTTGCGCTTGTACCGGCTTTCCCAATCGAATATCGTTCCGGTTCGAAACGAGATCGGAAAAATCAAAGGAGGACCGAAATTCGACAGGTGCTTCTTTCGTTGCCAATTCTCGCAGGTTTATGATCACGAAGCATCACCTCAAACAAACAAAATTTATTATATCCATTCTACTAACTCTTTGTCAACCATAAAACCTTGAAAGCAACGGCTCGTTTTGAGCCTTTTTATTGCGGAAGCGACATCGTTTCCGAACGTACGATGGAAGATGCATACAGCTTCCAGGAACCGCCCGGGGCCTCCCGCAGCGTATAAACGGTTTCTGTTCGAACATCCGCAAACTTCGGCCCGGCCGCCTTGCGGATCACTTGCGAAACGTAAATGTGCGCCTCTCCTGCAGTATAACCGACAAGCTTCACTCGCTCGGTGTCATAGGTCAGGTCGTATTCCGCAAACATCCGCGGCAGCGCAAGCGAGGTGGACCGATACAGCGGAGAAGCGGCATCCAAACGCTGAATCGCCGCATGCGCATCCTCAGAGCGGAGTGCATCTAAATAGCCGGATACGGAACTCAAGATGCGCTCGCGAGCGTTGATGTCGGCGACCTCCGCTTCCGGCAGCGTTCTCGGCTCGATCAGCCATTCTTGGTTTACAATCTCCACATTGTAAAGTTTCCATCCCTCTTGGACCGTTCTGAGAAGCACTATGTTCGCCTCTACCCGATTGTCCATGTAAAAGGCGCCGGAGTTCCGCTCATGTCGCTCAATAACGGAAAGAACGGCGGTATTGCCGTCCATCTGGAGAAGCTCCAGCGACTCGATCGTTGTAACTATATCTCTCTTTCGGAACGCCTCCGAAAGCTCTGCGCGGAGCGAACTCAGCAGCGGGGAACCCGGATCGACTATCGCAATGATGCCGGCAGCGTCCTCACGATTGCCCATGTGGACATAGTCCTCATAGAAGGCTTGGGGACTTAGGGAGGTACCGTCCGGAGCGGGTTTTGCCGGAGCCGGGCCGGCGGCGGTATGGATCGTCACTTTGCGCTCCGCTCCATTCCACTGCACCGTGCCTTCGGCAGCTTCCCCGACAAATCGAAGCGGCACGTAGGTTCGGCCCGCCTTCACTGTCGGCGTATAAGGAAGGGATACCGCTGTTCCGTCCACATAAGCCGTTTGGCTGCCAACCTGCAGAACGATCTCGGTCCCCGGCCCTTTTCCAACGATTTGCCTGGAAGCTCCGTTCCACTCGACCGTTAAACCGAGCTTTTCAAATAAGGATCGAAACGGCACAAAGGTCGTCCCGCCGGTAATGTACGGCTCCGCTTCCGTGACCAGCGTTTCGCCGTTAACAACAATATCAATCCGCTTTGTCTCGGCCGAAGCAGGCGCCCCCATTAGGGACTGTGCCGCCATCCCCACGCAAAGCAGAGCAGTAATTGCCCGTAATTTGTTCATGATTCCAGCCATCCTCTTTTATGAAATGCGACCGCTCTATTGTAACAGATTCTCACTCCATGCACACGATTAAGGACTGGTTGTTTTCCAAAACGCCTATTTTACGGAAATTTTACATACAGATAAAACTCGCATGACAAATCAAAGCTATCATTACTTCCGAAAGACGATGCAAACTAAGTTCACACTTCGGGAGGAGATACGACAATGTCGGAAAACATGAAGCTGGATCGCCGTACGTTTTTGCAATACGTCGGAACGGGCGCTGCAGCCCTAGCCGCCGCTTCCGCAGGCCTCGGCACCTTGGACGGCAAAGCAAACGCGGCAACCGCCGCAGATCACATGTTCGGATACAAGACAAACAAAGTATCCGGTTATTTCGAACCGATTCAGCACAACACGGCGGACAAGCTTATTCTTCCGAAAGGCTTCAAATACGACATTATCGCCGCATATGGTGATGTCATCAACAAAAAAGGCGATACGTTCGGCTACAACAACGATTTCACGGTATTTTTTCCGATTAACGGCTCCAACACTCGCGGACTGCTGTGGGTCAATCACGAATATACGAGCGAGCTTTGGGTAACGGGCGGCAAAACAAACGGCAAGTTTTCGCCGGAGCAAATTAAAAAGCTTCTTTATAACCAAGGCGGTTCCGTCATCGAAGTGTACCAAGATGAAGCCGGGGTGTGGAAAATGGACACAAACTCCCGCTATGCGCGCCGCGTTACCGGATTGACTCCGTTCGCCCTGACAGGTCCTGCGGCGGGAGCTCCCTCCGTTCGCGGAGCGACCACCGTACAAGGAACGTTCGCGAACTGCTCCGGCGGCATGACGCTCTGGAACACGCTCCTTTCCTGCGAAGAAAATTTCGAGTATACCGCAAACGACGCCGGCCTGGAGCAAACACATTACGGATGGGTTATCGAGGTCGACCCATTCGATTCCAAATGGCAGGTTCGCAAGCATACGGCGCTCGGCCGCTTCAACCATGAAAATACGGCGATGGGCCTTACAAATGACGGCCGCGTAGTCGTTTACATGGGCGACGACAAAAAAGACGCCGGCGTCTACAAGTTTATTTCCAACGGAAAATACGATCCTCTCTTGGGCCGTGGGAACAGCAAGCTGCTCGAGGACGGCAAGCTGTATGTCGCCAACATGAAGAGCGGCAAGTGGATCGAGCTGTCTATCGAAGCGGCGCTGGCAAAAATAAACGCTTCGAATTTCAAAATGCCTTCCAATGCAGGATTGAGCGTAGAGGAATTTAAGGAGCTCGTAAAAACGCAAGGCGATGTCGTTACTTACGCGCACGCTGTAGCGATGCTGCTGGGCGGTACGCCTACGGATCGACCGGAAGACGTGGAAATTTCGCCTTTCGACAACACGCTCTTCATCTGCCACACGAACAACGACTCCCATGGCAACATCCACGGACATATTACCCGCTTCTTCGAAAAGAACGGGGATCTGGGCTCTATGGAGTTCGATTTTGAAATTTTCGCGGCGGGCGGCCGTCAAAGCGGCTTCTCCGCTCCGGACAACATCACATTTGATTCGTCCGGCGCTCTTTGGACGGTTACCGATATGTCCAGCGGTTCGATGAACAAAGGCGTGTTCACCGAGTTTGGAAACAACGGATTATATGTCATTCCGAGCACAGGGCCGGCGAAAGGGCAAGCGCTGCAATTCGCCTCCGCTCCGAAGGACGCAGAAATGACCGGTCCATGGTTCACGCCCGACGAGCGCACACTGTTTCTTGCGGTTCAGCATCCCGGCGAGAACACGGAAGACGCCGCCAATCCGACTTCCATGTGGCCTCACCGTCCCGGCGACAACCAGCCGCGTCCGGCCGTCGTTGCGATCTCCGGCTTCAAATTCTAATATTCCTCCTGCATACACTTCGAACTTAATATTTGCTATAATGCAATCTAGTGATCAAACGCGAAAGGCGGCAGGCGGCCCCCTTCGCGCCCCTATTTTAACGAGAAGGAATGGTAAACGATGCCGTTCGGCAACATTGGAATTACAGGCTTGATTTTAATATTAGTGATCGCCCTCATCATCTTCGGACCTTCCAAGCTGCCTGAGCTCGGACGAGCTTTCGGCCGCACGCTCAGCGAATTCAAAAATTCGACCCGCGAGCTCGTATCGAACGACAAAGATGACGACGGCGATAAAGGTCAGCTGCACGCGGAAAAGCGCTAAATTTTACTCCGGGGGAACGTCATGCCAGATCAAGAACAATTACATCTTACGGAACACCTTGCGGAGCTCCGCAAGCGTCTGATCATCACATTGAGCACCTTCATGGTCGCTCTTTGTGGTGCTTTTGTTTATGTGGCCGATATTTACCGGTGGCTGACGCGCGACTTAGAGACGAAGCTGCAGACGCTGGGGCCGACGGACGTCATCTGGGTATATCTCATGATTGCGGGGGTGTTCGCCATTGCCGTAACGATCCCGGTCGCAGGCTACCAGGTATGGAAGTTCATCGCGCCCGGCCTGCGCCCGAGCGAACGCCGCGCGTCCCTCGCTTTTATTCCGGCACTTGCCGTCCTGTTCATCGTGGGGCTCAGCTTCGGTTATTTTGTTATTTATCCGATGGTGCTTGCGTTTCTGAACAGCCTCGCCGGGGATTCGTTCCAGCTCAATTATACAGCGGAAAAATATTTTCGGTTTATGATTAACATGACGGTGCCGTTCGGCGTGCTTTTCGAGATGCCCGTCGTCATCATGTTCCTCACCACGCTCGGCATTCTCAATCCGAACCGGCTTGCGAAAGCGCGCAAAATGGCGTACTTTCTGTTGACCGTCACCGCCGTAACGATTACGCCGCCGGACATCGTGTCCGACGTGCTTGTGATCGTGCCGCTGTTTCTGCTGTACGAGATCAGCGTCGGTTTGTCGCGCGTCGTCTACCGGCGCCGGGAAGCGAGACTGGCCGCAAGCGAAGACGGCGCTGCCGCCGATTGAACAACTTCCCCTTTACGCTGCGGCGTGAAGGGGTTTTTGTTTGTACGAGCTCCGAACGATTCGATATAATGACGGAAAGAATCGGAATGGGTTAAAGATTGCGGGAGAGGATGATCGGTGATGAAGACCGTAGGCGTGGTCGTGGAGTACAATCCATTTCATAACGGGCATGCTTACCACCTGGCGGAGGCGAAACGCGTCTCCGGAGCGGACGCGGTGGTCGCCGTGATGAGCGGCCACTGGCTGCAGCGGGGGGAGCCGGCGGTTATGAACAAATGGGCCCGCGCCGAAACGGCGCTGCTTGCCGGCGTCGATCTCGTGCTGGAGCTGCCGGTCGCCTACAGCACGCAGCCGGCGGAATGGTTCGCGTACGGGGCGATTTCCGTACTGGAGTCCACCGGCGTTGTGGACGCAGTCTGCTTTGGCAGCGAGAGTGGCGACGCCGGGCCGCTGATTGAGCTGGCGTCTGTCGTCCGCGACGAGCCGGAACGCTTTCAGGCGGCGCTGCAGGAGGAGCTGAAGCGCGGCGTGCCCTATCCCGCGGCCTACTCCGCCGCCGCTGCCCGCTACGCGCCCGGTCCGGCCGCCCGGCTCATTGCCGAGCCGAACAATTCGCTCGGCTTTCATTACATCCTCGCGATGCTTCGAATGAACAGCCGCATGCAGCCGCTGACCATCCGGCGAGTGAAGGCCGGCTACAACCAAACCGATGTGACGGACGCCTCCATCGCGAGCGCTACGGCACTGCGCAAGCTGATGCTTGAGGACGGCGGCCCGCACATGCCCCCGACCGAATCGCTTCGCTCGCTGGCGCCTTACGTTCCCCCGACCACGCTGCAGGTGCTGCTGCGGGAGTGGGAAGCCGGACGGGCTCCCCTCCATTGGGAGCGGTATCGCGCGCCGCTTTTCCATCGGCTGCTGCTGCAGAGCGCGCAGCAGCTGTCTGCCTACCGCGAGGTGACCGAGGGACTCGAGCACCGCTTAAAGAAAGCGCTCAGCTCGCTCGGTGCCGGCTTCAGCGTAGAGCGGCTGCTTGATCAACTGAAGACGAAACGGTATACCCGTACGAAGCTGCAGCGGATGCTCACGTCAATTTACCTTGAGCATCCGAAGCAAACGGTAAATGCCCGGATGCTCCGAAGCGGCGCCCCTTACTTACGGGTGCTCGGCTTCACGGAGCGGGGCCGGCGCTTGTTGAAGCGGATGAAAACAGCCGTTTCCGTGCCTGTGCTTACCCGCGCCGCCGAACGGAATCCGCCGCCGATGCTGGCGCTGGACATTGCCGCTACAGCTGCGTACGCGCTCGGGCTTCCATCGGCGGGCGGACAAGATGCCTTGGCGGACTATTATCGCTCCCCCGTTTACATCGACGGCGGCGTGGACGGCGGCGGCAGCTCCGATAAGTAGCTAAGCGCGTCCTCCAGCGTCTTCACAGGCACGATCCGCATCGAAGAGCCGATTTCTTTCGCCTTCCTTGCGGCTGCCTCCGCATTTGCGGCCGGTGTCAAAAACAACGCTGCGCCTTCCCGCTCCGCCGCAACCACCTTATGCACGACGCCGCCGATTTTTCCGACCGTTCCGTCGGGGCTGATGGTGCCGGTTCCTGCAATCGTGTACCCCTGGGTAATATCGGCTTCCGTCAGTTGGTTCACAATTTCCAGCGCGAGCATCAGCCCCGCCGAAGGACCTCCTATATGACTCACCGTCACCTTTGCCTGCTTTGCCGGATCCAAGCTCTCCACCGTAACGACCGGGGCAAACGTAATCCCGATGCCAGCCCTCGGCGGATCGGTATCCGGCAGCGATTGAAGCACAATCTCCGCTTCCCGCTCCCGATTTTCTCTTCGATACGCGACGGTCACTTCACTCCCCGCCCCTCGTTGTCCGATTAATTCCGCAACGCCTTGCTCCGACGACAGCGGCCTTCCGTCAACGGCGACGATGGCGTCCCCCGGCTGAAGCGTTCCTTCGGCGTCCGAACCCGGTTGAACGGAAATGACGACCGCCTCTGAGCTGCGCTCTTCGTAAGGAATGTCCAGCGCCTCGTAAGCGGCCGCAACAGCGTTTTGCTGCGAGGCGCCCATTAACGCCTGCAGCCTCGCCGCATATTCGCTGCGAGTCGCTCCCCGCAAAATATCGTCCCGGCGGTACAGCTCCGCATTCGGGTTAAAACGGGAGACTGCCAGCTTCCAAACGTTCGCATACGTCGTTTTCACCGTCGTCAGCAGCAGTTCCCCGGTTTCTTCTCCAAGCGGTTGGCCTACGGACACCAACGGCCGGGTCGATTCTGCAGTCCCAGGTTCATATACGATATAAGGAATAGGAATACATCCCGCGAGCAGAAAGACGAGGAGGACCGACATCCCTCTGAACAACGGTCGCCTTAAGTATGAAAGCTTTGTTCCGCTCATCCGCCGCTTACGCTCCTTCCCTTGAAAGGCTTGGTCTTTTTTCGCATCGCCCGCGTACACTTTACCAATATCAGTCTATGGACGGGGGACCTACATGATTCGGAATCACGCAACCGCCGAACGCCTGGTGAGCGGATTGTTCGGACTCGCGGCGATCGGTCTTGTCGGATTGATCATTGCATATCCGGACCAAGCGTTCCGAGCCTCCCTAAACGGCCTCACCGTTTGGTGGCAATTCGTGTTTCCGGCGCTGCTACCTTTCTTTATTTTGTCCGAGCTTATGCTCGGTCTCGGCATCGTACACGCGATCGGAGTGCTGCTCGAGCCTGCGATGCGCGTGCTGTTTCGGCTTCCGGGCGCAGGAGGATGGGCCGTAGCGATGGGCATGACCGTCGGCTTCCCCGCCGGTGCGAAAGCCGCTGCGGATTTGCGCAAGCGGGGCGTCATCAGCCGCAGAGAAGGCAATCGTCTGCTCGCTTTGTCGCATTTATGCTCCCCGGTGTTTTTAACGAGCGTCGTCGCGGTCGGGTTTTGGGGACACCCCGAATTCGGACTGCCGCTCATCGTTATTCACTTTGTATCGGCACTGCTCACGGGCGTCATTGTAGGACGCATCGTACTGCCATCCGGCGGGGATGAAGAAGATGCGGCGCACAGCCGATCGCAGCACGAAACCCGCCGAACGATCCGCTTCATCTCGGCTATGGCCGACGCCCACCGAAGGGACGGGCGGCCGCTCGGGCGCATGCTCGGCGAATCCGTCGCCTCATCCTTCCAATCGTTGCTTGTCATCGGCGGGTTCATGATCGTCTTTTCGGTGCTGGTCAAGCTGTTGGGCGTTATCGGCGTGACCGGAGGACTGCAGCTGATGCTGCAGCTGTTTCTCATCCCTTGGGGAATGCCGCCGCAGCTTGCGGAGGGCGCAGTGACGGCGCTGTTTGAGGTTCATCTCGGCGCCTATACGCTTAGCCGAAGCGGCGAAGCGTCCGCCTGGGCGGCAGCGCTCTTATGCGCCATGATCGGCTGGGGGGGGCTGTCGGTGCACGCGCAGGTAAAAAGCTTAATCGGCGGCACCGATCTCTCTTACCGCCCGTTCCTGATTGCTCGTATCCTGCACTCCGTCCTGTCTGTGTTTATCGCCTTCGCGCTCTGGCACCCTCTGCAGCGCCTGCTTTTCTCCGCTGCGCCAACGTTCCAACCGATCTCGTCCCCGTCGGGGAACGAAACGACGGCGCAAACCGTGCTTCCGGATTGGCCTCAATGGGGCGGCGTCTTGGAGCTGCTTGTCCTTATGCTGCTCGGGGGCGTTTTTCTATCGGTGTGCCTTCGAATGGCGGCGTTATTACGCCGCACATTATGATTTTACAGCGTATTTTTTGCGGAGCTCCTGCTCAATGACCGGCGGGACGAGATCCGTTACCCGGCCATGAAACTTGGCGACTTCCTTCACGATGCTGGAGCTTAAATACGAGTATTGCGGGTTCGTCATCATAAAGAACGTTTCCACTTCCGGACTGAGTTTATGGTTTGTGGACGCCATTTGGAGCTCATACTCAAAATCGGACACGGCTCGAAGCCCCCGGACGATAACGTGGGCTTGTTTTTTTTCCATATAGTTAATCAGTAAGTCGCGGAAGCCGTCCACCTCCACATTCGGCAGATCGCCGGTGACTTGGCGCAGCAGCTCCATCCGCTCTTCCAGCGAGAACAGCGGATTTTTCGTCATGTTGTTCAATACCGCCACGATCAACCGATCGAATTGCTTCGCCGCCCGGTGAATAATATCTAAATGTCCGTACGTCACCGGATCGAAGCTCCCTGGATATACGGCAACCCTCAATCCCCTTCCAACCGACGATTGACTCATTCTTTCATCCCCTTCTCACGATTCATTTGCATCTGCCGCATAAATACTGACGGCCGTTTCACCGTAGTCCGCGCGCCGCAGCAAGGAGCACGCTCCGATTTGATCCGGATACGCATGGGACGACTCGTGTTCCACGACAACGGTCGCACCCGAGCGCAGCAGCCCGCCCTCTTCCATAATCAGTATGTATTCTTCCACATTCTTCATTCGGTAGGGAGGATCCAAAAACACCAGGTCGAACGCGCGCCCCCGCTTCGCCAGCGCCTTGAGCGCTTTCGTCGCGTCATTCCGGTACAGCTCGGCGCGCTCTTCGATCTTGGCCGCACCTAGGTTTTGACGGATTGTGTCCAAACTTTTGCGGTCGATGTCGACAAATACGGCGCGCTCCATACCGCGGCTCAACGCCTCGATGCCCAAGCCCCCCGTACCGGCGAACAAGTCAAGCGCCTCGCCGCCGTCAAAATACGGTCCGATCATGCTGAACAGCGCTTCCTTCACCTTATCCGTCGTCGGGCGGGTGCCTTGTCCGGGAACGGCTTTCAGAGGCCTGCCTTTTGCGCTTCCCGATATGACTCTCACGGGTTCATCCTCCGTCATCCATTGATGAAAAGTCAATTTTTCATCATTATGGTAACATAACTGGACAGCTGTGAAAATGTTCTTGAAAATGATCTTCGCCACGCATGTATAAATCTCCAATTAACGGTAAATGATATACCTATCGACATCACGGATGTCGTAGACAACCGCGGAGAAGACTTACGTTTCCCCATAAGCTCTTCGTCCGGTTTCTCCTCTCCCATGAAGGAGCACTCGAAAGAGTGCTCCGATTTTATTTTCCAGGCATGGACATTTGAACCATAAAACAAAAACAACCCCGCCGGCCATTAACGGTTAGCGGGGCTTCGTTTTGCTTTAAGATTTTTGCTTTCTACATTCATTACACTTCGATTTTCTACCGCCAACACCATTTTTTTCAAAGTGAAATTGATCCAAAGGTTTTACAACATTACATTTGATGCATAATTTTGCATCTGCAAGCTCCCCATCAACTCTTAGCTTCAATAACATAACGCGCTTCTTAACATTCATTTCGGATGAAACAAACTCACTTACTAATTCCATTAAACCCATTTTCATTACCCCCTACTTTTCGGTAACCCAGCCGCCATAGGAATTTCCCTTAGGCCTGAAGTTTTGCGTCCCTGTTTTTCAACAGGTTTGCCATTTATCGAAGCAGCCACTAGCATTGTTAAACATAATATGGAGTAAAATAGAAGTCAACGATTCGATGAAGTGAAATTATTCCCTCTTCTTCACAGTCTCTTACCCCCATCACCAGAGCAGCCAGAACGGCCTTACCAAGATCGGAGGAGCGCGCGTACACAACGCCTCATATAACTTTTAAACCGGGCAAGCCGGATAATTTCGCTGCACACGTGCATCCTAATTTTCGGGTGATGACATATGGAAGCCAAAGATAAAAAAGACAATCCTACCGTTGCGCCGGGGATGAACACGCACGACGAGCTGGAAAAAAAGGCGACGGAAGCGGACATTCGGAATGACGATGCCACCACCATCACACGCCTTTATCTCGATCGTACGCCGGAAGAGTAAAGAGCCGGGAGGCGAGAGGATTGCGGCTGCGGTCGCCGATCATCTCGCCGTTTCGTCTAATTCGCTTACTAATGCCGTCAATTCTTTCAGCCGCTTGCGCCCCTCCTCATCCAGCTGCTCCCTCGCCATGAGCGCCGCCCGCTCCAGCTCCGCGAGACGATAAGCATCGTCTCGTTCCCGTTCCTCCGCCGTTTGTCGGCGGGCGCCGCCATCCTCCTCGTATGCTACGAAAGTGTCTCCGTAGTACGTCGCATTTCCTTCCCCATCCATCGCCAGAACGGCGTTCGCCACAGCCCGCAAGAAATAACGGTCGTGCGACACAACAATCAGCGCCCCCGGATAATGAGCGAGCGCCTGCTCCATTCTCTCCCTGGTGTCGATGTCAAGATAGTTCGTCGGCTCGTCAATGACGAGCATATTCGCTCCGCTGAAATAAAGCTGCAGAAACGCTGCCCGGCACAGCTCCCCCATGCTTAATGCCCCGATCCGTTGAAATACGGCGTCTCCCGGGAACAAGAAGCAGCCGAGGATCGTTCTGGCGAATGCCTGCGTCATTCCCGGCACCCGCAGCAAGCTGTCGAGGATCGTCTCCTGCCGATTCAAGTGCTCCAGCTGTTGAGAAAAATATCCGACCTTCAGCTCGGGATGGCGGCTGATCGTCCCTTCGGCCGGCTCGAGCTCGCCGATCAGCAGCCGCAGCAGCGTCGTCTTCCCCGCACCGTTAGGCCCGATCACCGCCAGCTTGTCTTCGCGGCGCAAACCGACGCTCACATGCCGCAAGACAGAATGCTCGCTTCCCTCATAACGGAACGTCACATCTCGTGCCTGCAGCAGCCTCTTCGCGTCGAACGCGCTCGCTTGAAACGCGACGCGAAGCTGTTCAGCGTCCCGCGGCTTCGCGACCCTCTCCCGCTCCAGCCGCTCCAGCTGCTTCTCCTTCGCATGGTACCGGGACGTATGCTTTTTAGCTCGAGCGGCATAGTACGGCTTCGTAACGGCAGCCTCCACCTTGGCGACGGCCCGGCTCGCTTGAAGGTACCACTGCTGGTACATCCGGATCGATTCGCGCAGTTGCTCCCGTTCCTGCTCCTGCTTTCGGTACAGGGCCGCCTGCGCCTTGCGCTCGATCTCCTGCTGTTCCCGGAATGCAGTGTAGTTGCCCTTATACGATTTCGCCCCAACCGGCGTCAGCTCCACGATCCGTTCGGCCGCAGCGTCAAGAAACGAACGGTCATGCGATACGATAACGACCGTTCCCGTATACGTCTGCACCCACGCCTGCAGCCACTCGATCGTCTCCCGGTCCAAATGGTTCGTCGGCTCGTCTAGCAGCAGCACCTTCGGCCGCAAGGCGACCAGCCGCGCGATCCCTGTCCGGGTGCGCTGACCGCCGCTCAATGCACGGAACGGCCGCTCCCACACGTCAAGCCCCAAGCCGACCTGCTGCAGCGCACGCTCCACCTCATGCTCCCAAGCGTATCCCCCGAGCGCGTCGTACGCCTCGAATGCGCTCCCGTACTGCGCCGCAGCCGCCTCCATTGCGGCTTGGTCCGCAGCCTCCTGCAGCTCTCGTTCCCTCCGCAGCAGCTTCTTCCGGCAAGAAGCGATGTCGGGCTTCGCCCAGCGCACATAGTCCGCCGTCGTAACGTGCGCCTCGACGTTCGGGCTTTGCTCCAGCACCCCCCACGCCTCCGGCGCCCCAAACCGCTGGACGCTGCCTGCGTCCGCTTCGATTTCACCGCGCATCATGCCAAGCAGCGTCGTCTTTCCTACGCCGTTGCGTCCATACAGGGCAAGCCGTTCTCCTTCCCGGACGTCGAACGACACCCTTTCGAAGATCGCCTTGCCGTTCCATTCCTTCGCAACATCTTTTACTTTCACGATAAACATATACGTATCCCTCTTTCCTTGAACGGTGGTTTGCCCGAGAGGCTCGTTCAACGGCTTTCACGGCGGCCAAACGCCAAAAAGGCCCGGACAGCATCGCGCCGGCCGGGCCAGAAGGATAGACGGTATTCAAGAGGTGCAGCAAAAACCTGAACGCCAAAAAAGAGTCCGGTCCCGCGCGCACACTGATTCCGCTTCCTCCGCCATAGACAGGGCGCTTGCCGCATATTTCCGCGTCAAGTAAGTAAGCGTTCATGAATCAGTGTTATTGCTTCATCGGTCTACGGAAACCTCCTTCTGCGTCATACGGAAAATCATACCTTACCGGCGCATTCTTCGCAACCGGGTTACGCCCGGTTCGGATGGGCGGGGGCCGTGTGAACGATGTCTGCAAGCAGAATCCACACCGTCTCCCCTGCGGTTCGAAGCTTCACATAGCGGGAGATTTGATCGATCCCCTCCACCGTGCCGACCGCCGTCTCGTCGCCGTACGCCCCGAACGTCGTCACGCTTGTCGGCGCTCCGCTCTCCAGCGCTTCGCGAAGCGCAAGCGACAGCTCCTCCACACGCTGCTCGTCAAGCTCCGGACGTACCCGTGCGCCCAGCCGCTTGCGGTGGTCGCGAATCGCCGACTTGTGCTCGGGCAGCATCATCCGCGACGCCTCCCAAATTCCGTTGCCGCGCAATTTTTTGCCTCGCAATGCCATACGTGCTCGCCTCCTGCTGTGTATTATTTGTAGTGGCCGCCGATTTTCGCGGCCCGCCCGTACGCCTGCCCGGCGAAGCCGGCAGATACCGCCCGCACGAGAGCGGATACGCCGAAGCGCGCCTTGATGTCGTCCGTCGTCCGCTCGAGGGCGCGATAGCTTTCCCGCTCGTCGCCGATCTCCAGCTGATACGTTTCGTCCCGCACAAGCCCTCCGAGCGCGATGCTGAGCCGCCGAACGGGGCGTCCATCCCAGAAGCGATGGAACAGAGCCTTCGCGTCGCGGTACACGTGATTCGTCACTTGGGTCGGCTGCAGCAGCGTCATCTGGCGAGAAAATCCGAACTCGAAGCCCGCCCCGGCACAGCCGACCGACAGAACGCGGCCCATCACCCCGCGGAAGCGGCAGCGCCGGCACACCTCCTCGCACAGCTCCAAGAGCACCGTGTCGATATCGCGCGCCTCCGCGTAATCCCGCGGCAGCGTCATCCCGTGGCCGATCGCCTGCTGTGCGCCCTCATGCGTGCCCGGCGTCACCGGCGAATCGTCGATGCCGTTCGCCGATCGCCACAGCACCTCTCCGTTAATGCCCCAGCGCCTCTGCAGCGTCTCCAGCGGCGTCCGCGCCAAATCGCCGATTGTATAGATGCCCATCCGGTGCAGATGCCGCGTCAATCGGCTGCCTACGCCGAACATGCCGTAGACCGGCTCCGGCCACAGCAAATCGCGCACGGCGGACTGGGGCAAATGAAAGATGCCCGACTCGTTCTTCTTCGCGAACTGATCGCATGCCATTTTCGCCAATATTTTATTGTCGCTGCTGCCGATGCGCGCATAGACGCCGGTTTGCTCGTAAATGTCCCGCTGAATGCCGCGCGCCGCTTCGCCCAGCGTCATCCCGTGAAGATGAAGGCTTCCCGTCATCTCGCAAAACTGCTCGTCGATCGAGAACGGCTCCACGGCATCCGAATACCGCTCGAGAATGCGCGTAATTTGCATCGACACATTGATGTACAACTGCATCCGCGGCCGCAGCACGACCAAGTCGGCGCACTTGTTCATCGCCTCGCCGAGCCGCTCCGCCGTTGTTACGCCGCTCCGCTTCGCAACCGGACAGGCGGCGAGCACGATGCCGGAGCGAATCTTCGGATCGCCGGCGACGGCGACCGGGCGATTCGTATACTGCGGATGCGCCGCCTTTTCTACACTGGCATAGAAGCTCTGCATGTCCGCCATGAAGACGACACGATTGCCGGTTTTTTTGCCCATGAGCTGTTCGCTTCCTTCAAACAAAAAAAGGGAATATACGTTCGGTATTGTTATTATACACCGAACACATATTCCTATCCATCTCCAAATGTTCCCACTCGTCTACCGAAACATGTTCCACAGCTTAATCAAGTGGAACGTATTGTTCGGATCAATTTTCTGCGCAAGCACGAACTGAATCAAATTTTCCAGCTGCTTGTCGCTCAGCTTTTCGCCCGTCGCCTTCGCGCACAAATACAGCAGCTTTTTCACCGTCGCCCGGTTTTGCAAATCATTCTTGGTGACGTTGTTTAGCACCGTTTTGACCCGTTCCTTGACTGCCGGATCCTTCATCTTCATCTGCATCCGCTCTACAAGCTGAGGGCTGATCCCATACTTCTCATACGTCCTCATCCATATTCCCCTCCCCCGCGGCCGGGGCCGCGCATCGCTAATATATATGTCCCTGGAGCGGGAAAACTGCCTGGCCGATGAAGAAACGCCTCTCACCGGAGGATGTGCCGCGTCCATACATTTCACGCGTTCCGGATGCGGAAGGCATGTTGCCCCTATTTTGGGTGAAAATGCTCTAATTTTGGGGCAGATGTCTCAACGTTGGTGAAGGTACGGGCGGGGAGCGGAAATGCGGACTCAGGATGGGCACTTGTGCCTCAATTTGGGGCTAATATGTCCTTATTGTGAGGCAAAATGTCCATACGTCGGCGAGAATGCGGATGGAGTACGGAGCTAGGAGACTCTGCACGGCAAGATGCAGGCCGGAGCGAGCCGTCACAGTGCGGCAAACGAGCCGCGAAGGCGCTCCGGCAGCCAACACGCCTCCGGGTGAAACAGCGCGGCCAACAGCTCGACGCCGTCGACAAGCGACACGCTCGGCATCGTGAACAAATTCGCGTCTGCCGCGTACACACGGCCTGAGCGAACCGCGGCGAGCTCCGCCCAACCGGGCAGCCGAATAAGCGTGCGGCGGGCCTCCGCCACCGCCTGATCGAGCGCCAGTCCGCAGGGCGCGACAACGATCGCCTCGGGGTCGACCGCACGAAGCTGCGACCATACGAGTGTGCCCGATCGCTCGCCCGGCCGGGCGAGGGCGTCCGAGCCTCCGGCTGCAGCGATCTGATCCGGAATCCAATGCCCTGAAGCATACAGCGGATCGATCCATTCCAGAAACGCCACCCGGC
>LNAP01000839.1_pt1 | contig 36171 bp, 30 predicted proteins | sample 602601 | NCBI WGS metagenome assembly LNAP01 (sample SAMN02440304, study PRJNA202911) | soil metagenome | biome: Subtropical and temperate rainforests or woodlands; isolation source: soil samples (1 kg each in a 20% v/v slurry with milli Q water) were... ... | reverse complement strand
GGGCGGCGGAAAGCCAGTCGGCGATTCCGGCCGGCAGGTCGGCGGGACCGAGCGTGGCCTCCCCGGCCAGTACCACGATCAGCGGCGTGTCGGCGCCGCCGGGCAAACGGCGCACTTGCTCGCAACTGGCGCGCGCCTGCTGCTCGTCGCCGGCCAGCACCACCACGATCAGTTGCAGCGGAGGCAGCGATGCGCGCCCTTCCAGCAGGATCGCCGCGTGCGATACGTCGCGTGCGCTGTGGATCTGCGGATAGCCCGCCTGGTCGAGCGCATCGAACAGGCTGCGGCGCAATTCGCGCTGGGCTGCAATCACCAGGATGCCGGAATTCATCTGTGTGCCCGCCTCAAACCAGCCACCGGCCATCGCGCAGGCGCAGGCGCCGCGGCTGGCTGTCCTCGCTGCCCAGGTGCACCGCCAGCTCGCCCAGGTGTTCGGCCAGCGCCACCGGCGCATCGATCAGCACCACGCGGCGCAGATGCCCCTTGGGCGCGCGGGCGAGTTGGCGCAGCAAGGTGGCATCCATCGCCGACAATGGCAGTTCCAGCCCGAGCAGGAAATACACACCGAAATGCATGCTCTGCTGCATGTAGCGCAGCGCGTTGCCAAGACGCTGGCAGTCCGGCACGCGCACCTGTGCGTCGCGCAGGCTGCCCAGGCCGGTATCGGGTTGCCACAGGTACACCGCCTGGCCGGTATGCCGGGCAATCGCGCGGAACTGGTCGATCAAGGCGTGGACGTCCTTGCTGTCCAGTACCACGAGGCCGCTCGGGGCCGCCAGGATCCGTTCGAAAATCTCGGCGCCGGCTTGCGGTGGAACGGAGGCCATTGCTGAAGTCATTGCGTCCCCGTCCTGCTGCGTCGGCGGTAGTGCCCTGGTGAAGTCGGCCCGCCCGCGACTGACCGGGTGGTTGACCGGACGATATCCGGCCGCTACGAGGCCATTGAACCACGGTGGATCGTTCCATTGTCCCGTACAGGCAGCCCGTGCCGTAAAGCTGCCCGTGCACTGGTTGCCCCGCCCAACCAGCTTCGGCAAGCGGTTTCCCGACGAAGACCCGATTTCACACCGGCACCGCCGCACGGTCAAGCAGCTGCGTCACATCTCGCAATCAAGGCGACAGAACGGTATGGTTCAGGCCTCCGCCACCACGTCTGTACTCCCATGTTCGAAGGATTGCGTTTCAACCACTGGAAGACCAGCGAAGGCGACGATGGCGTTGTCACGCTTACGCTTGACCGCGCCAACAGCAGCGTCAATGCGATCTCCCGTGCGGTGCTGGACGAACTCGAGCAGATCGTCGAACGGCTGGCGATCGAGAAGCCGGCCGGCGTCATCGTCCACTCGGCCAAGTCCTCGGGGTTCGCCGTGGGTGCCGACGTCAAGGAATTCATCGAGTACGCGAAGCACGATACCGTGCTGGAGAACATCGAACACGGCCAGCGCGTGTATGAATCGCTGGCGCGGCTGCCCTGTCCCACGGTGGCCGCCGTGCACGGCGCCTGCATGGGCGGCGGTACCGAGCTGATCCTGGCCTGCCGCCAGCGCATCGCCGCCGACGATGACAAGACGCGAATTGCGCTGCCCGAGGTGATGCTGGGCATCCATCCCGGCTGGGGCGGCACCGCACGCCTGCCGCGCCTGATCGGCGCCACCGAGGCGCTGCCACTGATGCTGACGGGCAAGTCGCTGTCGGCGAAACGCGCGCTGGGCTTGGGCGTGGTCGATCGGCTGGCCCGCCCCGACGAACTGCTGGCCGAGGCGCGGCTGCTGTTGCGCCACGCTGCGCCACGCCCGTTCGCGCGGCGCGCCAAGGCCTGGGCCAGCAATACCTGGCTGGCGCGGCAGATCCTGGCGCCGATGGTGTTCAGGCAGACCGCCGCGAAGGTACGCAAGGAGCATTATCCGGCTCCGTTCGCGATGATCGACGTGTGGAAGCGCGGCGGCTCCGGCATCCAGCAGCGGCTGAAGATCGAGGCACGTTCGGTGGCGAAGCTGGCGAAGACGCCGACCGCACAGAACCTGATCCGCATCTTCTTCCTGCAGGAACGGCTGAAGGGCCAGGGCGGCGGCACCGACCCGGCGATCAAGCACGTCCACGTGGTCGGCGCCGGCGTGATGGGTGGCGACATCGCCGCGTGGGCCGCGTTCAAGGGTTTCGACGTGACCTTGCAGGACCGCGAGATGAAATTCATCCAGCCCGCGCTGGACCGCGCCCGGGCGCTGTACGAGAAGAAACTGAAGGCGCCGGAAAAAGTCGAAGCCGCCATGCGTCGCCTGCGCGCGGACGTCGAGGGCAGCGGCGTGGCCTCGGCCGACCTGGCGATCGAGGCGATCTATGAGAACGCCCGGGCGAAGGAAGCGCTGTACGCCGGCATCGAACCACGGTTCCAGGCCGGCGGTATCCTCGCCAGCAATACCTCCAGCATCCCGCTGGACGAGTTGCGCAAGAACCTTGCCGCGCCGCAGCGCTTCCTCGGTCTGCATTTCTTCAACCCGGTGGCGCAGATGCCGTTGGTCGAGGTGGTGCGCCACGACCAGCTCGACCCGGCAATCGAGAAGCGCGCGCTGGCATTCTGCAAGGCGATCGGCAAGCTGCCGGTGGCGGTCAAGGGCACGCCGGGCTTTCTGGTCAACCGCATCCTGATGCCGTACCTGCTCGAAGCAATGCGCCTGTACAGCGAGGGCGTGCCCGGCCCGGTGCTGGACCGCGAGGCGAAGAAATTCGGCATGCCGATGGGCCCGATCGAACTGGCCGACACCGTAGGCCTGGACGTCTGCGCCTCGGTCGGCAAGGAGCTGGCACCGTTCCTGGGACTGGAAGTGCCACCGGGGCTCGACGAGAAGCTCGAAGCCGGCAAGCGCGGCAAGAAGGACGGCCAGGGCCTGTACGTGTGGCAGGACGGCAAGCCGCAGAAACCCGAGGTCGACAAGGACTACGTGACGCCGCCGGACCTGCAGGAACGCATGATCCTGCCGATGATCAACGAGGCGATCGCCTGCCTCGCCGACGGCGTGGTCGACGACGCCGACCTGCTCGACGCCGGGGTGATCTTCGGCACCGGCTTCGCGCCGTTCCGCGGGGGTCCGATCCAGTACACGCGCAGCGAAGGCGCCGACAAGCTCAAGGCGAAACTCGAACAACTGGCGCAGCGCTACGGCGATCGGTTCAAGCCGAAGAACGGCTGGGATCATCCCGCATTGGCGCAAACGACGGATCGCTGAAACGTAGGGCGGGCACTGCCCGCCGCATGTGTGCTGGTGACGACAGTCCCGCTGTAGATCAAGAGCCGGCGGGCATTGCCCGCCCTACGTCGACATCACCACATCAGGTCGTCGGGCACGCCGTCATCGCCCACGCCAGTGGCGGCCGGATCGACCAGCAGCGCCAGCTGATGCGGATCGATGTCACGCACCTGCTCGGCAATCTCGCGGCTGACCAGGAGATAACGACCGCCCTGTTGCACCACGCCCAGTTCACCGGCGTTGAGTGCCGACAGTTGCGCGGCATCCACGTGCACGCGACGGATCTTGCCGCCGTATTCGAAATTGCGCGGCTGGTCGGCGTCTGCCTTGTTCAGTGCCTTGCCGTCGAGCAGCTGCTGGATCTTCTGCTTGCGCTCGCGCCGCAGCCTGGCCTGTTCGGTGGCCTCCTGCTCGACCCGCTGGCGTTCGCGGGCTTCGGTTTGCGCGCGCAGCGCATATGCCCTGGCCAGGTCGATGTCCTGCTGGCTCTGCCCCGATGGTCGTGCGGCGTGCGACGCGGCGTGTGGCTTGCCGCCCTTGCGCGCAGGCTTGCCTGACGGCGGCGGCGCCGGGCGCTTCGGCTCGCGCGCCCGGTCCTGTTGAACCTGTTTGACGATGCCGCTCTTGAGCAGCTGATCGCGCAGGGAATCGGCCATGCGGGTATTCCGTGATCGGTGGGCTGGATGGGGTCGGATCAGTAATGCGGTGGGGGCGGCTCGTTGTGCGGATCGTCGCCTTGCGCGATGCGCATCGATGCCATCTCGCCGCGCAGGTCGCGCAATGCACGCCCCAGCGCGGCAATCCGCTGCGACTGGTCGGCATCCGCCGTGGTCAGCGCCTGCACCGCCTCATCGATGAAGGTCAGCTTGACCTCCATCTCGTCGAGCCGCCGGGCAAGCGCGTCGTTCGAGTTGTTCATCGTGACGCCTGCAGGCTGCGGCCGCGGCCGATGCCGTAATAGGCCAGGCCCGCTTCCTCCACCACGGCCGGGTCGTACAGGTTGCGCCCGTCGAAGATCGCCGGCACGGCCAGCGCGGCGCGGACCGCCGCGAAATCCGGGCTGCGGAATGCCTTCCATTCGGTGACCACCGCCAGCACGTCGGCGCCTTGCAGGGCATCCATGGCGTGCTCGCACAGCACCAGGTCGTCGCGATCGCCGTACAGCCGCTGCGCTTCCTCGCGCGCCTCCGGATCGAACGCGCGGACCTTCGCACCGGCATCCCACAGCAACTCCATCAGGCGCCGGCTGGAGGCTTCGCGCATGTCGTCGGTATTCGGCTTGAACGCCAGCCCCCACAGCGCCACCGTCCTGCCGGCCAGCTTGCCGTCGAGGTGGCGCGAAATCAGTTCGAACAGCTTGCTCTTCTGCTGCCGGTTGACCGCCTCGACCGCACCAAGCAGGCGTGCCTCGTAGCCATGAGCGTGCGCGATGCGCTCCAGCGCCTGCACGTCCTTGGGGAAGCACGAGCCGCCGTACCCGGCACCCGGATAGATGAAGCTGTAGCCGATGCGCGGGTCCGAGCCGATGCCCTGGCGTACCAGTTCCACGTCGGCGCCCACCCGCTCGGCGATGTTCGCGATCTCGTTCATGAAACTGATCTTGGTCGCCAGCATCGCGTTGGCGGCGTACTTGGTCAGCTCGGCCGAACGCTCGTCCATCACCACCATGCGGTCGTGGTTACGGTTGAACGGTGCGTACAGCTTGCGCAGCAACGCCACCGCCCGCTCGCTGGAAGCTCCCACGATGATGCGGTCGGGGCGCAGGCAGTCTTCCACCGCCGCGCCTTCCTTCAGGAACTCCGGGTTCGACACCACGTCGAACTCCACCGTGGCCTGGCGCGCCGCCAGCTCGGCCGCGACGGCCTCGCGCACGCGATCGGCGGTACCCACCGGCACGGTCGACTTGTTCACCACCACGGCGTAGCGGTCCAGGTGCCGGCCGATCGTGCTGGCCACTTCCCGCACGTACTGCAGGTCCGCACTGCCGTCCTCGTCCGGCGGCGTGCCGACGGCGATGAAGATCAACTCGCCGTGCGCAATCGCCGGTGCCGCTTCGGTGGTGAAGTCGAGCCGGCCGCCGGCGTGGTTGCGCTGCACGATCGATTCCAGGCCCGGCTCGTAGATCGGAATCTCGCCGCGCTTCAGCCGCTCGACCTTGGCCGCATCGATGTCGACGCAGAGCACGTGGTTGCCCATCTCGGCCAGGCAGGCACCGGTGACCAGGCCCACATAGCCGGTACCGAAAATAGTGACCTTCATCATCGTTGCAGCGATCCCTTAAAAGCCGAGCCGTCTATTCTAACCGCTCGAACGCGCGCCACGGCACCGCGCCGCCATGACGGAAAAGCAGAAGGGCGCGAATCGCTTCGCGCCCTTCCGGTTTGTCACCGCCGCGAAACGGCGATGGACCTGCGATTACTTGCCGGCCGGAGCCGCACCTGCCGGCGTCGGGCCGGTCTTGACCAGGGTCACGTCGAAAAGCAGCGTGGCATTCGGCGGCATCGGCGGCTGCGGCTCGGCACCGTAGGCCAGCGCCGCCGGGATGAACAGCTTGTAATGGCCACCCACCTGCATCAACTGCAGGCCTTCGCGGAAGCCCGGGATCACACCGGCCAGCGGAATCTTGGCCGCGCCCGGCGGGTTGTGCTTGGCGGAGGCATCGAACACCTGGCCGTCGACGAAGGTACCGGTGTAGTTGATCTCAACGGTATCGTTCGGACCCGGACGGGCGCCCGTACCCTGGCTGACCACCTGGTACTGCAGGCCCGACGCGGTCGTCTTCACGCCCGGCGCGGTCTTGTTCTTGGCCAGGAAGGCGTCGCCTTCAGCCTTGTTCTTGGCCGCCAGCTTGGTCATCTCGGCCTGGTACTTGGCCTGGATCTTGGCCATGAAGGCTTCGTGCACCTGCTTGGCTTCGGCTTCGCTCATGGTCGGCTTCTGGCCGGACAACGCCGCCTTCACCGCATTCGCCACGGCATTCGGATCCAGCTCATCGCGCATGATCGGTGGAACCTGGGAAGCAATCTCCCAACCCACAACATAGCTGGCCTTCGCCTTGTCGACAGTACCGGCAGCGCCAGCGGTCTGAGCGGCGACGCCGGCCGTCATGCCCAGCGCAACGGCCATCGCGACCGCCGTCAGCGTGGGACGCAGAAAGTGCTTCATTCGTAACTCCCTCATGTATGGATATGCCGGCGTTGCCGGCCGGGCCCCCCCGATGGAGGCAGGCCTCGCATTGTGCGGTGCTTGTCCGGTCTTGGCAACGACTCAGGGTTCAGACCGTCAGTCGGGATAAAGGTTCACGCCACTGCCGGCCGGACCCGCCGATCAGCCCGCGCCGCCCCCGGAAGGGCCCGGCTTCTCCAGGGTCTCCTTCAGCGCCGCCTGCAGGCGCGCATGCATCTTAACCAAGCCACGCCACAACACCACCGCCAGCACCACACCCAGCACGACCAGGGACAGCGCGATGCCGCGTGGCGGCAGGATCGCCGAACTGAGCGCACTCACCAGCAGCGCCAGCGCGAGCAGCGTCGCCAGCGGGATGACCCTGGCCAGCACGTTGCGGATGGCCTGGGTATACGAACCGGCGAACCGCTCGCGTATGCCGATCTCCGCCAGCAACATGCCCAGCGCCTCGGCCTTGCGGTAGACCGCGATCAGCATCGGCAGGGACAGGAACAGCGCACCGGCCCAGATCAGCGTATGGCGCAGGTCCCGATCGATGCCGAGCATCGAGAACCAGCTCCAGTTGTGCGCATTGATGTAGGCACCGATGACGAACAGCGCCACCACCAGCAGGACATTGATCCCGATATGCCACAGCAGGCGCCGGAACATGGCGGCTATCGCCGCGTTTTCGTTGACCGGCTTGAGATTTTCCAGCCAGCCGCTGTAGCTGGTCGCCAGCAACCTCAGTGAGCGCGGCGTCACCCGGCGCAGGCCATTCGCCAACCCGTCGGCCGAACGATTCAGATAGGGCGACGCGGCCATGCACAGTACCGAGACCGCCACCGCAATCGGATAGATGAAATCGCTGATCACGCCAAGCGAAAGCCCGAGCGTGGCGATGACAAAGGAGAACTCGCCGATCTGCGCCATGCCCAGCCCCGAACGCAGCGCCGTGCGCGCGTCGTGCCCGACGACGAAGATACCCAGGCCGCACGCCAACGTCTTGCCGACGATCACAACCGCCGCGATGAGCAGCGCCGGCAATGCGTACTGCAGCAACATCGCCGGATCGATCTTCAGGCCGATCGCCACGAAAAACAGCGCCGCGAACATGTCGCGCAGTGGTTCCACCAGGTGCAGCACGCGCCCCACGCTGCGCGACTCGGCCACCACCGCCCCCGCCAGGAAGGCGCCCAGCGCCACGCTGAAACCCATCCAGGCCGCGAACAGGCTGGCGCCGAAACAGATGCCGAGCACGCTGACCAGCAGTGTTTCGTCGCGATCGAAACCAGCCACGTAATCCACCAGCCGCGGCAACAGCAGCAGGCCGAGGATCATCCCGACGATCACGAACAGGCCCAGATGACCGACCAGCGCGAACGCGGTCTCCGCCTGCACCGAGCCGCCGATCGCCACTGCCGTGAGCAAGGTCAGCATGACGATGGCCAGCATGTCCTCGGCCACCAGCAGCCCCACCACCAACTGGGCAAACGGTTGATGCCGCTGCCCACCCTCCGCCAGCGTGCGGGTAGCCACCATCGTGGACGAGAGCGAGATGATCGCGCCAAGAAAGAGCGCGTCCATGCCGGTCCAGCCGAACAGGCCGCCGATGCCGTAGCCGATCCACAGCATCAGCCCGACTTCGGCCACGGCCGCGGCCAGCACGCCGATGCCGACCTCGCGCAGCTTGCGCACGCTGAATTCGAGGCCCAGCGTGAACATCAGCAACACCACGCCGAGATTGGAGATGTCGTCGATCGCGCGCGGATCGCCGACCAGCACGCCCGGCGTGTGCGGCCCGATCAGCACGCCGGCCAGGATGTAGCCCAGCAACACCGGCTGCCGCATCCGCTGGAACAGGATCGTGGTGGCGCCTGCCACGATCATCACCACGGCAAGGTCACGAATGAAGCCGATTTCGTGCATTCGTCAATTCTTCAAAACGACGCGAGTCGCTCCAGCTTAAACGAAGCACGGAGGTACTCGGCCGGCCGTCGAACGAGGCGATGGACGACGGACGATTCCTTGGCCGGGATGCTGAAAAAAAGCTTGACGGATATGTGGCCCGCACCTATTCTTCTCGGCTTCCAGCGGCGGGGCCATAGCTCAGCTGGGAGAGCGCCTGCATGGCATGCAGGAGGTCGGCGGTTCGATCCCGCCTGGCTCCACCAACTTAATCCGTCCCCATCGTCTAGAGGCCTAGGACATCACCCTTTCACGGTGGCGACCGGGGTTCGAATCCCCGTGGGGACGCCAAGTTGGCTCGCAGAAGCTGGAAGCTGTTGCAAATGCGGAGTGGTAGTTCAGTTGGTTAGAATGCTGGCCTGTCACGCCGGAGGTCGCGGGTTCGAGTCCCGTCCACTCCGCCACTATTCAAGCAAAAAGCCCGCCTTGCGCGGGCTTTTTGCTGTCGTGGTGCCTGTGCATTCGCCCCTGAATGCGAAAGTCGAAAAGCGACCATCCCTGGCCGCACTTTCAAATAAGGCTGCCGCTTTCTGGTTGTCCCGTTTGCGATTGCAGCGTGCCGATGGAATGCCCCTGCTCCGCCAGATACTCCAGCCAGCGCGACAGGAATCCGTTCATGCGCAGGCGATGCTGGAACACGGTGTGTGCCGGCGAGAACGGTCCCAGCACCTGCCACAGGTGCCTGCCGGGATGACAGTGCAAGGCCTCCGCCACATGCGCATCGGTATACATGCGCAACTGCGCCGATGGCGCGCGCTGGCCGGTATGCGCGTCGACGAAATCGTAGGTGAGCTCCAGTTCCAGCGTGTACGGGTGGCATTCCTGCACGTGCAGGTGCACGTCGAGCCCATCGCCCACGTCGGAGACATACCGGCCCGGCGCCAGCTGCTGCGGCGCGAACAGTCGCGTCAGCCGGTGGTAGTTTTCCGCATACAACCCCATCAGGAACTCGAAGCGTCCGGGCAGCAGGCTGTTGCGGTTGTCCAGTACGACGCTCATGGCGGGTGCACAAACTCCAGGTGGCAATCAGAACATGGTCCGCTCGATACCGAAGCGGTCGAAGATCTTGCTGGCGATTTCCTCGATCGACACGTGCGTGGTGTTGAGGCTGGGAATGTTGGCCTGGCGCATCAGCCGGTCGGCCTGTTCCAGTTCCCAGCGGCATTGCTTCAACGTGGCATAGCGGCTGCCGGCGCGACGCTGTTCGCGGATCTGCGCCAGCCGCAGCGGGTCGATGGTCAGCCCGTACAGTCGATCCCGGTACGGCCGCAGGCGTGCGGGCAGTTCGAGTTTCTCAAGGTCTTCGTCGGTCAGCGGATAGTTGGCGGCACTGACGCCGTAATGCAAGGCCATGTAGAGGCAGGTCGGCGTCTTGCCGGAGCGCGACACGCCGACCAGGATCAGGTCGGCCTCGGCGTAATTCACGTCGATGCCGTCATCATGCGAGAGCGCATAGTTGGTTGCATTGATGCGCGCCTCGTACTTGTCGAAATCGACCAGGCCGTGCGAGCGGTTGACCGCACCGGAACGCTTGGTCCTCAGTTCGTCCTCCAGCGGGCCGATGAACGGCGCAAACACGTCCAGCATCAGAGCGCCGCTGGCGGCCACGATCTCACACAGCGCACGGTCGGCCATGGTGTTGACCACGATCGGCCGCTGTCCGCTCTGTGCGTAGTTGGTCTTGATCCGCAGCGCGGCGGTTTCCGCCTTGTGTGCGTTGTCGGTGAACGGCAGCCGATGCTTGTCGAACTGCACGCCTTCGAACTGCGCCAGGATGCTGTTGCCGATCGTCTCCGCGGTAATACCAGTGGAGTCGGAGATGAAAAAAACCGTTCGCTGCATACAGGATCCTGATGGCGGGGAAGCATTTGTCTGCACCTTAGCGCAAGCATGAAATCCACCGCCAGCTGACTGGTATGCCGTTGGAATGACATCTTCCGGCATTGGTCTTCTTGTGCCGCGCACCATCCGCAGCGGACAATACCAGTTCTTTGCAACCCGCTTCGGGCCTTCGTGCCGCGCCCATTCCACTTATCCGCAGAGCTTCCCTAAGGAGACACCCTTGAACGACCTGGTGCTTTGGCTCGACCAACTGCGCATGACCGACCTGGGCAAGGTCGGCGGCAAGAATGCCTCCCTCGGCGAAATGATCGGCAACCTCGCCAAGCTCGGCGTCTCCGTGCCCGGAGGCTTCGCGACCACGGCCAGCGCGTTCCAGCAGTACCTGGAAAAGAGCGGCCTGGCAAAACGCATCCAGGATCGGCTGGCCACGCTCGACGTCGACGACGTCGACACCCTGGTGGCGGCCGGCAAGGAAATCCGCGGCTGGATCGTCGACACCGCCCTGCCCGCCGAGCTCGAGCAGGCGATCCGCGATGCCTACGAAAAACTTTGCAAGGACGCCGGCGCCGAGAACATTGCTGTCGCCGTGCGTTCCTCGGCCACGGCCGAGGACCTGCCCGACGCCTCGTTCGCCGGCCAGCAGGAAACGTTCCTCAACGTGGTCGGCATCGACGACGTGCTGCACAAGGTGAAGGAAGTCTTCGCCTCGTTGTACAACGATCGCGCGATCGCCTACCGCGTGCACCAGGGCTTCAAGCACGAAGACGTGTTCCTCTCCGCCGGCGTGCAGCTGATGGTGCGCTCGGACGTGGGCGCCGCCGGCGTGCTGTTCACGCTGGACACCGAATCGGGCTTCCGCGACGTGGTGTTCGTCACCGGCTCGTACGGCCTCGGCGAGATGGTCGTGCAGGGCGCGGTCAATCCGGACGAGTTCTACGTGTTCAAGCCGACCCTGCGCGACGGCAAGCCGGCCGTCCTGCGCCGCAACCTCGGCGCCAAGCAGTTGCGCATGGTGTATTCCAGCGCGCAGGGCGAACGGGTCAGGACCGAGGACACCCCGGTCGAACTGCGCAACACATTCTGCATCAGCGACGATGACGTGCAGGAACTCGCCCGCCAGTCGCTGATCATCGAGAAGCATTACGGCCGCCCGATGGACATCGAGTGGGCGAAGGACGGCCACACCGGCAAGCTGTACATCGTGCAGGCGCGCCCGGAAACGGTGAAGTCGCGTTCGCACGCGACCCAGCTCGAGCGCTTCCACCTCAGCGAGAAGGGCAAGGTGCTGGCCGAAGGCCGTTCGATCGGCCAGAAGATCGGCGCCGGCAAGGCCCGCGTGATCCGTTCCTTGAGCGACATGAACAAGGTGCAGGTCGGCGACGTGCTGATCGCCGACATGACCGACCCCGACTGGGAGCCGGTGATGAAGCGCGCCTCGGCGATCGTCACCAACCGCGGCGGCCGCACCTGCCACGCGGCGATCATCGCGCGCGAGCTGGGCGTGCCGGCGGTGGTCGGCACCGGCAACGCGCTGGAGCTGATCCCCGACGGCGCCGATGTCACCGTGTCCTGCGCCGAAGGCGATACCGGCACGATCTACGACGGCATCCTGAAGTTCGAGCGGATCACCGCCGACCTCGGCGCCATGCCCGAGGCGCCGCTGAAGATCATGATGAACGTGGCCAACCCCGAGCGCGCGTTCGATTTCGGCATGCTGCCGAACGCCGGCATCGGCCTGGCCCGGCTGGAAATGATCATCGCCAGCCACATCGGCGTGCACCCGAAGGCGCTGCTGGAGTACGGCAAGCAGGACGCCGAGACCAAGGCGAAGATCGACGAGCGCATCGCCGGCTACGCTGGCCCGGTGGAGTTCTACGTCGATCGCCTGGCCGAAGGCATCGCCACCATCGCCGCCTCGGTCTACCCGAAGCCGGTGATCGTGCGCCTGTCCGACTTCAAGTCGAACGAGTACGCCGGTCTGCTCGGCGGCTCGCGCTACGAGCCGCACGAAGAGAACCCGATGATCGGCTTCCGTGGAGCCAGCCGTTACGTCGACCCCAGCTTCGCCGAGGCGTTCGCGCTGGAGTGCAAGGCGGTCAAGCGCGTGCGCGAGGTGATGGGGCTGAACAACGTCTGGGTGATGATCCCGTTCGTGCGCACGCTCGGCGAAGGCCGCAAAGTGATCGAGGTGCTGGCGAAGAACGGCCTCAAGCAGGGCGAGCACGACCTCAAGGTCATCATGATGTGCGAGGTGCCGTCGAATGCCCTGATGGCGGACGAATTCCTCGACATCTTCGACGGCTTCTCGATCGGCTCCAACGACCTCACCCAGCTCACCCTGGGCCTTGATCGCGACTCCAGCATCGTCGCCGGCCTGTTCGACGAACGCGACCCGGCGGTGAAGAAGCTGCTGGCCATGGCGATCAGGACCGCCCGCGCCAGGGGCAAGTACATCGGCATCTGCGGCCAGGGCCCCAGCGACCACCCCGACCTGGCCGAATGGCTGATGGAGCAGGGCATCGAGTCGCTCTCGTTGAACCCGGATACGGTCGTCGACACCTGGCTGCGGCTGGCGAAAAAGAAGGCCGACCGGACTACCTGATCGCCGCTTGATGCGCACACGCATGAAGCCCAAGGGCCGCGAAAGCGGCCCTTGGTTTTTGGAGAAGCGGAAATCCAGCGGCCGGATTCAGCTGGAGCGCACGATCAGCACCGTGATGTTGTCGTCGCCGCCACTGTCGAGAGCGCTCAACAGCAGCTGATCCACGCATTCCTGGGCGGCCAGGTCGGTCCGCGCCACCGTGCGTGCGATCGAGGCGTCGCTGACGCCTTCGGTCAAGCCGTCGCTGCACAGCAGGAAGCCCATGCCCGATTCCAGCTGGCCACGCGCCATGCCGATATGCAGCTGCTCGATGGCGGTCACGCCCAGCGCCTGGGTCAGCACGTTGCGCTGCGGATGCTGGGCGGCCTGCGCCGGGTCGAGCTGGCCGGCCTCGACCAGCGCCTGCACCAGCGAGTGGTCGTGGCTGATCTGCCGCAACTCCTTCTTCCACAGGTAGATCCGGCTGTCACCAACCCAGGCGACTTCGTAACCGTCGCCGATGATCCGCAGCACGGCGATGGTGGTGCCCATCGGCAACACGTCGAAGCTGTGCCGGGTGTGCGCAAGCAATCGTTCCGCAGCGCCGTGCACAGCCTCGATCAGGCTGTGACCCTGGCCGACCAGGTCGACCACCGCATCCCGCACCAGCGCCGACGCCACCTCGCCATGCTGGTGCCCGCCCATGCCGTCGGCCACCAGGAACAGGCCGAGCGAAGCACCGGCGTAATAAGTGTCCTCATTGCGCGTGCGGCGCAGGCCGACGTGCGTTCCGTGTCCAAATTCGATCATGGGTTTTCAGTAGGTACGAGCCGATGCAGCATGCCGGAAGACCCGGTTGTTGTCACGGCAAGTTCGCTCGCGTATGATTCCCGGCTCGCATGCGCCACCATGCACCGCACCGGAGAGGTGGCAGAGTGGTCGAATGTACCTGACTCGAAATCAGGCGTACGTGTAAGCGTACCGTGGGTTCGAATCCCACCCTCTCCGCCAGAAAAGCAAAACGCCCCCACGTGGGGCGTTTTGCTTTTCTGGCGGTGACGGCGGGGATGAGAACCCACCGGTTCGACAAATTCGTCTGGAACGAATTTGGACAGCCGCAGGCTGGCCCCGCAGCGCAAAGCGCGGAGGGGTTCGGCCCAAGGATGGGCCGAACAATCCCACCCCCGGCCTCAAGACACCCTCACCACGCGCAGTGTTTTGCTTTCCACGCCGAAAAGACCCGATTCACCCCAACCGCCGCCACACGCTCTTGCCATCCACGCTGCTCTTGTCCAGCACATCCAGCCGCTCCTCATGCTGCGACAACTCGCCCGCCGACGCACGCAGCACCCGTGGCCGCGCATGCAGCACCACCGGTGCCACCACCACATCACGCTGCTCGCCGGCACCCTCGAAGCCGAGGTCAAACGCCACTTGCCCCGAAGTCATCGCCAGATACACGTCGGCCAGCAGCTGCGCGTCGATCAAACCGCCATGCAGGTCGCGCCGCGAGTTGTCCACGCCCAGCCGCTTGCACAGGGCATCGAGGTTGTTGCGCTGGCCGGGGTAGCGCTCGCGCGCCATTGCCAGGGTATCCAGCACGCTGCAACGGTCGCCGATCCTGCCCGCGCCGTTGCCCAGCCGGGCCAGTTCGGCATCGAGGAAGCCGATGTCGAAACTGGCGTTGTGGATGATCAGTTCCGCGCCGTCGATGAAGGCCAGGAACTCCTCGACCACCTCGGCAAAACGCGGCTTGTCGAGCAGGAACTCGTCCTCGATGCCGGTGACCTGCCGGGCACCTTCGTCGATCGCCCGATCCGGGTTCAGGTAGGTCTGGTAGTGCCGGCCGGTAAGCCGGCGCTCGACCATTTCGACACAGGCGATTTCCACCAGTCGATGGCCCTGGCGTACTTCGAGGCCGGTGGTTTCGGTATCGAGAACGATCTGCCTCATGCCCTGCCCTTCATCAGCTCGGCCTGTTCACGCGCGGCCTGGTCGACCCGCTCGTTTTCGATATGGCCGTTGTGGCCCTTCACCCACTTCCAGCGCACCTGATGGGCGCCGACCGCATCGGACAGGCGCTGCCACAGATCCTGGTTCTTGACCGGCTTCCTGTCGGCGGTACGCCAGCCATTCGCGCGCCACTTCGGCATCCACTGCTCGATGCCCTGCATCACATAGCGCGAGTCGGTGGTGAGGGTGACCTGGCACGGTCGCTTCAATGCTTCCAGCGCACCGATCGCCGCCATCAGCTCCATCCGGTTGTTGGTGGTGGCCGGCTCGCCGCCAGCCACCATGCGTTCGCTGCCCTTTGCGCGCAACAGCGCGGCCCAACCGCCCGGGCCCGGGTTGCCCAGGCAGGCCCCGTCGGTAAATGCTTCCACTTCGCTCATCGTTGCTCACGTATTCCATTGAAAATCACAGAACCGAACTGCGCCGGGTGCCCGGCGAAAGCCGGCCATTCGCCGGCACGCGCACTGGCACCGGCTTGAGCCGCAGCGGCGTGACCAGGCGCCGGCGCTTGCGCGCGACCAGCACGTAGCCGCCGCCGAAGGCGCCTGCAAGGGTTCGCCGCGTCGTGGCCAGGCTGGGCCACATGCTGCCCACCCGCTGCACCTGCTCGATCACCAGCCCGGCCAGCTCAAGCCGGTGCCGGAGCCGCCACGGCATCTGCAGCGCCGGCGACTTCCCGCGCATGCGCCAGTAGAACCATGGCGACCAACCGCCGAGCGGATGCACGCCGGTCAACGCAAGCACACCGCCGGGCGCCAGCACGCGAACGGCCTCATCCAGCAGAGCCGCCGGCAGCGGCGCCACTTCCAGCGCATGCCGCAACAGCACCAGCTCGAACGCATCGTCGATGAATGGCAACGGCTCGTCCGCCGCCGCCTGCAGGTCGCCCTGGTAGCGGCCGTTCGCCAAGTGCAAGGTAGCCCAGCAGCCAAGCATCGGCAGCGCCGGTGGCGCATCGCCGAAGGACGCGCCCAGCAACAGCGCATGGGCGCCGAAACAGCGTTGCAGCTCCGGCTTCAGCACGCGCGTCTGCTCATCCAGCAAGCGACGCAACGGCGCACTGGCGTAGATGTCGTCATCGCGTTGTGGCATGCAACCGGTCCGGTCTTTCATCTGTGCCCAGAGTGTAATGGCTGACGACATCCGGCAGCAGGTCGCAGGCGAGACGGAACTGCCGCACGCTGCTGAACAGTAGCCCGACTGGTTAACGTTCCGCTAACGAGTCGGCAGCAATGCCAATTTATAGTCGACCGCCTCATGCGCGCCCCGGATGGCGGCGTCTGTCGTTCCACAGGGAAAACACCGGCCCGCCGGATATTCCTCAAACGCAGCGGAGTCCGTCTTGCACCTCCTACCGTTACCGGCGCTGGCCGACAACTACATCTGGCTGCTGCATGACGACGATGGCGATGCCATCGTCGTCGATCCGGGTGATGCCGAGGTCGTCGAGCAGGCGCTGGCGGCACATCGGTTGCAGCTGCGCGCAATTCTGCTGACCCATCATCACCCCGACCACATCGGCGGCGTACCGGCCTTGCGCGCACGCCGCGACGTGCCGGTTTATGCACCCGTCGATGAACGCATAGGCGAGGCCACTCGGCGGGTACGCGACGGCGATGGGGTCGAACTGGCCGCGCCGTCCGTGCGCTTCGAGGTGATCGCGATCCCGGGCCACACCCTCAGCCATGTGGCCTACGTCGGGGCCGGCCTGCTGCTGTGCGGCGATACCTTGTTCAGCCTCGGCTGCGGCCGCCTGTTCGAAGGCACGCCGGCGCAGATGCTCGCTTCGCTGGATCGCCTGTCGCAACTGCCGGGGGAAACCATGGTTTGCGGCGGTCACGAGTACACCGAAGCGAATGGACGCTTTGCGCGCACCATCGAACCGGCCAACCCCGACCTGCAGCAACGGCTGCAGGAAGTCGCCGCGCTACGTGGACGCCTCCAGCCCACGCTGCCGGTGCCGCTCGCGCGCGAGCTGGCGACCAACCCGTTCCTGCGGACCGACACCGACGCCGTCATCGCGTGGTGCCGGCAGCAAGGCAGCGGCAACGACCGGGTGGCCCGTTTCGCTGCCGTGCGCAGCGCCAAGGATGGATTCCACGCATGAGCCGACACCTTCGACTTCTGCCGTTGCTTCTGTCGCTCATGCTGGCCGCCTGCGCCGGGGTGCCCTCACCGCAGACGCCGCGGCAACCGACTGATGAAACTTCGTCGGCAACGATTGTCGTGCCCGAAACCACGCCGCCGGGCGGCGAACCCATCGCGCCATCATCGGCAGCCGACGTCTGGGACCGGCTGCGCAGCAGCTTTGCCATGCCCGGTTGTGACGCCGACCCGGCGGTATTGGCCTGGGCCAAACGGTATACGCGCCATCCGCAGCAGTTCGAAAGCCAGTTGCAGGCCGTGTTGCCGCGCCTGGTCTATGTGCAGCAAGTAGCCGACCGCTACGACGTCGCGGGTGAATTCGTGCTGTTGCCCTGGGTGGAAAGCCACTTCCAGCCGGGGCCCGCCCACAAGCGTCGGCCGGCCGGCATGTGGCAGATCATGCCGGTGACTGCCGGTGCCATGGGGCTGCGTGTCGACGGCCACTACGACGGCCGCCTCGACGTCCCTGCCGCCGCCAATGCCGTGATGAAACTGCTCGAGCAGTACCACGACCAGTTCAACGACTGGCGGGTGGCCGATTACGCCTACAACGCCGGCGAGTTCGCGATACGCAGGATCATCCGGACGCACGGCAAGCCGGCGGAGCAGCCGGCGATTCCCCACTGGCCGGTGCGCAAGGTAACCCGCGAGCATCTGACCAAGCTGCTGGGGATAGCCTGCGTGGTGCGCGAACCGGAGCGCTTCAATGTCAGCCTGCCCACGCTGCCGGGTGAGCAGCACCTGGTGCAGACCGAGATAACCCGTTCGATACCGGTCGCGCGGGCGGCCGACCATGCCGGCATGTCGGTGGAGGCATTGAAGCACCTTAATCCGGCGTTTCGCAGCAACATGATCGACGCCAACGCCGCCTCGTACCTGCTCCTGCCCGCCAAACACGCCCGCCAGTTCCGTGATGCCTTGCTGGAACACGCCAGCAGCAACGACGACGACGATCTCCTGGCCAGCTCGGGCTCCGGCGCAGCAGCCAGCCTCGCCCCCGACAAGAAGGCGACGCGGAAGACCCATACCGTGAAGCGCGGCGACAACCTCTGGCAGATCGCCCGCGACTACTCGGTCAACGTCAGCCAGTTGCAGCGCTGGAACCACCTGAGCAGCTACACGTTGAAACCCGGCCAGACACTGACGGTGAGCGCCCCGAACTAGGGATCCTCTCTGTCCCGATATCGGGTGCTTGCTATCTGGCGTTCGCCCCCATTCGGAAAGAACCCGCCGGCCGACCGGATCAAGCCTCCAACCGCTCGCTGGCATTGCGGACTTCCTGTGCTCCAACCTTGCCTCGGGTATCGCCCCGGCGGAACTGCCCATGCCGATGCCAGCCACAACATCCCGGCATGACCGATATCCGAGGAACTCCTCTGCCCCAGACGAAGAAGGGCGGCCAGTGGCCGCCCTTCTTCGTCTGACGCCGGCTGCGCCAGCCAGTGCGCTTACAGTCGCTGCTGGTTGATCTTGATCTTGGTCTTCGCCTTGAGCTGGTCGACCAACTCACGTGTCGCTTCGTAGCCGTAGGCCTGGGCCATCTGCTGGCGCAGCGACTCGCGCTGCTCCGGCGGTACCTTGGACAGGTCGCCGTCCTGCACCTTGTCCACGGCCAGCAGTACATAGGAGCCGTCCAACATGTCCACGGCGGCGAACTGCGGCTTGCCCGCCGCCGGGTGCGGCAGAAGAAACGCCTGCGTCAGCAGTGGCGCCGGCATCTGCGCGTGCCGGACCGCCTCGTTCACGGTGGTGATGCTGGCACCCAGCGACTTCGCCACATCGTCCATCGCCTCGCCCTTGCGCAGACGCGCCAGTGCCTCGTCGGCCTGCTTCTTCTCGACGGCAGCGGCGCGCTCGTCGAGAATCTTCTGCTGCACGTCGGCGCGCACTTCCGCGAGCGTCTTGGCGACTGCGGGCACGTGCTGGTCGACATGGATCACCACCGAGTGGTTGTTGCCCAGATCGATCAGACCCGAATTGTTACCCTGCACCAGCACGTCGTCGCTGAACGCCGCGGCGACTACCTTCGGGTTGGCGACCACGCCCTCGCCGCCCTTGCGCGTAAACAGCGCCGTGGTCTTGATCGGCAGCTTCAATGCGACCGAGGCCGGCTCCAACGATGTCGGATTCTGGTAGGTGTTGTCGGACATCTTGCCCGCGACTTCGTTGTACGTGCGGTCGCGCTCGGCCGCCGTCGATTCCTTGACGAGTTGGTCGCGCACTTCCTCGAACGGCTTGGATTCCCCGCTGCGGATATCACGCAGCCAGATGATGTGATAGCCATCGGTCGACAGCACCGGCTTGGAGATCTGGCCTTTCTGCATCGCGAACAGGGCCGAATCGAAGGCCTCGTTGGTCACGCCCTTTTCCAGCCAGCCCAGATCGCCACCCAGGCGACGGGAGCCCAGGTCCTGCGAATCCTGTTCGGCCATTTTGGCGAAGTCGCCGGAATTGGCTTCCGTCGCGATCTTCTCGGCCTTGGCCAGGGCCGCCTTCTGCTGTTCCGGCGTGGCGTTGGCCGGCACATTGATCAGGATATGCGAAACGAGCCGCTGTTCCGGCTGTACGAAGCGCTGCTTCTCGCTCGCGTAGCGCTTCCGCAGTTCGTCGTCGCTCGGCTCGGCAGCCAGCGGCAGGTCGGCGCCGACGACCTCCACGTACTTCACCGAAACCTGCTCGGGATTCATGTAGTCGGCCTGGTGCGCCTTGTACCAGGTTTCGATCTCGGCATCGCTGACCGTCTTGTTGTCCAGCGTGGGGCGCGGCAACTGGAAGTAGCGCAGGTCGCGGCGCTGGCTCAGCAGTTTCAGGAAATGATCGAGCTGGGCGTCGGTGGCGATGGTGCTGTCGTTGATCGTCGATGGCAACAACTGGATGGCCAGGGACGAGCGGATCTCGTTCTCGAACATCTCCGGCGTCTTGTACTGGCTGGTGAGCCACGCACGGTAGCTGGTGCCGTCGAACTGGCCATTGACCTGGAACGCCGGGATCGAGGCGATGTAGTCGCGCATGGCCAGGTCCGAGACCCGCAGACCCCAGTCCGCATTGGCCTGCAGCAGCAGTTGCTCGTCGACCATCCCGTCCAGGATGCGCAGCTTCGTCTCGTTCTTCTCGAAGGTGCTGGAATCGAATTGCTCGCCCTGCTGTTCGGCTGCCTGCTGCCGCAGCTGGTTCACGCGGTCCTGGAATGCACGCTGGTCGATTTCGTGCTTGCCGACCTTCGCCACGAAGGCATCGTCGTTCGACATGAAGTAGCTCTCCATGCCGAACAGCGACATCGCCAGGACGGCGAGGCCAAGCACAATGATGGACGGCCATCCGTGCATCTTGTTACGCATTGCCTGCAGCATTGAAATCTTCCCGCAAGATGGTGAAAGCGCGTGGCGCGCGGTTGGCACAAGCCGCCGTGCCGGCACGCGTCCTGTTGCACGGGCACGTGCCGCTCAAATGACAAGGGCGCCACACGGGCGCCCTTGCGAACTGTGGCGGAGTGGACGGGACTCGAACCCGCGACCTCCGGCGTGACAGGCCAGCATTCTAACCGACTGAACTACCACTCCGCATTTTTCTGGTGGGTGCTGTAGGGATCGAACCTACGACCACCGCCTTGTAAGGGCGACGCTCTACCGCTGAGCTAAGCACCCGAAACCAAGCGTTAGCCGCTTAGTTTAGGGCATCCTTGAGGGTCTTGCCAGCCTTGAAGGCAGGCACCTTCGAGGCCTTGATCTTGATCGCTTCGTTGGTACGCGGGTTACGGCCGGTACGGGCAGCGCGCTTGCGCACAGTGAACGTACCGAAGCCCACCACCGAGACATCCTCGCCTTTCTTCAGCGACTTCTGCACGGTCTCGAAGAAGGCTTCGAGGGCACGACCAGCGTCGGCCTTGGTCAGCTCGGCCTTTTCGGCGATGGCATTGATCAGATCGGTTTTATTCATTGAAAAACTCCCTTATTCGGATTTCGTCAGTGCGGCCAGTCCGGAGACGAGACAGCACCGGCATGGATGGTTGGCTCTTGCCAGGGCCGTAACGCAACCCCGCATCGCTGCGCTGACATACAACGCCGGGACTGCGGTATCGCCTTTATACCAGTGCCTTGCCGGAATCCGCAACACAAGCCACAGCAACGTTTCCGGAAGATCGGCGACTCGCGAAACCGCTTGCAAAACTAGCGCCAGCAGACTATGCGAAAACTTCGTCGACCGACGGCGAAAAAGCAGAAAGTGCCCTGCCGCAGCAGGGCACCCTGGATGGAAGCCGGCAGGATGACGCGCCGGTGGATCAGTGCGTCAGCGAGTGCCCTTCCGTCGACTCGCCGGCCACGGCGGCAGAGGGGGCATCCTTGGGCGGATTCGGCTGCAGCGGACGCTCCAGTGCGATATCCAGCACTTCGTCGATCCAGCGAACCGGATGGATCTCCAGTGACGAGGTGATGTTGGCCGGCATGTCGGCAAGATCCTTCTTGTTGTCTTCCGGGATGATCACCGTGGTAATCCCGCCGCGATGCGCTGCCAGCAGTTTTTCCTTGAGGCCGCCGATCGGCAGCACGCGACCGCGCAGGGTGATCTCGCCGGTCATCGCCACTTCGGAACGCACCGGCACCTTGGTCAACACGGAAACCAGCGCCGTGCACATGGCGATGCCCGCGCTGGGACCGTCCTTCGGCGTGGCGCCTTCCGGCACGTGGATGTGCATGTCCAGTTTCTGGTGAAAGTCCGGGTCGATACCCAACTGATCGACGCGCGCACGCACGACAGACAGCGCGGCCTGGATCGATTCCTTCATGACGTCGCCAAGCTGACCGGTATTCACCAGGCGGCCCTTGCCCGGCACGACCGAGGCTTCGATGCTGAGCAGCTCGCCGCCGACCTGGGTCCAGGCCAGCCCGGTAACCAGGCCGACTTCGTTCTGCAGTTCCTTGCGGCCGAAATCAAACCGGCGCACGCCCAGGTATTGATCCAGGTTGGCCGAATCCACCTTGACCTTGCCGGCAGTGGCCTTCGCCCTGCCCCTGGCCGTCTTCGCGGGCGACGTCTTCGCCTTGGCCTTCTTCACCTGGCCCAGGGTCAGTTCCTTGACCACCTTGCGGCAGATCTTGGAAATCTCGCGTTCCAGGTTGCGCACGCCCGACTCGCGCGTGTAGTAACGCACGATGTCACGCAATGCGTCCTCGGCGATGCTGAGCTCCTCCGGCTTCAGGCCATTCGCCTTGAGCTGCTTGGACAGCAGGTATTTCTGCGCGATGCCGAGCTTCTCGTCCTCGGTGTAGCCGGGGATGCGGATGACTTCCATGCGGTCGAGCAGCGGGCCGGGGATGTTCAGCGAATTCGCGGTGGCGATCCACATCACCTCGGACAGATCCAGATCGACCTCGAGGTAATGATCGTTGAACGCGTGGTTCTGCTCCGGATCGAGCACCTCCAGCAGCGCCGACGACGGGTCGCCACGGAAGTCCATCGACATCTTGTCGATCTCGTCCAGCACGAACAACGGGTTCTTGGTTCCGACCTTGTTGATGTTTTGCACGATGCGACCGGGCATCGAGCCGATATAAGTGCGCCGATGGCCGCGGATCTCGGCCTCGTCGCGCACGCCACCGAGACTCATGCGCACGAATTTCCGGTTGGTCGCCTTGGCGATCGACTGCCCCAGCGAGGTCTTGCCCACGCCGGGCGGACCGACCAGGCACAGGATCGGCCCCTTCATCACCGATACGCGCTGCTGCACGGCGAGGTACTCCAGGATGCGGTCCTTGACCTTTTCCAGGCCGAAGTGGTCGGCGTCGAGCACTTCCTGCGCCAGCTGCAGATCCTTGCGCACCTTGCTGCGCTTCTTCCACGGCACGCCGACCAGCCAGTCGAGGTAGTTGCGCACCACGGTGGCCTCGGCCGACATCGGCGACATCTGCTTGAGCTTGCTGAACTCCTGCCGCGCCTTGGTCAGCACGGCCTTGGGCATGCCGGAGCCCTCGATCTTCTTCTGCAGTTCCTCGACCTCGTTCGGGCCATCCTCGCTGTCGCCGAGCTCCTTCTGGATCGCCTTCATCTGCTCGTTGAGGTAGTACTCGCGCTGGCTCTTCTCCATCTGCGACTTGACCCGGCCGCGGATGCGCTTCTCCACCTGCTGCAGGTCCATCTCGCCATCGACCAGGCCGATCAGCAGCTCCAGCCGCTGACCGACGTCGGCGGTCTCCAGCACCTTCTGCTTGTCGGCCATGCGCACAGACAAATGTGCGGCGATGGAATCGGCCACGCGCGACGGATCGTCGATGCCGGACAGGCTCGCCAGCACTTCCGGCGGAAGCTTGCGGCTCTGCTTGACCAGCTGTTCGAACAGCGAGATCAGCGTGCGCGAAACCACGTCGAGCTCACGTTCCTTCGCGTTGTAGACCGGCTCGATCACGCGCGAACGGGCGGTCAACATGCCGTCTGCTTCCTTGAAATCCTCGACCGCCACGCGCGACTGGCCCTCGACCAGCACCTTGACCGTGCCATCGGGCAATTTCAGCAACTGCAGCACGCCGGCCAGCGTGCCGACCTGGTGCAGGTCGGCGATCTCCGGGTCGTCGATATCCGGACTTTTCTGCGCGACCAGCAGGATCTGCCGCTCGCCCTCCATCGCGCGCTCCAGCGCACGCATGGACTTGTCGCGACCGACAAACAACGGGATGACCATGTGCGGATAAACCACCACGTCGCGCAACGGCAACACCGGCAGAGCGTCCAGCGCAACAGGAAGGGGGGCGTTCTTGGCCATGAAAGAGGGGTCCCTCGGATTCGGATCTGGTTTCGTCCCGACACTGCGCCGGGCCTGTCAACTCGTCAAGTGGAGGCAACCAGGAGCCTACTCAAGGCAGGCGGGTCGCCAAAAACAGAACGGCCCCGGCGAAATCACCGGAGCCGTCGTCGCCGCAGATGGGGCTGAAAGGTCAGGCAGCGTCGCCGCCGTCACTTGCGACCCGTTGCTGCAGGTTGCCGCGATAGATCAGGTAGGGTTCGGCCTGGCCTTCGATCACGGCGTCGTCCACCACCACCTTGCTGACATGCTCCAGCGAGGGCAGTTCGTACATCGTATCCAGCAGCACCTGTTCCAGGATGGTGCGCAAGCCGCGGGCGCCGGTCTTGCGCTTGAGCGCCTTGCGGGCAATCGCCTGCAGCGCCTCGGGGCGGAATTCCAGTTCCACCTCCTCCATCTCGAACAGCTTCTTGAACTGCTTGGTGACCGCATTCTTCGGCTCGGTGAGTATCTTCACCAACGCCGCCTCGTCCAGCTCGTCCAGCGTGGCCACCACCGGCAGGCGCCCGACGAATTCCGGGATCAGGCCGAAGCGCACCAGATCGGCCGGTTCCACGTCGGCCAGCACCTTGCCCAGGTTCTCGGTGCGCTCCTTGCTGCGCACCTCGGCGGAAAAGCCGATGCTGGTGTTCTCGGAACGCTGCTGGATGACCTTTTCCAGACCGGCGAACGCACCACCACAGATGAACAGGATGTTCTTGGTGTCGACCTGCAGGAATTCCTGCTGCGGATGCTTGCGACCGCCCTGCGGCGGCACCGAGGCCAGGGTGCCCTCGATCAGCTTCAGCAACGCCTGTTGCACGCCTTCACCGGACACGTCGCGGGTGATCGACGGGTTCTCGCTCTTGCGCGAAATCTTGTCGATCTCGTCGATGTAGACGATGCCCGACTGCGCCTTCTCGACGTCGTAGTCGCACTTCTGCAGCAGTTTCTGGATGATGTTCTCGACATCCTCGCCCACATAACCGGCTTCGGTCAGCGTGGTGGCGTCGGCGATCGTGAACGGCACGTTGAGCAGGCGCGCCAGTGTTTCGGCCAACAGCGTCTTGCCCGAGCCGGTCGGGCCGATCAGCAGGATGTTGGACTTGCCCAGCTCGATGTCGTCGCTCTTCTGGCGCGATTCGATCCGCTTGTAATGGTTGTACACCGCCACCGCCAGCGCCTTCTTGGCGCGGGTCTGGCCCACCACGTACTGATCCAGCGATTCGCGGATCTCGCGCGGCTTCGGCAACTGGGTGCGCCCGGAGGCGGCCTTTTCTTCCAGTTCCTCGCGGATGATGTCGTTGCACAGCTCCACGCACTCGTCGCAGATGAACACGGACGGACCCGCGATCAGCTTGCGCACTTCATGCTGGCTCTTGCCGCAGAAAGAGCAATAGAGAATCTTGCCGCTGTCGCTGGAACGCCCCTGCCGGTCGTCGCTCATACTCTCGATCCCGCTGGTAAATCTGAATGCGTCGCGAGAATAACACAGGGCTCCGCGTCTGCCTGCAGACGCGGAGTCCATCTCGTGACTCTGGGGTAAAACCTGGAAATCAGGCCGATTTCACCGTCTCGCCGGCGCGCTTGTCGAGCACCTCGTCGATCAGGCCATAGGCCTTCGCATCGATGGCGTTCATGAACCGATCGCGCTCCATGTCCAGCTCGATCTTCTCGATCGGCTGACCGGTATGCTCGACGTAGATCTGGTTCAGACGCTGACGCATGTACAAGATCTCGCGTGCCTGGATCTCGATGTCGGTCGCCTGCCCTTGCGCGCCGCCGGAGGGCTGGTGAATCATCACGCGCGAGTTCGGCAACGAGAAACGCTTGCCCTTGGCACCTGCCGTCAGCAGCAGCGAACCCATGCTGCAAGCCTGGCCGATGCACATCGTGCTGACGTCCGGCTTGATGAACTGCATGGTGTCGTAGATCGCCAGGCCGGCGGTGACCGCGCCACCCGGACTGTTGATGTAGAAGTGGATGTCCTTGTCCGGATTCTCCGACTCCAGGAACAGCATTTGCGCAACGATCACGTTGGCGACCTGATCGTTGACTTCGCCGACCAGGAAGATCACCCGCTCCTTCAACAGGCGCGAGTAGATGTCATAGGAGCGCTCGCCGCGAGCCGTCTGCTCGACGACCATCGGTATCAAATTGAGGTTCTGGATCGGATCCATGGCCATGTTTGCAGCTCTCCGGTTGATGGGCCTGGCGGACAGCTCAGGCGTTGGCTGGGCGCATCACGTCGTCGAAGCTCAGGTCCAGTTGGGTGGTCTTGGCATGTTCCGCCACCCACTCGGCCACCTGGTCTTCCATCACACGATTCTGCAGCCCAGACATCAGTTGGGGGTCGCCGTTGTAGAGTTCAATGACCTTCTCCGGCTCTTCATAGGTCGAAGCAATCGCGGCGAGCTGTTCGGCAATGCGCTTGCGGTCGATCTTGATCTCTTGCTTGCGGGCAATCTCGCCCATCAGCAGGCCGGCGATCACCCGCTTGCGCGCGATCGGCATGGCGGCCTCGATCAGCTGCGGTGGCGGCTGCTGGCCCTGCGGCACGCTGCCGGCGGCCATGTTGCGCGCCTCGGACTGCACCATCAACTTCGGCACGTCCAGCTCGGCGTGGGCCGTGGACAACTTCTCGGCAACTTCGGATTTCAGACGCGCCATCAGCGCCGCCTTCAGCTCGCGCTCGAGGTTCGCACGAACTTCCTTGCGGAACGTCTCCAGGTCGCCGTCCGCAATGCCGAACAACTTGGCAAACTCGGCGTCGATCTCGGGCAACTTCGGCTCCTGCACCTTGAGGATGCTGAAGCTGACCCTGGCAGTCTTGCCCGCCAGCTGCGTGTTGCGGAAATCTTCCGGGAAGGCAATCTCAGTCTCGAAACTATCACCCGTCTTGCGGCCAATCAGCGCCTCGTCCAGCGCCTTGAACAGGGTGCCCGAGCCCAGCACGCTGCCGGCACGCTCCAGGCCCTCGGCCGGGAAGCGGTAGTCGCCGGCTTCGGCCGAGTATTCGAACATCACGAAGTCGCCCTCGGCCGAGGCACGATCCACCTCATCGAAGCTGCGGCGCTGCTGGCGCAGGGTCTCCAGCATCTTGTCGATATCGGCATCGGTCACCACCGCCATCGGACGGCTGATCTCGAGCGCGGCCACGTCGACCAGCGGGAACTCCGGCATGATCTCGAACGTCGCGGTGTACGCGATTTCACCGTTTTCCGGCCGGCCGGTGGTGTCGATCGCCGGATTCGCGATCGGCTGCAGCTTTTCCTGCGCCACCGCCTCGCGCAGCGTGCTGCCGATCAGGTCGGACAACACTTCGCCACGAACCTGGTCGCCGAAACGCTGCTTGATCACCGTCGTCGGCACCTTGCCCGGACGGAAGCCCTTCAGGCGAACCGTGCGGCCCATCTCCGCGATGCGCGCGCTCACCTGCGTCTCGAACCGCTCCGCGGGAAATTTCACCGTGAGCTTGCGCTCGAGCGTGCCGATGTTCTCAACCGAAACCTGCATGACGTCTCCTGGTACTACCTGATGTTGTGGGCCTGCCACAGGCGCCATGGCGGCCGTGCCGCCCGAAAAACAAAGAAATCAACGGGGTATGGTGCGAAAGGGGGGACTCGAACCCCCACGGGGTTAACCGCCAGAACCTAAATCTGGTGCGTCTACCAATTCCGCCACTCTCGCCTTGCCACCCTCGTCAAACGCGCGTAACCACCGGATTCTGAAACCGATTGTCGCCTGCAGGAGCAATTCCGCAAGCGCCTCATCCCCATGGCCACGCCCGCCTAAGTCGATGATTCCCTTATACGAAAGCGGACCATTTTACGGTTGCACGACCTTGCAGCACAAGCCTTGTGGCACAAGCGTTGGCGGCTGCGAATCGCGCTATCGCTGACGTGTCGTACCCCCGTTCCGGCCGCACAAAGCAAAACGCCGATCGCAAGCGATCGGCGTTTTGTCGATTGGTGGGCCGTGAAGGATTCGAACCTTCGACCAATTGATTAAGAGTCAACTGCTCTACCAACTGAGCTAACGGCCCAGGAAACCTGGGTTTGAAACTGGGGTGGATGATGGGATTCGAACCCACGACAACCGGAATCACAATCCGGGACTCTAACCAGCTGAGCTACATCCACCATCGACCTGATACTGGTGCGCCAGACAGGACTCGAACCTGCAACCGTCGGCTTAGAAGGCCGATGCTCTATCCGGTTGAGCTACAGGCGCAGTCGCTGCAGATAGAACGTCTCGCTGGTCGGGGTAGAGGGATTCGAACCCCCGACTTTTGCGTCCCAAACGCAACGCTCTACCAGACTGAGCTATACCCCGCTTTCGAACCTCCGGCCATGCCGCCACCGGAGCCTTGAAATGTTACGGGTGTCGCCTCGCTCAGTCAATCCGTATCGAAGCACACCTTGTGTTTCTTGATCATCGTTTTCGCAGAGAGCCGTACAGGTTTCCCGTTGAAAACAAAACGGGGTGCAAGCACCCCGCCTCGCAGAATAAAAATGGTGCGCCCGGAGAGATTCGAACTCCCGACCACCTAGTTCGTAGCCAGGTACTCTATCCAACTGAGCTACGGGCGCACTGAAAACCGCTTTCCTCATCGCCAGGATGTCTGGACATCGAGGCGGTGAAGCAAGAAGCGGAATTATTCAGACTCCGCCCTCTTGCGTCAACCCTTTTCGTAAAATTTCTTCACCGAATTTTTCACGCCCGGCAAATACAGCCTGCGGCATGGCGCTCCCGCAAACACCACGTACACGCATGGCGACAGGGTCGCCGCGCATACGCGAAAAGGGCGGCCAGTGACCGCCCTCTTCCATTGCAACGGTATGGCCGTCCAAACCGCGATCAGTTTTCCAGGCCGGTCCGGCTCTGCGGCGCAGGATCGCCGACCTTGCCGACGGTCGAGCCGGCGTCGCCCTTCGGCGGCGGAGGCGGCGGCGTGGCGCCGGTCGAGGCATTCTTCGTCCAGTCGGCCGGCGGCCCGGGTAAGCGCCCGGCCATGATGTCGTCGATCTGGTGAGCGTCGATCGTCTCGTACTGCAGCAAGGCTTCGGCCATGGCATGCAGCTTGTCAAGATTCGCAGTCAGCAACTCCTTGCTGCGTGCATAGGCACGATCGAGGATGCCGCGCACCACTTCATCGATCTTGCTGGCGGTCTCGTTGGAGATGCTCTTGTGCTGGGTCACCGAACGGCCCAGGAACACCTCGTCCTCGTCCTCACCGTAGGTGATCGGACCGAGCTCGTCGGACAACCCCCACTTAGTTGCCATGTTGCGCGCCATCTTGGTGGCCCGCTCGATGTCGTTTGACGCGCCGGTGGTGACCTTGTCGGCGCCGAAGATCAGTTCCTCGGCCACCCGGCCGCCGTACAGCGAGCACAGCTGCGACTGGATCGCCACACGGTTGATGCTGTACTTGTCGCCCTCGGGCAGGTACATGGTGACGCCCAGCGCGCGCCCGCGCGGGATGATCGTGACCTTGTAGACCGGGTCGTGTTCGGGCACCAGCCGGCCGACGATGGCGTGGCCGGCCTCGTGATAGGCGGTGAGCTTCTTCTCGTCCTCGCTCATCGCCATCGAGCGGCGCTCGGTACCCATCAGGATCTTGTCGCGCGCCTTGTCCAGGTGGCTCATGCGCACTTCGCGCGCGTTCTCGCGCGCGGCGAACAACGCCGCCTCGTTGACCAGGTTGGCCAGGTCGGCGCCGGAGAAGCCGGGCGTGCCGCGCGCAATGGTCATCGCGTTGACGTCGCTGGCGGTCGGCACCTTGCGCATGTGCACCTTGAGGATCTGCTCGCGGCCGCGCACGTCGGGCAGGCCGACCACGACCTGGCGGTCGAAACGGCCCGGGCGCAGCAGGGCCGGATCCAGCACGTCAGGGCGGTTGGTGGCGGCGATCACGATGATGCCTTCGGTACCTTCGAAACCGTCCATCTCGACCAGCAACTGGTTCAGCGTCTGCTCGCGTTCGTCATGACCACCGCCCAGGCCGGCGCCGCGATGGCGGCCGACCGCGTCGATCTCGTCGATGAAGATGATGCACGGCGCATGCTTCTTGGCCTGCTCGAACATGTCGCGCACGCGGCTGGCGCCGACGCCGACGAACATCTCGACGAAGTCGGAACCGGAGATCGCGAAGAACGGCACCTTCGCCTCGCCCGCGATCGCCTTGGCCAGCAGGGTCTTGCCGGTACCGGGCGGACCGACCATCAGCACGCCGCGCGGAATCTTGCCGCCGAGCTTCTGGAAGCGGCCCGGATCGCGCAGGAACTCGACCAGCTCGCCGACCTCCTCCTTCGCCTCGTCGCAGCCGGCGACGTCGCTGAAGTTGACCTTGATCTGGTCCTCGCCCTGCAGCTTGGCGCGCGAACGGCCGAAGCTCATCGCACCGCGACCACCGCCGCCGGACTGCATCTGGCGCATGAACCAGATGAATACGCCCACGATCAGCAGTACCGGCAGCCAGCTGATCAGCAGGCCGATCAGCGAGAAGCCCTCGGACGGATCCTGGCGAACCTCGACGCCCTTGTCCTGCATCTGCTTGACCACCTCGTTGGTGGAGAAGCCGAGCATCGGGGCGACCGTGCGGAACGGGCTGCCATCCTTCAGCTTGCCGCTGATGGTGGCCGGCTGGTCGGCGCTGATCGTGGCGTTGGCGACGTTGCCGTTGTCGACACTCTGCACGAACGAACTGTACGGCAGGTCGGACGAGGCCGCGCCACGGGGATTGAAGCTCTGGAACACGGTGAACAGGACCACCGCGATGATCACCCAGAGCAACACATTTTTCGCTGTTTCATTCATGCACGGTTCTCGCCCGGTGACACCGTGGCAGGTTTACGGCCCACCGCCAGTGCGTACACCTCACGCGAACGTGCGCGGGAGGCCTTAGGTTTACGCATGGTTACGCGGGTGAAGTCCGCGCGCAAGCTGCGCAAGTAATCGTCAAAGCCGACTCCCTGAAACAATTTGATCAGGAACGAGCCGCCCGGCTTGAGCCACTGCCGACTGAAATCCAGCGCCAGTTCGGCCAGATCCATGGCCCGGATCTGGTCGGCCAGCGCCACACCACTCATATTGGGGGCCATGTCGGACAGTACAAGATCCACCTTGAGCCCTTCCAGGCGGGATTCGAGCTCGTGCAGCACCGATTCCTCGCGGAAGTCGCCCTGCAGGAAGTCCACCCCGGCGATGCTCTGCATCGGCAGGATGTCCAGCGCGAACACCTTGCCGCTGTCGCCCAGCCGGTTGCGCACCAGCTGCGACCAGCTGCCCGGCGCCGCGCCGAGGTCGACCACGTTGATGCCCGGCTTCAGCAGGTGGTCGCGTTCGATCAGTTCCTCCAGCTTGTACACCGCACGCGAACGCAAGCCCTCGGCCTGGGCTTTCTTCACATATTCATCATTGAAGTGTTCACGCAGCCAGACTGCGCTGCTCTTGCTGCGGGCCATGTCGTCACAGTCGCCGATTGGGGAACGGGATGGCGCATGATACCCTTTGCCGTTCATTTACCGCGAATCGAGCACCAGCGCATGGCCCTTTCTTCCTCGCAGATCCGCTACCTGCGCAGCCTCGCCCATGACCTGAGCCCGGTCGTCCTGCTGGGCAACAAGGGCGCCACCGAGGCCGTGGTGAAGGAACTGGACCAGGCGCTGGGCATCCACGAACTGGTCAAGGTGAAGCTGTCCGGCGGCGACAAGGATGAACGGCAGGCCCAGATCGACGTGCTGACCGAAGGCACCGGGGCCGAAAAGATCCACCAGATCGGCCATGTCGTCGTGCTGTTCCGCCGCAACGCCGACGAGCCGAAGATCGCCCTGCCACGCTGATGGACCTGTCGCTCGAACGTCCCGAAGGCTATCTCTACGTGCGCCGCGTCGGCGCGCGTGGGGTCACCCTGATCGACCGCGAGCTCACCAGCAGTTTCCTGCTGGCGCCCGATCGGGCGATCGAGAACTGGCCGGTCACCGCCGCCGGCACGCTGGACGCCAGCCACGTCGAAGCCCTGCTGGCGCTGCAACCCGAACTGGTGATCCTGGGCACCGGCGAACGCCAGGTATTTCCGGCCGCCGCATTCGTGGCCGGCTTCCTGCGCAAGGGCATCGGCATCGAAGTGATGGACAACGCCGCCGCCGCGCGCACCTACAACCTGCTGGCCGGCGAAGGGCGCCGGGTCATCGCCGGATTCATCCTGCCGCCGGCCTGATCGCCTCCACGCCGCGATCAACGCAACGGTAGATATCCCAGCGGATCGACCGGGTTGCCGTCCTTGCGGATCTGGAATTCCAGTTCGTTGCGGGTGGTGCCGGTCGATCCCATCTCGGCGATCTGCTGGCCGCCACTGACCCGCTGCCCCTCCTTGACCAGGCGCTTGCGATTGTGGCCGTAAGCGGACAGGAAACTGTCGTTGTGCTTGATGATCACCAGCTCGCCGTAGCCGACCAGGCCGTTACCGCTGTACACCACTACGCCATCGGCGGCAGCACGCACCGGGTCGCCGGACCTGCCTGCGATCACGATGCCGGGAATCGCGTCGCTACTCTGGAAACGGCCAGCCAGACTGCCATCGGCCGGCCAGCGCCATTGCACGCTGCTGACCACACGCGAAACTCCGGCGGCCGCCGGCGCGGGTGGCGGCATGGTCGCCGGTGCGGCAGCCGGCACACCCGCCACCGGAACCACGGTGGCGGGGTAGCGGGCCAGGAACTGTTCCAGCCATTCCACCGACTCGGCATCCAGGTGGTTGGTCGGTTCGTCCAGCAGCAGCATGTCCGGCTTCTGCAGCAGCAGGCGGCACAGCGCCACGCGGCGCTTTTCGCCGCCGGAGAGCTTGCCGACGATCGCATCCCACGGCGGCAGGCGCAGCGCATCGGCGGCGACGTCCAGCTGCTGCTCCAGGGTGGCCGCATCGCCGGCGGCCAGGATCGCTTCCAGGCGCTCCTGTTCCTTGGCCAGTGCGTCGAAGTCGGCGCCTTCCTCGGCGTAGGCGGCATACACCGCATCCAGCGCGGCCTGGGCCTGCAGGACTTCGCCCACGCCTTCCTCGACCGCTTCGCGCACGGTGTGCTCGGGGTTGAGTTCCGGTTCCTGGGCCAGGTAGCCGACCTTGATGCCTGGCTGCGGGCGGGCTTCGCCTTCGAAATCGGTATCCACCCCGGCCATGATCTTCAGCACCGTCGACTTGCCGGCGCCGTTCAGGCCCAGCAGGCCGATCTTGGCGCCGGGGTAGAAGCTGAGCGAAATGTCCTTGAGGATCTGGCGCTTGGGCGGCACCATCTTGGACACATGGTTCATGGTGTAGATGTATTGCGACATGCGATCTCCGACATTGGACGCAGCCGGCCAACCGCGCCACACGGAACAGGCGAGGAGGTCGGTGGAAAGGGATGGCCCAGTATAGGCGCTGGGGAGCGGCGTCCCAACCGGAAGGCCGAAACTGAACAGGGGGATTCCGGAGTATTAACCGAAGTTTTGTGAACCGTTTCCAGCAAGTTTCCGTTCACCCCGACGGCGCATCATCGGCAGCGTGACACCACGTTACGGAGTAGACGCCATGAAACGCACGATCCTGTCCCTGCTGAGCATTCCGGTCCTTGCCATGTCGCTGGCGGCAGCGCCGGTCATGGCAGGCGAACGTGACCACGGCCGTGGCCGCGGCCACCACGGCTGGGACAAAGGCCACGACAAGCACCACGACCGCCGAGCCGACCATTACGACCGTTACGACCGCCGCGATGCCTATCGCGACGGGTACCGCGACGGCTACCGCCGCCCGGTGGTGGTACACAACCATTACCGCCCGGGCCCGCCGCCGCGCGTCTACCGTCCGTATGCCTACGAGCGCGGTCATCGTTACGACAACTATTACAGTGGCCGGACCTACGTGATCAACGACTACGACCGTTACTACGTGCGTCGTCCGCCTCACGGGCACCACTGGGTCCGCGACGACCGCGGCAACCTGATCCTGGTGGCCATCGCCACCGGCGTCATTACCGATCTGCTGCTGAACCACTGATTGCCTCGGGTTGCTGAAAGGCCAAGGGCGCATCCTCGCCGATGCGCCCTTTTTCGTGGACGCGCCGATGCGCCCCGTGGCGTGGAATCGGCACTCCGGCGCTGGCATTGGTGGCCCCATGCCCGGAAGGCTTACAATTCGCTGCCCTGCAGGCCCGCGCGGCGACCCCGCGATGGCGGCAGCCGACCCGTCCTGAATCCCGGAGCCCAGATGTTCCCGCGTGACGTCCGTATCGAAAGCTATGACCCCGAGCTGGCCAAGGCCATCGCCGCCGAGGAGGATCACGTCGAGCTGATCGCCAGCGAGAACTACACCAGCCCGGCGGTGATGCAGGCCCAGGGCAGCGTGCTGACCAACAAGTACGCCGAGGGCTACCCGGGCAAGCGCTACTACGGCGGCTGCGAGTTCGTGGACATCGCCGAGCAGCTGGCGATCGACCGGCTCAAGCAACTGTTCGGCGCAGGCTCCCCCCAGGACATGTATGCCAACGTCCAGCCGCACAGCGGCTCGCAGGCCAACCAGGCCGTGTACCTGGCGCTGCTGCAGCCGGGCGATACGATCCTGGGCATGTCGCTGGCCCATGGCGGCCACCTCACCCACGGCGCCAAGGTCAACGTGTCCGGCAAGCTGTTCAATGCGATCCAGTACGGGGTCAACGAAGCGGGCCTGATCGATTACGACCAGGTCGAGCGCCTGGCCCTGGAGCACAGGCCGAAGATGGTGGTCGCCGGTTTCAGCGCGTACTCGCAGGTGGTGGACTGGGCGCGCTTTCGCGCCATCGCCGACCAGGTGGGGGCATTCCTGTTCGTGGACATGGCGCACGTGGCCGGGCTGGTGGCCGCGGGGGTGTATCCCAGCCCGCTGGAACACGCGCACGTGGTCACCTCCACCACCCACAAGACCCTGCGCGGGCCGCGCGGCGGCATCATCCTGGCCAAGGGCGCCGGCGAGGAGATCGAGAAGAAGCTGCAGTCCATCGTGTTCCCTGGCATCCAGGGCGGCCCGCTGATGCACGTGATCGCGGCCAAGGCGGTGGCCTTCAAGGAGGCGCTGGAGCCGGGCTTCAAGACCTACCAGCAGCAGGTGCAGGCGATGGCCAACACGCTGATTTCGCGCGGCTACAAGATCGTCTCCGGCGGCACCCAGAACCACCTGATGCTGGTGGACATGATCGGCAAGCAGGTGTCCGGCAAGGATGCCGAGGCCGCGCTGGGCAAGGCCCACATCACCACCAACAAGAACTCGGTGCCGGGCGATCCGCGCTCGCCGTTCGTGACCTCGGGCCTGCGGCTGGGCACGCCGGCCATCACCACGCGAGGTTACCTGGAGGCCGACACGATCGAGCTGGCCAACTGGATCGCCGAGGTGCTCGACGCGTCAGGCGATGGCTCGGTGCTGGCGGCGGTGCGCGAAAAGGTCACCGCGCAGTGCAGGAAGTTCCCGGTGTATGGCTGAAGGCGAGGAATGAGGAACCAGGCGCGAGAAACGGGTAACGGCACCCGCCCCTGGCCCTCATTTCTCACTTCTCGTTCCTCACTTCTCGTTTCTCATCCTCCGCCCCTGAGCAGCCCATGCACTGCCCCTTCTGCCAGAACACCGACACCCGCGTGATCGACTCGCGCGTGTCCGAGGACGGGGCCACCATCCGCCGGCGCCGCGAGTGCGAGGCCTGCGGCGAGCGCTTCAGCACCCTGGAAACCATCGAGCTGAAGCTGCCGGCGGTGATCAAGTCAGACGGTCGTCGCGACGTCTTCGACGCGCGCAAGCTGCGCCAGAGCTTCGACCGCGCCCTGCACAAGCGCGCGGTGTCCGAGGAGCAGATCGAGGCGGCGGTGCGCGCGGTGATCCAGCAGCTGCGCCGCACCACCGAGCGCGAACTGTCCTCGCGCCGGATCGGCGAATTCGTCATGGCCGAGCTGCGCAGGCTCGACCACGTGGCCTTCGTGCGCTACGCCTCGGTGTATCGCAGCTTCGAGGACGTGGCCGATTTCCGCGAGGAACTCGATCGCCTGGAGCGCGACCTGCCCGGCGAGGGCCAGCTGCCGCTGCTGGGCGGCGAGGTGCTGCCGTTGGGCACGCCGGACGCCAAGCACAAGAAACGTTGAGCCGCGCAGCCTTGCAGATCGCACCGCTCTGCGATTACCCGCAGCACCTGGCCGAGGTGGCGCAGGCGCACCTGCAGGCCTTCGGTGGCCTGTCCCCGGACTGGCGGCTGGACCAGGCGCAGGCCGAACTGGCCAGCCATGGCCGCGGCGACCGGATCCCCACGACCTGGCTGGCGCTGGAGGGCGAGCAGTGGCTGGGGTCGGTGAGCCTGCTGGCCAACGACGACGAACGCATCGACGTCAAATACACATCCGTCTTCCGCGAACTGTTGACCTATATGATGGAAGATCCGCGCAACATC
>LNAP01006052.1_pt1 | contig 36176 bp, 26 predicted proteins | sample 602601 | NCBI WGS metagenome assembly LNAP01 (sample SAMN02440304, study PRJNA202911) | soil metagenome | biome: Subtropical and temperate rainforests or woodlands; isolation source: soil samples (1 kg each in a 20% v/v slurry with milli Q water) were... ... | reverse complement strand
CAAGTTATCCACAAGGTGCCGCCAGCCAATCGCCACGCCCTGGCCGCCAATGGCGGCCTGAATCAACAAGGTGTAATTATCGAAACGCAATTGGCCGGGCGCCGGGGGCGAAGTGATGCCCAACTCGCGAAAGACACCGCTCCAGTCAAACCAGTGGCTGCTGTTTTCGCCACGCAGGTGCAGAAGTGGAAACTCCAACAATGATCGAGCGGGTAGGGGCAGGGTGCGATCATTGAGTACTTGCGGGCTGCACACCGGGAACACTTCCTCGCTGAATAGCCAATGACTCTCTCCCTGTTTGAAGCGGCCATCGCCGAACAGCACTGCTACATCGATATCGCTGCGCAACATGTTATGGCTACGTTCACTGGTCACCAGACTGACGTCGACCTGTGGGTTGGCCGCGTGAAAGCGGTGCAATCGAGGCATCAGCCAATAGGCGGCAAAGGCAAAATCGGTGGCGACTTGTAGCACTTCATGCTGATGCTGGGCGCTGATCGCGCTCAATCCTGCATCGATATTCTGCAAACCCAGCTGAACTTGCTCGAAAAGGATAGCACCTGACTCAGTCAGTTCAATGCCGCGATAGATGCGGTCGAACAGTCGAGCCCCCAACTGCTCCTCCAGTCGCTTGATTTGCTGGCTGACCGCCGGCTGCGTGGTTCCCAGCTCGACCGCCGCCGCCGTAAAGCTGCGTTGACGGGCCGCTGATTCGAAAGCGCGGAGCAAATCCAGAGAAAGGTCACCAAGCGCGTCATACATAAGCTGTGCTTATCCTAGTCATTGCCGCCCGTGGGCTTTACCGCAAAGTGTGTGGGTTACATCCTCGAATAAACATCCACTATGGAATGCCGCGATCACATGAAGCGCAAGAACATTCTTTTCATCATGGCCGATCAAATGGCCGCGCCAATGTTGCCGTTCTACGGTCCTTCGCCTATCAAATTGCCTAATCTGAGCCGCCTCGCCGCCGAGGGCGTGGTATTCGACAGCGCTTATTGCAACAGCCCGCTGTGCGCACCTTCGCGCTTTACCCTGGTCAGCGGCCAGCTGCCGAGCAAGATCGGGGCTTATGACAACGCGGCGGATTTCCCGGCCGATGTGCCGACTTATGCCCATTACCTGCGGCGCCTCGGCTATCGCACTGCGCTGTCAGGCAAAATGCATTTCTGTGGTCCGGACCAATTGCACGGCTATGAAGAACGCCTGACCAGCGATATCTACCCAGCCGACTACGGCTGGGCCGTGAACTGGGACGAACCGGACGTGCGTCCGACCTGGTACCACAACATGTCGTCGGTTCTCCAGGCAGGCCCTTGCGTGCGCACCAACCAACTGGATTTCGATGAAGAGGTAGTGTTCAAGGCCCAGCAGTACCTGTTCGACCACATTCGCGAGGATGGCGAGCAGCCGTTTTGCCTGACGGTTTCGATGACTCACCCCCACGACCCGTACACGATTCCCAAGGCTTTCTGGGACCTGTACGACGACGCCGAAATTCCTTTGCCGGAAACACCGGATCAACACCAACTCGATCCGCATGCCCAGCGATTGCTCAAGGTTTATGACCTGTGGGACAAACCATTGCCTGTGGATAAAATCCGCGACGCTCGCCGCGCCTACTTCGGTGCTTGCAGCTATATCGACAGCAACGTCGGCAAACTCCTGCAAACCCTCGAGGATACTGGGCTAATCGATGACACCATCATCGTATTCTCCGGCGACCACGGTGACATGCTGGGCGAACGGGGCCTCTGGTACAAAATGCACTGGTATGAAATGGCCGCTCGTGTCCCCCTGTTGATAAGTGCTCCAGGGCAATTCGGCGCCGGCCGGGTCAGTGCATCGGTATCCACCGCCGACCTGTTGCCGACCTTTGTAGAACTGGCCGGCGGCACCCTTGAACCGGGCTTGCCGCTCGATGGCCGTTCGCTGGTTCCGCATCTGCAAGGGCAGGGCGGACACGATGAAGTGTTCGGCGAATACATGGCCGAAGGCACCATCAGTCCATTGATGATGATTCGTCGTGGCGCTTACAAATTCATCTACAGTGAAGATGACCCTTGCCTGCTCTTCGATGTAGGCAATGACCCGCTAGAACTGGAAGAACTCAGCAAATCGCCGCAACATCGTCAACTTTTCGACGAATTTCTCGCCGAAGCTCGCGCCAAATGGGACATTCCAGCTATCCATCAACAGGTGCTCGCGAGCCAGCGGCGCCGGCGTTTCGTCGCCGATGCCCTGACCATCGGCAAGCTGAAGAGCTGGGATCACCAGCCACTGGTGGATGCCAGTCAGCAATACATGCGCAATCACATCGACCTCGACGATCTGGAGCGCAAAGCACGTTATCCACAACCCTGCCAAAACCAATAATGTTAAGGGGAAGTCCATGCATAAGTTATCCACAGTACTGACGGTCGGACTTCTGGCCCTGGGCAGTGCATCGGTGTATGCCGATCAAAGTTGCGAGACGGTGAAAATGGCCGACCCTGGCTGGAGCGATATCGCCGCAACCAACGCCATTACCGGGTTTCTGCTGGACGGCATGGGCTACAAGGCCAAGGTCGACACCCTCGCGGTGCCGATTACCTTTGGCGGGCTCAAGGATGGCCAGGTGGATGTTTTCCTCGGCAACTGGATGCCGGCGCAGCAGGGTTTCTACGACAAGTTCATCGCCACCGGGGACGTCACGCAACTGGCGAAGAACCTCGACGGCACCGAGTTCACCCTCGCTGTCCCGGATTACGTCTGGGATGCGGGTGTGCATAACTTTGCCGACCTGAACAAATACGCCGACAAGTTCGACCACAAGATCTATGGCATCGGGTCTGGTGCACCGGCAAACATTTCGCTGCAAGAGATCATCAAGAAAAATGATTTCGACATGGGTCAATGGAAACTGATCGAATCCAGCGAGCAGGCCATGCTTGCGGAAGTGTCCCGCGCGGTGAAGAAACAGAAGTTCGTGACCTTCCTCGGCTGGACACCGCACCCGATGAACGTGCAGCTGAAAATGCATTACCTGAAGGGTGGCGAGAAATACTTCGGCGACACCGGCAGCGTCCACACCCTGACCCGCAAAGGTTATGCACAGGCCTGCCCGAACGTCGGCAAGCTGCTCACCAACCTGAGCTTCACCCAAGAGATGGAGAACAGCATCATGGCCGAGGTGGTGAACAAGAAAGTCAGCAATGCCGATGCGGCCAAGGCGTGGATCAAGGCCAACCCGGCAGTGCTGGACAAGTGGCTCGATGGCGTGAAGACCGTGGATGGCAAGGATGCGTTACCGGCAGTGAAAGCCAAGCTCTAACTCCCGCCACTGATCGTTCCCACGCTCTGCGTGGGAATGCATCCCGTGACGCTCCGCGTCGCACTCCAAGGGCAAACGCGGAGCGTCCATGGCGGCATTCCCACGCAGAGCATGGGAACGATCAGCGTCTGTTAACCTTGTGCAAAACCCAATCCGAGAGGACCCATGGCCCTTCCCAGCCGCCATTCACTCTTCCCATTCCTCACATGGTTACCCAGGCAAACCCGCGCCAGCGTCGGTCGTGACCTGATCGTCGGCCTCAGTGGCGCGATTCTCGCGTTGCCGCAATCCATCGCCTACGCACTGATTGCCGGCCTCCCACCGGAATACGGCTTGTATGCGGCGATCATCCCGGTGTTGATCGCTTGTCTGTGGGGCTCGTCGTGGCATTTGATCTGCGGTCCGACGGCGGCCATTTCCATCGTCCTGTACGCCAGCGTCAGTCCCCTGGCCATTCCTGCGACGCAGGACTACGTCACCGTGATCCTGTTGCTGACCCTTCTGGCAGGGATTTTCCAGTGGCTGCTGGGGTTGCTGCGCTTTGGTGCGCTGGTCAATTTCGTCTCTCATTCGGTGGTGCTTGGCTTCACCCTCGGCGCGGCGGTGGTCATTGCCGTTGGCCAGTTGCCCAACTTGCTGGGGCTGGAGCTGCCCAGCCAGGCCACCGCACTGGACAGTTTCATCACACTGACCACACACCTGGGTGAAGTGGATAAACCTTCGCTCATTCTCGGATTGGCCACCGTGGCGGTCGGGCTGATCCTCAAGCTGTGCTTGCCGCGCTGGCCGACGCTGTTGATTACCCTGGTGCTGGCTGCCGTGATGGTCTGGCTTTGGCCCTCCATGTTCGGTCACGTAAAACTGGTGAGCGCCTTCACCGGTAAGCTACCGCCTTTTAGCCCATTGCCGTTGGACCTCGACCTGATCCTGCGCCTGCTGCCCAGTGCCGTGGCGGTCGGAATGCTCGGGCTGGTCACCAGCCTGTCGATTGCCCGTTCGCTGTCGGCGCGCTCGCAACAGTTGCTCGACGCCAATCAGGAAGTCCGCGCCCAAGGCTTGTCCAATATTGTCGGCGCGTTTTTTTCCGGATCGCTGTCGGCCGGCTCCTTCACCCGTTCAGGCCTGAGCTACGAAGCGGGGGCCTGTTCGCCGTTGGCGGGAGTCTTTTCGGCTTTGTGGGTAGCGTTGTTCGCCGTCTTCGGTGCCAGTCTGATCGCACACATTCCCATCCCGGCCATGGCCGGCAGTATTTTGCTGATCGCCTGGGGCCTGGTGGACCATCGTGGCATTCGTGCGTTGCTACGGGTCAGCCGCGCCGAGTTCGTGGTCATGGGCCTGACCTGTGTCGCCACGCTGCTGCTGGAACTGCAGACAGCGATCTATGCCGGGGTGCTGGCATCGCTGTTCTTTTACCTCAAGCGCACCTCGCAACCACGGGTGCAGCATTTGCGTGACGGCGATGAAGACATTCTGCGGGTCGGCGGCTCGATCTTCTTCGGCGCCAGCCACTACCTGCAAGTTCGCCTGCAACGAATGCAGGGTGCACGCGTGGTGATCGAGGCGCAGCAGATCAACTTCATCGACTATTCAGGGGTTGAGATGCTGCATCAGGAAGCACGGCGGTTACTGCGCCAGGACCGCAGCCTGACCCTGCGCCGGGCTCGGCCGCAGGTGGTGGATGAATTGAGGAAGCTGGAAGGGGCAGAGAAATGCCCGATCCGGTTTGAAGACTGAAACAACCTAATACGTGTAGGAGCGAGCCTGCTCGCGATGGACGTCAACGATAACGCGTGCATTCAGGATGCATGCGTTGTCCTTGGGTTCTTCGCGAGCAGGCTCGCTCCTACAGGGGGTCTTACTCAGCCAGTTGCCGACGAAGTTCGGCCAGCACCGGCGCCGTATCCGGACGCACGCCGCGCCACAGGAAGAAGGCTTCCGCCGCCTGCTCGGCCAACATCCCCAGCCCATCCATCGACACCGCCGCGCCATGCTCGCTGGCCCAACGGCAAAACGAGGTCGGCTCCTTGCCGTACATCATGTCGTAGCACACCGTCTTGCCCGGTTCGATCAGGCTGGTGGCAATCGGCGGAACATCGCCCGACAGACTCGCGGACGTCGCATTGATGATCAGGTCTACCGACTCTTGAAGCCAGTCATAACCACTGGCCGATACCGGGCCCAGATCGCAGAACAGTTCGGCCAGCAACTCGGCCTTGTCCACCGTACGGTTGGCGATGACCACCGACGCCGGCTGCTCAGCCAACAACGGCTCCAGCGCACCGCGCACTGCGCCGCCGGCACCGAGCAGCAGGATGCGCTTGCCCTTGAGGCTGAACCCGGCATTGACCGTCAGGTCCCGTACCAGGCCAGCACCGTCGGTGTTATCGCCCAGCAAACTGCCATCTTCCAGCTTGCTCAGTGTGTTTACCGCGCCGGCCCGCTGTGCCCGCGCCGTGAGTTTGTCGGCCAGGCGATAAGCCTCTTCCTTGAACGGTACTGTCACATTCGCGCCACGGCCTTCGAGGAAAAACGCCCGGGCACAGCTCGAAAAATCATCGAGGGGCGCCAGTGAAGTGCTGTAGTCGAGTTTCTGCCCGGTCTGCTCGGCGAACAGACGATGAATCAACGGCGATTTGCTATGGCCAATCGGGTTACCGAATACGACGTAACGGTCCATCTGGATTCCTCGTTCAGGCCTTGGCCAACCAATCGCGATCTTGCAGGAAATACTCAGTCAGGCGTGCTTCTTCGCTGCCAGGCTCGGCTTTCCAGTCGTAACCCCAGCGGACTTGCGGCGGCAGCGACATGAGAATCGACTCGGTGCGACCGCCCGATTGCAGCCCGAACAAGGTGCCACGGTCGTAGACCAGGTTGAATTCGACGTAACGCCCACGACGGTACTCCTGGAACTCCCGCTGCTTGGCGGAATAGGCGTCGTTTTTGCGGCGCTGCACGATTGGCAGGTACGCCTCGATGTAGGCGTCACCGATAGCACGCATGAACGCGAAGCTGGTGTCGAAATCCCACTCATTCAGGTCATCGAAAAACAAGCCGCCGATTCCCCGCGGTTCGTGGCGATGCTTGATGTAGAAGTAGCTGTCGCACCAGGCCTTGTAACGCGGGTAGACGTCCGCACCGAACGGCGCACAGGCCTGTTCGGCGACGCGGTGCCAGTGCACGCAATCTTCTTCATTCCCGTAGTACGGTGTCAGGTCGAAGCCGCCGCCAAACCACCAGACCGGCTCTTCACCTTCTTTTTCGGCGATGAAAAACCGCACGTTGGCATGGGAAGTCGGTACATGTGGGTTGTGCGGGTGGATCACCAGCGACACACCCAGGGCCTCGAAACCGCGTCCGGCCAGTTCCGGCCGGTGGGCACTGGCCGACGGTGGTAAACCGGTGCCGAAGACGTGGGAAAAGTTGACGCCGCCCTTTTCAATGACCGCGCCATTTTCGACCACTCGGGTGCGTCCGCCACCGCCGGCAGGCCGGGTCCAGGCGTCTTCGACGAAGCGCGTGCCGCCGTCTTCGGCCTCCAGGGCAGCGCAAATACGGTCTTGCAGATCGAGCAGGTAGGCTTTTACGGCCTCGGTGCGGGTAGTCATGGCATCACCTTGGATCGGGCAAAGCTACGCGGCGCTCCACAGGAGCCAGCCTGCGCAAATGGGCGCGTAGCATACCACCGCCGAAGCGCTCGTCGCAGTTGACGCAGATCACGCTTCGCAGTCCCATAGGGCGCTTGGTAAAACAATCTCAGGAGAGTGCAGATGGCAAAGCGTATCCAGTTCCGTGCCCACGGTGGCCCCGAAGTGCTTGAGTATGTCGATTATCAGCCCTCCGAACCCGGCCCGCAGCAGGTTCGCGTGACCAACAAGGCCATCGGCCTGAACTTCATCGACACCTATTACCGCAGCGGCCTCTATCCGCCACCGGCCCTGCCATCGGGTGTCGGTTCGGAAGGCGCGGGCGTTGTCGAAGCGGTCGGTAGCGAAGTGACCCGATTCAAAGTCGGCGATCGCGTAGCTTACGGCAGCGGCCCGTTGGGTGCCTACAGCGAGGTCCACGTCTTGCCCGAGGCCAACCTGGTACACCTTCCGGACGCCATCAGCTTCGAGCAGGCCGCGGGTGTGATGCTCAAGGGCCTGACCGTGCAGTACTTGCTGCGCCAGACCTATGAACTCAAGGGTGGCGAGACCATCCTGTTCCACGCCGCTGCCGGTGGCGTCGGTTCCCTGGCCTGCCAATGGGCCAAGGCCTTGGGCGTCAAGTTGATCGGCACCGTGAGCTCGGCGCAGAAAGCCGCGCTGGCCAAGGCCAATGGTGCCTGGGCGACCATCGACTACAGCCATGAAAACGTCGCGCAACGCGTACTGGAATTGACTGACGGCAAAAAGGTCCCGGTGGTGTACGACGGCGTCGGCAAGGACACTTGGCTGACCTCTCTCGACTGCGCGGCGCCCCGTGGGCTGGTCGTGAGCTTCGGCAATGCGTCCGGGGCGGTGGACGGGGTGAACCTGGGGATTCTGGCGGGGAAAGGCTCGTTGTACGTCACTCGGCCGACGCTGGCGACCTACGCCAATAACGCGGAAAACCTGCAGCGTATGGCCGATGAGCTGTTCGAGATGATCATCAGCGGCAAAGTGAAAGTGGATATCAGCCAGCGTTATCCACTGGCGGACGCAGCGAAGGCGCAGACCGAGTTGTCCGCGCGGCGTACGACCGGATCGGTAATTTTATTGCCTTGAAGGCCTCTTCGCGTGCAAGCCCGCTCCCACATTGGATCTTCAGTGACCACAGAATTGGTGTTCGACACTAATCAAATGTGGGAGCGGGCTTGCTCGCGAATGGGGTCACCTCGGTCTTAATCGGGGCGCACAACATGCCCGGTCGCCAGATCCCGGATAACACTCGGGTTCTTGCGCCCACCCAGGTTCCCACCCAACACCAGATCAACCTGACCACGGAAATACTGCTCCACGCGAATCCGCGTGCGCGCTGCCGGCCGGCCCTGGGGGTTGGCGGACGTCGACACCAACGGCCCGACCAGTGCGCACAATTCCCGCACCTGCGGGTGATCGCTGACCCGCAGCGCCACCGTTTCATGCACGCCGGTAATCCACTGCGGCAGCATGTTCTGATGCGGCACCAACCAGGTGTTCGGCCCCGGCCAGGTGCTGGCCATGCGATCCATCCACAGCTCGGGAAAGTCGTCAAAGAGGAAGTCGAACTGGCGGATATTGTCGGCCACCAGTATCAGGCCCTTGTCCACGGACCGCCCCTTGATCAGCAGCAAACGATCCACTGCCTCTTCATCCCACGGGTCGCAACCCAGACCCCAGACAGCTTCGGTTGGGTAGGCAATCACCGCCCCTGCGCGAATTGCTCGTGCGGCTTGCTGCACACGCCAACTGTTGACCATGAAAAATTCTCCAGAATAAGGCTCTGCGCAGTTTACCGATCTTCCTCGTAAAACCTAGCTTACCCGCGCAAACCAGCGCCCGTTTTCGCAGACTGCGCGGCCGTCCATTTCCAGCTCCGTCAACGTCGCCAGGACCTTGGGCAAGGTCCAACCGCTGGCATCGGCCAGTGCTTCACTGGTGTGGGGGGCAGCGTGGAGCAGTACAAGTAGCGGATGACTCGTTACGGTCGCGAGTGTTTCTGTTGAAAACGGTAGCTGCTGCCAGCCGCGCAAGGCTTCGAGGATATGCTCTATGGTCTCCACCAGCACGGCGCCGTCGCGGATCAACTGATGGCAGCCGCGAGCACCGGGATGATGAATCGACCCTGGAATCGCATACACCTCGCGCCCCTGTTCCGCCGCCAGCCTGGCCGTGATCAATGAACCACTGGCAACACTGGCTTCGACGACCAGCACGCCGAGGGACAAACCGCTGATGATCCGGTTGCGTCGGGGGAAGTTGCTGGCGCTCGGAGCGGCGTCCAGCGGAAACTCCGAGAGCACCGCGCTGCCCGATGCGATCATTGCGTCCGCCAGGCGCCGATTGCGCTGTGGATAAAAATTTTCGAGTCCCGTGCCAAGTACCCCGACCGTTCGCCCGCCAACATCCAGTGCCGCCTGGTGCGCGGCTGCATCGATCCCCAGGGCCAGCCCGCTGGTGATGACAAACCCGGCACCCGCCAGGCTGCGAGAAAACGCGGCTGCGGTGTCCATGCCTGGCCGTGAAGCACGACGACTGCCGACCATCGCTAACTGCGGTTTTTCCAGGATCTGCGGATCGCCCGCCACGAACAACAACGGTGGCGCGTCGCTGATTTGCGCCAGCAGCGCCGGGTAGTCGGGCTGGTCCCACATCAGTAAATGCTGGTCCTGACGCTCTATCCAGGCCAATGCGTGGCTGGCGCCGTCACGAATTTCAGGGGAGCGCCGGGCCTCGCCACACACCTGCGGCAAGCCCAACGCTCGCCACGCACTGGCGGGTGCACTGATGGCTTTGGACGCCGAACCGAAGGCTTCCAGCAATTTCCGGAAACGCGCCGGACCAAGTTCCGGTAACCGGTGCAGACGTAAACGGGCTTCCAGTTCCGCAGGGGAAACCGATGAAACAGCGGGTATCGACATGGATCATCCTTGATCGTTATGAGCCCCCATCGAAATGGGAATAAGCTGTGGATAACTCTGTTGGTAACTTGTGAAGTCCGCTAAGGATTCTGCACCTTGTCCAGCACCGCCAAAGAACGCGAGGCCTTCAGCACCAGTCCATAGCTGAGCTTGTCGTAGGTGCGAAAAACCATCAGAAGACCAGCGCGTTCATCCGGAATTTTCAATGGCTGGCCGGTGATCCGGTCACGCACGGTTTCGCCGGTTTTCATCACTACCAGGACATTCCCTTCGGCCAGGCCGTCGCGTTTCCCCTTGTTCAAGGTGACTACGTCCAGCGCACCGATCTGCGTGACCCCGCGTGGTACATCGATGATCAGGCCATTGACCTGGGTGTCGGGAGCGCTCGGCATGAACGTCGAATTGATCGAACGTTCTTCGCCGCTGAACAGGCGATCGCCGAGGCGCACCTCCTGGGTGGTGCGTTGCAGCACCAGCGTCGCGACGTCACCTTCAGTGGCGACGATCTCGCCACCGCCTATGTCATCGGCGTTGATGCCCAGGAATTCCTGGGTCTGCGGATCGGTGTAGACCTTGCCCTGACGAAAAATGCCGTACACCGGTTGAGCCGGGTCGACGAGGCCGCGGGCGAAGATACGGTCGCCGGTGCCGCTGAGTACGCGTTCGGCATCACCGGCAACGATATAAGGCGCCTTGTCGAAATCCTCGGCGTTGTCGACGATGCGGTTACTCAGCAAAAAGCTGTTGATCGATTTCAGCGGGATGCTCGGTATGGCGTCGGCCACCGGGCTGCTGCGCACCCGTGGCGAAAGCTTAATGGTGCCTCGCGAGGTGCCGCGGTTGAGGCTCAGTCGTGGTTGGCCGTTGACGTAGACCAGCGATAGCGTGTCCCCGGGGTAGATGAGATTCGGGTTTTCAACCTGTGGATTGACCTGCCAGAGTTGCGGCCACTGCCAGGGCTCACGCAGGTACTTACCCGATATGTCCCAAAGTGTGTCGCCCGCAGCGACGGTGTACTGCTGTGGAAAACCCTCCCGAAGTTGCACTTGCCCGTGCGCAAAACCTGCCGAGGCCAGAAGGAGCAGGGCGAGTAGTGATTTCCTCATGCGATGAATCCCTTTATTATGTACGTTCGCGTAAAACGCCAGAGCCCTCGGTGGCTCGCTCCCCGCTTGCTTATGAAAAGAAGGGAGCTACGTTTTACAACGGTAGCCTGCATCTTCTCCGGAGCAGCCAGGCCATCGACCCGACTTTACTTCACACGTGCAGTAATCAAAGCTTATGGCCATTTTAAACATCCTCGAATTCCCTGACCCGCGCCTGCGTACGATCGCCAAGACAGTGACCGTAGTGGACGACGAAGTGCGTCAATGTTTGAAACAATGTATGAAGCGCCAGGCATCGGCCTCGCCGCGACCCAGGTCAACGTGCACAAACGTATCGTCGTGATGGACCTCTCCGAAGACCGCACCGAACCACGGGTGTTCATCAACCCCGAGTTCGAGCCCCTGACCGACGAGATGGAGCAATACCAGGAAGGCTGCCTCTCGGTGCCGGGTTTCTACGAAAACGTCGATCGCCCGCAAAAGGTCAAGGTCAAGGCCCTGGACCGCGATGGCCAGCCATACGAACTGATCGCCGAAGGCCTGCTCGCCGTTTGCATCCAGCACGAATGCGACCACCTCAACGGCAAATTGTTCGTCGACTACCTGTCCACGCTCAAACGTGACCGTATCAAGAAGAAACTGGAAAAACTTCACCGCCAGAATGCTTGATGCCCCTCTTCAAAGGCTTGCTGCGGCAAGCCTTTTTCTTTTCAAGATGCTTTGTAATCGAGAGCTTTCATGACTGAGCCACTGCGCATTGTCTTTGCCGGCACCCCGGAATTCGCCGCCGAACACCTCAAGGCCCTGCTCGACAGCCCTTACGAGATCGTTGCGGTCTACACCCAGCCGGATCGTCCGGCGGGTCGTGGGCAAAAGCTGATGCCGAGCCCGGTCAAGCAACTCGCCCTTGAAAACAATATTGCGGTGTTACAACCCCCGACCTTGCGCAATGCCGACGCCCAGGCCGAATTGGCCGCACTGAAGCCGGACTTGATGGTGGTGGTTGCCTACGGCCTGATCCTGCCGCAGGTGGTGCTGGATATTCCGCGCCTGGGTTGCATCAATAGCCACGCGTCCCTGCTGCCTCGCTGGCGCGGTGCGGCGCCGATCCAGCGTGCCGTCGAAGCCGGTGACAGCGAAAGCGGCGTGACGGTAATGCGCATGGAAGCCGGCCTCGACACCGGGCCGATGCTGCTGAAAGTCATCACGCCGATCAGCGCCCAGGATACCGGTGGCAGCCTGCACGACCGTCTGGCCGAAATGGGTCCGCCCGCCGTGCTCCAGGCGATTGCCGGCCTCGCCGCCGGTACGCTGGAAGGTGAAGTGCAGGACGACAGCCTGGCCACCTACGCACACAAATTGAACAAGGATGAGGCGCGCATCGACTGGACGCGGCCAGCAGTTGAGCTGGAGCGTCTGGTTCGCGCTTTCAATCCTTGGCCAATCACCCACAGCACACTGAACGGCGAAGCGTTGAAAGTGCTGGCGGCGAACGTGGCCGAAGGGCAGGGCACAGCGGGGGAAGTTCTTGCTGCCAGCAAAGACGGGCTGATCGTTGCCTGCGGTCAGCAGGCCCTGTGCCTGACCCGCCTGCAATTGCCCGGTGGCAAGGCGCTGAACTTCAGTGACCTGTTCAACAGCCGTCGAGAGAAATTCGCCATCGGCACCGTCCTCGGTCAAGCGGTGGACGCTCAATGAACCCGCGTTTGGCCGCCGCCAAGGCACTCGCCGCTGTCCTGAGCGGCAAAGCTTCCCTCAACAGTTCATTGCCGACACAACTGGACAAAGTCGAAGACCGTGATCGCGGTTTCACTCAGGATCTGGCGTTTGGCACCGCTCGCTGGCAGCCGCGCTTATCCGCGCTGGCGGCCAAGCTGCTGCAGAAACCGTTCAAGGCTGCCGACGCCGATGTTGAGGCGCTCTTGCTAGTGGGCCTCTACCAACTGCTCTACACCCGAGTCCCTCCCCACGCCGCGATCGGCGAAACCGTGGGTTGCGCCGACAAGCTGAAAAAACCCTGGGCCAAGGCCTTGCTCAATGCCGTACTGCGCCGCGCGCAACGGGAAAGCGAAACCCTGCTGACCGAGCTGGAACACGACCCGGTAGTGCGCACCGCCCACCCGCGCTGGCTGCAAAAATCGCTCAAAGCCTTCTGGCCCGAGCAATGGGAAGCCATTTGCACGGCGAACAACGCGCACCCGCCCATGATTCTGCGGGTCAACCGCCGCCATCACAGCCGTGATGCCTACCTTGGCCTGCTCAGTGAAGCGGGTATCGCCGCCAATGCATGCGTTTACAGCCGCGATGGCATCATCCTCGATGCAGCCGCCGACGTGCGCAGCCTGCCGGGCTTCGCCGAAGGCTGGATAAGCGTGCAGGACGAAGCGGCACAACTGGCTGCCGATTTGCTGGACCTGGCGCCGGGCCAACGCGTGCTCGACGCTTGCTGTGCACCCGGCGGCAAGACCTGCCATATCCTCGAAGCCGAACCCAAGCTGGCCGGCGTCGTCGCCGTGGACCTTGAAGCCAAACGCCTGGTGCGGGTGCGCGAGAACCTCGAACGCCTGAAATTGAGCGCCGAACTGATCGCCGCCGACGGCCGCGACACCGCCACCTGGTGGGACGGCAAGCCCTTCCAGCGCATCCTCCTCGATGCACCGTGCTCGGCCACCGGCGTGATTCGCCGTCACCCGGACATCAAGCTGACTCGCCAGCCCGATGACATCGCTGCGCTGGCGTTGCTGCAAGGTGAATTGCTGGACGCCCTGTGGATGACGCTGGAAGTCGGCGGCATCCTGCTCTATGCCACCTGTTCCACGCTGCCGACCGAAAACACCGAAGTGATCGAGGCCTTCCTCGCTCGCACCCCGGGCGCCCGCGAACTGGACCTGGCCACGACGGCCGGGATCAAGCAACTCCATGGTCGGCAATTGCTCGCCCAGGAAGGTGGTCACGACGGGTTCTACTACGCCAAGCTGATCAAGATCGCCGCCGCACGCGGCTAAACGGATTCAACGGAGTGACTGGATGAAAATCATCATCCTCGGAGCGGGGCAGGTCGGCGGTTCGCTGGCGGAGCACCTGGCAAGCGAAGCGAATGACATTACCGTGGTCGACACCGATGGCGAACGCCTGCGTGACCTCGGCGACCGACTGGACATCCGTACGGTACAAGGCCGCGGTTCGCTGCCCAGTATTCTGCGCCAGGCTGGCGCCGATGATGCCGACATGCTGGTCGCCGTGACCAGCAGCGATGAAACCAATATGGTGGCCTGCCAGGTTGCCCATACCCTTTTCCATACACCGACCAAGATCGCCCGCGTGCGTGAAGCGGCGTACCTGACCCGCAACGAATTGTTCGACAACGAAGCGATCCCGGTGGATGTGCTGATCAGCCCCGAGCAGGTGGTCACCAACTACATCAAGCGCCTGATCCAGCATCCGGGCGCCTTGCAGGTGATCGACTTCGCCGAGGGCAAGGCGCAGTTGGTTGCGGTGCGGGCCTATTACGGCGGGCCGCTGGTAGGTCAGCAACTGCGCCAGCTGCGTGAACACATGCCGAATGTCGAAACCCGCGTGGCCGCCATTTTCCGTCGCGACCGACCGATCCTGCCCCAGGGCGATACGGTGATCGAAGCGGACGACGAAGTGTTTTTCATCGCCGCTCGGGCGAACATTCGCGCGGTCATGAGTGAAATGCGCCGTCTCGACGAGACCTACAAGCGCATCGTCATCGCCGGTGGCGGGCAAATCGGCGAACGCCTGGCCGAAGCCATTGAAAGCCGTTACCAAGTGAAGATCATCGAGATGAATCCGGCACGCTGCCGACACCTCTCGGACACCCTCGACAGCACCGTGGTGTTGCAGGGCAGCGCTTCGGACCGTGACCTGCTGCTGGAAGAGAACATCGCCGACGCGGACATCTTCCTGGCCCTGACCAACGACGACGAGGCCAACATCATGTCGTCGCTGCTGGCCAAGCGCTTGGGCGCTAAGAAGGTGATGACCATCATCAATAACCCGGCCTACGTCGACCTGATCCAGGGCGGCGACATCGACATCGCCATCAGCCCGCAACTGGCGACCATCGGCACCTTGCTGGCGCACGTGCGTCGCGGCGATATCGTCAGCGTGCACTCATTGCGTCGCGGCGCTGCGGAAGCCATCGAGGCGATTGCGCACGGCGACGCGAAATCGAGCAAGGTGATCGGCAAGGCCATCGAAAACATCGGCTTGCCACCGGGCACGACGATTGGCGCGATTATTCGTGATGAAGAGGTCATTATCGCGCACGATGACACCGTGATCGCCGCCGGCGACCATGTGATCCTGTTCCTTGTGGATAAAAAGCATATTCGCGATGTGGAAAAGCTGTTCCACGTTGGACTCAGCTTCTTCTGACGATCATTCCCACGCTCTCTGTGGGAATACAGCCCGGGACGCTCCGCGTCCCAAAGCGGACGCAGAGCGTCCATTGAGGCGTTCCCACGTAGAGCGTGGGAACGATCATAAGAGGTGTCACCCATGATCGAATCCCTGGAAAAAATGCTCGCCAAGGGTGTGGATAACTCGTTACTGCGCTTCGGCCTGGGCAAGGGTTACCTGGATCTTGGGGAAAACGCCAAGGCCGTCGAGCATTTCCAGCGCTGCGTCGAGATCGATCCGAAGTACTCGGCCGCCTGGAAACTGTTAGGCAAGGCTCATCTGGCGCTGGCGGATGTCGCGGCTGCGCGACAAGCCTGGGAGAAAGGCCTGGAAGCCGCCCGAAACCACGGCGACAAACAGGCCGAAAAAGAAATGACTGTGTTTCTGAAGAAACTCGACCGTCAGGCGCACTGACTGCAGACAGCCCAAGCCATCCGGTTCAGTACCAGCGTTCTTCACCCGCAGGACGCTTCTTGAAGCGCTTCATGCTCCACATGTATTGGCTCGGATACGCCCGCACATAGCGCTCGACGACCTGGCTCATGGCTGCGCAAGAAGTGGCGGTATCGGTGCTGTACATGGCCTCGGGCGCGGCTTCCAGGATCACCTTGTAGCCCGAACCGTCCGGCAACCGCAGGGCATGCAGGAACACGCCCACCGCTTTGCCACCGGCGAGCATGTTCGGCACAAACTTGCTGGTCAGCGCCTGTACGGCGAAGAACGGCACGAAGATCCCCGCGGATTCGGCCGGTTCCGGGTCGGCTGGAATACCCACCGCACCACCTCTGCGCACTTCCTTGATCACACTGAGGATGCCTTCCTTGGTGGAAGCGGCCACCTTGTTGCCCAGTTGAACCCGTTGCTTTTGCAGCAACTCATCCACCGCCTTCAATTTTGGCGGGCGATAGAAAATGATCGGTTTGCACTGGCTGCAGTAGAAATGGTTGAGCACTTCCCAGTTGCCCAGGTGACTGGTGATGCCCACCACGCCTTTGCCGGAGGCGAGGGCGTCTTTCAATACGTCGAGGCCTTCCACCTCGCGGACCAGGTCGATGGAGCGCTGGGCCGGCCAGATCCAGGCACAGGCGCTTTCAGTCAGGGACTTGCCAATGTCCCGCAAGCTCTGGCCCACCAGGCGCTCACGCTCGGCGGGGTCCATGTCGGGAAAGCACTTGGACAGATTGATCCGCACCACATCGCGGGAACGGTTCGGGGTTTTCCACATGACCCAGCCTATCGCCGAGCCCACGGCTTGAACGGCCCGCCACGGAAGCAGGGCAAACAGCCGCAGAGCGCCTACCAGCAAGGCGCCTTTCAACTTATCCACAGGTCACTCCTGATCTTGTGCTGTGCGCGAGGCGGCCATTCTAACCGCCGTTGACCAGCATCGCGTAGCGATCGCAATCGCGGGTGTGGTCCATGACCATGCCCGATGCCTGCATCAGTGCGTAGCAAATGGTCGGGCCAACGAAGGTGAACCCGGCCTTTTTCAAGCCTTTGCTCATCTCCACTGCCTCGGGTGTGATCGCCGGCACTTCGCTGCGATCCTTGAAATGATTGATCTTCGGCACACCGCCGACAAAGGACCAGAGAAACGCCACCGGATCCTCCAGTGCCATCCAGGCCTGGGCATTGCGTCGGGCCGCGTTGAGCTTGAGGCGATTGCGGATGATCCCCGGGTCGAGCATCAGTTCATCGATTTCCGCGTCGCTCATCTGCGCCACGCGCTGGACGTCGAAGCCGTACATCACCCGGCGATAATGCTCGCGCTTGCGCAACACGGTGATCCAGGAAAGGCCGGCCTGGAACCCTTCGAGCAAAAGCAACTCGAACAATGCCTGCGCATCGCGTAGCGGCGTGCCCCACTCCTGATCGTGATAAGCCATGTACAGCGGATCTTCGGTACACCAAAAGCAGCGTGGCATAGGGCTCCAGGGGGCGTGCGCAGCAACGAATCGGGTATACTCCCGCTCTTTAAATCGCAGCCCAAGAAACAGGTGAATTTCGTGAGCCAGCCTACGCCAGCCAGACTTGATCCTCGCCCTCCAGCAATACTGGGCCGAGCAAGGTTGTGTGGTACTTCAGCCCTACGATATGGAAGTAGGCGCCGGCACTTTCCACACCGCTACATTCCTGCGCGCCATTGGCCCGGAAACCTGGAACGCCGCTTATGTACAGCCAAGTCGTCGCCCGACTGACGGCCGCTACGGCGAAAACCCGAACCGTCTGCAGCACTACTACCAGTTCCAGGTGGTGCTCAAGCCGAACCCGGACAACTTCCAGGAACTGTACCTGGGCTCCCTCAAGCACGTGGGCCTGGACCCATTGGTGCATGACATTCGGTTCGTCGAAGACAACTGGGAATCGCCGACCCTCGGCGCCTGGGGTCTGGGCTGGGAAGTCTGGCTCAATGGCATGGAAGTGACCCAGTTCACCTACTTCCAGCAAGCGGGCGGCATCGAATGCTACCCGGTGACCGGCGAGATCACTTACGGCCTCGAGCGCCTGGCCATGTACCTGCAAGGCGTGGATTCGGTCTACGACCTGGTCTGGGCTGACGGTCCGTTCGGCAAAGTGACCTACGGCGACGTGTTCCACCAGAACGAAGTGGAGCAGTCGACCTACAACTTTGAACACGCCAACGTCGAGAAGCTGTTCGAATTGTTCGATTTCTACGAAAGCGAAGCCAAGCGCCTGATCGAACTCGACCAGCCGCTGCCGTTGCCAAGCTACGAAATGGTGTTGAAGGCGTCCCACACCTTCAACCTGCTGGATGCGCGCCGGGCGATTTCCGTGACTGCGCGTCAGCAATACATCCTGCGTGTTCGCACCCTGGCGGCCTACCTGCTGGCTCGCGCCAAGCTGGGCTTCCCGATGGCGACCCCGGACCTGCGTGACGAAGTACTGGCCAAGCTGGAGGCTGCACAATGAGTGCTCTGGATTTTCTGGTTGAATTGGGCACTGAAGAACTGCCACCCAAGGCCCTGAACACCCTGGCCGAGGCATTCCTTGCCGGTATCGACAAGGGCCTGCAAGCTGCCGGCCTGAACTACGAGACCAAAACCGTATACGCCGCGCCACGCCGTCTGGCGGTGCTGATCACCTCGCTGGCCACCCAGCAGCCGGATCGCAGCATCAACCTCGATGGCCCGCCACGCCAGGCCGCGTTCGATGCCGAAGGCAACCCGACTCAAGCGGCACTGGGCTTTGCCAAGAAATGTGGGGTCGACCTGAGCGAAATCGATCAGAGCGGTCCGAAACTGCGTTACAGCCAGAGCATTGCCGGCAAGCCGACCGCGAGCCTGCTGCCGACCATCGTCGAAGATTCGTTGAACGACCTGCCGATCCCTAAACGCATGCGTTGGGGTGCGCGCAAGGAAGAATTCGTGCGTCCGACCCAATGGCTGGTGATGCTGCTCGGCGACCAGGTCATCGATTGCACCATCCTTGCCCAGAAGTCCGGCCGCGATTCCCGTGGTCACCGCTTCCACCATCCAGAAAGCGTGCGCATCGGTTCGCCGTCCAGCTACCTGGCCGACCTGCGTGCCGCTTACGTGCTGGCCGACGCCAACGAGCGTCGCGACATCATCAGCAAGCGCACCGAAGAGCTGGCCACCCGCCAGGAAGGCACGGCAATCGTTCCACCAGCCTTGCTCGATGAAGTGACCGCGCTGGTCGAGTGGCCGGTGCCGCTGGTGTGCTCGTTCGAGGAGCGTTTCCTCGACGTGCCGCAAGAAGCGCTGATCACCACCATGCAGGATAACCAGAAGTACTTCTGCCTGCTGGATGCTGAAGGCAAGTTGCTGCCACGTTTCATTACCGTGGCCAACATCGAAAGCAAAGACCCGCAGCAGATCATCGCCGGTAACGAAAAAGTGGTTCGCCCACGCCTGACTGACGCCGAGTTCTTCTTCAAGCAAGACAAGAAGCAGAAGCTCGAAGAATTCAACCAGCGTCTGCAGAACGTGGTGTTCCAGGAAAAACTCGGCAGCGTCTACGACAAGGCCGAGCGCGTTTCCAAGCTCGCCGCCTACATCGCTGCGCGCATCGGCGGCAACGCTTCGTGGGCCGCTCGTGCAGGCTTGCTGTCGAAATGCGACCTGGCCACCGAAATGGTCGGCGAGTTCCCGGAGATGCAAGGTGTCGCCGGCTACTACTACGCCCTCAATGACGGCGAGCCGGAAGATGTCGCCCTGGCACTGAACGAGCAATACATGCCGCGCGGTGCCGGTGCCGAATTGCCTGCCACCCTGACCGGTGCGGCCGTGGCCATCGCCGACAAGCTCGACACCCTCGTGGGGATTTTCGGGATCGGCATGCTGCCGACCGGTAGCAAAGACCCCTATGCCCTGCGCCGTGCCGCACTGGGCGTGCTGCGTATCCTGATCGAGAAACAACTGGATCTGGACCTGAACGACGCCGTGGCTTTCGCCGTGAATGCGTTCGGTTCCAAGGTCAAGGCTGCCGGCCTCAACGATGCCGTACTGGAATTCATCTTCGACCGTCTGCGTGCTCGTTATGAGGATGAAGGCGTCGATGTGGCCACCTACCTGTCGGTTCGTGCCTTGAACCCGGGCTCGGCCCTGGACTTCGACCAGCGCGTGCAAGCGGTGCAGGCTTTCCGCAAGTTGCCGGAAGCGGCGGCCCTGGCGGCGGTGAACAAGCGCGTATCGAACTTGCTGAGCAAGGTCGAAGGCTCGGTGCCGACCGTGGTGGAAGCCAAGTACTTCGACAATGCCAACGAGTTCTCCCTGTACTCGGCGATCCAGCAGGCTGACCAGGCTGTCCAGCCTATGGCCGCGGCACGTCAGTACAGTGAATCGCTGGCTCGCCTGGCTGCATTGCGCGAGCCGGTGGATGCGTTCTTCGAAGCGGTGATGGTCAATGCGGAAGACGCCAATGTGCGCGCCAACCGTTATGCACTGCTGGCGCGCTTGCGTGGCTTGTTCCTCGGCGTCGCCGATATTTCGTTGCTGGGGTAAGACTGTTTGAAACTGCTGATTCTCGATCGGGACGGGGTGATCAATTACGACTCCGACGCTTACATCAAGTCGGTGGAGGAGTGGATTCCACTCCCCGGTTCGATCGAAGCCATCGCGCAGTTGAGCAAGGCTGGCTGGACGGTGGCGGTTGCCACCAACCAGTCGGGCATCGCTCGCGGCTATTACGATCTCGCCACCCTCGACGCCATGCACGAGCGCTTGCGCTCACTGGTGGCCGAGCAGGGTGGTGAAGTCGGCCTGATCGTCTACTGCCCGCACGGGCCGGACGACGGCTGCGATTGCCGCAAACCCAAACCCGGGATGTTGAAAAGCATCGCCGCACATTACAACGTATCGCTGACTGATCTATGGTTTGTCGGCGATAGTCTCGGTGACCTGGAAGCCGCCAAAGCCGTCGATTCTCAGCCAGTTTTAGTTAAGACCGGGAAAGGCGAAAAGACTTTGGGCAAGACCCTACCGGCAGGCACTTTGATTTTCGACGATCTGGCGGCGATTGCCGCAGAACTTATCCACAATTAGAGCGCTTTCGACAGATCGGGAGTGCGCTTGAACAGTCGGGCAGTGCCCGTAACGGTAAACGTCGCCATGTCGATACTGCAGGCCATCAGAACATTTCTCTTTTACCTGCTGCTGGGCACCAGTTCCCTGCTGTGGTGCAGCCTGAGTTTTTTTATCGCGCCCTTTCTGCCGTTCAAGGCGCGCTATCGGTTCATCAACGTGTATTGGTGCCGATGCGCCTTGTGGCTGAGCAAGGTGTTCCTGGGCATTCGCTATGAAGTGAAGGGTGCCGAAAACGTTCCGGCACAGCCCTGCGTGATTCAGTCGAACCACCAGAGCACCTGGGAGACGTTCTTCCTCTCGGCCTATTTCGAGCCCTTGAGCCAGGTCCTCAAGCGCGAACTGCTCTACGTGCCTTTCTTCGGCTGGGCCATGGCCATGCTGCGCCCGATCGCCATCGACCGGGACAACCCGAAAGCGGCACTCAAGCACGTCGCCAAGAAAGGCGATGAATTGCTCAAGGATAACGTCTGGGTGCTGATTTTCCCCGAAGGCACGCGCGTTCCCTACGGCACCATCGGCAAATTCTCGCGAGGCGGTACGGCGTTGGCCGTTAATGCCGAGCTACCGGTGCTGCCGATTGCACACAACGCTGGCAAGTTCTGGCCAAAAAACGGTTGGGCGAAGAAGCAGGGTGTCATCACCGTGATCATCGGCGCGCCGATGTATGCCGAAGGAAGCGGACCACGCGCCATCGCCGATTTGAACGATCGGGTTCAGGCCTGGAACGAGCAGATGCAGCGGGAAATGGGCTCTCTGCCACCGACTCCACAAGCACCTGCTGCCAACGATCAGGTGGCTGTCTGAGGTTCTGTGGATAACCTGTGTACCGTTTGTGAGAAAAGTGCTGTTTTTTGATTCTAACTTGATGATTTATATAGATATTTCTTAAACCGTAAAAAAACCAATTTGGGCGCAAAAAAACCGGCTGATATAGCCGGTTTTTTTATGCCTGTAATGTGGGTGTTTCACACTTGCAGAGGATTTACTTTTTTCCACAAAAAAGGTCAACGCGCGACGTTGGCCTTTTTCGTTTGGCGATTGAACCGGGATGTCGACGGGCACATTAAATGTCACGCCCCACCACTGATAAATCAATGACTTACGTTCGTGTTGGGCATAAATACTGTCGTATTTAATTCAAAATAAATGTCATTTCCCAGCATTTTGGCCGGAATAAATGTCACTCCCGAGTTCGGATAAACACCAGAGCTGTGAGCATATTTTAAATGCCAGCAGTACATAACGGAGTACAGCTAACTTAAGTGGTTTTGACAATTTGTCAATTCTATCAGACTACTTCATTGATCATCTACTGAGAACACCTCCAGCATCACCAACGATAAACGGTATGTCCCATCTTCAATCCGAATGCAGAATCGCACCTCACTCAGTTCAAAACAGCTCCATCGAATCGGAAGCACCTGCCAATCGGTAACCCATCGCTCGATACCCGCTCTGGCGCTTTTCCCACATCCGCAGCAATGCAGGATGTCCAGCGTCAATGAAATCGATGATGCGAACGTCGGCTTTGCTTGCATGCTCCCGGTGCAGTCGTCCAGCGTACTGCTGAAGTGTGCCTTTCCAGGAGATCGGCATTGCCAGTACCAATGTATCTAACGGAGGATGATCGAAGCCTTCACCCACCAGCTTGCCTGTGGCTAGTAACACCCGAGGTACCTCTGGTGGTAGCGCTGCCAGCTCAGTCATAAGCGCTGAACGCTGCTTTTTCGACATCCGTCCATGCAGGGTGAATAGATTCTGCACATGCCCGGTCAATGCCGCTTCAATGGCGCTCACATGATCCGTTCGTTCCGTTAACACTAAAATCTTACGCCCCTGGGTGAAGGCCGCTTCCACTTCGGAAATAATTCTGTTGGTACGCTCCGCATCGTCGGCGAGATACCGGAAAACCTCCTGAATACCCGCCCCCTCTAGCAGCTTGATCTGGTTTGGTAGCAAACAAGTTTCCACCATCAAATCATGCGGCGCGCTTTCCGGCCTGCTTGCTGTGTGTCGAATCGGCCCACACTGCATGAATATGATGGGCTGCTGCCCATCACGACGGATCGGGGTTGCGGTCAGGCCGAGCACATATTTAGCGCGGGCGCTCTTCAGGATCGCCTCGAACGAAAATGCCGACAGGTGATGGCACTCGTCGACGATAATCTGCCCATAGTTCTTCACCAACTCGCTAACCTCGCCCTGGCGTGACAATGACTGCATCACGGCAATATCAATGATCCCGGTCGGCTTGGCTTTTCCACCGCCAATGGTGCCGACGATGCCTTTGTCGACACCAAGAAAGGCCTGCAAACGCTCCTGCCATTGCCGGAGCAACTCGGTGCGATGCACCAACACCAACGTATTAACGCCTCGTCTTGCGATCAGCGCGGCGGCGGCTACCGTTTTGCCGAACGCAGTTGGTGCACACAGAATGCCGGCATCATGTTCAAGCATCGCATCCACAGCAGTCTGCTGATCCTGTCGCAAGGTACCGGTAAAGTTGAGGTCAAGAGGCTCTCCTGCGAAGCGCTCATCGTGGACGATGAGCGCTATACCATTCTCGCTCAGTAGTTCCATGGCGGCATCCAGGCAACCACGAGGCAGTGCAATGTGCTTGGGGAAATTTTCTGCGCAACCAATGATCCGAGGTTTGTTCCAAACAGGCAGACGCATTGCCTGAGCCTTGTAAAACTCCGGGTTCTGAAACGCTGCCAACCTGATCAACCGGTTAGCCAATGGTTGTGGCAATTCAGATTTTTCGAAGTAGGCCAGGTTAGCCAACGTGACCGTCAGCGATTTCGGCAACGGGCAGGACAATTTCTGCGAGTTCGGATTTGTCTTCCAAGGCTCCTCCTGGTCTTCTTCTGCGACGAAGGTGACATCCAGCGGGTGGCTGTGCCCAGTGGCGCGCACGATAGTCGGCTCGATATCCTGTATTGGCATAGGCTGGATGCTGGCCAAGAAGGCCCACTGGTCGAGATAAGGCTTGAGTGCGTCATCCACAAAGACGCTGCAGCCCTGCTCGCGGGCCTTTTTCTGCAGGGGGAGGGCAATCAGGTTACCGAAACCACCTTTTGGCATTCTGTCCTGATTCGGAAAGAGTCGGTCATAGGAACTCAGTTTTAATTGCCGAGTGCGGGCACAGGTATGACTGATGATTGCCGTCCCCAGTCGCCGTGCATCCTGAGCCGGGACATTCTTCGCAAAAAAAACCCATGCATGCGCGCCATTACCCGAACGAGAAACTTCCAAAGCCACGGGCACACCCAGTTCGCGACAGGATTGGGCAAAAGCAAGCACGTCCTCGCACCACTCGGCCTCGTCAAAGTCCACCGCAAGAAAATGGCAGGTGTCATCTGGTAGCAGAGGGTAAACGCCAATAACGATTTCGCCCGCGAGATGTCTATAAAGCACTGGGTTGGTCAGCGGTATCAGCTGACGATGGCTACAGTCGCCGCACTTGATTCGCGGTTTCTGACAAATACCAGGACGCCACTCGTTGGCACAGGCCGGCGAGTAGCCTGACTTACCAACCTTGCTCTCCCAGCGAGTCGGAAAGACGTCGATTCGGCCTCGGAACAAGCGTTGAAAGAGCGCGAGCTTGGCATCGGTGTCAAGTTGCTGCGTGGGCAGCCCAGCCGAAGATGCTTGAATTTTGATCGGCTGGGCAACTGGGCGCCAGTCGATAGAGTTAGCCTCCAGTAACGCAATCAGCCGAGCATTTTCGGCTCTTAACTTCACCAAAAGATCAGAGTCTGTCATGGAGCCTCATTCAGAACCCGTGAAAATACGGGGCCCTTCAATTCAGCGAGCCCCTTGCAAGGCATCCCAACGCAGAATTTCTAGTCAAAAACGCTGCTGGTAGAGATCCCGTCCATTAACCTAACCAACGAGCACAATCTCTGCATAGCAAAACTTACCGTCAAGCCATACCTATGCTGGCTAGCTCAGGCAGGCAATCACCTCAACGGCCTTGGCCTTCATCTCTAAAGGCGCACCCGGGTGTGCTCGATCATAGCGCGTAGCCAAGTGTAAAGGGCGGTAAACTCAGCAGCCTGCCGCCCCCATGGAGGCTGTATTAGATTCGGGCGATTCCGAACCCGAAAGCGGCTTATAGTCAGCAGTACAGTTTCCCCAAGGAGACGACCGTGTATTCAAACCCATCGCAATGGCGACGGATCCGTAAACGGGTGCTTTTGTCAGGCGAGTCGATCCGCTCCGTGGCAAAGAAAGAAGGGATGAGCAGGGCTACTCTGCGGAAAATCCTCGTCTTCGAATCTCCGCCCGGCTATGGCGGTCGGGGTATCCTCAAGCCACAGCAGAGCAGTCTTTCCCTTTCCCCATCCACCTGCCAAGTTGACATGGTGCGGCAGCGGTGGATGGAGTGGCTCTATGACCTTGAGCGTGGAGCCTCGCCTGCCGGCCCACTGGAGTCTGCTCTATGCGGCTTAGGCTGCTATCGGCGCAAGACCTTGCTCGCCGTTATCGCCCGCAAAAACGGGTTCCCCGTCAGAGCGATTGCCCATCATCTCGGCCTGTCGAAAACGACGGTCGGGCGATGTTCCACGCTGTTCGACACTGGGGGGCTCGATGCCCTACTCGGCAGGAAGGAAAGACCTCGTAAGGCTGACGATGACTCTTTCAGAAAGGCCCTGTACAGCCTTTTGCACGAGCCGCCCTCGCTCTCAGGATTCAACCGGACGACTTGGAGAATGGCCGATCTTAAAAAAACCCTCATTGCCAGGGGACACTCTGCGAGCGATGACGTTATACGGGAGGCCATTCGAAAGACGGGATTCCGATGGAGGTCGGCTAAGGTTGTTCTCACCAGTACCGATCCGGAATACCGTAAGAAACTCCAACGCGTCCAAGAGGTTCTTTCACACCTGGGTGACAACGAGCGCTTCTTCTCTATCGATGAGTACGGGCCATTCGCCATCAAGGCCAAGCCCGGACGCATTCTTGCCGGGCCCGGCGAGAGCCCTAGCGTGCCGCAGTGGCAAAAATCGAAGGGATGGCTGATAGCGACCGCCGCCCTAGAGCTTTCACACAATAGGGTAACGCACTTCTACTCTCGGGCAAAAAACACGACCGAAATGATCAGGATGGCCGTGATGCTCCTAAACGAATACCGTGCGGCTCAAACACTCTACCTCTCTTGGGACGCAGCTTCCTGGCACATGTCTAAGGAATTGCTGGCCTTTGTCGAAAAAAACAACGCTAGGGCTAACGGCTCGCCCCGTATTGAACTAATTCCGCTGCCAGCCTCGGCTCAGTTCCTCAATGTCATTGAATCAGTGTTTAGCGGAATGGCCAGGGCGATCATCCACAACAGTGATTATTCGTCGGTGAAAGCAGCGAGCGAGGCCATTGACCGGTACTTCGAGGAACGCAATCGCCATTACGCCGAGAATCCGAAACCGGCGGGAAATAAGATTTGGGGAAAGGAGAGAACGGAGGCCACCTTCGATGCGGCTAACAACTGCAAAGACCCAGCCTACCGATAGCAAGAAGATATTGAAAGTGAGTGACGGCTTTGACCACAAAGTAGGCGAACCGTACGGTCGCATTGATCACCTAACTGGCTTAAGCGGACGTGTTAGTTAGATGAGCGAGCGAGCAGCGGCCAGATATTGGACAACCTGCTCAAGACCTGTTCGGAATGCGATGAGATCACGTGGTCGACTAGGCAGACCATGGTTATCGCTGCTTAGCCAGCTTCTTGCATTTCGTTCATTGCCTACCACCGCGAGCAATGACTGATACAACTCAACCAACAGCAGGGCTCGACTCCACGGTTCGGTGCCAAGTTGAAGCCGTTCATGTCCATGGCGTAGTAGCAGCACCGTGGAAACATGCACGTCTAAGACAGCTGATAGCTCAGTGTCATCAAGCCCCAGCCCTTCGCCAGCTCGAATAACCGCTTTGCCAAGTACAGCGATCTCAGCGTCAGATGCGACTGATTTCATGCTCCACCATTCTGGTCTGTGATGACCGAGTTTATTAATTCATCTCCATCGACCTCGATGGCCTCTTCTGACCGACGACTGAATTGATCCGAAGCCAGAAATGTCTTCAAGACTCTGAATACGCCAGGATCCTGGTACGGATCCAACAACAGTTTCGATTAAATCGTTATTCATTTGGTAAATCCTAACTCCGCCAAATAATGATTCAATCGACTATCAATCTCCGCTTCCTCTTCCGCCAGTGTGATCAATTTCGCCAAAGTCGCAACCACATCAACCGTCTCTTCAGTCTCGCCATTGTCGATATAGCGAGCAATATTGAGGTTACCGTCGTTACTGCGGATTTCGTCCAGTGTCACCACCCGACAGTAGTTATCCACCTCTGCCTGCTGTTCGAATGCCGCCTTGTGGGTGCTGATAATGCGCATGATGTCTTCATCGCGCAGGTTGTTTTGGGCTTTGCCTTCGAGGTAGTCACGACTGCCATCTATAATGATGACTTTACCCTTGAGGGCCGCGGGTTTCTGCTTGTTCAGGATCAAAACACAAGCTGGGATACCGGTGTTGTAGAACAGGGCCGAGGGCAGGCCGACGATGGCTTCAACCAGGTCGCCCTGTTGGTTGCCACCGGCAGCGTCGGTGCCGAACAACAGCCCCTCGCGAATCTTTCCTTCCTCGCCACTGCGGAAAAGCACACCGTGCGGCAGGATGATGCCCATGCGGCCATCGGCCTTGAGGCTGGCCAGCATATGTTGAGCGAAGGCCAGGTCAGCATAGCCCCGTGGCGGGATGCCATAGACTAGCCGACCGTATGGATCACTGACCTGCTTGTAGTTGGGCGCTTTGGATTTCTTGCCATTCTCCTGCTCGTTCTCGTTGCTGAGTTCCAGCGGAGTCCACCAGGACTTGGCCGAGAACGGAGGGTTGGCAATCACCCGGTCGAAGGTCTTCAGGTAATCGCCGTCGAGGTGCTTAGGTTCGACCAAGGTGTCGCCGCGTTCAATGTCTGCATGCATGTTGTGTAGATAGAGATTGAGCTTAGCGATGGCCCAAGTGCCTAGGTTCTTTTCCTGCCCGTACAGCAGCACATTTGGCTTCCCCATCAGGGTGCCATTGGGCAAACCGGATACATGGTGGGCACTTTCCACCAACATACCGCCACTACCGCAGGTGGGGTCATACACGCTGTGGCCCGGCTGCGGGTCGATCAGCTCAACCACCAGTTGCACCACTCCCTTGGGCGTATAGAACTCGCCACCTTTCTTACCGGCGTCATCGGCAAACTGCTTGATCAGATACTCGTAGGCATCGCCCAGCATATCCGCCTTGTACAAATCGTCATTGCCCAGCTTGTACTGGTTGAAGTGGCGCAGCAGCCGCTGCAGGGTGGCATCCGCCAGCACACGCTTGTCACCGTATTGCGTAGCGGTCAGTACGTGTTGTAGCTCAGGGTTGTTGGCCTCGATGGTCGCGAATGCCTTGTCCAGGGCCTCACCGATATTTTCGGTGCGCGAGATCAGATCGAACCAGCGGGCACTGATAGGGAGCTTGCCCCATTTATCTTCAACCTCTTCCTGGGCATCTCCATAGCTCAGACCTTCTTCCTGCATCAACTTGGTGATACGTTCATCGAACACGTCGTTGTAACGCTTAAGAAAGAGCAGGCCGAAGATGTAGTTCTTGAAGTCGGAGGAGTCAATGGAACCGCGCAGAATGTTGGCGGATTCCCAGAGCCAGGACTCCAGTGTTGCGAGTGACAGCTTGTCAGCCATGGGTAAATCAATCCCTATATAAAGCATGAAGCCAAGCGCCCAGCGATTGCTGCCATGGCACGTCGGCAATCCAGAAAATGTTGCCTCGATTGTACAAGTCGACGTGATCCGGAGCCCGAAAAATCCATCACCCTTTAACAAATAAACCCCGGCAGACCTTTCGGTCAACCGGGGTTTATTGGCAGGGCTCTGGGCCGTTAACTTTGGCCCAATCGCTTAACTTTGATCGAAGTGGCGATTAACTTTGCCCACCTACAGCAGCCAAGCAGCCAAGCAGCCAAGCAGCCAAGCAGCCAAGCAGCCAAGCAAGAATGCGGTTTGTTTCGATGAAACCACAACCATGCTCCATCACCTCGCCCATCAAATCGTCTGAAAGGTGTTCGGAGCCTAGCGTCTGCCATAGCTTTGGCTAAGCAGAGACCCAGTCAAAACTGAAACTCCAAAAAGAAAAACCCCGGCTTTCGCCGGGGTTCTCAGTCTTGGGATGCGACACTAATTCCGCTCAAGTGCGACATTTAATGCGCGGGATCAGAAATCCAGGTTGGAAACCGCCAGGGCGTTGCTTTCGATGAAGTCACGGCGAGGCTCGACCGCATCACCCATCAGGGTGTTGAAGATCTGGTCCGCGCCAATGGCGTCCTCGATGGTTACTTTCAGCATCCGGCGAACGCTTGGGTCCATGGTGGTTTCCCACAGCTGGTCCGGGTTCATTTCACCCAGTCCTTTGTATCGCTGAATGGTGTGGCGCTTGGTGCTTTCAGCCATCAACCATTCCAGGGCTTCCTTGAACTCGGTGACCGCTTTCTTACGCTCGCCACGCTGGATGTACGCTCCATCGTCGAGCAGAGTGCTCAACTGAGCGCCCAGTGATACGACGGTCTTGTAGTCGTTGCTACCGAAGAAGTCACGGTTGAACGTGACGTAGTTCGACAGGCCGTGGGAGATCAGCTCGACCTCTGGCAGCCAGACATTACGCTCACGGTCTTCACGCAGGCTGGCCTTGTAGACCAGGCCAGACTTCTCGACGGTGCGCAGACGCACTTCATACTGGGCCAGCCAATCCTGCATCGCTGCGTGATCGGACAGTTGCTCCAGGCTCACGGCCGGCAGGTAGATGAAGTGCTCGGTCAGTTCCTGTGGGTACAGGCGCGACAGACGCTTGAGGGTCTTCATCACCAGGCGGAAGTCATTCACCAGGCGCTCAAGGGCTTCGCCGGAGATACCCGGTGCCTCTTCATTCAGGTGCAGGCTCGCATCTTCCAGGGCCGACTGCGTCATGTACTCTTCCATGGCGTCGTCGTCTTTGATGTATTGCTCTTGCTTGCCCTTCTTGACCTTGTACAGCGGTGGCTGGGCAATATAGATGTAGCCGCGCTCGATCAACTCTGGGAGCTGACGGAAGAAGAACGTCAGCAGCAGGGTACGAATGTGCGAACCGTCGACGTCAGCATCGGTCATGATGATGATGTTGTGATAACGCAACTTGTCGATGTTGTACTCTTCGCGACCGATGCCGCAGCCGAGCGCGGTGATCAAGGTGCCCACTTCCTGGGACGAGATCATCTTGTCGAAACGTGCCTTCTCGACGTTCAGGATCTTACCCTTGAGCGGGAGGATCGCCTGGGTCTTGCGGTTGCGTCCCTGCTTGGCGGAGCCGCCAGCAGAGTCACCTTCCACGAGGTACAGTTCGGAGAGGGCAGGGTCCTTTTCCTGGCAGTCAGCCAGTTTGCCCGGCAGGCCGGCGATGTCCAGCGCGCCTTTGCGGCGGGTCATCTCACGGGCCTTGCGCGCCGCTTCACGAGCACGTGCCGCGTCGATCATCTTGCCGACAACCAGCTTGGCTTCGTTCGGGTTTTCCAGCAGGAAGTCGGAGAAGTACTTGCCCATTTCCTGTTCGACCGCGGTCTTCACTTCGGAAGAAACCAGCTTGTCCTTGGTCTGGGAGCTGAACTTCGGATCCGGCACTTTTACCGAAATGATCGCGGTCAGGCCTTCACGGGCATCGTCACCGGTGGTCGCGACCTTGTGCTTCTTCGCCAGGCCTTCGGCTTCGATATACGTATTGAGGTTACGCGTCAGGGCGGAACGGAAACCCACCAGGTGAGTACCGCCATCGCGCTGCGGAATGTTGTTGGTGAAGCACAACAGGTTCTCGTTGAAGCTGTCGTTCCACTGCAGGGCGATTTCTACGCCGATGCCGTCTTCGCGCTGGATGTTGAAATGGAACACCTGGTTGACCGGGGTCTTGTTGGTGTTCAGGTATTCAACGAACGCGCGCAAGCCGCCTTCGTACTTGAACAGTTCTTCCTTGCCGCTGCGCTCATCCTTGAGGACGATGCCGACACCGGAGTTGAGGAAGGACAGTTCACGAATCCGCTTGGCCAGGATGTCCCAGCTGAAGTGGATGTTCTTGAAGGTTTCGTCAGAAGGACGGAAGTGAATCTGGGTACCGGTAGTTTCGCTTTCGCCAACAACCTTCATCGGTTCCTGCGGAACACCGTGAACGTAGGTCTGCTCCCAAATCTTGCCGCTGCGACGCACGGTCAGCACCAGCAGTTCGGAGAGGGCGTTTACTACGGAAACACCTACGCCGTGCAAACCACCGGATACTTTGTACGAGTTGTCGTCGAACTTACCGCCGGCGTGGAGCACGGTCATGATGACCTCTGCCGCCGAAACGCCTTCTTCTTTATGCACGTCTACCGGAATGCCACGACCGTTGTCGCGCACGGTGATGGACTCATCCGGGTGAATGATAATGCTGATGTCGTCGCAGTGACCGGCGAGAGCTTCGTCGATGGAGTTGTCGACCACCTCGAACACCATGTGGTGCAGACCGCTACCATCATCGGTGTCGCCAATGTACATACCGGGACGTTTGCGTACGGCATCCAAACCTTTCAGCACTTTAATGCTGGTCGAGTCGTACGTGTTTTCTTCGCTCATGCCGTCGTGGGTCTGGGTGATACGGCCTTGTTCCACGTGGAACAAAGCGACTGGCGTTTCCGTCTGCCAGCCTTCCCTCAATAATTCGTGGTCTACACAGGTGATAAACACCTGGCAGCGTAAGTCTTCCAACAAGCGGCATAACGCTCGGCGGTGTTGCTCGTCGAGTTCTGACGGCAAATCATCCACCAGATAAATACATTGACCGCGCCGGGCCTGGCTAACCAAATGCCCTTGGGCGATACGCAATGCACATACCACCAGCTTCTGCTGGCCGCGGGACAAGATATCCGCGGCATTATGTGCGCCTAACCTAAGACGCAAATCAGCGCGCTGGGGGCCGGCCTGGGTGTGGCCGATTTGCTGATCCCGCTGCAAGGACGTGGCGAGCACTGCACTCAGTTCACGCTCTTTGTCCCAACCGCGGTAGTAGCTCAGCGTCAGCCCTTCGAGGTCCAACAGCTCACTCAAGGTCTGCTCAAAGACTGGTTTCAAGGCTTTGATATAGGCGCGGCGGTATTCATCTATTTCGTCGCTGGCCAGGCACAGTTCCCGGTCCCAGGCTGCTTGCGACGCGGCGTCAAGTGTACCATGCCGCAGCCATGAGTTCCGCTGCCGCAAGGCCTTCTGCAGGCGCTGCCAAGTGGCCATGAAGCGCGGTTCCACGTGGAACACTCCCCAATCGAGGAACTGCCGACGGATTTTCGGCGCGCCTTCGAGCAAACGGAAACTGTCGGGGTTGATCAGTTGCAGCGGCAGGATTTCCGCCAACTGCGCCGCGCTGCGAGCATTTTGCCCGTCGATGCGGATCTGAAACTCGCCCCCGCGATCACGGGATATCCCCAGGCTGCTATGGCCACCTTCAGCCAACTCGACCTGGCCAAACACCGTACACGCCAGTTGTTCGTACTGAATCACCGGCAACAGGCGGGCACTGCGGAAAGACCGGGCAAGCCCCAACAAATGGATGGCTTCCAGCACGCTGGTTTTGCCACTGCCGTTGGCGCCATTGCGGGGGGAGGGGGAGAAGGTCACCGGGTGCAGATTGCGCACCGCGGTGACCGAGACGCGACTGAGGGACATCTAGCTTCTGCTGAGCATGATTACAGACGCATCGGCATAACAACGTAAGCCGAGTCATCGTTATCGGATTCTTGCACCAGCGCACTGCTGTTGGAGTCGGACAGAATCAGGCGAACCTGTTCGGTGGTCATCACACCCAGCACGTCGAGCAAGTAGCTCACGTTGAAGCCGATTTCCAGCGAACCGCCGTTGTAGTCGACGCCCACTTCTTCTTCCGCTTCTTCCTGTTCCGGGTTGTTGGCCTGGATCTTCAGTTGGCCGTTGGCCAATTGCAGGCGAATACCCCGGTACTTTTCGTTGGACAGAATCGCAGTACGGCTGAACGCCTCACGCAGGGCCTGACGATCACCGACCACCAGCTTGTCGCCACCCTTAGGCAGTACACGCTCGTAATCCGGGAACTTGCCGTCAACCAGCTTGGAGGTGAAGGTGAACTCGCCGGTGGTGGCGCGGATGTGATGCTGGCCCAGGACGATGCTGACGATACCGTCCGGCTCGGTGAGCAGACGCGCCAGTTCAAGGATACCTTTGCGCGGCACGATCACCTGATGACGGTCCGGCTGACCGATATCGGCCTTCATCGAACACATGGCCAGGCGGTGACCGTCGGTGGCCACGGCGCGAATAATGCCTTCCGACACTTCCAGCAACATACCGTTGAGGTAATAGCGCACGTCCTGCTGGGCCATGGCGAAGCTGGTGCGCTCGATCAAACGCCGCAGTTTGCTTTGCTCCAGGCTGCAGGTCAGCGAACCCGGGCCTTCTTCCACAGTCGGGAAGTCATTGGCCGGCAACGTCGACAAGGTGAAGCGACTGCGGCCGGCCTTGACCACCAGCTTCTGCTCATCGACCTTGATGTCGATCAGCGCGTCGTTGGGCAAGCTTTTGCAGATATCCATCAGCTTGCGCGCGGGCACGGTGATCTCGCCAGGTTCAGCGGGCTCTTCCAGCTGAACGCGACCCACCAGTTCGACTTCCAGGTCGGTGCCGGTCAAGGACAATTGCTGGCCCTCGACAACCAGCAATACGTTGGAAAGCACCGGCAAGGTCTGTCGGCGCTCGACGACGCCTGCGACCAGTTGCAGGGGTTTCAACAGGGCTTCGCGTTGAATGGTGAAGTGCATGGTCTAGTCCCTTGCCTTAATAAGCTGCGCTGGTGTCATCAAGTAGTCAGTGTACGCAGCAGGTTCTTGTAGTCCTCGCGAATATCCGCGTCGGATTCCTTAAGCTCGTTGATCTTGCGGCATGCGTGCAAGACCGTGGTGTGGTCGCGACCACCGAAGACATCGCCGATTTCCGGCAGGCTGTGGTTGGTCAACTCTTTGGAGAGTGCCATGGCCACCTGACGCGGACGTGCCACCGAGCGCGAACGGCGCTTGGACAGCAGATCGGAAATCTTGATCTTGTAGTACTCGGCCACGGTGCGTTGGATGTTATCCACACTCACCAGTTTGTCCTGCAGAGCCAGCAGGTCTTTCAGGGATTCGCGAATCAGCTCGATGGTGATGTCGCGGCCCATGAAGTGCGAGTGCGCGATGACCCGCTTGAGCGCGCCTTCCAGCTCACGCACGTTGGAGCGAATGCGTTGGGCGATGAAGAACGCGGCGTCGTGGGGCAGATCGACTTTGGCCTGATCGGCCTTTTTCATCAGGATCGCCACGCGGGTTTCCAGCTCCGGTGGCTCGACCGCCACGGTCAGGCCCCAGCCGAAGCGCGACTTCAAGCGTTCTTCCAGGCCTTCGATTTCCTTCGGGTAGCGGTCGCTGGTCAAGATGACCTGCTGGCCGCCTTCGAGCAGGGCGTTGAAGGTGTGGAAAAACTCTTCCTGGGAACGTTCCTTGCGCGCGAAGAATTGAATGTCATCGATCAGCAAGGCATCCACGGAACGGTAGAACCGCTTGAACTCGTTGATAGCGTTGAGCTGCAGGGCCTTGACCATGTCAGCCACGAAGCGCTCCGAGTGCAGGTACACGACCTTGGCATTCGGGTTCTTCTTTAATAGATGGTTACCCACCGCGTGCATCAAGTGCGTCTTACCCAGGCCAACGCCACCATAAAGGAACAGCGGGTTGTAACCGTGCTTGGGGTTGTCGGCGACTTGCCAGGCGGCCGCGCGGGCCAGCTGGTTGGATTTACCCTCGACGAAGTTCTCAAAGGTAAAGGTGCGGTTCAGGTAGCTGGTGTGCTTGAGCGCGCCTTCGACCTGCACGGTGCGCTGCTCGGCGCGAACCGGTGCTTGCTGGGAACTGGCACCCGCCATCGGATCGAAGCTGTCGCGGGACGGCTCTTCATTGGCCGGCGCGTTTTTCTGGGCCGACGATTTCGAAGGCGTCGGCGCGGGAGCCGGCGCGTGGTTGACCGGAGCCGTCACCGCCTGGGCTTGCGACGCGGCAGCCGCCAATGGCGCATTCGGCGCAGCGCGAGGCGCGGAGCTACGTTTGCTGCCTATTAATAAGGAGAGCACGGGCGCGAGGCCGTTGCCATGTTCATCGAGCAATTCGAGAACGCGGCTCAGGTACTTCTCGTTGACCCAGTCGAGAACAAAACGGTTGGGTGCGTAGACGCGCAACTCGTCGCCTTCGGCTTCGACCTGTAGCGGACGGATCCAGGTGTTGAATTGCTGGGCAGGCAGCTCATCGCGCAAAAGCTCTACGCACTGCTGCCAAAGTTCCACTGACACGGATATCCCCTAAGTTGAAAGCCGGTGAGGCAAAAACAGCCGCCATTGTAGCGGTCGGCCGCCCACTTATCCACATGTAGGTTGCGCACAGGCCAGCCAAAATCAACGCCTTAACGTGAATAAAGGCGACCAATGGTCTGTGCATAAGCTCTGTGGATAAGCGCCCCTGAGCTCGTTGCACAAGTGGGGTCGAAAGTCTGTGGGTAACTGGCCTGTGGATAACAACCCATTCCACCCACAGCTTATCCGACAGCGCAGCACAGGCAGAGCACCGTTTCTCCCCCGTGTTGTCATTCTCTGTACATCACGTGGAATAAGGCCTAAAGGCAGTTATCCACAGAGGAATGCCTGCCTAGCTTTTATAAGCTTTACAGAAAAGCTTTAAATAACTTCCTTCTTTATTTTTATATCTATGGCATTGCCCTTGGAAGCTCGCTGGACAAAAAAGGGCGGATTGCCTGTAAAGATCTAATTGAAGGAAAAGCTGGTTGGAAATTGACCTAGAGGCTTGCTTTCTCTAGAATCGCCGGTCTCTTAAAACGGGGGCCATTCCGGCCCGTTGTGGACGAACCAGGTAACAACGCCATGAAACGTACTTTCCAACCAAGCACCATCAAACGCGCCCGTACCCACGGCTTCCGTGCTCGCATGGCTACCAAGAACGGCCGTGCTGTCCTGTCGCGTCGCCGCGCCAAAGGTCGTGCGCGTCTGGCAGTTTGATAATCCGGTACTGGT
>LNAP01001305.1_pt1 | contig 36184 bp, 37 predicted proteins | sample 602601 | NCBI WGS metagenome assembly LNAP01 (sample SAMN02440304, study PRJNA202911) | soil metagenome | biome: Subtropical and temperate rainforests or woodlands; isolation source: soil samples (1 kg each in a 20% v/v slurry with milli Q water) were... ... | reverse complement strand
GTCGCCTGACCAGCCACCCTTCGCATCAGCGCGCGGAGCCGGGTGCGGCCGGCGCCGGTGCCGACCGCGTGACGAAACCTAGTGGCCGCCGCCGGCCGCGGCCGGATTGCCCGGCTTGTTCACCAGCAGCACCATGGTGCTGAGCGCCACATAGAACAGCGTGAGCAGATAGAACGAGTCGGCAAAACTCATCACCACCGCCTGGCGATGGGCGATCTGGTTGAGCTGCTTGAGCGCCATCAGCGCGGCGTCGCCCTTGCCCTGGAACGATTGGGTGAACTTGTTCAGGGTCTCGACCGCCATGGCATTGCCCCAGGTGACCTTGTCGTGCAGCCGCGAGATGTGGAAATCGGTGCGATAGTCCAGCGCGGTGTTGATCAGCGCGAGACCGAGCGCGCCGCCGAGATTGCGGGTCAGGTTGAACAGGCCCGAGGCGTTCTTCAGCCGCTCCGGCGCCAGCGTGCCCAGCGCGATATTGTTGACGGGGACCATCGCCATCATCATGCCGACGCCGCGCAGGATCTGAGGCACCAGCAGTTCGTAGAAGTCGAAGTCGCGGGTGATCCAGGTCATCTGCCAGGTGCCGGTGGCGAACAGCAGCAGCCCGGTGACGATCAGATAGCGCAGATCGACCTTCTGCATCAGCCGTCCGACGATCGGCGCGCTGCAGAACATCGCGACGCCCGAGACGAACATGGTCTCGCCGATCATCAGCGCGCTGTAGCCGCGCACCTCGGCGAGGTAGCGCGGATAGAGATAGGTCAGGCCGTACAGGCCGATGCCGACGCAGAACGAGAACATCGACCCGAGCGCGAAATTGCGGTTGGTGAAGGCGCGGATGTCGACGATCGGCTCATGCGCGGTGAGCACGCGCCAGAAGAACGCCACGCCGCTGAACACGCAGATCACGGCACAGATCAGGATCGAGGTGTCGCCGAACCAGTCGTTGCGCGGGCCTTCCTCGAGCACATATTCCAACGTTCCGAGGAAGCCGCCCATGAAGCCGAGGCCCCACCAGTCGAAATGATCCAGCAGTTCGAGATGCGGCTCGTCGAAGTCCACCAGAGCCAGCACGCCGAGGGTGATGCCGATGCCCGGCACCACGTTGATGAAGAACAGCCAGTGCCACGACATCAGGTCGGTGATGTAGCCGCCGACGGTAGGACCCACCGTCGGCGCGAGGGTGGCGACGAGGCCGATGATCGGCGCGACGATGTGGAATTTGGAGCGGGGAAACACGGTGTAGGCCGAGGCGAACACGGTCGGGATCATGCCGGCACCGAGAAAACCCTGGATGGCGCGCCACAGGATCATCTGCTCGATCGACGAGGTGAAGCCGCACATCAGACTGGCGAATGTGAAGCCGGACGCCGAGATGGCGAACAGCATGCGGGTGCCGAGCGCGCGCGACAGAAAGCCGGACAGCGGGATCGCGATCACTTCGGCGATCAGATAGGCGGTCTGCACCCAGGAGACTTCGCTGGAAGAGGCCGAAAGGCCGGCCTGGATCTCGGACAGCGACGCCGAGACGATCTGAATGTCGAGGATCGACATGAACATGCCGAACACCATGATCAGAAACGCGATCAGGCGCTTCGGCGCGATGCGCTCCGAGGGCGCTTCGCTTGCCGGGATGGCGCCGGGCGTCGCTGTCGTGGAAGCGGCCATGATAGTCCTGTGGGCTATTGTTTAACTGTCCAGACGCTCAACTCTTGCAGCGACGCTCCGACACCTCTCCCCAGCGGGGAGAGGTCGACGCCCGAGCGCAGCGAAGGCGTCGGGTGAGGGGGTACGCACTCTCGACGGCGTGCAGCCCCCTCACCCGGATTGCTTCGCAATCCGACCTCTCCCCGCCGGGGGAGAGGTGAAGAAAGCAGCTACTTCGCCGGCTCCGCACCCGGCTTGGTATTGACACGGACATAGACCGACATGCCGGCGCGCAGCAGGTTCTCCTTGGCGATGGCAGCGGGGACCTTGATGCGGACCGGCACGCGCTGCACGATCTTGGTGAAGTTGCCGGTGGCGTTGTCGGGCGGCAGCAGCGTGAACACCGCGCCGGCCGCCGGCGCCAGGCTGTCGACCACGCCTTCGATGTCGCGGCTGGCATCGGCGTCAAGCTCGATGCGCACCGGCTGGCCCGGCTTCAGGCGGCGCAGCTGGGTTTCCTTGAAGTTGGCGTCGATATAGACCGCATCGAGCGGCACCACATTGGCGAGCCGCTGGCCGGCCGAGATGAAATCGCCGGTATTGACGAGACGGTTGGAGAAGATGCCGTCGACCGGCGCCTTGACCTCGGTGAAGGACAGATCGCGCTCGGCCTTGTCGAGCGCGCTCTGCAATTCGGCGAGCAGGGCGCGGGCCTCGTTCTGCTGCGCCTTGGTCACTTCGACGTTGTCGCGCGCGGCGTCCGCGGCAGCCTTCGCCGCCAGCACGGCCGCAGCGGATTGGTCGCGCGACGCCTGCGAGGTTTCGAAGATCGCGCGCGAGGCAAAGCCCTTGGTGCTCAGCGCGTCCTGGCGGTCGAAATCCAGCTTGGCGCGCTTCGACGCCGCGTCGGCCGAGGCCAGTTGTGCGCTGGCCTGCTCCACCGCGCTCTGCATCGCGGTGACCTGGCGTCCGATGCGGTCGATGGTGGCTTGCTGGGTCGCGATCTTGCGGCGCGCCGCATCCACGGCGATGCGATAGTCGCCGTCATCGATCCTGAACAGGACATCGCCGGCCCTTACCGAGGTGTTGTCCCCGGGGAGGATCGCCGCGATATGGCCGGAGACCCGGGCGCCCAGCGTCGTATTGTTGGCGCGGACATAGGCGTCGTCGGTGGAGACCATGAAACGGCCGACCAGATAATAGTTTACGCCATAGGCGGCGGCAGCCAGCGCCAGTACGGCGCCGATGCCGAGCAGGACGACCTTCTTCTTGCCGGATTTGGGCGCGGCGGTTTGCGCAGCCGGCGCAGGCTTGGCGGGCGCAGGCGTTTCCGCGGGACCGCGGGCAACCGTCTCCGCCACGGCGGGATCAGAGGTCTCCGCAGCGGGCGCGACCGCCCTGACCGCCGCGCTATCCGCGGCATCCGGTTCGGAACGAAGGATGCGGGCGGCTTGGTCGCGCGGTCCGGCCATCAAGGCCTCCTGAAATGTGTCGCGGCAAATGCCGAAAAACGCCGGCATTCATCCATCTGGCTTGCCAATAACATTGACCGAACGGTTCGGTCAAGCTACATTGTGCAGCACAATACCGTCTAGGCTTGACGAATCCCTTCACCGTTGCGTGTTTCATCGAACAGGCTAAATTTATGGTTGCCTCCACCTCAGCGACGCTTTCCATCGTTGGCGACGAAGACAGCGCCAAGCGCCGGCAGATTCTCGACGGCGCGCGCGCGGTATTCATGAATCTCGGCTTCGACGGCGGCAGCATGGGTGAGATCGCCCGGGCCGCCGGGGTCTCAAAGGGCACGCTCTATGTCTACTTCGCCGACAAGTGCGCGCTGTTCGAGGCCATCGTCGCGCAGGAAGTGCTCCAGCAGGGCAAGATCGCCTTCAACTTCGATTTCGCCCGCGACGCCGAGACCACGCTGAAGGATTTCGGCATTGCCTATATCCAGCTGCTGTGCCGGCCCGGCGGCGGATCGTCGACACGCACGGTGATGGCCATCGCCGAGCGCATGCCGGAAGTCGGCCAGCGCTTCTACAACAATGTGATCAAGCTGACGATCGATCGGCTGGCCAACTATCTCACGGCGCGCGTCAGCGTCGGCGAACTCGCCATCGATGACGTCCACCTGGCGGCATCGCAATTCATGAAGTGCTGCCAGGCCACCCTGTTCATGCCGTTTCTTTTTCACGCCAAGCCGGCGCCGACGCTGGACGAGATCACAACCGTGGTCGACAGCGCGACGCGCATGTTCCTGGCCGCCTATCAGGTCAAGCCCGCCTGACAGGCCTTTGGCGCTATTCGTCGGCGTAGTCTTCCTCGTCGCGCGCCTTTGCCACCGGCTTCTTGGTGAACCAGCGGCCGAGCGATCCCGTCACCGCGGGTTCGCGGCTGGAATAGCTGCTGCGGCCTTGAACACGCGATGCCACCTGTTCGCCGGACATCGCAGCGGGCTGGCAGATCACCGGACGTTTGGCACGACGCATGAGATCGACGTGGATGTGATCGTAGTGGAAGACGTTGGACCCCGGCGCCAGCACGGTGTTGAAGATCTGGCAGGCTCCGCCCTGCACGTCGCGCAGAAATCCCTGCTCTTCCGCCACGCCCTTCCAGCCATCTTTCACCGAAATCTTACGGCCGTCGGCCAGCGTGAAACCGGCGACGTCGAGCGCGTTGCCGAACGCATGCTCGGAAATATGCGCACGCGAACTGCCGTTCATGCCACGGCACGAATAGGCCGAGATCTGCTTGATCTCGACCACCCGCGCGCCGAACCAGCGCATCGCCGCCGGCTGCACCGCTTCCGCCAGCCACTTGTCCAGCGCTGAAACGATCGGGCATGCCAGCGTCGCCACCGGCTTCACCGCGACGGGACCGACCGACCCGGTGATATTGCCGGGCCCCGGCCCGAGCCGCGGCTGGGCATAGTCAGGCAGCGGGCTCTGGGCCACGCCGGAACTGTAGCGACCGTAGGGCTGACGCGGCTGCGGCGCGGCCTGTCGTGCCGGCTCCGGCGGCATTTCGGTCTCCTCTTCAGCCTCGGACACACCGGGCGGGTTCAGTGAGATCGGACCGTTGCTGGCCGCGGCACCATAGGGCGCGCCACCGTACGACGACGGCTGCGCTGCGGCTTGCGGATAGGAATTCGGATAGGCCGTCGCCGGGCGCGCCGGCATCGGCGGTTGCTGCACCGGCCAGCGAGGCTGACCGGCATTGCCGACGGAGCCCGGCGGCCGCAGCGTTTCATCGGCGAAACCGAAGCTGCTGCTGCTCTCGCCGAGCGCGGCCACCTTCAGGGGGAACTCGGCGCCGCAGATTCCCGGTCCTGAAATCGGGTTGATCCGAACGAGATCGGCTCCCTCTTTCACGGCACCGGACTTCAGGCATGCGACTTCAGCCTCGGCACGCCAGGGTTCGCGCTCCTCGGTCTGGAACAGACCGCGACCGCAACCCGCAAGCGATACAAGGACGACGGAGCCGACGAGATACAAACGAATTCCGCGCGTCATCCGCGCAAGGTGGTCCAAATGTTTTAAGGACTCTTGAACGAGTGCGATTCATGGGCGGTTAACCACGTCGCGCCCGAACGCACGGATAGCGGACCTAACTCGCCGCAACCAAACGACGCTGTGCGCCACGACCCCGGAGGTCGCCAAGCAAGGAAAAAGCCGCCCGAAGACGACTTTCAGTTCAACCTCATGATCGCGGGCCTAACCGGCTGCGATTGCTCTCGCTTCGTCAGCCGCCCGCTGCATGCTTGACGACATCTCGTTCGTCACCGTGCTTTGTTCCTCAACCGCGGCTGCAGTGGAGGTGACGTACTCGCTGACGTTCTCGATCGCCTTCTTGATCGAAGCGAGGGCCGTAACGACATCGCCGGAGATGCCGTTCAGGCTTTCGATCTCCGAGCCGATCTTGTCGGTGGCCTGCTTTGCCTGATTGGCGAGATTCTTGACCTCAGAAGCGACGACAGCGAATCCGCGGCCCGCCTCCCCGGCGCGCGCCGATTCGATGGTGGCATTGAGCGCGAGCAGGTTGATCTGGCCGGTGATGTTGCCGATCAGTTCCACGATACCGCTCATCGCCTTGGAGGCGTCGCTGAGTCGGCTTGCCTGCGCATCTGCCGAGGCAACCTGATCGACCGCGCTCATCGCGGTTTCTCTTGACTTCATCATGGCCTCCGAGATCTCGCGGACAGAGGCGTTCAGTTCCTCGGAGCCTGCTGCGACCGACTCCATCATGCTTCGCACGCGCTCGTTGCCCATGCGGACAAGAACCTGCTTCGTAATATCGCTGGCATATTTGACAACCTTGAACGGCTTGCCATTGAGATCACGGATCGGATTATACGACGCCTGAATCCAGACTTCCCTGTTGCCCTTGCCGATCCGTTTGAATTCGCCAGCCTGGAACTCGCCGCGGTTCAAAGCCGCCCAGAATTCACGATAGGCGGCGCCCTCACGTTCAACCTGATCGACAAACATGCTGTGCTTTCGCCCCTGAATCTCACCAAGATTATAGCCAAGCGCGTGCAGAAAGTTCTCGTTCGCGTCGATAATCGTGCCATCGAGCTTGAATTCGATGACCGCCTGTGACTTGCCGATTGCATCGATCTGGCCGGACAGGTCGGCGTTTTTCAGTTTCTGCGCGGTGACGTCGGTGGCGAATTTGACGACGCCGAACGGCTTGCCCGTTTCGTCAAGCACCGGATTGTAGGAAGCCAGGATCCAGACTTCCTTGCCGCCCTTTCCGATCCGCTTGTATTCTCCGGCCTGGAACTCGCCGCGATTCAGCGCCGCCCAAAACTCCCGATAGGACGGGCTGCTGAGATCCGCTGCCTGAATAAACATGCTGTGGTGCTTGCCCTGGATTTCGTTCAACGAATAGCCGAGCGCCTTCAGGAAATTATCATTGGCGGTTACGATGGTGCCATCCAGGCTGAATTCGATCATCGCCTGCGATCGATCGACCGCGGCGATCTTGCTCGCGTCCGCAAGATTACGGAGTTTTTTCCGGGTGATCTCCGTTGCAATTTTGACGACCTTGAATGGCCTGTTGGCAGCATCGAGAACCGGGTTGTACGACGCTTCGATCCAGACTTCTCGTCCGCCCTTGCCGATCCGCTTGTACTCAGCAGCCTGGAATTCGCCCCGATTGAGCGCGGCCCAGAATTCCCGGTACGCTGCGCTATCACGCTGATCGGCTGGCACGAAGATGGAGTGATGCTTTCCCTTGATTTCATCGAGTTGATAGCCGAGTGCATCGAGAAACAGCTTGTTCGCGGTAAGGATGGTTCCATCCAGATCGAACTCGATCATGGCCTGGGATCGGGCGATCGCCGCCAACTGGGCCTGAGCGTCTCCATGTGACTTGCGACCAAACATCAGAGCAACTCCGGTTTTGAAGATTTGTTGCGATCAAAAGCGAGACTGCGGCGCATAGGTACTTGTATGCCAGCTGACGTCTTGTCGCGGGAAAGTAGTAATAGTTGTACTCTAAGCAGATTGGATATCCGTTAGACCGATCCACGACACACCACTCGGATCGCGCCACTTGTCGTAGTCGCGAAAAGTATTCACCTACCGATCTCCGGTAAAACGAAACACTCGAATCAGGGCTCTGCAGGAAACATGATGCCGCTTCAGAGTTCAACTTTGGCCCTGAGCGCCTTTCCGGTGATCGAGACCCGGAATTTCGAAGTGATGCGGCATTCGATGCTGAATCATTTTGGCGCGACGAAATTCGACATCTCGCCGAGCGCGACCGGCTTTTATGCCAAATCCGATAGTGTGCGCTCCGGACCGATCTCCCTCGGCTATTGTGCCTACGCCGGTCGTGCATCGGTTGAATTTCCGGAAACTGACTTTGTGCGGATGCAGATCCCGCTTGCCGGTCACGCCCGGACTATCGTCGGCGGGGAGCAATCGGACCTCGATATTGCGCACTATTACGTAACGTCGGCCGATCGCGCGAGCCGCCTCGAATTCGGCTCCGATTTTCAGCAGCTCTTTCTCCGCGTCGAACGCGAGGCATTGCAGAACAAGCTCACAGCGCTGCTGGGTTTCCGGCCCAAGGGCCGACTTTCGTTTGCTCCGGTCCTCGACATTGACAAGGTCAAGCTCGGCACTCTCATGAGCCTGATCGGATTTACGGCCGGTCACCTCGCGTCAACCTCCGGCTTGCCCGAGCCGCCGGTTCTCATGACACGCGAATTGCAGGAGACGCTCGTGGTCGCGTTTCTGGAATCGGTACCGCACACCTTCAGCGATCTGTTGCGAGGCGAACCGCTGGATATTGCTCCTGCTCAAGTTCGCGCCGTGGAGGAATACATCGACGGCAACTGGATGCGGCCCCTCACGGCGGAGCACCTGGCCGAGGTCACCGGCCTAGGCGCACGGTCACTTTTCCGGTCGTTCCGGCGTTACCGAGCCCATACGCCGTTGCAATATGTCAAAATGGTACGGCTCGACCATGCAAACCTCCTGCTGAGATCGCCTTCCGAGGACACCAGCGTAACCGGCGTTGCCTTTCGATGCGGGTTTTCCAATCCCGGACATTTCGCCAAGGATTATCAGGATCGTTTCGGCGAATTGCCATCGGTCACGTTGGCCAAAGGCAAATAGGCGTCCGCTATCGTCCGGCATTGCCGCATCCAGTTTGGCAACACGGCGGAGTGCACGTCCTGGGTCGTCCGCGACTCGCCGGAACGCACCTGTCAAACCGAACAGGTCAGCAACGCTCACTTGTTCCGCCGGGAACGCTTCCCCAGTTCCGTCGTTACATGGACTGCGTCACGACAAGGGAGTGTCCCATGAATGCCGCGGGTTCCTTCGTCAATCGCCTGAGCGTTGCCGCCGCCTATCTTGCGGTCGCCTTCGTCGGCGCGATCGTGCTGGGCGTCTTCTAGGACGCCCGCCCCACGTCTAAAGGATGATCGGGGGTTTCCAGGGGCGAGGCATATTCGCGCTCGAACGGCTCATTGTTGGGACAGCGTCGAGACCTTGATGACGAGGTTGATGCCTCTGTGTGAACCCACGGGGACAGATCTTCTGGTGTGCCAAACGATACAGCTTTGCTCGCAATAGACGGATACCATTGAATTTTCGAGCGAAATTCCGCAGCTCGCACTTAGGAAATTTCCCCCTTTGAGTTCCTCAGCGGCAACGACGTTTGCCGTCCTGTTCCAACTCCGCTGCGAAAGACCGTATTGCATGCGTCTTGCCAACTTTATTCGCGAGAATTCGGCGCCCATCATCGCCGAGTGGGAAACCTTCGCGGCAACGCTGGCCCCGGCCTCCGAATCGACCAGTCCGCGGTCGCTGCGCAATCACATCAAGTACATCCTGCAATTCATCGCCGACGATATCGACAGCTCGCAAACCGACGCCGAGCAAATCAGCAAATCGCACGGTGACAAGCCGAAGCACCCGGTCAACAGCGTGGCCGAGATTCACGCTGCGTTGCGGCAGGCTGGCGGATTCAACATGGACCAGATGGTCTCCGAATATCGTGCGCTGCGCGCGAGCGTCGTCAAACTATGGAGCGCGCAACTCTCCGGACCCGGGGAATTCGACATCGTCGATCTGACCCGGTTCAACGAGGCCATCGATCAGGAACTGACGGAATCCATCAGCTACTACTCCGAAAAGGTGGACCGCTCCCGCAACCTTTTTCTCGGCATTCTCGGTCACGATCTCCGCAATCCGATCAGCGCCATGCTGATGTCGGCCGAGCTGGTCGCACGGATCGGAGCCCTGAACGAGCGGCAGACGATGCTGATCTCCCAGATTTCGGTGAGTGCCGGCCGCGCGACGGAGATACTGGATCAACTCGTCGACCTCACGCGTGCGCGCCTCGGAGCCGGACTGCAGCTCTTCAGGGTGCCTATGGATATGGCCTTCGTCGCCAGGCAGCTGGTTGAGGAAATGCGCGCATCTCATCCCGAGCGGCTATTCACGATCGACGTGTCAGGCGACACTGAAGGCGAGTGGGATCGACCCCGCATCGGTCAGATCTTCTCGAATCTGCTCGGCAATGCGGTGCAGTATGGGTTCAGCGACCTTCCCATTAAAGTGGTCATCACCGGCGAGCCGGCCGAGGTGTCGCTCTCGATTCACAATGACGGCATTCCCATCCCGGCGACCGCGGTGCACAGGATATTCGATGCCCTGGTTCGTGGCGGCTCGGGCGAAAATGCTCACCTTTCATCGAACAGTCTCGGTCTGGGGTTGTATATCACCAAGGAAGTCGTTTCCGCGCATGGCGGAACGATCAAGGTGACCTCGTCGGAAAAGGACGGAACGACCTTCACCGCGCGCTTTCCACGCACCATTCAGGATCCGCAGCTCGCGCCGGTCGGGCATGCCTGACAAGGCCGGCCGCGGTCGAGCCGCGTCTTCGGCGCCGCATCAGATCCGGCGTGAGTTCGGCCGCAGGCCGACCAAATAACCGATTGACAGCGCGCGCGGCGCAAGGCCCTGATGGCGGCAGATTGACGCATGTCACGAGACCGGAGACCGCCGGTGCCGCCACGCGTCGAAGAAGCACCAGGGAAACGTCCATGCGCAAGATTCTCGCCGCGGCCATCGGCGCCGCTCTGTCCGCCGCCGCGCTGCTGGCCCAGCCAGCCGCCGCACAGACCCCGATCAAGATCATGGTCGGCGGCATCGACAAGCAGATCTATCTGCCTGCCAAGCTCGCCGCCCAGCTCGGCTTCTTCAAGGAGCAGGGCCTCGACGTCGAGCTGTTCAATTCCACCTCGGGCTCGCAGGCCGCTACCGCCCTGCTGGCGCGCGAGGTCCAGGGCGTGGTCGGCTTCTACGATCACACCATCGACCTGCAGTCCAAGGGCAAGTTCATCACCTCGGTGGTGCAGTTCGCCGTCGCGCCGGGCGAGGTGGTCCTGGTGAAGGCTGCCGACGCCGACAAGCTCAAGGATCCCGCCAACTGGAAGGGCCAGGCGCTCGGCGTCACCGGGCTCGGTTCGGCCACCGACTTCCTGACCCGCGCGCTCGCCGCCAAGGCCGGGCTCAAGGTGCAGGACTATTCGCTGGTGCCGGTGGGCGCCGGCGACACGTTTCTCGCCTCGATGCAGCAGGGCAAGATCGTCTCCGGCATGACCACCGAACCGACGGTGGCGCGCGCCGTCAAGAACGGCATCGCCAAGGTTGGCATCGACCTGCGCACGCCGGAAGGCACGCGTGCCGCGCTCGGCAGCGATTATCCGGCGGCCTGCCTATACATGGACCGTGCCTGGATGGAAGCCAACAAGGAGACCGCGCAGAAGGTGGTCAACGTGATGGTCAAGACGCTGAAGTGGATGCACAGCCATTCGCCGGAAGAGATCGCCGCGCAAATGCCGAAGGACTACTACGCCGGCGACCTCGACCTCTACATTCAGGGCCTGCGCGAAGGCCGCGCACAATATTCGCCCGACGGCATGATGCCGGTTGGCGCGCCGGAATCGGTGCTCAAGGTGCTGACCAGCTTCTCGCCGAACCTGCAGGGCAAGACGATCGACCTCGCCAAGACCTACACCACGGATTTTGTGATCAAGGCCAACGCCACGCATTGAGGTCAACGCAAGCGGCGTAGCTCCCCTCCCCCCGCGCGAAGCGAAGCTTCGCCAGGCGGGGAGGGGCCGGGGGTGGGGGTTGCCACGAACGCTTCTCTCTCGCTTGTGGACCCCCCTCCCCGGCCCTCCCCCGCAAGGGGGGAGGGAGCATGACTGCCTTCGCAGAACATTCGCATTCATCAACTGAGTTCACTCATGTCCGCATCACCCTCCGCCATCGAACTCAAACACGTCGCCCGGCGCTTCGTGACACCGTCCGGCGAATTGCTGTCGGCGCTGGAGGATTTCGACCTCAGCATCGCGCCCGGCGAATTCATGGCCATCGTCGGGCCGACCGGCTGCGGCAAGTCGACGACGCTCGGGCTGATCGCCGGCCTTGCAAGGCCGCAGGCAGGCGAGGTCACGCTGTTCGACAAGAAGGTCGATGGCGTCGACCGCCGCGTCGGCTTCGTGTTCCAGCAGGACGCGGTGTTTCCGTGGCGTGACGTGCTGCACAATGTGATGGCCGGGCCGCTGTTCCGCGGCATTCCCAAAGACAAGGCCGAGGCCGAGGCGCGCGACTGGATCATCCGCGTCGGCCTCAAGGGTTTCGAAGGCCACCACCCGCACCAATTGTCCGGCGGCATGCGCAAGCGCGTGGCGCTGGCGCAGACCTTCATCAACAATCCGCAGGTGCTGCTGATGGACGAGCCGTTCTCCGCGCTCGACGTGCAGACCCGGGAATTGATGCAGGAGGAACTGCTGCAGCTGTGGGCGCAGGCGAAATCCGCGGTGCTGTTCGTCACCCACGATCTCGACGAGGCCATTCTGCTGGCCGACCGCGTCGCCGTGCTGACCACGCGGCCGGCGCGGGTCAAGTCGGTGCACACCATCGACCTGCCGCGGCCGCGCGACGTCGCCACCCTGCGCTACGACGAACGCTTCATCACCATCGCACGAAAAATCAACGACGACCTGCGCGAGGAAGTCTTGCGCGCAAGGGCGGGACATTGACATGTCCGGGAACACTGACATGACCGATTCCAGCATCACCTCTCCGCTGCCCGCCGACCCGAAGCTCGAGACCGCTGTCGAGCGGATGCGCCGCCACGACCGCCTGGTGCTGGCGCTGCGGCTCGCGGTGCTCGTCTTCATCATCGGCGGCTGGGAGCTCGGCGTCCGCACCGGGCTGATCGATCCGTTCTTCTTCGGCCAGCCCTCCGGCATCGTCGTCAAGCTGATCGACTGGTTCCAGAACGGCACCTCGATCGGGCCGCTATGGAAGCAGATCTGGGTGACCATCTACGAAGCCGGCGCCGGCTTCCTGATCGGCGCAGTGATGGGCATTTTCTGCGGCATCGCGCTCGGCCGCAACCAGCTCTTGTCCGACGTATTCTCGATCTACATCAAGGTCGCCAATTCGATTCCCCGCGTGGTGCTGGGCTCGATCTTCATCGTGGCCCTTGGCCTCGGTGCGGCGTCGAAGATCGCGCTGGCCGTGGTGATGGTGTTCTTCGTGGTGTTCGCCAACGCCTTCCAGGGCGTGCGCGAGGCCGACAAGAACCTGATCGCCAACGCCAGGATCCTCGGCGCCTCCGACTGGCAGATGACCATGTCGGTGGTGATTCCCTCGGCGCTGTCGTGGATCCTCGCCAGCCTGCACGTGTCCTTCGGCTTCGCGCTGGTCGGCGCCATCGTCGGCGAGTTTCTCGGCGCGCGCGAAGGCATGGGCCTCTTAATCGCCACCGCCCAGGGCTCGTTCGATTCAAACGGCGTGTTCGCCGCGATGATCGTCATCGCCGTGGTGGCGCTGGTGGCCGAATGGATCCTGACCATGATCGAGAACCGGCTGCTGACCTGGCGGCCGGACGCGACGATCAACGAGTAGATACAGATTCAGTTGGAATCGGTCGGCAGAGAAGCACTGCTTTAACCTCTCACCGCCTGGCGACGCTTTGCTTCGTCAGGCGGGGGCGAGAAAGCGATCCAAGGGGGCGCCCTGCCCCACGACGACACTGCCACGAAACAATTCTCCCCGGCGACGAAACCATTTTGCGCCTTCGCGCCAACCTCCTGAAACCTCCGCTTTGTAGTGATCACGCCAACGAGACGCCGAACCGGCGCTCACCGAGGCGCTCAAAACGGAGACACACGATGACCACCTTCGCAGGATTTTCGCTGACAACCCGTCGCGCAGCTATCGCTCTCAGTGCGCTGGCGCTTGGCAGCTTTGCATTCTCGGCGACAGCCGCTGCCGCACCGCTGCCGCTGTTTCCGTTCTTCATGACGCCGCCGGTGCAGATGCAGCCGGCGCCGCAGATGCAGGCGCCGCAGGCCGAAGACGACAGCGCGGCCGTCGTCGAGCAGCCGGCGCGCTTCCGCCGGCAGGTGGTCAACTACGCCACCCGCGAGGCGCCCGGCACCATCATTATCGACACACCCAACACCTATCTCTACCTGGTGCTGGGAGGCGGCCAGGCAATGCGCTACGGCATCGGCGTCGGCCGCGACGGTTTCACCTGGTCCGGCGTGCAGACCATCAGCAGGAAGGCGGAGTGGCCGGCCTGGACCCCGCCGCCGGAAATGATCGCGCGCCAGCCCTACCTGCCGCGCCACATGGCCGGCGGCCCCGGCAATCCGCTCGGCGCCCGCGCCATGTATCTCGGCGGGACCATCTATCGTATCCACGGCACCAACATGCCGGAGACCATCGGCACCCAGGTCTCATCCGGCTGCATCCGCCTCACCAACCAGGACGTCTCGGACCTGTACTCCCGCGTCAACGTCGGCACCAAGGTGATCGTGCTGCCGATGGACCGCCGCGCTGACACCGCAATCGGCAGGCGCGGCTGAACTGGGCTCACGACCTCCGCCCGGCCCGGACACGCGCGTCGGGCCGAGGCGGTTTTGCCTGCCCGGATCCGCCACATTCCCGCCCCGGTTCAACCTTTCGACACACGGCTGCTCTGGCGTGCAGCGCACCATGACTATACACTTCGCCCCCAACATGTTTCGGGGGATCGATGCGGATCAAGATGGTTCTGGTCGCGGTGGCGGCGCTTGCGATCTCGTTCGTGGTCGCATTGAAGGCGATGGACTATCTGTCGCCACGCGGCGCAGGCCCCGCGCCTGTGCTGGTGCAACTGCCGCCTTTGCCGGCGGCGCCGCGCACCTCCAGCATCATCGCGCCGATCACCATTCCGCTGACCGCAATCCGCGACGCCGCCGAGCGTGGCGCGCCGCGCAACTTCGCCGGCAAGGCCGACAATCCTGTGCCGCAACTGCTGCAGAACGCCGACATCAACTGGACCGCGGCGCGCGGACCGATCGCCGCCACCGGCGCCGCCGATACGCTGACGCTGTCGACTCCGCTGAACGGCAGCCTCACCGTCACCGGTGCGCTGTCGTCCAATGTGAAGGATCAACTCAGCAATGCGCTGGGCGGCCTGCTCGGCGGCAACGTCGCCAAGCAGATCGGTAGCATCAACATCAAGAACATCAACGCCAATGCCGAGATCCGCGGCAATGTGGTGACGACCGCGAGGCCGCAGCTCACCGCCAACTGGCGCATCGAGCCCAATCTTGCCGCCCAGGTCAGCCTCGGCGACACCAGCGTCTCGATGGCCGGCGCCAAGGTCAGCGTCCCCGCCCAGGTGAAGCCGGTGATCGACAAGGCCGTTAACGACCAGATGGCCGCGGTCCAGCAGCGGCTGCGCAACGATCCCGCCTTCGAGCAGAATGCGCGGCGCGAATGGGCCAAGATCTGCCGCTCGATCCCGTTGCAGGGCGCCGCCGCCTTGCAGGGGTTGTTCCTGGAACTGAAGCCGATCCGCGCCGTCGCCGCACAGCCGCGCGTCGACGCCAGCAATGTGACGCTGACGCTCGGCGTCGAGGCTGAGACCCGCGTCACCGCGACCCAGACCAAGCCGGACTGCCCGTTTCCTGCGACACTGAGCATCGTGCCCGCCGGCCCCGGCAAGCTCAGCATCGGCGTGCCCGTCGACATGCCGTTTACCGAACTCAACAAGATCATCGAGGCGCAGTTCGCCGGCAAGACCTTTCCGGAGGACGGCTCCGGCTCGGTGGGCGTCACCGTCAAGAAGGCGACGGTCGCGGCCTCCGGCGACCGGCTGCTGATCTCGCTACTGGTCAATGCCAAGGAGAAGAAGAGCTGGTTCGGCATCGGGGGCGAGGCCACCGTGCACATCTGGGGCAGGCCGGCGCTGGACCAGGCGGCGCAGACCCTCCGCCTGACCGATGTGGAACTGGCGGTGGAATCGGAGGCGGCGTTCGGGCTGCTCGGCTCCGCGGCGCGCGCCGCGGTGCCCTATCTTCAGCAGGCGCTTGCCGAACGCGCCACCGTCGATCTCAAGCCGTTCGCGTCGAACGCGCAAAAGAGGATCGCCGCCGTGGTCGCCGACTTCCAGACCAACCAGGAAGGCATTCGCGTCGGTGCCGAGGTCACCAGCCTGCGGCTGGCCGGCATTGCGTTCGATTCGAAGACGCTGCGGGTGATCGCCGAAGCCGATGGTGTCATCAACGTCGCGGTGACGGCGCTGCCGGGGTTGTAAGGCCAGCTGCCATGGGCAGGCGGCTGCGGGACCGCCGCTTCATCCGGCGCCGCAGCCAGATCCACAAGCCGGTCACCAGCAGGCCGCTCATGGCGATGGAGATGATCAGGTTCATCGCCGCCGACCAGGCACCTGCAAAATTTCCTTCGTGCCATAGACGTGGCCAGTTGCGCTGCATCGGCATGGCGCCTTCGCGCGTGACGGCATAGAGGCGATACTCGCCGTCTTCGACCAGACGCGCCAGCAGGCGTCCGCCCTGCGGTCGCAGCCAGATCAGCGCCGACAGATCATGCTGCTGACCGACGATCTTGACCGCCTCGGACAGCGTCAACGGCTTGCCCTGCACTGCGGCTGCAGCAGGAGGCGTGGTGAAGCTGATGCCGGCTGCCATCAAGAGCGCGGTCAAAGGCGACAGCACGATCAGCGGCAGCAGCCCCCACGCCATCGCCTTGTGCCATCCGCCTAGCGTGTTGGAAAACCGCGGCCATCCCATCAGCACGCCGAGGACGACAATGACCAGCATCGCCGCTGTCGATGCAACGACCAGCCAGCCGGCGTCGACCAGCAGCTTCTCATGCAGGCCTCTGGTGGTGCCGAGCACGCTCGCCAGCGTCGACGGACCCGCCAGGGCCTGTCCTGTGACCGTGTCGACCATGGTGCCGCCGCCGCGTCCCGCGCCCAGAGTGAGCGCATGATCGTAATTTCGATAGACGATCGCACGCGCCTGACCCGAGGGGTCGTGCTGGTCCAGCAGCGCCTGGACCTTCTGGGCGTTCAACGAGCCCGGCTCGATCGCGCGCGTGACCAGCCACGGCTCGAAGGACAGGATCAATCCCGTTCCGATGACGACAATGAGCGGCAGCGAAAAAGCCAACGCCAGCCAACGATGACATCGGAGCAACCAGACTTTCATGGCGATTCTTCTTCAGTTCTGAAACATGTCATACGGGCTGTCATCCAGTGATGTGACATTGCCACCGAGGCGTCGCATTCATGAATGCTCCTTGCGCGGAGGTCATAATCCGCCTTCCTGAAGGGAAGCATTATCTTGCTGGGAAGCCAATTGACGCATGTCAATTTCGGCAGAAGCGAGATCGCAGATTCATCCGATGAATACACACCCGGCAGCCGGCGCCGCCATTCAGTCCGATCAGTTGACGTCAATCCACAAAAGAGCGCGCCCGGTTGCCCGGACGCGCTCTCTGTGGTCGGCAAATTCAAATGGTCAGCGGCTTAGTTCGAGTACTTGAACTCGGACATGGCCTTCAGCTGATCCTTGGTGGCGTCGAGGACCGCATGGTCCGGATACCAGGGATTTGGCTTGCTGGCAGTCGTCGCCGGTGCAGCGCCGGTGGTCGTCGTGCTTGATGGGCGCGCCCCGGTCATCCCGCTGGACCCTGCTGCGCCGGTCGCGGAGGCTGTGACGACGGGCTCGTTGACGAACTTGATCTTGTCATACGGCACGGCGACAAGATGTTCGCCGACACCAAGGAAGCCACCGACACCGACCACCACGGCCTTGATGTTGCCCTGCTGGTCGGTCAGCAGATCGTTGATCGAGCCGAGGCTCTCATTGCTGGAGTTATAGACGTTAAGACCGACGATCTTGGAGGCCCGCCAGTTTCCGGTGTAGCTGGAATCGGATGCCGCCAGCGGAGCCGCAGGCGTCGCAGTCGCGGCGGGTGCAGTTGTCGTGGTCGAGGTCTGTGCGAAAGCAGCAGACGCCAACATGGCCGATCCCAGAAGACCAGCCGTCACATATTTCGCGAACATATGTTCCTCCTGTTGAAATGGTCAGGAAGAAACGCAGGATACCGAACCGTGTTCCCGGCCGGCGATGCGATTTGTGATGGAACCCCGCATCAATATTCAGCAGGGGCCAGTTGATACTTGCAGGTCATCAGCGGCGGTGATGACTCCGCGCAAGCCTCGGGCGCTTCCGTCGTCGCAAAAGCAAAACATCATCCTTTCCCGTCCTGGGAAGGATGATGGCCTAAGGCATGTGTGGGCGCGGGAATCCGGTATCAGGTCTTGTAGTCAACCAGCAGGGCCGAGAACGATGCAGCGGTGCTGCCGTTGCTCGCTGCGGTGCCGCTAGCACTGTAGGAGGTAGACGACGAGGCGGACAGCGACTGCTGCAGCGACTCCAGCAACTGCTTCAGCAGGTCCGCCGCACTGGTCGCGCTGTCGGTGCTGCTGGTGCTGTCAGTGCTGGTGCTGTCGGTGGACGAGCTGCTGTCCGACGGCGGCGAGCCGGAAGGCGGACCGCCGGCGAAGGCGGCCTTGAAGACGTCCTTGAGTTCGCTGGCCTGGTCGCTGGTCAACTTGCCGCTGGACACTTCGCTGGAGATCAGGTCGTCGATCTTCGACTTGAGGTCTCCGGGCGCGGATTTTGTGCTGGAATCGCTCGACTTGCCGCTTTGAAGGGAGGAGTCGATGTCGTTGAGCGCCGAGGACAAAGCGCTCTGGTCGGCGCTTGAGATCTTGCCCGAGGTGACCTCGGCCTGCAGTTCCTGCTGCAGTTTCTGAAGCGGCGTAAGATAGCTGCTGGCGGAAGTGGATGAGATGGATGTCATGGGAAGCTCCGTGACGTGCTGGGAGCCTTGACATTACGGTTAACGATCTTAACGAGGTGTTTTTGCCGCGGGTAGAGATATTGCATGCCGTTGCCAGACCGCCTTCAGAAACATATCGAAACAAATCTTTTGAGCGGCGCCGCCAAAATCGGGACAAAACAATCCCCATGAGCACATCACCGAACATTCTCGTCGTCGAGGACGACCGCGAAACCCGTACGCTGATCGCAAAGTATCTTCGTACCAATTCCTGCAACGTCACCACCGCGGCCGACGGCCGCGAGATGGAGAAGATGATGGCCGACCATCGGGTCGACCTGCTGATCCTCGACGTGATGCTGCCGGGCGAGGACGGCCTCAGCCTGTGCCGCAAGGTGCGCGCGCGTTCGCAACTGCCGATCATCATGCTGACCGCGCGCGGCGAGGACGTCGACAGGATTTTGGGCCTCGAAATGGGCGCCGACGACTACCTGCCCAAGCCGTTCAACCCGCGCGAGCTGCTGGCCCGCATCAACGCCGTCCTGCGGCGCCAGGCCTCGGCGCTCAACGTCAGCGCCACGCCGACCGCCACCGCACTCACTTTCGCCGGCTGGATCATCGATTTTCGGCTGCGCGAGCTGCGCAACCCTGCCGGTGCCCGGGTCGCCATGACCTCGGCGGAATTCGACCTGCTGCGCACCTTTTGCGAGCGCCCCGGCCGGGTGCTGTCGCGCGACAGCCTGCTCGACCTTACCCAGGGCCGCAACGCCGGCTCGTTCGAGCGCAGCATCGACGTGCTGGTGAGCCGCATCCGCCGCAAGATCGAGGTCGATCCGGCGGACGCGCTGATGATCAAGACGGTGCGTTCCGGTGGCTATATGTTCACGCCCACGGTTGAGGCGATCGCGACGGCCACGATCAACTGATCATGATGCCGCGATCGAAGCTTCTCGACGTCCTCAACCTCCGACGCATCAGCGGGCAAATCACCGCTTTGGTGGTGATGTCGATCGTGACGATCCACGTGATGATCTCGTTGATCTTCATGATGACGCGTGCCGAACCGGACCCGCAATTCGATCGCGGCCACGGCGAACTGGTGGCGCTGGTGCGGCTGCTCGGCACCGCCCCCGCGGCCGAGCGCCCGAAGCTCTTGACCACCATGCGCCAGACATTCCCGCAATTCGACATCAAGACCCTGCCGCCGGGCACGGCGATCGTCACCGACGACGGACCGGACTATCCGCGGCGCACGCTGCGCCGGATGTTCGGCAACCACACCAGATTATTCGTCGTCGAAGGTGCCGCGGACGACCGCCGCCTCGGCATCGTGCTGCCGGACGACACGCTGCTGTCTGTCAGCAGCGAGCCGGAACGGCGCCCGGGCCCGTTCTGGGGCGGGCCGTTGATTCTCACCGTCCTGTTCGTCGTCGTCAGCCTGACCCTGCTCGGCCTGTGGGCGGCGCGGGCGCTGGCGGCACCTCTGTCATCTTTCGCCAGGGCCGCCGAGAACTTCAGCATCAACGGCGGTGCCGAGCCGCTGCCGGAGCGCGGCCCGGAGGAAATCCGCGCCGTGGCCCGCGCGCTCAACCGCATGCGCGACCGCATCACCGCGCTGATCGATGACCGCAAGGAGATGCTGGCGGCGATCAGCCACGACCTGCGCACCCCGATCACCCGGCTGAGGCTGCGCTCGGAATTCATCGAGGACGACGGCCATCGCCGCAACATGCTGCGCGACCTCGACCAGATGCGATCGATGCTCGAATCCGTTCTGTCGGTGCTGCAATATGACCGCAGACTGGAAGCCATGACGCTCACCGATATCGCCAGCACGCTGCAACTGGTCGCCGACCAGTTCGCCGACATGGGCCAGACCGTGGCCTATGACGGCCCGTCCCACGCCATGGCAATGGCCCGGCCGGACGACCTGCACCGCGCCGTGACCAACCTGGTGGAGAATGCCGCGCGGTTCGGTACAGCGACCACGATCCGGCTGACGGTGTCGGACACCGCCGCAACCATCGATGTCGAGGATGACGGCCCCGGCATTTCCGACGCCATGAAGAGCGCCATGCTGCAACCCTTCGTGCGCGGCGACAACGCCCGCAACATGGACGAGGCCTCCGGTTTTGGCCTCGGCCTGTCCATTGCGCGCACCATCACCGAGGCCCATGACGGCGAACTCAGCCTGCACGACCGCCAGCCCCACGGCCTGATCGTCCGCATCGCGCTGCCCGCGCGCGCGCACAGCAAGGCGGCGTAGCACGTTCTTATCTCTCGCCGCACGCGGGGAGAGATAAGACAAGACCCACTCGCCGTCAGTTCTTCTCCGGCCGCAGCAGCGGCTCAGCGCTGTGCACCGCGCCCGGCTTGCGCAGATGGATGGTGGCGACGTCGTCGCTGTAGATTTTCTGCCAGCCGTCCATGTGGTCGAGCAATGCGGTGGCCGCACTCTGCGTGCGCATCAGGGTCGCCTCGATGTCGTAATCCCTGAGCAAGCGGAACAGACTCTCCGGCTGCAACAGCCCGCTGGCATTGTTGTGGTCAATGAAGAATTTCTCGCCGAACAGTTCGGTACGGCCGTCGATAAAGGTCGGCACGCCCTTGCTGATCAGATAGCCACCAAAATCGTAGTCGTTGAACACGCGGGCGAGTTTCAGCTTCTTCAGCTCGGTCACCGCCGTGACCGGCGAATTGCGCTGATCCGGCGCATAGCGATCGAGCGACGCCGCGACGACGGTTACGGCGAGCAGCCCAGCGGCGAGCACGGCGTAGAGTCCGTACGGGCGCGGGACATCGTCCGCCGCCGCATCGGCGGCGCCGATCTGCCGCGCCAGGGGCGCAGCGACGAACAGCGGCGCCAGCAGCGCAAAGACCTCCTGATTGCGCGTGGCGCTGAGCGCCATGTGCAGCAGCCCGAGCAGCATCGCGATCCGCAGCGGCGGCAGCGTGACGCCGCGGAAAAGCACCAATCCGATCATGATCAGCAGGCAGAGCTCGAACAGGCCGAAGCTGCCGAAGTCCACCGCGTGCCATTCGCCGATCAGCTGCAGGGCCTCCCCGAGGCCGAGGATTTTCCGCGCCGCCAGCAGCGCGTCCCAGCCATAGGGCGTGATGCAGCTCGCGGCGACCGCGGCGATGGCGAACAGCGCCCAGCGCAGGGCCACGGCGTTGCGTGCATCGCGCTCCGCATGCCACACGGCGTCGAGCGCGATCGGGGCGATCAGCGCAAGGCCGAGCACGAAGCCGCCATGCAGATTGGCCCACAGCACCATCAACGGCAGCAGCGCGAAGGACGGCGCGCGGCGACGGTCCGCGGCGGCAATCAATCCGCCGACCCACGCCACCATCACCGGCATCGCCAGTACGTGCGGCCGCGCCAGCAGATGCGACGCCGTCAGGGTGATCGCCGCGGCGACAAAGATCAGCGACGCGCTCTCGCTGAGACGCCGCGTCAATTCGCGCGCCAGCAGTGCAAAGGTCAGCGCGATGGCGCCGGCGGCGAGGACCACCGGTCCGGCCCACCCGGCCAGCGCCCAGGCTTGCGCGTAGAGCACCTGCGCCAGCCACTGGGTCGAGATCCACGGCTGGCCGAACATGGTGAAGGAGAACATGTCGGCGCGCGGCACCGCGCGGTGGGCGACGATCCACTGCCCGAGGGTGATCTGCCACAGCGTATCGGGATCGCGCAGCAGCTGGTTGCCGGCATAGAGCAGCAGCGCATACAGGCCGACGCCGACCCACAGCGGCAGTCCACCGCGCGTCGTGCGGCGGATCTCGACGGGATGAGTGGCGGACATGGTCATCGGCGGACCTGATCGGCGCAAGCCGGGATATGGCAGCGGATCGAACCATGGTTCGGCTAATTCTTGGTAAATCCGAGTGAAAACAAGGAGGAAGTTGCCACAGAAAGGCGCTATTCAGCCATCAAACTGCCCCGCGCACGCCGCGCCGGAGGCGCGAACGATTCGCGACGAAGTAGGTCTCTGTTCGAAGGTTGCTCGATGAAATCCCTGTTCCTGCTCGCTGCGCTGGCGACCCTTGCCGCCTTGTTCCTGCCGCAGCCGTGCTTCGCCCAGAAGGCCGCCTATGACGCGATGGTCGCCAGCCATGCCCAGGCCAATGGCATTCCGGAGTCGCTGGTGCACCGGGTGATCGTGCGCGAGAGCAAGTACAACGCCTCGCTGATCGGTCGCGGCGGCACCATCGGCCTGATGCAGATCAAGCTCGCCACTGCGCGCGGCCTTGGCTACACCGGCACCGCGGAGGGGCTGCGCGATCCCGCCACCAACCTGACCTATGCGGTGAAGTACCTCGCCGGTGCGTTCCGCGCCGCGGGTGGCGACCTCAACCGCGCCGTGTCCTATTACGCCGGCGGCTATTACTACGCTGCCAAGCGGCAGCGCCATCACCGCGAGCCGATTGCCTTGCCGCCGCGGCTGGACGAACTCACCAGCGCCAGCGCCCAGGTGGCGCCGAAGGACTAGGGCAAGCGAGAATAGTTCCCCTGATCTGCGCAGCAGCGCGAAGCCAGGCGATGCTTCGCATCGCAGGGCTGCAGCGCGTCCGGGACACGAAAGTGCCTGCCCTGCGTTGACACCCCGCCCCATGAGCTTACATTAGCCCCGTTCCGAGGGGGGCTCCGACGAGGAGCTGAGATACCGCAAGCTCGTACTCTTCACCTGAAGAGAATTGCGAGACCGCGGTGACCCTTTGAACCTGATCCGGGTCATGCCGGCGAAGGGACAGGGATGTTTCAGAGTTCGATTCCACAAGGTGGGCTTGCGCCCGCCGGACGCCGCGGCGATTCGGTCGCCGTGATCGGCGCAGGCATTGCGGGCGCCTGGCAGGCGCTCGCTTTCGCGCAGGCCGGCCACGACGTCACACTGTACGAGCGCGACGCGCCGGAGATGACCCAGGCTACCAGCCACTGGGCCGGCGGCATGCTGGCGCCGTGGTGCGAGGCGGAGGTCGCGGAACCCGTGGTCACACGGCTCGGCCTGCGCTCGCTCGACCTGTGGCGCCAAGCGCTGCCCGAGACGCCGTTCAACGGCTCGCTGGTGGTGGCGCATCCGCGCGACCGCAGCGACTTCGAGCGTTTTGCCACCATGACCTCGCACCACCGCAGGCTCGATGCCGCCGCCGTGACCGCGCTGGAACCATCGCTGGAGGGCCGCTTTCGCGAAGGCCTGTTCTTCCCCGATGAAGGCCACGTGGCGCCGCGCCAGATATTGCCGCAGTTGCATGCGCGGCTCCAGGCCGCCGGCGGCACCATCGCCTTCAACACCGCGGCCGATCCCGACGCATTGGACGGCATCGTCATCGACTGCCGCGGCCTGTTCGCGCGCGACGCCCAGCCCGGCTTGCGCGGCGTCAAGGGCGAGATGATCATGATCGAAACCGACGAGGTTGCGTTGTCGCGCCCGGTCCGGCTGATGCATCCGCGCTGGCCGCTGTATGTCATCCCGCGCGGCAACAACCTGTTCATGCTCGGCGCCACCTCGCTGGAGAGCGAGGACGCCCGCGTCAGCGTGCGCTCGGCGCTGGAACTGCTGAGTGCCGCCTATGCCGTGCATCCGGCCTTCGCGGAGGCCCGCATTCTGGAAGTCGGCGCCGGACTGCGCCCGGCCTTTCCCGACAACCTGCCGCGCATTGCCATCGGCAAGCCGAACGGCGCGCGCCAGCGCATCGCCGTGAACGGACTCTACCGCCACGGATTTTTGCTGGCGCCGGCGCTGGCGGAACTCACTCTGGCCTATGTGCAGCGCGGCGTGATCGACAACGAGGTGATGCAATGCGCGTGATCGTCAATGGCGAGCATCGGGAGATCGCGGCCGAGCGCGTCGACGCGCTGCTGCGCGAGCTCGACTACGAGGGCACCCACTTCGCCATCGCGCTGAATTTCGACGTGGTGCCGAAGAGCCAGTGGGCGCAGACCGCTTTGAAGAACGGCGACGAGATCGAGATCATCACGCCGCGACAGGGAGGGTGAAGATGGTTCTTCAACACACGCAGCCGTCACACCACGCTCCGCTGTCATCGCCCCGCTTGACCGCATGTGAGGCGGCAGTTTGCTCCCCTCCCCCTTGCGGGGAGGGGCCGGGGGTGGGGGTGCAGCAATCGCAGCTCTTTCACTTGTGAACCCCCCTCCCCAACCCTCCCCCGCAAGGGGGGAGGGAGTCCATGTCCTGCGGAGCTTCGCTATGCTGAACTTCTACGGCAAGACCTTTCCCTCCCGCCTGCTGATCGGCTCGGCGCTGTATCCGTCGCCGGCGATCATGCAGGATGCGATCCGCGCTTCCGGCGCCGGCATCGTCACGGTGTCGCTGCGCCGCGAATCCGCCGGCGGCAAGACCGGCGATGCGTTCTGGTCGCTGATCCGCGAGCTCGACGTCACCGTGCTGCCCAACACTGCCGGCTGCCGCAGCGTGCGCGAGGCGGTGACCACAGCAAAACTGGCGCGCGAACTGTTCGCCACGTCGTGGATCAAGCTCGAGGTGATCGCCGACAACGACACGCTGCAGCCCGACGTGGTCGGCCTCGTCGAGGCAGCAGGCATCCTGATCAAGGACGGTTTTGACGTATTCCCCTACTGCACCGAGGATCTCAGCGTCGCGATGCGCCTCGTCGATGCCGGCTGCAAGGTGGTGATGCCGTGGGCAGCGCCGATCGGCTCGGCCCGCGGCATTGTCAACCGCGACGCGCTGAAGCTGCTGCGGCAGCGGCTGCCCGATATCACTTTGGTGGTCGATGCCGGGCTCGGCGCGCCCAGCCACGCCGCTGCGGCCCTGGAGCTCGGCTATGACGCCGTGCTGCTCAACACGGCCATTGCCAAGGCCGCCGATCCGGTCGCCATGGCCAATGCCTTCCGCCTTGCGGTCGAGGCCGGCCGCACCGCTTTCGAGGCCGGGCTGATGGATGCCCGCGACTTCGCCTCCCCCTCCACTCCAGTCATCGGGACACCCTTCTGGCATGCCGTATCCTGACCGCTTCTATCCCGTGGTGGACTCGCTGGACTGGATCCGGCGGCTGACCGCGCTCGGCGTCGGCACCGTGCAATTGCGCGCCAAGGAGCTCGACGACGGCGCCGCATTGCAGATCGTCACCGATGCGCTCGAGATCACCAAGGGCACCGCGACAAAGCTCGTGGTCAACGACTACTGGCGCGCCGCGATCGTCGCAGGTGCCGAGCATCTGCATCTCGGCCAGGAGGATCTGGTCGACGCCGACCTCGATGCGATCCGCGACGCCGGGCTGACGCTGGGCATCTCCACCCACGACGACGAAGAACTGGAAACCGCGCTGCGCGCCAGACCGGACTACATCGCGCTCGGGCCGATCTTCCCCACCACCCTGAAATCCATGCGCTTCGCGCCGCAGGGCATCCCCAAGCTGACGGTGTGGAAGCAGCGCATCGGCGCCATCCCGCTGGTGGCCATCGGCGGCATCAAGCTCGAACAGGCTGCAGAGATCTACGCCGCCGGCGCGGATTCCATCGCCGTGGTCAGCGACGTCACCCAGAACGCCGATCCGGATGCCCGCGTGCGCGCGTGGCTTGGCGCAAGTGCCGAGGTGGCGTGATGCAGTCAGAACTCGACAGAAGCCGTCATCCTGAGGAGCGCGCTCCGCGCGCGTCTCGAAGGACGACGGCGTGCCCCATGCATCCTTCGAGGCTCGCGCAAGGGCGCGAGCACCTCAGGATGACGACATCAATTTGCTGTTTGACGTCAATTTGAGCTTTCAAGAACGAAATCTAACGGAGGATTACCCCATGAACATCCGCTCCAATCCCGACACCACCCTGCCCGCGGTCACCACCGGCCCGCTGCCGTCGTCGCGCAAGGTTTACTCCATCCCCGAAAGCGCGCCGGACCTGCGGGTGCCGATCCGCGAGATCATTCTCAGCAAGGGTGCCGGCGAGCCGGACCTGCCGGTCTATGACACCTCGGGCCCCTACACCGATCCCAACGTCATCATCGACGTCAATGCCGGCCTGCCGCGTCCGCGCGCGGCCTGGGTCAAGGAGCGCGGCGGCGTCGAGGAATATCAGGGCCGCGACATCAAGCCGGAAGACAACGGCAATGTCGGCGCGGCGCATGCCGCGAAATCCTTCACCGCCTATCACAGACCGATGCGCGGCGTCGGCGATGCCATGATCACGCAGTATGAGTTCGCACGCGCGGGCATCATCACCAAGGAGATGATCTACGTCGCCGAGCGCGAGAACCTCGGCCGCAAGGTGCAGCTCGACCGCGCCGAGGCCGCGCTCGCCGACGGTGAAAGCTTCGGCGCATCGGTGCCGGCCTTCGTCACGCCGGAATTCGTGCGCAGCGAGATCGCCATCATCCCCTGCAACATCAACCACGCCGAGCTGGAGCCGATGATCATCGGCCGCAACTTCCTCACCAAGATCAACGCCAATATCGGCAACTCCGCCGTGACCTCCTCGGTCGAGGAGGAAGTCGACAAGATGGTGTGGTCGATCCGCTGGGGCGCGGACACCGTGATGGACCTGTCCACCGGCCGCAACATCCACACCACGCGTGAGTGGATCCTGCGCAACGCGCCGATCCCGATCGGCACCGTGCCGATCTACCAGGCGCTGGAGAAGTGCGACGGCGATCCGGTGAAACTCACCTGGGAGCTGTACCGCGACACGCTGGTCGAGCAGTGCGAGCAGGGCGTCGACTATTTCACCATCCACGCCGGCGTGCGCCTGCCCTATATCCACCTCACCGCCAACCGCGTCACCGGCATCGTGTCGCGCGGCGGCTCGATCATGGCCAAGTGGTGTCTGGCGCATCACAAGGAGAGCTTCCTCTACACGCATTTCGAAGAGATCTGCGACCTGATGCGCAAGTACGACGTGTCGTTCTCGCTGGGCGACGGCCTGCGTCCGGGTTCGATCGCCGACGCCAACGACCGCGCGCAGTTCGCCGAGCTGGAGACGCTGGGTGAGCTGACGAAAATCGCGTGGGCCAAGGGCTGCCAGGTGATGATCGAGGGCCCCGGCCACGTGCCGCTGCACAAGATCAAGATCAACATGGACAAGCAGCTCAAGGAATGCGGCGAAGCGCCGTTCTACACCCTCGGGCCTTTGACCACCGACATCGCGCCGGGCTACGACCACATCACCTCGGGCATCGGCGCCGCGATGATCGGCTGGTTCGGCTGCGCCATGCTGTGCTACGTGACGCCGAAGGAGCATCTCGGCCTGCCCAACCGCGACGACGTGAAAGTGGGCGTCATCACCTACAAGATCGCGGCGCACGCCTCCGATCTCGGCAAGGGCCATCCCGCAGCCCAGCTGCGCGACGACGCGCTGTCACGCGCCCGCTTCGACTTCCGTTGGGAGGACCAGTTCAACCTCGGCCTCGATCCGGAAACCGCGCGCAGCTATCACGACGAGACGCTGCCCAAGGACGCCCACAAGGTCGCGCATTTCTGCTCCATGTGCGGCCCAAAGTTCTGCTCCATGAAGATCACCCAGGACGTGCGCGACTACGCGGCGACGCTCGGCGACAACGAGAAGGCGGCGCTGAACCTCAGCGGCGACGGCAAGCTCGCCAGCATGGGCATGACCATGAGCGGCGTGATCGAGGACGGCATGGCCACCATGAGCCAGAAGTTCAAGGACATGGGCGAGCAGGTCTACGTGCAGGCCGAAGCGGTGAAGGCGAGCAACCGGGAGCTGTGAGGTAATCATCGGCTCGATTCGGCAAAGCCGAATAATGAAAGCGGATGGCTGGGTAGTAGCCCGGCCATTCGCTGGCTAAATCAGTTTGAGTCCACGCTTGGCGTGTTGCGAGTTTGTTATCTCATTTGAAACGCTTTACAACTCTTTGTACGGCAGACTTTACTGCAGCTGCGCTGGTTTTCAATTCGTTAGCAATTTCAATTGCGCGCTGGGCCGAGATTATCTTCCCCTCTTGACAGTCAAATATCACCCCATTGGTCGCTTTGGCATATGCCGCGGCAGCGACGTATGCCGAGAATCCAGCATCGACGTCGCCGCCCCACCGCATCGCAAGAGCATATTTCGATCCCCGGTCAAAAGCAGCGCCAGGATATGCGCGTGAAACATCGTCTGCATCCCAGTGATCGCATTCAAAATGCGAGCGCTTTAGATCAATCACCACAGGCAACGCCCCACGCAGTTGGGCAAGCGGCGTGAGCGTCGACAAACGCAACGAAACGCCAGCCGCATCGATCGAATGCTGCCATTGTTCCATTGACGTCAGACAGCGCTTGGAAAGAACATAAATTTCCATCGACATTTTCGATTCTCCTTCAAATTCGGTTTTGACGAAATCCAACGGAGCTGCCAGACAGCTTATAAATCACATCACACGACTTACGCCTGATACCCCGAACAACGTTGAGCTCGAATACAGGCGTATTGGGCGCTGCTCGCGTTATGGCCCGAAGTTCATCTGCTCTGCTCGAAGAAATTCGAGCAGAGCCCGTTTTGACGTCATAAATCGCAATAATGTCGCCCTGAATATTGCGAAGAGTGAGATCTGTTCGGATCGTTCCCGCCATACCGTAGGTTGGATCTACGGTATCAAGACTGAAACTCCGTTCGATATCCCCAACCCCAGGCAGATCTTGAAGTCTGACCGCCGCTCCGAACGCTGCGTGGACGGCAACTCCGTACACTGAAGCGCTCATTGTCGGCAAATATTCCAGTGCCTCCATAACGCTGACCAGCGTGTCACTAAGCGCCTTCGACGTATCGTCGATCGTTGGGATTCCAGTGAGAAATCCATCGGAGGTCTCGACCTCAATGCCTCCTTCGCTGGTCCACTTGCCCAATTCATCACGAGGCTCGTTAGGATCGAATCCAGCTTTAATACTGGCGCGAAGCAGCCTTCTAAGCTTCAATTCTTGTTTGATTTTACTCAGCTCTTTCGACATCTCCAATAAGGAGAACTTGATTTCTAAGAGAGTGTCCATATGAGGCCTCCATCACGATCCAAATCTGCATTTATGACTAGGCTTATTTTCCCATAATATCAAGAAGTATTTTTGATGGCGGCTTTTCCACCGCCCGATCTGGCCTCATCAATCTCGCAACGGCTTATTTTTACCGACGAGCCCGTAGGGCGGATTAGCGAAGCGCAATCCGCCGTTCCATCGGTGCAGCCGCCGCCGCTTTCCGCGGGTTACACTTGCGGCTAACCCGCCCTACGATCGCAACGCGATCCTGCGCTCCACCAGACTAACCATCCGCATCGACGTGGCCGACCCAATCGATCTGAAAAATTCCCCGCCGGACGTCGCGATGAAACGAGGAAAATGGCCAGTCCTGCAGGCGGCTAACCAGTCCATGCTTCACCGGATTGATCATGCAATACTCGACATGGCGCGTAGTCGGCGTCGTCGCGAACGAGATGCTCCCAGAACCGGCGCTGCCAGACGTCGCGCTCGCCGCGCCGCTCGCGGACAACACTCAGCCGTTCCTGTTTCGGCAGAGCTCTTGCAAACCGGGTCTTGATCAAGCGCCATCTTGTGGAGAAGTCGGCGTTGCCCGGCGGCAACGTCCAGACGGCATGGATGTGGTCGGGAAGGACGGCACAAGCATCAATCTCGAACGGATAGTCCCGGCGCGTGCGGGCGACCGCGTCGCGATATGATCAACAAGCAGGGATTGGCGGCGTTCGAGCAGGTGGACGGTGAAGAACCAGCAACCGCCCGGCACGAAAGCGCGACGATAATTCGGCACGGTTCATCTCGGCAAGGGTGGCGTATCACGCTGAACTCATTCGCCCTCGCGCTGCGACGTCTACTACTTCTCGAACATCTCCGAAAATAACGCCTTCGCCCGCGCCAATCCTCCGGGCGTGAACACGACCGATTTGACCTTGCCTACCGGGTCTTCGATCATGCCCTTGTCATGCAGACGACCGAGCACATCCCAATCGAAACCTTCCAGGCACGGTCGCCGTCGTGCAGCGTCAGAAACAGCAGCGCCAGCGCCGCATCGTCGATCTTTTCGGTATCAAGGGGCATCGCTGAAATCTCTCCTGCGCGGGGTAGTAGGCATGATATTCGGCGGCGCTGGGCAGGCAAGGGATGTCCGGAAGTGGCGGGACCTTGGAGGGTATCTGAACGGCAAAGCCGGTTTGGCTTGCCCATCAGCATCGCCTCGACAAGCACAGCGGTTTTGCTAGTCTGCCGACATGAACACCAAGGTCAGCAAGTAGCCCGCATGAGCGCAGCGATATGCGGGGATGAAGCTGGCTCACGCCCTGCATCTCGCTGCGCTCATGCGGGCTGGTCACCTGCTTCTGACGCCTAGCCCTTGGCACCGATCACCCTGAGCTCCGTCCTGAAAAAGCCCGCGCGCAGTTTGGCGGCCAGAGCCTCCGCTTCGGGAAGATCGTTCGCGGAAATGTTGAAGCTCGGCCGATCCCCCAACGGCTCGCGAATGACGGGGCGCAATACACATTCAGCGCCGATGAAGATCGCCAGCGTCCTGTCCGCATCTTGATCGAATCGCATCAATGTGTGCGTCAGCCGGTACAGGCGCGCCCTGATCTCCGGCGCAAGGGCGACACGGACGTGCGGCATATCGTATGTCCTGGACGTGCCATCGGAGAACCAGAACGTCTCTTGAGCGCACGCCTCGACGTCGAGAAGCGCGCGGACGGGGACATCGATCCGATGCACCGGATGCACCAGCGAGAACGCGATCCTTTCGTCTGAACGGACCGCTGCGCTTCCGGCGATGAGATTGAGTTCGACAGGGTGATCGCGCATCAATCGCTCCCTCCATTTGGCCGCTTGGCATCGATCGCTTCTTGCCAGGCCTCGACCGAGGCCAGACGCCGGTCTGACAGAACATGGATTTCCATCGACATTCATCGTCTCCTTCGTGTCGTTGGCGCATCGGCTCCTTGCTCAACTGACCGGAATGCAACTCGCGGGCGTCCCCTGTGCGAACGGTGCATTGAACAGAAGTTTCATGTCGCTGCGCGCGCCGTAGCCGTCATGCAGGGCGCGCAGCATGAAATCCGCCAGCGCCCCGAACCTTGCCGATTTGTCGACGTCCTGATCGACACTGAAGTTGCCAGCCGAGCCGTCAGTATCGAAACCGAGCTTTCCCAGCGCAGCGACGGCACGCGGCGGCAGATAGAACGTGCGCGGCTGCCCCCTTTTGGCCGCCCAGAATCCCGACGCGGCCTCGCAATGAATGCGACTTCGACTGTCGAAAAAAATACATTGCACATAGGCATTCGGCTTATCCGCCAGGGAGATCGCCAGATAGCGATTGAGGTCGCGCCTGGGATCGCCCGCGGCATAAATCTGCTCCAGCCGGCGCACCACCTCGCAGCGATAGGTCGCCTGCAGATCGACAAAGCTGTCAGCGGCGCTGGCCGGTTCAACGAACGCCAGAGCTGCGGCTGCTGTTCGCACCCATTTCGCCATCGCGAGCGCCTCCATCGGCGAGCCACTTGACAATCTGAACAAACAAAGAACAAACTTGTCAACCTCAGATTGTCTTCGGTTATCCGGGAGTAGGCGATGTTGCTTCGGATGCTGGCGGTTGTGGTTTTCGCGCATCAATTGTCACAGGCCTCGGCGCAGCCGCTGCTCGACAAGGCGCGGAACGGGGTGACCTCGGTGCGGTCCGACGATGCGGCGATGGCCGCCGCGATGGCGCGGGCGGGCCGCGAACTGGATGCCTTCCTCGGCATCGCCGCCGCGCCGCCGGCCGGCGTCCAGCATTTTTCGGTCAAGGTCCGGCTGCCGGTGGGCAAGGATTCCAATGAATATATCTGGATCCACCCTTTCACCCACGACAGCGGAAAGTTCGTGGGGAAAGTCGCCAACACGCCGCGGAATTTCAGCAACCTCGCATTCGGCGACCGGCTGGCCTTCGAGCGGAAGGACATCGTCGACTGGTCATATCGCAAGGGCGAGCGGACGATCGGCAACTACACCGCCTGCGCGCTGCTCAAGCACGAACCGCCGCAGCAGCGCGATGCGTTCATGAAGCAGTCCGGGCTTGACTGCGCCGATTGATCACCGGCCGGAGGAGGTTGCCATGGGATTTCGCGCCGTACTTCTCGCTTTACTGGCTGGCCTGGTCCAACCGGCGTCGGCGCAGTTGCTGCTGGAAAATGTCGTGCAGGACCGGGTGGTCAGCGTCGAATACAACAGCGAGGAAATGGCCGATGCCGTCCGCAGGGCGCGCGGCACGCTGGCGAGCTTCTTCGAACTGGCGGCCAATCCCCGCCCCGGCACCGGCAAGTTTGCCGTCAAGATCGGGCTGCCCACCGACCGCGGCAAGGAGTTTGTCTGGGCTAAGCTGCTTCGTCACGGCAACGGGCGCGTCGTCGCCAGGATCGACAACACGCCGCGCTGGACCACGAAGTTTCACGATGGCCAGACCCTTGCATTCACGGACGCCGCCATCATCGACTGGCTCTATGTCGACGGCGACCGGCTGAAGGGCAACTTCACCGGTTGCGCCATCAACAAACTGGTCTCCGAGCCGGAAGCCGAGGCCGTGCGCATGCGATTCAGGATGACCTGCGAAGAATGATGGGCCCGCCTGAAGTTGTTCTTCTGATTCGATAATTGACAATCGGAGCCTGTAGGGCGGACTAGCGAAGCGTAATCCGCCACTCCAGTGACAGAAATCCAAAGCCAAGCGGCGGGTTACGCTTCGCTAACCCGCCCTACGAAGTCACCGCTTCCTTCACCCTCGCCCCCTGCGCAATCGTCGGCGCTGCCGCGTTCAGCGTCTCGATGGCAAAGCCGGCGGCGGCCTTGTAGCCGGCCATGAAGGCCGCGCGTTCGGCCGGCGGGATCACGTCGTCGATATCGTCGAAGGTGCCGCCGCAGCGTTCGTCGACGAGGTTGAGGAGCCCGAACGGGCCGGCGCCGCGGTTGCGCAGGATCAGCTGCGAGACCGGGCCGCAGAGTTTTGCGTCGTAGGCTTCGAGCGCCGCCTCGCTGGCGCCGTGGGCGACCATGGCGGCGCCGAGTTCGCGGGCGTCGATGATGGCCTGGCTGGCGCCGTTGGAGCCGGTCGGATACATCGCATGCGCGGCGTCGCCGAGCAGCGCCACCGGGCCGTCGCGCCAGGTCGGCACCGGATCGCGGTCGATCATCGGATTTTCGAACGCGACGTCGGAGCCGCGGATCAGCGCGGGCACGTCGAGCCAGTCCCACACCCAGCCGTCGAAATGATGCACGAAGTCGGCGATCGCCACCTGGCGAAACCAGCCCTGCTGCTTCCAGCCCTCGGCATTGTCCATGGTCACCTCGGCGATCCAGTTGATCATCGACAGCCCGGTCACCGGATCGGGCGGCGAGATCGGATAGATCACCACGCGCTGGCGATGGGTGCCGAGCCCGATGAACGACGCGCCGGTCCGGGTCGGCTTCGCCCAGGTGGTGCCGCGCCACATCAGCGCGCCGCCCCAGTGGATCGGCGGCTGCGCGGGATGCATCTGCGCACGCACCGCGGAGTGGATACCGTCGGCGCCGATCAGCAGCGCGCCGGAATCCTGCGAGGTGGTGCCGTCGGCATGGGCGATCTCGGCGGTGACGCCATCGGCGGTCTTGGCGTAGCCGGTGACGCGGCAGCCGAGCCTGACAGCATCGGCGCCGAGCCGCTTGACCACGGCGTCATGCAGCAGCATGTGCAACCGGCCGCGATGCACGGCGTATTGCGGCCAGCGATAGCCGGCGAGTTTGCCGCGCGGCTCGGAATAGATGTCGTTGCCGTTGAGACCGACCAGCGCCCATTCCTGTGCCGGCAGGCCGACGCGGTCGAGATCGGCCTCGGTGATCCCCAGGTCGCCGAGTTCGCGCACCGCATTGGGCTGCAGGTTGATGCCGACGCCGAGGGGGCGCATCTCGCGGCTCGCCTCATAGACCACGCAGGGCACGCCGATCTGATGCAACGTCAGGGCCGTCACCAGCCCGCCGATGCCGCCGCCGGCGATGATGACCTTGCCACTCATGAGACGCTTCCCCCGCTTCCGGCTTGCCCGGTTGCGCCCTCCTCTAGCCAGCAACGGCAAGCGAGGCAAGCCGGGCCCGGCATCGGCGGCGATCGCTCCCTGCCTGGGAGCAGCGCCCCCGGCTGTGACGCCGCGCACCGGGAGGCGATCTTGAAGACGAGCTCCGGCGCCAGGATGGAGTATGCTCGGTCAACGCCCAACCGGAGACACCCATGCCCATCCAGCACTTCGCTCCGCCGCCCGGCATCGCCGCGCCGCCGCTCTCCTATGCCGCGCGGGTCGGCGACCTGCTGTTCGTGTCGGGCATTCCCGGCTTCGATGCGTCGGGCGCGCTGTCGGAGGATTTCGCCACGCAGTTCGGCTTCGTGGTTGCGACCGTCAAGCGCGTACTGGCGGAAGCCGGCACCGATATGCGCCGCCTCGTCAAGGTCAACGTGCTGCTGACGCGCGCACCCGACGTGGCGGTCATGAACCGGCTCTATGCCGAAGCGTTCGGGCCGCCGCCCTACCCGGCACGCACCACCTGCGTGGTGCAGGCGCTGCCCGATCCGCGCATGCTGATCGAGATCGAATGCGTGGCGTCGCTGCTGGAGATGTGATCGATGCCGCGCAGCGTTGCGCGACGCGTCCGCTGCATTGAACCCGACCTTCGCGTGGCGCGACTTAACTCCCGTCCGGGCCACCCGGCGCTCCGCCATTTCCGGCGGAGCTGATCGAACCTTTTTTCACGGAGACATTCACATGCGAAAATTATCTGCCTTGTGCGCCGCCGCCGGCCTCACGGTCACTGCACTGGCCGCCGCCAGCCCCGCCCATGCCGCGTTTCATCTGATCCGCTGGCAGGACACCGGCTTCTGCCAGATCTGGGACCAGAGCATCCCGACCGCGCCGTTCCCGTCGAACTACACCGTCCTCGTCAACTCGGCGACGCCGACCTTTCTCGATGCGCTGGTCCGGAAGGACGGGCTGCTGCGCACCGGCACCTGCAGGTTCTGATGCTGCGCCCGGCGGCGCACGATTGTCGCCGCCGAGCGTCGCCTTTGCTCGTTGTTGAGCGAGACCGGTCGCGGTGTGAACTGCGGCCGCGTCACCCCGCCGCCCCATACCGGCTTAACCTTTCGTTAACCAATCGCGCCCACCTTGCCGCCACGGCTGGGGGCCGTTTGTCTCGATGTTTTGCGCCGCAAGGCGCTTGCGTTGATCGGGAGGTGTCGATGCCCCAGGAGTCCTTTCCCCACGCGCCGGATTTGTCTTCGGACGATGCGCTCTCGCACGGCGTGCTGTCGCACGGTGAGCTGTCGCACGGTGTGCTCTCGCACGGTGTGCCCGTCCTCGCCGCGCATTCCGATCCAGCAGAGATCGTTCCCTACCTGATCGGCTCCACCGTGGAGGCGATCGAGCGCGAGCTGGTGCTGCAGACGTTGACGCGCTGCGACGGCAACCGCACCCATGCCGCGCGCGTGCTCGGCGTCTCGGTGCGCACGCTGCGCAACAAGATCCGGCAATATGCCGCCGAGGGCCTCGACGTCGCGGCGCACGGCTGACGCATATCCCGGCTGTCGTTCGCTGACCGCTACGGCGCGGGCGGCTTGATCGCATCCGCGACCGTGGCGCCGACAAAATCGGCCGCACGGCGGAACGCGGTGTCGGTGTCACCGCGGAAGGTGACGGTGCGGCGCATCACCAGCTGCTCGCGCTCGACGTCGAACAGCTGCACCTCGCCCCACTGCACCAGCGTGCTCATCTTGCGGATTCCGCCATAGACGAGATAGCGCGCACCGTCGCGGCGCGCCGCGGCAACGAGATCCGCGGGCGCCATGCTGATGGCGGTGCAGGCCGGCTGCGGGCAGGACGGGCGCACCACGCGGTAGT
>LNAP01000732.1_pt1 | contig 36223 bp, 40 predicted proteins | sample 602601 | NCBI WGS metagenome assembly LNAP01 (sample SAMN02440304, study PRJNA202911) | soil metagenome | biome: Subtropical and temperate rainforests or woodlands; isolation source: soil samples (1 kg each in a 20% v/v slurry with milli Q water) were... ... | reverse complement strand
GCACAACGCCCGGGCAACCGGGCGGAGCGCCGAGCCGAGGAACTGCTTGAAAAGCACGCGGAGTGGCGGCGATTAAAGGCGGAAGAGGAACAAGTATCGGTGCAGATCGAGCGGCTGTCCAAGCTGCAGTCCGTCTTCCGCGGCAATGCGTTCGTGGAATTCCTAGCGGAAGAACAGCTGTACGGAGTGACGAGGGCGGCATCGGAGCGTCTTGCGCAGCTGACGCGGGGGAGGTATGCGATCGAGGTGGATTCGAGCGGCGGCTTCGTCATCCGCGACGACATGAACGGCGGAACCCGCCGATCGGTGTCGACGCTTTCCGGCGGCGAGACGTTCCTTACGGCGCTCAGCCTTGCGCTGGCCCTTTCGGCGCAAATTCAGCTCAGCGGCAAATATCCGCTCGAGTTTTTCTTCCTCGACGAAGGCTTCGGCACGCTGGACGCGGATTTGCTCGACAACGTCGTCACGGCGCTGGAGCGGCTGCAGGCGGAGCGTCTTGCCGTCGGCGTCATCTCCCACGTGCCGGAGCTGCAGCAGCGGCTTCCCCGCAAGCTGATCGTAACGCCTGCCGACCCGCTCGGCAGAGGAAGCCGCGTCCGGATGGAAACGGTGTAAAGCGCTTTTTTTTTCAGTACAAGTGCCCATCTCCTTTGTAGTGAATATGATGTCACTATTAGGAGGTGTGGATTCATGCACAAGGAAGAAGCGCTTCAGCTTATCCAGCAGCATATGAACAAATATGTGCTTATTCAAACGGCGGATGGGCTGCAATATGACGGGATTGTGGAGAGCATGGACGACGAATATGTATTTTTGGCCGTTCCGGTCGGGAATGCGGAGCTGATGCAGCAGGCCGTCCCGGCCCGCGCATTTCTCGGTTATCCGTTCGGGGGCTACGGCTATCCATTCGGAGGGTACGGTTATCCCTTTGGCCACGGTTATCCGTTAGGCTACCCGTACGGTTACGGCTACCCGTATGGCTACGGACGTTTCCGCCGGCTCGCGCTGCCGCTGGCCGCGCTGACCGCCATTTCACTGCTTCCGTATTTTTAACCTGACGGCATCCGCATTCCATCGGCAGTTCGGGGTTCGAATGCGGGAGCCTCATTCGTTGGACGAGCCTCCTCAGTTGCGATAAAATATGGAAAAACCGATTGGAGGAACGCCTATGGACTGCATTTTTTGCAAAATCATTAAAGGATCCATTCCGTCCAAGAAGGTGCTCGAAACCGATACCGTCTTGGCATTCCACGATATTCAGCCCGCCGCGCCCGTACATGTGCTGCTCATTCCGAAGAAGCACATCGCCACGATGAACGACGCGACCGCGGATGAGGATTACTCGATCATCGGCGAGCTTCACAGGGCCGCGCAGCAAGCCGCCGCGCAGCTGGGCGTGAAGGAGAGCGGCTACCGTCTCGTCAACAATTGCGGCGCGGACGCGGGACAAGTCGTTTTTCATATCCATTATCACTTATTGGCCGGAGAGCAGCTTGGACCGTTGAACGGGAAGTAAGGCTTGCTTTGAAGGTGTTTACACAAGATGTCTAAAATAGTTGGCTAGACAGTAGTTGACATCAACTTTCACGATCACATATAATAATTTCGATATACCGTGTTTTCTTGGAGTGCATGGTCGGAGGGAGGGAAAACAGGTGTCCGAAACGAAAGTTCGCAAAAACGAGACGATCGACGCTGCTCTTCGCCGCTTCAAGAGATCTATCTCCAAAGATGGAGTTTTGGCAGAAGTGAAGAAACGCAGACATTACGAGAAGCCAAGCGTGAAGCGCAAGAAGAAGTCAGAAGCTGCCCGCAAGCGTAAATTCTAGGAGGCTTATCATACCGTGAATTTGAGCGAACGTTTGAACGAAGATATGAAGCAGCTGATGAAAAGCGGAGACAAATTCGCTCTCGGAGTCGTTCGTATGCTTCGTTCGTCGGTCAAGAATGCAGAGATTGATCAGCGCAAGACGCTCAGCGATGAAGAAGTGCTGGACATCTTGAGCAGAGAAGTCAAACAGCGGAAAGACGCCCTTCAAGAATTTGAAAAGGCCGGCCGCGATGACCTGGCCGATCAGAACAAAGCGGAAATCGAAGTGATTCAGCGTTATATGCCTCAACCGCTTACCGAAGAAGAGCTGGAAGCAATCGTCCGCGAGACGGTTTCTGAAACCGGTGCATCCTCCAAGGGCGACATGGGGAAAGTGATGAGCGCATTGATGCCGAAAGTGAAGGGCCGTGCGGACGGGAAAGCGTTAAACCAAATCGTCCAGCGGTTGTTGTCATAAACAATAAGACGCTCCTGAAGATGCAACTTCAGGAGCGTCTTTTGCTATAATAATGGAGCCGGGTGAAACAATGCTGGTATTTGCTCCGTAATACATAGTACGACAGGCTGCGAGGAGGAAAAAGCATATTCATGAAAAAATTAGCGGCTGCACTTCTGCTGGTGACGGCAATGCTCGGCGGTATGATAGGCGGATGGACAGGCGAAGTCGGCTATGCCGCCGAACCGAAGCAGAGCGAGCGAACGGCGGTCATCGCGGTCGAGCAGACGGTTGAAGCCGGGCTTCGGCAGTTTCTCGACCGGGCGATGGAGGAGGCGGAAGCGTCCGGTGCGGATAGTGTCGTCCTTGCGATCGACACGTTCGGAGGGCGGGTCGATGCGGCGATCGATATCGGCGACCTTGTGCGCTCTTCACCGCTTCGTACGATCGCTTACGTGCAGAATAAGGCGATTTCGGCAGGAAGCTATATCGCGCTCAATGCGGACGAAATCTACATGGAGCCCGGCAGCACGATCGGCGCGGCGGCTCCCGTGATGGGGGACGGAGAGCGTGTAACCGATTCCAAAATCGTTTCCATTTGGAGAGGGGCGATGGAGGCGGCTGCAGAAACGAACGGGCGAAACACGGGCATCGCCGCAGGCATGGTGGATGATTCGATGACGGTGGAGATGCCGGAAATTGGTCGGACGAAGCAGCCTGGTCAGCTGATTACATTGACGGCAAAAGAGGCGCTGGCAGTCGGGTATGCCGAGGGCATCGTCGGCTCGATGGATGAGCTGATGGCAGTCTTAGGTTCCCCGGAAGTGCAAACGATTGAACCGACTCCGGCGGAACGGGTCGCCAGAGTGCTTACGCATCCGGCGGTTGCGACCGCTCTGCTAACGATTGGGATTGCCGGTCTGCTGATTGAACTGCTCGTTCCCGGCTTCGGTATTCCCGGAATTTTGGGCATTGCGGCGTTTGGACTGTATTTTCTCGGCAATTACGTTGCCGGGTTCGCGGGGGTGGAGCATATGGCGCTGTTTATCGTCGGCATTGTGCTGCTGCTTGCCGAGCTGTTTATCCCGAGCTTCGGCATTCTTGGCATCCTAGGAATCGTCTCGCTCATCAGCGGCGTCGTTCTGGCGGCTTACGATACGGGCGATGCGCTGAAATCGCTGGGGATCGCTTTTCTGATTTCAGGCGTCATCGTCGCCGTATTTGTAAAGTATTTTCATCACCGGGGGGTCTGGCATCGATTTATATTGAAGGATTCGCTCCATACGAAAGAAGGATATGTCTCACACTCGGCTAAAGAGGCGCTGCTGGGCCGTGTCGGTACGTCGATAACGCCGCTCCGCCCTTCCGGGACGATGCTGCTCGACGGAGAACGGGTCGACGTCGTCACGAGCGGGCAATTTATCGAAGCGTCCAAACCCGTGCAGGTCATTCAGGTGGAAGGTGCGCGGATAGTTGTCAAGGAAGCGGCCGAGAAGCCGGAAAATGAATAAAAAAATCCAAATAAGTTTTGAAGAGAGAGGTTGAACATTTATGGAAATTGCAAGTTTGTTATTGTTTGCTGCAGCTTTTATTGTGCTAATCGTATTTCTAAGCTTCTTCCCCATCATGCTCTGGATTTCGGCGCTTGCTTCAGGCGTACGGGTCAGCATCATTACGCTTGTCGCGATGCGTCTTCGCCGGGTCATCCCGAGCCGCATCGTCAATCCGATGATCAAAGCGACGAAGGCGGGGCTTGGACTTACGGTCAATCAGCTGGAAAGCCACTTTTTGGCGGGGGGCAACGTGGACCGTGTCGTCAACGCCCTGATCGCCGCCGAGCGCGCCAACATCACGCTCATTTTCGAACGCGCCGCAGCGATTGACTTGGCCGGCCGCGACGTGCTCCAGGCGGTCCAGATGAGCGTCAATCCGAAGGTCATTGAGACGCCTTGGGTGTCGGCGGTTGCGAAGGACGGAATCGAGGTAAAGGTAAAGGCGCGGGTAACGGTACGGGCGAACATTGACCGGCTGGTCGGCGGCGCCGGAGAAGAAACGATAATGGCGCGTGTCGGCGAAGGCATCGTTACGACGGTAGGTTCCTCGGATTCGCACAAAAACGTGCTTGAAAATCCAGACCTCATTTCCCGTACCGTGCTTGGCAAAGGGCTGGACGCAGGAACAGCTTTTGAAATTTTATCGATCGACATTGCGGATGTCGATGTAGGCAAAAACATCGGAGCAAACCTACAGACGGAACAGGCGGAGGCGGATAAGCAGATCGCCCAAGCGAAGGCGGAAGAACGCCGTGCGATGGCGATCGCGACCGAGCAGGAGATGAAGGCGCGCGTGGAAGAGATGCGTGCGAAAGTTGTGGAGGCGGAATCCGAGGTGCCGCTCGCGATGGCGGAGGCGCTGCGCAGCGGGAAGCTTGGCGTTATGGATTACATGAACCTGAAAAATATTGAATCGGATACGCAGATGCGTGACGCGTTCGGGAAGTCTACGAATCCGAACGATAAGGAATAAGAGGCATGTTTCAGCTCATAGAATTTTTGTTCAACAATATTTTCGTGCTGGTGTTTTTGTTCGGGCTCGTATCCTATTTCCTGCAGAAGCGGAAAGGGGCTGAACCGCCGCCGGCAAGGCCCGGCCGGCAACAACAAATGCCGCCGTTCGGCGGAGGGGGGCAACAGTCGCCGTTCCCGTGGCCGGGCGCGCCTGCCCCTTCAGAAGAGTATCCTAAACGAATGGTGCAGGAGCCGGTATCGACGCCTGCAGAGGCTGTGGAGGCTGTGAAGCCGGTTCGGGCCGAGGTGCAGGCTTCGGTCATTGAACCGAGCCGCAGTCGTCCGCAGGCTCGTTCGAACCGTCAATCGGCGGCTAGCGTCTCCGCTTCAACGTTCCAGAGTGTCCGATCATCGCACGCGGTCCAAGGCATGATGTGGGCCGAGGTGTTCGGTGCACCGCGCTCGAAAAAGCCTCACCCGATTCGGGCGCGTTCCGAAAAATAAATCGCTGCACAGCGCAAAAGCGCCGTTTGCTACCGTTCCGGACAGTTGTCCGGGCGGTGCGAACGGCGCTTTTCATCTTTCATAAATGCGCCGTGATGCGCATATTTTGATAGAAGCACAGGGAGGAGGGCAATGCCGCCGATGCGTCGTTTTGCAAAGAAGCTAACAAAATGGACAACGGATATGCTCGACCTTCCCCAAGACGTCATTTTTGATCTTCCGCGAATTACGATGATCGGCAGCATGCAGATGTACGTTGAAAATCATCGGGGCGTGCTCCATTTTACTGGGGAGTATTTGAAGCTGGCACTGTCGCAAGGCACGATGGAAATTCACGGAAACAATTTGTCGATTCGGACCATTTTGCCCGAAGAGATGTTTATCGAGGGAAAAATTACCGAAGTCAAATATAGCTGATCGTGATGGACAGGGAGGACGGAGAATGAACTCAAAGCTCGTCGCATACGTGCGTGGATACGTGAAGGTAACAGTGGCCGGACCCCGGTTCGAAGCGTTCATCAACGAGTTGGTCCGGCAAAAATTCAAGGTGTGGAACATTCGCCGCAGAGGAGAGCATCAGGGGGAGATGACCGTCATGCTCTCCGACTATTTCTCCTTAAAGCCGCTGCTGAAAGAGACAGGCTGTAGGGTGCGCGTCGTCGGGCGTTATGGCTTTCCCTTTTTTCTGGACAGACTAGACCGGAGAAAGTGGTTTGTCGGCGGAGCGGTTTGTTTTCTCATCGGATTGTACATGCTCTCTTGTCTCGTATGGAGCGTGGAAGTGGAAGGGAACGAGACGATCCCGGATGAGGTCGTGCTTTCCGCCGCGGAAGAGGAAGGACTTTTTCCGTATCAGTGGAAATTTCGACTTCCCGATCAACGGGTGCTGGCGGAGCGGCTGACCCGTTCGATTCCGAACGTTTCTTGGGTAGGCGTAACGGTTCAGGGCGCCACCGTTCAAATTCAAGTCGTCGAATCGTCATTGCCGGAGCGGCTTCCCCCTCAAAATCCGCGCCATCTCGTCTCCTCGTCCGATGCGGTGATCACACGTATTCTTGCGGATCGAGGCATTCCTCAAGTGAACGTAAATTCTCGGGTAAAAAAAGGGGACATCCTCATTTCCGGCATCCTAGGAGACGAAGAAAATCGTGCAGTCGTCGTTGCGGAAGGCGACGTTAGAGGGCTTGTTTGGTACGAATATACGATTCGTTCGCCGCTTGTCCGCAAATCGATGGCATTGACCGGGAACGTTCGGGCCAAATCGTACCTCGTCATCGGCAGCCGCGCGCTGCAGCTGACCGGTTACCGGCAAAAGCCGTTTGAACTCGAGGAGATGACTGTCGAACGAAGCGAGCTGGAATGGCGCACATGGTCGACCGGACTCGGTTGGATGACGGAGACGTATGCGGAGGCGGTGTCCGTCGAGGAGCGTGTGTCGGAAGCGGAAGCGAAGCGAAGGGGGATCGTCCAAGCAAAGGCGGATTTAATCGGAAAGCTGGGCTCCACCGCGTCCATCAAGGAAGAGAAAATTTTACAAGAGCGTGTCGAGAATGGTAAAGTGGTGGTAAGATTGCTGCTTGAAGCAGAGATTGACCTTGCGGTCGAACGGCCGATTTTGGAGCAAGAATTGGAACCAAAACCGGATGATTCTCCGACTTGAAGCTTTCGATGGAACGTGAGCCTAGTGGAACCCGCCGAAGGAGTGAATAGAAGCATTTGAAAGAACGCAACGTTGTCCAATCCGTAAAAATACCGCTCCGAAACGCAGCTGAAGGGCTGGCGTTGTTCGGCCCTCAGGATGCGTTCTTGCATTTGATTGAAAAGCAAACGAACGCCGAGCTTTTCTCGCGGGACGCCGAGGTAGTTATTCAAGGCGAAGCCCGTGAGGTGGAATCGCTGCAGCAGCTGTTTGAGGTGCTGCTTGAGCTGGTCCGCGGCGGATTCGCATTGTCGGAACGCGATGTGCAATATGCGCTGGAGCTCGCCCGCCAGCTGAAGGCGGACCAGCTGCTCGATCTGTTTAAAGGCGAAATTGCTACAACCTATAAAGGAAAACCGATCAAGGTGAAGACGATCGGCCAGAAGCACTACATTTCTACCATTCGTAAGCGGGATATCGTGTTCGGGATCGGGCCTGCGGGGACTGGTAAAACGTATCTTGCCGTCGTCAGCGCCGTCGTCGCGCTGAAGGAGGGCAAGGTGAAGCGGATCGTCCTCACCCGTCCCGCCGTCGAAGCGGGAGAAAGCTTGGGATTTCTGCCCGGCGACTTGCAGGAAAAGGTCGATCCGTATTTGCGCCCGCTGTACGATGCGCTTAACGATGTATTGGGCCCGGAGGCGGTCGCCAAGGCACTTGAGCGCGGGTTGATAGAAGTGGCGCCGCTCGCTTATATGCGCGGAAGAACGTTGGACGATTCGTTCATTATATTGGATGAAGCGCAGAACACGACGCCGGAACAGATGAAGATGTTCTTGACCCGTCTCGGATTTGGCTCTAAGATGGTCGTGACGGGAGACGTTACGCAGATTGATTTGCCACGAGGGAAGTCTTCCGGATTGGTCGAAGCCGAGCGCATTTTGAAATCTATTGAGGAAATCGGCTTCATATTCTTTGCTGAAGCGGACGTCGTTCGCCATTCCTTGGTTCAGAAAATCATCACCGCCTACAGCAGCGACCAGGAACATTAAGAACACTAGGAGGACGCACCTTCAATGACGTCGAATGAAACCCGCAATCTTCGTGGGAAACACCGATATCAGCTAACCGGTTGGAAATACAGTGTGGGTGTAAGGGCGGCATTGTTGCTGTCGTTCACCCTTCTTTTTTATGCGACGTTAACCGGAGACGTGATTCAACCGACGTATGATGTAAAGCCGAATGAGCCTGCGGGGGAAACGATCATCGCGGCGGAGCGGTTTCCCGATGAAATTGCGACCGCGCGCGAAAGAGAAGAGGCCAGGCGCCAAGTGCAGCCGGTGTCGACACTGGTGCCGATGAAAAACAATGAGTTGATCGAGCGGCTGTTCGACGAGATTGAGCGGCTCAATGCGGATGAAAGCTTGACGGCCGACGAGAAAGTAAGCATTTACCGCAACAAGCTGCCGGATTTATTCAATATGCATTATGACCAGCTCCTGAATGCTTGGACGTCCGAAAGCCGGTACAATGCGACGCTGCTGGAGGAGATGGAACGCCAGATCGATTCCCAAGCGTATCGTTTGGCAGAAGAGGATTTATTCAAGCTGCCGAAGCTGACGGCTGCTCAATTGCAGGAAATGGAGCCCGTCGCGCTTGATATTTTGAACCGCTTGACGAGCGATCCTGTGACGAATGCCGGCGCAATCCGCGAGCAGGTTCCAGAGTGGGTAAACGCATCCAGCTTAACGAGCAATTTCACGCGCGGACTTGTGCAGGAAATGACCAGGTTCGCCTTGACGCCGAACCAATTTTACGACGCTCAGGCGACTGAGGAAGCGAGGAATCAGGCGGAAAAAGCAACGGAAACGATTTATATTGAAAAGGGCCAGCCGATCGTTCAGCAGGGACAAATCATTACGCCTGAGCTGTACCAAAAGCTCGAAAGCTTCGATCTGATTCAAAATCGCAACAACAATGCGCTGCCGCGCATCGGACTCGGCATTTTGGTGCTGCTGTTAACCGGAGCGCTGTTTATGTTCATTCGCAACAGCAGGCTGGCGATAAAGAACGACAATCGCCCGCTGGTCATGCTGCTGATGATTTTCGTATTGAACATCATAGCGATTGAAGTCGTTTCTACCGGACAGGTGCTCGATCCGGCGATCGCCTATTTGGCGCCGATCGCGATGGGAACGATGCTCATAGCGGTTTTGCTGGACGATCAGCTTGCCATCGTTTCTTCCGTCATTTTTTCAATTATTTCCAGCATCGTCTTTAATGTGGAGCCGAACCAGCTGTTCGACTTTCACTACGGTCTCGTAGGTCTCGTTGTGTCGTTTGTGGCCATCTTTGCCATACGGCGCGTCAGCCAGAGGGCTTCAGTGCTGCGGGCAGGCATATCCGTTTCGATTTTTGCGGCGCTGACCGTATCCATGTTCGCGCTGATTGAAAGACCTGAGATGACTCAATATCAGGAAGTGTTCTTAAGCATCGCATACGCTTTTACGGGCGGGTTGCTGACAGCGGTGCTTGTCATCGGGCTCATGCCGTTCTTTGAAGCGACATTCGGCATCTTATCCCCGTTGAAGCTGATTGAACTGTCAAATCCGAATCATCCTTTGCTGCGCAAGCTGTTGACCGAAGCTCCCGGCACGTACCATCACAGCGTGATGGTCGGCAACCTGTCGGAGGCTGCGGCGGAGGCGGTTGGTGCCAACGGGCTGTTGTGCCGCGTCGGATCGTTCTATCACGACGTCGGAAAAACGCGTCGTCCGGTTTATTTTATCGAAAACCAGATGAACCGGGACAACCCGCACGACACACTGGAGCCAAGCGTCAGCAAAGCAATCATTGTCGCTCATGCGAGGGATGGAGTCGAGCTGCTGCTGGAGTCGAAAATTCCGAAGCCGATTCGGGACATTGCCGAACAGCATCACGGAACGACGCTGCTTAAATATTTCTATTACAAAGCGAAGAAGCAGCAGGAGGAGCGCCTTGCCCAAGCGGATTCAGAAGGATCTCGGGAGGCCGCCGCTTCGCTTGAACCGATCCATGAAGAGGACTACCGTTACCCTGGTCCGAAAGCTCAGACGAAGGAAGCTGCGATTGTCGGCATCGCCGATTGCGTAGAAGCTGCCGTGCGCAGTCTAAACAATCCTACTGTGGAACAGATCGATACGATGGTTCGCAAGATTATTAAAGACCGGTTGGATGATCAGCAGTTTCATGAATGCGATATGACGTTGAAGGAATTGGATACGATCGCAAAAAGCATGAAGGAAACCCTGTTGGGCATTTTCCATTCCAGGATCGAATACCCGGAGGAAGCGACGCGAGAGAAGGCCAAGTGAAGGAATAAGGAGCGCCAAACGAATGAAAGGAGCCGATGAACGGCATGAGTTTGCGGCTTGAAGTGAACAATGAAGTGGAAGGGGCAGTGCTTCCGGAAGACATTGAAGCGCTGCTGGAACGGCTGTTGGAGGCGGCGGGAGCCGCTGAAGGAATCGACTCCGGCGAAGTCGGTGTAACGTTCGTGGATGATAACGCGATCCAAGAGCTGAACCGCGAATACCGAAATATGGACAAGCCGACGGATGTGCTGTCGTTCTCGATGTGGGAGGAACGTGAAGCGGAGCTCGACATCGTGTTCGACGCGGAGGATGAGGCGCCGGAGGAGCAGATCGGCGATATCGTAATTTCCATTCCAACCGCTATCCGTCAAAGCGAGGAATACGGACATTCGCTGTCCCGCGAGCTTGGCTTTTTGTTCGTTCACGGCTTCCTGCATTTACTTGGATACGATCACGAGGATGACGCGTCCGAGCGCAAGATGACGGAAAAGCAGGAAGCGATTTTGCAGCAGGTAGGACTGTCCCGTTGAGGAATTGGTTCAAAAGCGCGGGGTACGCCTTAGAGGGCATCGTCTTTGCTGTCCGTACGCAGCGCCATATGAGGTTTCATGTTATTGCTGCCGCGGCAGGCGTCGCTGTGGGGTTGTTTGCTCGACTAACGGCAGGGGAATGGCTATGGGTTGCGTTATCCATCACGCTGGTCTGGCTGGCAGAACTTTTCAATACCGCGGTGGAAAAAGCGGTTGACGCGGCAAATCCCGGCATCCATCCCTTGGCGAAGGCGGCGAAGGATACGGCGGCAGGGGCTGTGCTGGTAACGGCATTGTTTGCCGTTATCGTTGCTTTGGTTGTGCTTATGCCTGCGGTGCTTCGTGCAATCTAGAAAGACCGGACGTTTTAACGATAAAGAGAAGCAGGAGATGACGTGCAGATGACGACGACAAACGGCGCTTTCTCTCAAGCAGAGCTGATTGAGCACGCGAAGTCTGCGCGCGAACGAGCGTATATTCCGTATTCGGGCTTTGCGGTCGGGAGTGCGCTGTTGGACGCCGCAGGACAACTGTATTACGGCTGCAATGTGGAGAACGCGGCTTACGGACCGACCAACTGTGCGGAACGCACGGCACTGTTTCGGGCGGTTGCGGACGGCGTGCCGCGCGGTGCGTTCCAAGCGATTGCCGTCGTCGCCGATACGGAGGGACCCTGCACGCCGTGCGGCATATGCAGACAGGTGATGTCGGAGCTTTGTCCGCCGGACATGCCGGTTATTATGAGCAATTTGAAAGGGGAAATGAAGGTCATGACGGTAGAGGAGCTTCTGCCCGGGGCATTTGTGCTCAAGGGGGCGGGCGAGTGAAGAAGGAGCAGCCATTTCGTTCCGGGTTTGTAACGATCATCGGTCGTCCGAATGCGGGGAAATCGACATTGATGAACCAGATCATCGGGCAAAAAATCGCCATTATGTCGGACAAGCCGCAGACGACTCGCAACAAAATCCATGGAGTCTATACGAAGGATGCGATGCAAATCGTATTTTTGGATACGCCGGGCATCCATAAACCGAACTCCAAGCTGGGCGACTATATGGTAAAAGTGGCGACCGATACGCTAAAGGAAGTGGACGCCGTTTTGTTTCTTGTAGACGTCTCCGCCGGCTTGGGGGGAGGAGACCGGTTTATTATTGAATCGTTGAAGGACGTCCGGACCCCGGTTATTCTCGGTTTGAACAAGATCGACATGGTTCAGCCGGAAAAGCTGCTTCCGATTATTACAGATTATAAAGATTTGTATCCGTTCGCGGAAATCGTGCCCGTGTCCGCTAAGCTGGGGAACAACTTGAATACACTGCTTGAGCAAATCGGCAAATATTTGCCCGAAGGCCCGATGTATTATCCCGCCGACCAAGTGACGGACCACCCGGAGCAGTTCGTCTGCGGAGAGCTGATCCGTGAGAAGATATTGCACCTTACAAGGGAAGAAGTGCCGCACTCCATCGCCGTTGCGATTGAAGCGATGAGCGTTAGGGACAACGGGGTTGTGGACATTTCCGCCGTCATTTATGTGGAGCGCGATTCACAGAAGCCGATTGTTATCGGGAAGAAGGGCACCCTGCTCAAAAAGGTTGGAGAGGAGTCGCGCCGAGATATCGAGCTGCTGCTCGGATCGAAAATTTTCTTGGAGCTTTGGGTGAAGGTCAAGAAAGATTGGCGGAATACGGACCGGGTGCTGCGCGACCTCGGCTTCCGCCACGACTAGGCAATCGGATGAATTCTTTACCATGATTTATATAGCATAGGAACCTTGCAGCAGTACATCCTAAGAGCAAGAAGCGTCATGTCAACACACCGAAAGGATGAATACTCATGCGAGACTTTTCGTGGACGTATTTTACTCTTACCGGAGACGTCGATGCTTACATGCTATATAGGGAATGGGATCAGTTTCAAGACGCTACGGGCATAGAAGTCGATGCCATTCCGGGAGATGAAGAACACGAGGTATGCTATACCGAGTAGAGGGAATCGTGATCCGCTCCACCGAATATGGGGAAGGGAATGTGATCATTTCGCTTTACACCGGCGAGTACGGCAAGGTCGGGGTGATGGTGCGTGGAGCGAAAAAATCCAAAAGCCGCCATGCTGCCGTCACCCAATTGTATACATACGGGGAGTACGTATATTACAAAGGCAATAACAGCTCGCTCGGAACGCTGAATCATGCGGATTTGATCAATGCTTATCAACGGGTGCGCAGCGAGCTGTTGTCCTCGGCATATGCCGCTTATTTCGCGGAGCTCGTCGACAGGCTCGTGCAGGACGGCGAAGCGAGCGCCGGCATTTTCCACCAGCTGCAGGCTGCACTGGAAGCTTTGAATGAAAGCAAGGATCCGCAGGTCGTCGCCCATCTGCTCGAAATGAAGCTGTTCCAGCACGCGGGTATCGCTCCGGTGCTGAATGCTTGCGTTTCTTGCGGCCGCGAAGGGCATGAACGGGAATCGGCGGCTTGGAGCGCCGCCCTTGGCGGTCTGCTCTGCGATCAGTGCGGCTTCGGAGCGCTTGATCGGACAGCCATTCCAGCAGCGGTGCTGAAATGTATGCGCCTGTTTGAGCGGACGGATCTGCGCAGGCTTGGCGCCGTCCAGCTGAAACCTCAAACGAAGAAAGCGTTGAAGCAGGTCATACGCGCTTGGATGGATACCCATGCGGACATCCGGTTCAAATCCCGCGCAGTACTCGATCAGGTGGAGGCTTTGTACGACAGTTGACATCCGGTCTTTATCTTGGTACAATCTTGCAAAAAATATACGTCTAAAGACATATTGATGGGAACAAGTACACAAGCGGACAAGCGGACGCAGCGACCGGGGATAGTGAAAGCCCGGACCGCACCGATGGGGAAGGCAGTCCCGGAGTGTTTAAGACGTTTGCGAAAGAGGGCCTTTCACTGTACGCGTAAAGCTGCGTAATGGGGCCAAGTAGGGTGGAACCGCGGGTACAATCCCGTCCCTACGTCCGTCGGGCGTAGAGGCGGGATTTTTTGCATGCATTTTATAAATCGAAGGAGAGAAACAAGTATGGCAGTATCGATGGAAGCTGTAACGGCGCTTGCAAAGCATCGCGGATTTATTTTTCCGGGATCCGAAATTTACGGGGGCTTGGCAAATACGTGGGATTACGGGCCGCTTGGCGTAGAGCTGAAAAACAATATGAAGCGGGCTTGGTGGAAAAAATTCATCCAAGAGTCTCCTTATAACGTGGGTTTGGACGCAGCGATTTTGATGAACCGCGAGACGTGGGTTGCGTCCGGCCATGTCGGCAATTTCAACGATCCGATGATCGATTGCAAGCAGTGCAAAGCGCGCCACCGTGCGGACAAACTGATTGAAAACGCGCTTGGCGAGAAGGGCATCGAAATCATCGTCGACGGGATGACCTTCGACCAGATGATGGAGCTCATTCGCGAGCACAACATCGTCTGCCCGGATTGCGGCGCATTCGACTATACGGACATTCGCCAATTCAACTTGATGTTTAAAACGCACCAGGGCGTAACGGCATCCAGCACGAACGAGGTATATCTCCGTCCGGAGACGGCGCAGGGCATCTTTGTAAACTTTAAAAATGTGCAGCGCACGATGCGCCGGAAATTACCGTTCGGCATCGGCCAGATCGGCAAAAGCTTCCGCAACGAAATTACCCCGGGTAATTTCACGTTCCGCACGCGCGAATTCGAACAGATGGAGCTCGAATTTTTCTGCAAGCCGGGGGAAGATTTACAATGGTTCGAGTATTGGCGCGGATTTTGCCGTGATTTCCTGCTCGGGCTCGGCATGAAGGAAGAAAATATGCGTCTTCGCGACCACTCGGAGGACGAGCTTTCGCACTACAGCAACGCCACGACCGACATCGAGTATCGGTTCCCGTTCGGTTGGGGGGAGCTGTGGGGCATCGCCGACAGGACGGATTACGACCTTCGCCAGCATATGGAGCATTCCGGCGAAGACTTTAACTACCATGATCAGGAGAGCGGCGAAAAATTCATTCCATACTGCATCGAGCCGTCGCTCGGCGCAGATCGGGTCACTTTGGCGCTGCTCATTGACGCCTATGAAGAACAGCAGCTGGAAGGCGACGACAGCCGTATCGTGCTTCGCCTTCACCCTGCCTTAGCGCCATATAAAGCAGCCGTATTCCCGCTGTCGAAGAAGCTGAACGAAGGGGCGCAGAACGTGTTCCGCGAGCTGTCCGCTTCGTTCATGGTCGATTTCGACGACGCCGGTTCGATCGGCAAACGTTACCGCCGGCACGATGAGATCGGCACTCCGTTCTGCATCACGTACGATTTTGAATCCGAAACGGATGGAAAGGTGACGGTTCGCGACCGCGATACGATGGAGCAGGTGCGCATGCCGATCACTGAACTCCATGCTTATTTGACGGATAAAGTGCGTTGGTAAAGCTATTGGTTGATGCGGATGCGTGTCCGGTCAAGGTCGAAATTTCGAAAGCGGCGCTTCCGTTCGGCATTCCGGTATGGATGGTGTCTTCCTATGCGCATGAGCTGCCGGAGCTTCCCGGCGTGACCAACGTAAGGGTGGACAACTCTTCCCAGGCGGCCGATCTGTATATCGCCAACCGGCTGGCCTCGGGGGATGTGCTCGTCACCGGAGATTACGGACTTGCGACGATAGGACTTGCCAAACGGGCCTATGTGCTGTCGCCCCGAGGACATCCTTATACGGAAGAAAACATTGACCGGATGCTTGAGGAGAGGCACTATTCCGCTAAACAAAGAAGAGCGGGAGGAAGGACGAAAGGACCGAAGCCTTTTACCTCGGAAGACCGGGACAGGTTTCTACATGTTTTGACAAAACTTTTGACCCGCTTGCAGGAGAACGAATCGATTTAGCGAATATACTTAGATGAAAATTGAGATGTGGTGAATACATGGCATACGGTGCAATTCCGGATGAAATTATCCAGAATGTATTGCGCAAGACCGATATCGTCGAACTAATCGGCAGAACCGTCCCGTTGTCGAAACGGGGACGAAGCTATACTGGTCTATGTCCATTCCATTCAGAGAAGACGCCGTCATTCCATGTTCTGCCCGACAAGCAAATCTTTCACTGCTTCGGATGCGGAGCCGGGGGAAATGCGATTCGATTTATCATGCGCACGGAGGGACTGTCTTTCCCGGAGGCGGTTCGAGCGTTAGCGGAGTCTGCGGAGGTCGTTTACGCTTTTGATGAAGGGCCGGCGGAGCTGACGCCTGAACAGCAGGAAGCGCGACGAATGACGGCTGCTAATGAAGAGGCGTCTAAATTTTTCCACTTCGTGCTCAATGGAACGGAACAAGGACAAGAGGCTTACCGTTATTTGCGGGATCGAGGTTTTTCCCAACGGTTGATTGATGAATTTCAGCTGGGCTTTGCCCCTCCGATGTGGGACAGCTTAAACTCCTATTTGCAATCGAAAGGGTATGAACCGGAGCTGCTCGAAAAGGCGGGTCTTATACTTCCCCGCAACGAAGGCGGCGGTTTTTACGATCGTTTCCGTTCTCGGGTCATGTTTCCCATTCGCGATGCGAGCGGGAGGGTGATCGCTTTCGGAGGAAGAGCTATAGGCGACGAACAGCCGAAGTACTTAAACTCTCCGGACACGACCTTGTTCCATAAGAGCCGTGTGTTGTATTTGCTTGACGCAGCCAAGGCGGGCATCCGCCGGACGAGGCAAGCCGTTCTTTTTGAAGGCTACGTCGACGTCATCAAAGCGTGGGAAGCGGGTATCGACAACGGGGTGGCTACGCTTGGAACCGCATTGACGGAGGCTCATGTGAACACGCTCAAACGGTACTGCGGAAGCGTCATAATTTGCTATGACGGCGATCGGGCCGGTGCAGCCGCAGCCCACAGGAGTTTACTGCTATGTGAGAAGATGGGCTTTCCGGCAAAGGTGGCGATGCTTCCCGATGGGATGGATCCAGATGAATACATCGAGTCTCGAGGGGCAGACACATTCCGCTCTACAATTATCGGGGGTGCTGTTGCTGCAACAAAATATAAAATACTATATTTAAAGAAAGAACATAAACTACAAGATGACGGCGATAAAATTGCGTTTGTGCGGGAGGCAGTCCGGATGATTGCTCAATTGGATTCGCCTACGGAACGGGAGCATTATTTACGGGATTTAAACGTGGATGTCGGTTATTCCTTTGAAACTCTGAAACAAGAGATGAACGAATTTCGTCAAAAAGCAGAGGGCGGAAGGGATAAGAACGCAATTCCGTGGAATACTGTTATGAATGACAAGGGGAGTGTATCCTCTCCTCCGCTGCGCCCGGCATATTACCAAGCAGAGCGTCTGCTGCTCTCTGTCATGATGCACGACGCAGATACGGCTCTTGCCGTTCAGGCAAAGCTTGGAGATGGGTTTCATGTTGAGGCCCATGCCGCTTTGGCTGCGTATTTATATGCTTATTATGCAGACGGAAAGCCTCCGAATCCAAGCGCTTTTATTTCCGGATTGCAGGACGATACATTAGAGGCGGCGGCCAGCTCGATTTTGCTCGGGACACCGCAGGAGGCGGTGAACGAGAAAGTGGTTGAGCATGCTTTGCTTGAAATTCGCAAACACTCCATTGAGCTTGAACTAAAACAAAAGAAACAAATGCAAAACGAAGCCGCGCGTGCAGGCAATATTGCCGCTTCGGCCCAAATCGGAATAGAAATGATTACCCTAGAGAAAGAATTGAAGGTGCTTGCACAACGATTCTAGGGAGGAGGGAGCAGAGTGTATGACGAATGAACAGCATACGGAGCAAGAGTCCGAACTGACCTTGGAGCAGGTGAAGGAACAGCTTGTCGAGCAAGGGAAGAAACGGTCTGCGTTAACGTATAAAGATATTATGGAGCGGTTATCTCCTTTTGATCAAGACCCGGAGCAAATCGACGAATTTTTTGAAGTGCTTGCGGAGCAAGGCATTGAAGTGGTGAATGAAACGGAAGACGTCATTCCGAGTCCGGACGATGATGGGGACGAGTTTCATTTTGATGAAGACCTGTCACTCCCTCCGGGTGTGAAAATCAATGATCCGGTCCGTATGTACCTGAAGGAAATCGGTCGCGTACCGCTGCTGTCCGCCGAGGATGAGGTGGAGCTTGCAAAGCGGATCGAAAACGGGGATGAAGAAGCCAAGCGCCGCCTGGCCGAGGCGAATTTGCGTCTCGTTGTCAGTATTGCCAAGCGCTATGTCGGGCGGGGAATGCTGTTCTTAGATCTCATTCAAGAGGGCAACATGGGCTTGATTAAAGCAGTGGAAAAGTTTGATCATACAAAGGGGTACAAGTTCTCCACCTACGCCACTTGGTGGATTCGCCAAGCGATTACGCGCGCCATCGCCGATCAGGCGCGCACGATTCGAATCCCGGTACATATGGTGGAAACGATTAACAAGCTGATCCGCGTATCCCGGCAGTTGCTTCAGGAGCTTGGGCGCGAGCCGACGCCTGAAGAAATCGCAGCGGAAATGGACTTAAGCACCGAGAAGGTGCGTGAGATTATGAAAATCGCACAAGAGCCGGTGTCGCTGGAAACGCCGATTGGCGAAGAGGATGACAGCCATCTTGGCGATTTCATTGAAGACCAGGAGGCGCTTGCTCCGGCCGATGCTGCCGCTTATGAGCTGTTGAAGGAGCAGCTGGAGGACGTCTTGGACACGTTGACGGAACGTGAAGAGAATGTGCTGCGCCTGCGGTTTGGGCTTGACGACGGCAGAACGCGAACGCTGGAAGAGGTAGGGAAAGTGTTCGGCGTTACCCGGGAACGGATTCGGCAAATCGAGGCAAAGGCGCTTCGCAAGCTGCGTCATCCGAGCCGCAGCAAACGGTTGAAGGATTTTTTGGAATAGGACGATAACGAAAGGACCTTGGCTGGAAAAACGAACAGCTTCAGGTCTTTTCTCCTTTAATCAACGCATTGCACGGGGAGGAAAGCGTATGGAAGCGGACAAGCGAACCATCATCGTCCAGGAAATTGAACTGTGGCGGCGGAATAAGCTGCTGCCTGGGCAGTATTGCGATTTTTTGCTTAATTTATACCGTGATGAAGAATCGGAGCAGCGGAGCAAGCCCGCGCGACGAGCCGTAACCGAAAGTCATCCCCTGCAGTGGGTTCTATTATTTGGAATAATTGGATTGATTTCTTATGTTTTTTTACATTTTAATCTTTTCCCTGCAGCATTGCAAATTGCAATATTCCTATTGGCGTTAATCGGCGCCTTCGTATGGAGCATTTATTTGCGGGAGCGAAAGCCGCTCGTTTCCGCCATCGTCATGGGAATCGGATCGTTTGTCATGCTTGTCGGTGGAGCGTTATGGCTGAAGCAGCACGGGTTGGGCGATTGGAGCTTCTTGGCGATCCACCTTGCCGTATGCGCGGTGCTGTGGGGCATTTTCGGCATCTCTCTGCGGTTCCCATGGCTGCACTTATGCGGCTGGGTCGGCTTGCTGCTGGCTTATGCCGTTGCCGTTAATCGACTGCTGGCGCCGGAAAGCTTGCTTGTGCTGCAATTGTGCTGGCTGCCGGGGGCGATTCTTCTCGGATGGGCCGGATGGCTGTCAAGCGCACGGGCAAAGGCCTCTGGAGCAGTGCTCTTTATTGCCGCCTGCCTGGCCTGGTTTGGTCCGGAACTGTATGCGATCGCTTGGAGCGGGCTTCCGCTGCAGCAAATTCAATGGTTTGTGCTCGGGAAGCTGGCTCTGCTCGCTGCCGGTGCGTTCGTTGCTCGAAAAACATGGATAGAGTGGGTTGTATAAAATGGTTGTAACGTTATCGAAACGGTTGGCGGCGGTTGCTTCCTTCGTCCCGAAGGGATCCCTTGTTGCCGATATTGGAACAGATCACGCACTCATTCCGGTGCATCTCGTAAGCAGCAATAAGAGTCCGCACGCCATTGCGGGCGATATTCATTCCGGTCCGGTTCAAGCCGCCGAGCGGCAAGTGCGACAGGCTCGTTTGGAGGACAAGATCGAAGTGCGGAAGGGCGACGGCTTGGCGGTGCTGCAGCCGGGGGAAGCCGAAACCGTAATCATTGCCGGAATGGGGGGCGGAACGATCGTCGACATTTTGTCGTCCGTCGATGTCGGGTCTCTTGGTATTCGTCGCCTCATTTTGCAGCCGAATATCGGCGAGCGATTGGTTAGAGTTTGGCTGCGGAGTAACGGTTGGCTGCTGCGCGACGAGACGCTGCTGGAAGAAGACGGGTTGTCTTATGAAATTATTATGGCGGAAAGCGGCACGCCCGAGGAAGCGGCAGCGTATGACGAGTGGCTGTATTCCAGGCCGCTGCCGGGCGTAGGCCGACCGTCCAGCGACATTCGCCTGTTGATGGGACCGCTCTTGTTAAGCAGCCCGACCTCGCTGTTTGTTGCGAAATGGACGGAATATGCCCGCAAGCTCGGCCGCATTATCAGCGAAGTCGGCAAATCGGACCAACCTGAGGCCGCCGCTAAGCGAGATCAGCTTCTTGTTGAAAAGGAACAGCTTGAGGAGGTATTGTCATGCCTGTCGAGGTAAGCGCGATAATTCGATGGATGGAGCAGCTCGCCCCGGCTCGTCTCGCGGAGCCGGAGGATCCGATCGGACTCCAACTGGGAGCTCCGGACCGCAGCGTCTCTAAAGTTGCGGTGACGCTGGAGGTAACGGAAGCGGTCGCCGAAGAAGCGATGAAACGGGGGGCAGAGCTCATTATCAGCCATCACCCGATTATATTTCGGCCGTTGCAAGCGCTGCGTACCGATCGTCCAGACGGTCGTTTGATGGAGAAGCTGCTGCGCAACGGGCAATCCGTCTATGTTGCTCATACGAATTTAGACGTCGCAAAGGGCGGCGTGAACGATATGCTTGCGGTCGCCTTAGGACTGTTGGAGGCCGTACCGCTACGTCCATCTGTGGCTGAAGCGCTTTATAAGCTGGCGGTATTCGTCCCCATGGAGCACGAAGAAGCGGTGAAAGAAGCAATGTTTCACGCCGGGGCGGGCTGGATCGGCGAATATAAGCACTGTAGCTTTACGACGGAAGGCACCGGCTCGTTCCTTCCGCTGGAAGGGGCGACACCGTTTCTCGGGGCTGTTGGCCGGGTTGAAAAGGTGCGGGAGGTTAAGGTGGAGACGATCGTTCCCGAGGAGAAAAAAGAGGCTGTCATCCGTGCATTGATTTCCGCCCACCCTTACGAAGAACCGGCATATGACGTTTATCGCCTGGAGCTTGAGGGAGAGCGTATGGGCTTAGGACGAATCGGCGCGCTGCCGCGGATAGTATCCCTACGGGAATTTTCCAAGCACGTTAAGCAGGCTCTTAACGTTCCATACGTCCGGGTTGTCGGAAATCCGGACAAAGACATTCGGAAGGTTGCCGTGTTGGGCGGTTCGGGGAGAAGCTTCTGGAAGCAGGCTCTCGCATCCGGGGCGGATGCGTACGTTACAGGCGATATCGATCACCATACCGCGCATGATGCCCTTGCCGCCGGGCTTGCAATCGTGGATCCCGGCCATCATGTGGAGGAGATCATGAAGGAAGGGGTGGCACGCAGGTTGAACGATTGGTTTCGGGAGAAGGGCATGGATGCGGAGGCCTATGCATCACCGGTACGAACGGAGCCGTTCGCTTTCATGTAACCTGGCAGCGTTGGCAGGAACAATGCATTGATTCTCCGTTCCGAAGCCGTTATACTAACGAATAGAAGAGAGAAGTTTGACAGACAATCGCCGGCGGATTCGTCCGCGGGAGGAAAGTCCGGGCTCCGTAGGGCAGGGTGCTGGATAACGTCCAGTCAGCGCGAGCTGAAGGATAGTGCCACAGAAACGGACCGCCGATGGCTGCCGGTTTAACCGGTACGCACAGGCAAGGGTGGAACCGTGGTGTAAGAGACCACGAGGGGGCATGGTGACATGTTCCCTGGTAAACCCCACTTGGAGCAAGACCTAAGAGGAACGCGGCAGCTTCCTGCTGCAACCCCGGCCCGGGGTGCGTTCGGGTTGGTCGCTGGAGCGCAGCAGCAATGCTGCGCCTAGATAGATGATTGTCGCTTCAGGCGTGGCAGGGCAGGTGACCCGTTATGACCACCGGAAGTACAAAACCCGGCTTACGGCAAACTTCTCTGCATCACCTTCCATGGTAATGGAAAAGGCTGTCTGCTGCCGAATGCTCGGCGCAGGCAGCCTTCTTGCATATTGAAACGCATCTTACGAGCCGAACAGCAATCGGAACAGTCGGTCAATAAACGTTTCCGGGGGACGAGCCTCGACCGTACGGGAACCGGTCTCTGCCTCCATTGCCGCCCCCGGCTCCTCGTGGCTTGGCGCCGTTGTGTCCGCGTCTAGGCCGGCTGCAAGCATCAGCGCTTTGGCAACGTCGATCTGGCCGAAGCCGTAATACATATCCCGGCCTTTAGACCCTAAGTCTAGAGCGCTTTGGCGCATGATCTCATATACGTCGGTATTTGAAAGCGACGGGTTTTCCGAGCGGATCAGCGCCGCCAATGCCGAAACGTGGGGACTGGCCATCGACGTTCCCGAGAGTGCGGCATACTGATTGTCAAGATAAGTGCTGGCGATGTTTTCGCCCGGTGCGACGACATCGACGTAATCTCCGAAATTGGAGAACATTGCCTTCTGCTGGTTCGCATCGGTGGCAGATACGGCAAACACTTCCGGATATGCGGCCGGAAAGCCCGGCTGGCTCGTGTTGTCGTTGCCTGTGGCCGCAATCAGCACGACATCCCGGTCAAAGGCGTAACGTATGGCATCATGCAGAAATTCGGCGCTTGCGTAATTTCCGAGGCTCATATTAATGATCTTCGCGCCATGATCCGTCGCCCAGATCAATCCCTGCGCGACCGAATACGTGCTGCCCATACCGGTGGAATCGAGCACCTTGATCGGCATCACCCGATTGTGCCAGGTCATGCCCGCGACTCCTTCCGCGTTGTCGGTCAGCGCAGCAATCACTCCGGCGACGTGGGTTCCGTGACCGACATCGTCCTCCGGGGGCTGTTCCGGATCGATAACATTGTATCCATTTACCAGATGTCCTTGAAGATCCGGGTGATTTAACGTTACTCCTGTATCGACGACAGCCACGATGATCTGCTCGTTTCCACGGGTTAGCTCCCAGCCTGCGGGAGTAGAGATGATCGGCAGGTTCCATTGATACCTTTTATACAGCGCATCGTTCGGGACGATCTCCGCTTCGGCGGCGGACACGGTCTGCGGGGTCTCCGGTCCCGATTTCTCATTCGTTACATAAATATAATGCGGCTCGGCGTAACGGACCCCAAGGCTTGTGAAATAAGCGATCATGTCCTTCGTGCTCATCCGGTCCGATTCAAACAAATAGGCGTAGCCCAGCTTACGGACGGTGACTGCACCGATCGTTTCGGAAATTTCCTGCAGCCGTTTTTCGCTGGGAGGTTCGCTGAAACCGACGACGACTTCCCGACGTAAATAATGACTGATCCCTTGATTTTCTTCGGGGCCGTCAACCTCCACCTCCCGGCCGGTTTTCGGGTCTATGGCGAGAATGCCGTACTTGGCGTCGTTTGGATATTCTTTTAGCCGCAAATTGGTCCGCTGATGGTTCGCCACGCGCTGCAGTACATCTTGGTGCACGAGACTGATGAGCCCGTTCCGGTTGTTAAAGGGAACGCCCAAAACGATGAATGCGTCACCGGATTTGGCGGTAATGGTATCCGATTCGTAGCGTTTTCCATTGCGAATCGCTTTCAAGGCGCGGCTCAGCTCTTTCTTCGCCGGACCGCGTACGGATTCGTCGATTTCCCCCACAGCAACCGACTCATTTCCTATATTTGGAGTCCAGACGATATGGTGCATGTGCGGATGCTGTTTGTGCATGGCCAGCAATTTGCTGCGTATCTCACTTGTTGATCGGTTTGCCAGCTCTTTTCCGAGTACGGTCAAATCGGTGAGACATTGCTTACGGCACAGCGCTTCGGTCATCGAAACATCATGTTCAAGAATCGATTGCTTGCTTATTTTTTCCTGTTGGTTCTGAAGCTGGCGCTGTTGGCGGATGCTCGCCCCGTCAATCGGCGTTGGTACGGGGGACTGAATTGGGTCGGGGCGGGCTAAAAACAAGCCGATGGGGAGCGATAACGCCAACAGCCCCACGATCAGCCCCAGTCGTTTCGTTCGGTGATGCACATCGATTCCTCCTTCTCCACAACCGATCGAATTTACTTGTTAGAGTGTCTTTTGTGCGGAGGGTTATGCACCTAAAGGAGTATCGTTTTTGAATGATTTGTGGTAGGATGTTGGAAGAACTAAAGGGAATGCTGCTGCGGAATGCAAGGAGGATTTTTCACTATGGCTATTCATAATGTACAAGTATTGTGTGAAACGACCAAGGACAAGCTGAAGCAAGTGATCGGAACGATTGAGCCCTTTTTGAACGGGGTTACACTGCAAAGCTTAAACCCGGAGAACGACGATTCCATGGATGAGTTTTATCGGGGGTTTCTATCCGATATGCGGCATCTGCTCGTTTTTTCGGATGTGAGCTACGAGAAGCTGGGCGTCGCCCTGCGCCGGCCCAATTTCCACTTGGAATATGCGGAGCGGGTGCTTTACGATGTGTACCACAGTTCGGTCAATAGCTTTTTCTACCCGAAGCATGAGTGCTACTCGGAGGACGGGCGTTATGCATATACAGGTCAAGACGCGATCCGTTTTCGTAAGAAGCCGTCACGCGAGGTTCGCGATTTGACGTTGGCGCTTTCCAAAATATTCGAGGAATTGCGGGAAGAACTTGCTTATTATGAGACTGACTACATTACCCAGCGTCGCATGCAGGGCGAGAAGGTATAACTGACCAACGCCGCAAACGTATAAAGCCCCCTTCCAACGGGAACGTTGAGAAGGGGGTGATTTTTTTGACACAAGTCAAATGCAGCGTAGACAATTGCGAATACTGGAAATCGGAAAACAACTGCGGAGCGGATCTTATTATGATCGAAGTGGACCGGCACGCGAGCAACAACTTTAACGAGGAATTTGCCGGCGAGGCATTCCAAACCAAGCATCAGGATCAGGCGGCGGAAGCGTCCGCTACGTGCTGCCACACATTCAAACCAAAGAAATAAGCAAGCGGATCTTGTCAATCGACTCTTTCCGAACGAATTGACGCGCTGCGTCGACAGTGGGGAGGATACCGATGGACCGCGAACAAAAACAAGCTGAAGACAGTTCCATTTCGGATAAGGCGTTCTTCCAAGCGGAAGCGGTAAATCCGATAGCGGAGCAGTCCAAAGTCGGAATACGCTCAAGGCCTCAAAAAGAGGAGTCCGAAGCCGAATTCGCCGCCGAGGTTTCTCCCGCGCACGGACCGGAAGCCGGATTTGGACAATCCGATCGCACGGGCCCGAAGGCGGGGATTGCTTTGGGATATGCAGCCATTGCCGTCGCCATCGCGGCGATGTTCCTGCTGCCGAGCGTGCTCGGACCGACGGCGGTTGTCATCGGCTTTATGGCTTTCGTACGCGGCAGCAGAGCGCTCGGCGTATGGTCGATCGTCCTTGGCATCGTCGCGTTCGTAAGCTTCCTGACGACCGTGGCCTATTCGTATTAACGATTTGGGTTTAAAGAAAAAGCAAGCCCCGGCTTGCTTTTTCTTTTGAAAAAATACGTGGTGCGTTTTCCCTTTCATGTCCTATAATGGTATGGTCAGAGTGAATGAAAGTGGGTAGCGATGGATGGCACAAATTGATCCGAGAATGATATCAGAATGGATTCGGCAGCAGTTTGCGTCTCCTGCCGATCTTGCGTCACATTCCACGGGAAGTGCCGAGAGCAGCGGCGTCGGCGGAGAGGACTTTGCGGCGGTGCTGCGGCTTCTGACAGAGCAGAGTGGGAACGGCACAAATGTGCTTCGGGATTCGGCGGACCGCTTGCCTATGCCGGGCATGTCCGCCTGGCCGGTTTCGTTGTACCGTTCGCCGTCACTCGAAGGTGAGGCGCAGGCGCTTTCTTCGACGGAATCGATCGATGCGCTTATCCGGCGCTCAGGGGCGAAATATGGGGTAGAGCCTGATTTAATTCACTCCGTCATTCGAGCGGAATCCGCATTTAACCCGAACGCCGAGTCGCATGCGGGGGCGAAAGGGCTCATGCAGCTGATGGATGGAACCGCGCGTTCCTTAGGTGTTACGAACTCCTTCGACCCGGAACAGAATATCGACGGAGGCACCCGGTACTTATCGTTCTTATTGGCAAAATATAGAGGGAACGTTAGTGTTGCCCTAGCGGCCTACAATGCAGGACCGGGCCGAATCGACCGGCTTGGCATGAGGACGGATGCCGAGCTTGCTGCGGAGATGGATCGCTTGCCGCGGGAAACGCAGCAGTATGTGCGCAAAGTGCTTGCGTATCGAGCAGAAGCATAAAGCATGCGGATGAAGATAAAAAAGAGCAGTTGAACAGGATGGTTCCTGAACAACTGCTCTTTTGATTTTTAGAAGCTTTCATTCGGTTACGCCTGATGGGATTGTGGCTCCCCGGTTGTCGTGCTGTTTTCTTCCTGCTGCTGCGCCTTGTTCTTGTTGCGCAAACGGCCAGCGGCAATCACGCCGACTACGATTACGACAATGAATAGCCAGTAGACGGCCGGATGGGCGAAAAAGCGTTCCATAAACGGCTCGTGTGTAATCATTTTCGCTGCTGTATAGGCAAGGATGCCTGAACCGATATAGACGATCGAAGGAAACTTATTTGCCACCTTAATGAAGATCGTACTGCCCCATACAACAATCGGTACGGAAATGAGCAGTCCAAGTACGACCAGCAGCATATCTCCATGCGCGGCGCCGGCGACGGCGATGACATTGTCAAGCCCCATTGCCGCATCGGCTATGACGATCGTTTTGACGGCTGCACCCAAGGAATCCTTCGCTTCAACGTTGTGTTCTCCGCTGTCATCAAGCAGCAGCTTATAGGCGATCCAAACTAAAAGAAGTCCTCCCACTAAAAGCAAGCCGGGAATTTTCAGCAGCCATACGACTGCGATTGTGGCGACGATGCGGATGGCAACCGCCCCGAACGTTCCCCAAAAAATTGCTTTTTTCTGCTGTGCCGGGGGCAAGCGGCGTGCGGCCATCCCGATGACGATCGCGTTGTCTCCGGCCAGCACGAGGTCAATAAAGATGATTGTGATCAGCGCTGCCCAAAATTCCGGTGAAAATAATTCCATGATTTCACTCCTCCTTGACTTTTGACAAAAAGAAAAGACCTTTTGCCGAATACGCTAGCCGCGCATTGGCAAAAGGTCTTGCTAACAACGTGAAAAACCGTTGCCAACAAAGCCGGGGCATGTATCCCGTAATGACGACTTTGTTGTGCCAGCTACTCCCCTTTTCTCAATGTGCTAATTATATATGGCCTTTTGAAATTTCGTCAATAGCAGATTTGGAGGACAATCTCTCATATCGGTTCGGCTTGTCACATACAATTAGGCGAGGACGGAGGAAGGAAATAGACTCCCTGCTCATGAAAAGGAGAGGAGTGCCGATGGACAGTCTGATTACGATTCTAGAAATTATCATGATCAATATTGTGTTGAGCGGTGATAATGCGGTAGTGATTGCAATGGCCAGCCAGCAGTTGCCGGAAAAGCAGCGAAACGCGGCCGTGTGGTGGGGGGCCTTCGGCGCAGTGGCGCTGCGCATCGTGCTGACGGCGACGGCCGTTGCGCTGCTTGCCGTTCCTTATATACAGCTGGCTGGGGCGCTGCTGCTGATGTATATAGCGGTTAAGCTGCTGAAGGACGACTCCGGCCATTCGAAAATTCGGGGAGCGGCTACGCTCGCTTCTGCGGTTTGGACGATCATTGTGGCCGACTTCGTGATGAGTCTCGACAATGTGCTTGCCGTTGCCGCGATTGCCGAAGGGGACTGGATCCTGCTCGGTATCGGGATTCTCATTAGCATTCCGCTCATCGTATGGGGGAGCGCATTCGTTATGAAACTGCTCCAAAGCTATCCACTGCTCGTTTATATCGGCTCAGGCATTCTCGGATTTACCGCAGGTGAAATGGTGGTGGAAGACGAACAGGTAGCTCTTTGGCTAACGGGACTGCCTTTTCTCCTCTGGGTCATTCCAATTTTAGGCGCCGCGGCCGTCGTGGCCGCGGGACTTTGGAAGCGCGGTCGGCCGGTTCGGGTGATTTAGGCAAATGGGTGGAAATTTATTGAATAATCCGATACACTTAAAGCAATCCGTGTCAAAAGCTGCGGAATTGTGTGGAACGGAGTGAGACTTTTGTCCAATCGCACCTTGCCACTTGGAATCGCTATAATCGTAGCAGGTCTTATCGTTATGCTGGGCAAACTTGGATTGTTCTCGACGCTCGGAGCGTTGTTGTGGCCGTTATTGCTGCTTGCCGCCGGTGCGGGATTGTATTTGCTCGTATGGAATCGAACGCTTCCTCCGGTGGCACTGTTGCCGGGCGGGACGCTGGCTGCGTTGTCGGTGCTGTTTCTGTTCCACGCTTGGTTCGGATGGGAGTCGATCAATGCGACGTGGCCGCTCATATTGCTGTCGATTGCAATTGGTTTATACGTATGGGCTTCAGCCGTCAAGCACAAGCAAGTACGTTCGTTAGCATACGGACTCGGCGTTTCTTCATTAGCGCTGTTCTTCATCACATTGGCTGTTCATGCCAACGGGTTTGTCGTTGCACTACTTTTCATCATCGCGGGTGTGATTCTGATCGCGAGAAGGCCCAATTTTCGTTAGTTGTTGATTTTTTCGGGCATCGAAACTATAATTTATAGGGTGTATTGTCATCGTTATCATCGTTAGCGTCGGAATGGTACAGTCCGGCGCTTTCTTTTGTATAGCGTAACGGGAACGTATCTTTAGTAAATATAAAATAAATGGAGTGGAAGTAGAGACATGATAGCAAGGGAAAATATTCGCAACATCGCGATTATCGCACACGTTGATCACGGCAAAACGACGCTGGTGGACAAGCTGCTTCAGCAAGCGGGTACGTTCCGCGAAAACGAAGCGATGCAAGAACGGGCAATGGATTCGAACGACCTTGAGCGCGAGCGCGGAATTACCATTTTGGCAAAAAACACGGGCGTTATTTACAAGGATCATGTCATTAATATACTGGATACCCCGGGCCACGCCGATTTCGGCGGCGAGGTAGAGCGTATTATGAAGATGGTTGACGGCGTTCTCTTGGTCGTGGACGCGTTCGAAGGCTGCATGCCGCAGACGAAGTTCGTGCTTCGCAAAGCGCTGGAGCAGCATTTGACGCCGATCGTCGTCGTCAATAAGATCGACCGTCCAAACGCAAGGCCGGCGGAAGTGATTGACGAGGTGCTGGATCTGTTCATCGAGCTCGGCGCGGATGACGACCAGCTGGAGTTCCCTGTCGTATACGCTTCGGCATTGAACGGGTCGTCCGGTCTTGAGCCGGAATCGCAGGAGCAAACGATGCAGCCGCTGTTTGAGACGATTTTGGAGAAGATCCCTTATCCGAAGGAAAATGTGGACGAGCCGCTGCAGTTCCAAGTGACGCTGCTCGACTACAACGAGTATCTTGGACGGATCGCGGTCGGCCGGGTAAACCGGGGCAAGGTACACGCAGGCCAGACGGTCGCGGTGCTCGATCAAGAGGGCAAGGCCCGTCAAGCCCGCATCGAGAAGCTGTTCGGCTTCCAAGGATTAAAGCGCATTGAGATCGAGGAAGCTGCGGCAGGCGACATCGTGGCGATCGCCGGCATCAAGGAAGTGAATATCGGCGAGACGGTAGCGGACCCGACCCATCCGGAGCAGCTCCCGGTGCTGAAGATCGATGAGCCGACGCTGCAGATGTCGTTCCTTGTGAACAATTCGCCGTTTGCCGGCAAGGAAGGCAAGTGGGTGACGTCCCGGAAGCTTCGGGAGCGCCTTTACAAGGAGCTCGAAACAGACGTGGCGCTCCGCGTCGAAGATACCGACAGCCCGGATGCTTTCGTTGTGAGCGGGCGCGGCGAGCTGCACCTCGGCATTTTGATTGAGAACATGCGCCGTGAAGGGTATGAGCTGCAGGTGTCGAAACCGGAGGTTATCGTGAAAGAAATCGACGGCGTCAAGATGGAGCCGATCGAACGTCTCTTGATCGACGTTCCGGAAGAAAGCATGGGGGCCGTTATGGAAAGCCTCGGCACGCGCAAAGCCGAAATGGTCAATATGATCAACAACGGTTCAGGCAATGTCCGGATTGAATTCCTCGTCCCTTCGCGCGGGCTGATCGGGTATCGGACGGATTTCCTGACGCTTACGAGAGGGTACGGCATCATGAACCACGCCTTTGATTCGTACGGTCCTTACGCGGGCGCCGGTGTAGGCGGACGCCGTCAAGGAGTACTCGTGTCGAGCGAAACGGGAACATCGACGTTCTATGGCATGATGTCGGTCGAGGATCGCGGCATTTTGTTCCTGACGCCCGGCAACGATGTGTACGAAGGAATGATCGTCGGCGAGCATAACCGCGACAACGATATTATCGTCAACATCTGCAAGGAAAAGGCGCTCTCCAACGTGCGGTCGGCTTCGAAGGACGACACGGTTCGTCTCAAGACGCCGAGATTGATGTCGTTGGAACAGGCTTTGGAATATTTGAACGACGATGAGTATTGTGAGATTACACCGAAGTCGATCCGTTTGCGCAAAAAGATCTTGAATAAGAGCGAAAGAGAGCGCGCGGAAAAAAATAAGAAGTTGGTCAACACATGAACCAATGGTTTTTTGAACACGTTTGGATCACGTATTTCATTATTTTCGTTCTAGTGACCTATGTGTATAACAAAGTGTTCCGGGTTCGGAAATTGCCGCTGTTGAAGGACGCGATCGTGTACCTGCTTATCGCGCTCGGCTCCTTCATGCTGCTCATTTTTCAAATGCTCGGACTGCCGATCGTACTCAGTCTTTCGGTCGCCGTTTTTCTGATGTGGCTTGTGCGCGTCCGGTATTTTATCGAAGGCAGGGCAAAGAGCAAGCAGCAGGATGAGTCGGACGGGAAGCAAGGCTAACCATTTGCCGGACGGTGAAAAGGAGGCGCACACATGCGTTTGCAGGATGCAATCTACAACTGGCTGCAGATTAAACTGGTTGCTGACGCCCGTCCGGACGATCTGGCCGCGCGGGAAACCGAGCAGTTTTTTGCGGAAATTTTAACAGAGGACCACAAAGCCGGGGATGTCAGGATCGCCCAGAGCGACGAAACGAAGTACTATGTGGAATATGTTTTCGAAGGCGAGTTTGTGACCCGAGCGTTCGATCGCGAGGCGGCGGATCAGCTGCTCTCCGATATTGAATCGAATCCTAAATACAATGAATGAGAAATTAGGTGTGACGACATATGGCGGATAATTCTTCGTCCTTGCCGCCTCGCAACGGCCGCTTGGCGGATCGCGCGTCCCGCGTCCCCGCCAAGCGGCGTGGTTTGAGTCTGTTTAGGGGCGTTATCATATTAATGGTGATCGCCGTTCTCGGAATGGGCGGCTACGCCGGATACTTATTTATGGAGTATAAGTCGGCGATCGGTAAAATCGGTACCGCCGGCGACGTGGAGCCGGAGGAGCGGGCGAGCAAGGATCCGCTTTCGATACTGGTGCTCGGCACCGACTATCGGGAGGAGACCCGAAGCGCCAATACGGACGTGATCATGGTGGCGACGTTGAATCCGAACAGCAAATCCGCTACTCTCGTATCCATCCCTCGGGACAGCTATATGGATCCGGAAGGCTTGCGTGAAAACAAAGCAAACAGCTTTTATTCCACTTATTTATTCGGTCGATTAAGTTCTGCTCCGGAAGATCGGGAGGAACGTCAGAAATACGCGATGGACAAAGTGAAAGAGACGTTCGGCGAATTTTTGGACGTTCCTATCGATTATGTTTCCGTCGTCGATTTCAAAACGTTCACGGACGTTATCGACGCGTATGGCGGGCTGACGCTCACCGTTGACCAGAATATGTGCCACAACGATTATGCGGACGGAACCCATATTAAGCTTTCGGAAGGTGTCCATCATCTGGACGGCAAAAATACGTTGGATTTTATCCGCTATCGAAAGTCCAACAACTGTTCGCCGAAAACGCCGGAGTCAAGCGATTTTGAGCGAAACACCCGTCAGCAGCAGGTCATCTCCAAGCTGTTGGAGCAAATGAAGACGCCGCAGGGTGTGCTCAAGATCGGCGGCGTGTTCGACGCTGTTGGCGACAACGTCAAGACGGATATTCCTTCCCAGCAAATTGAGGCGATGATACGAGCATATCTCGGGATCCAAACCGATAAAATAAACTATATCCATTTAGAAGGGGACTGGGACGGAAGGTTCGTTCGACTGTCCTCCGAGGATGTCAGAGAGGCTTCAGACCAGCTGAATGCACAGCTGGCCCCCGAAGGACCGCCGCAGTCCACCGTATCGGACGATACGGTGCAGGGCGCAGGCCCGATTGAGAAGCCTGGCTCCGGTAACGACTGACAGGCCGGGGGTCCTATGGTATACTGAAGCCGCGCAGTGCATTTCATAGTTGTGGGAGGATAGGTCATATGCCCGAAGTGATAACTGCACTTTCAGAAGCGTTGATGTCGCAATTGGAAAACGAAAAGCTTGTGATCTTGAGCACCACGGATGCGGAAACGGGAGGTCCGGTTACCTCCGCTATTTCTTGGATTTACGCACCGAACGAGACGACGCTTCGTTTCGCGGTGGACGGACGTTCTCGAATCATTGCGAATGTAAAGACGCAGCCGCACGTGAACGTATGTCTCTTCGCCGAGGGAACCGTGAACGCCATTTACGGAAAAGCTCGAATGGTGACGGATTCGCTGGAGGGAGTTCCGTTTCAGCTTGCCTGCATCGATGTGGAGGTAGAGTCGATTCGCGATGCGATGTTCTACGGCGCCCGCATTTCCGTCGATCCGGAATATGAAAAAACGTATAATAAACAAGCGGCAGAGAAGCTGGACAACCAGGTGTTTGCTGCGATGAAGAAAGCCTAGTCGATTGTCGACTAGGCTTTCCGTGTCTTTATTGAGGCTGCGGGGATAAGGAGGAATGCTGGTGCTTGGCCCGACGAGATGCTTGGTCCTGTGTCGTTGCTCCGGGAGTTGGAGGTCCCTCCGTCCGATCGTTCGTATCGCGAGGAAGCTGCGGAATGATCCGGCCCACGATGTCGGCTAATTCCTCTGCGAAGCCGGCCATCGGGCGGCCGTTTTGCAAATCTTGCCGTAGTTCCTTCAGCCGGTTATTCAAATCCATATCAGCGGTGACGATGGCGTTGACTCCGACAGGGTCGTCACGCATCGCTTCCGCCACCGCGTATTTGACGGTGCCGACTCTGGAGCGGTCCAAGGTTCCGCTTACGTCGATTCCGACGACGGCCGTTTTGCCGAAAAGGACGCAGTTTGCGCTTTGTACTCCCGGAACGCCTTTCGCGAGCTGCTCCAATCTTTCGACAGTCGCTTTTTCATTTCGGTTCAGTTGGTCATCCGGAATCGTTTGTTTCGCACGTGCTTCATATTTGTTGCCGGCGCCGTTCGAGCCTGCCGCATCATTCTGGGTTCCCGCGGAGCATGATCCCATGACGGCGCCGAATGCGAGAAGCAGTACGATCAAGCTTGCCTTGTTGCGCATGTGCATGATAAATGCCACCCTTTCTACATGGTCTCTTGTCGTTATTGTGATCCTCATCCTTTACGAGTATGTATGATCAACGAGGAAGACATTCGGAGGGAATCGCGATGAAAAAAATATACGTTCTCGATACTAACGTCTTACTGCATGATCCAAATGCGATCTATGCGTTTGAAGATAACGAGGTTGTAATACCGGCGGTGGTATTGGAAGAGATCGATTCCAAGAAGCGCAATGCGGATGAATTGGGGCGCAACGCACGTTACGTATCGCGCGTGATGGACGGCTTGCGAGGCAAAGGATGTCTGCATCACGGCGTACCGCTGGAGGGGGGCGGCCAACTGAAGGTTGAACTGAACCACCGGAGCTTCTCCCGGATGCAGGATATGTTTGGTGAATCGACGAACGACAATCGCATTTTGGCGGTGGCGCTTAATTATTACCATGAGGAACAATCGAAGTCGGAACCGAAACCTGTCGTTCTCGTCAGCAAAGACACGCTTGTTCGGATCAAAGCGGATGTATTGGGGCTGCAGGCCGAGGATTATTTAAACGATCGCACGGTCGGGCTGGATGATCTCTACACCGGTTATGTGACCGTTCGGGTGCATCCGTCGGTCATTGATGAATTTTACTCGTTCCGGCAGCTGTCGGTGCAGTCTTTAGGGCTAGGCTTCGGATTATCGCCTCATATGTTCGTGATTTTGAAGGATGAGATCGGTTCGTCCAAATCTGCGCTGCTGAAGGTGAATGCGGATGGAAAGAAGCTGGAGCCGCTCTATTTAAGCAACGATGCCGTGTGGGGAATTACGGCCCGCAACGCGCAGCAGCGAATGGCGCTCGAACTGCTGTTGAACGACGACATTCCCCTCGTGACGTTAACGGGGAAAGCCGGCACAGGAAAAACGCTGCTCGCGTTGGCGTCCGGGCTCATGAAGGTGGAGGACGAACGAAAATATAAAAAGCTGCTCATAGCGAGACCTGTCGTTCCGATGGGAAAAGATATCGGGTACTTGCCCGGGGAGAAGGAGGAAAAGCTGCGCCCTTGGATGCAGCCGATTTACGACAATCTGGAATTTTTGTTCGATACGAAGAAGAACGGGGATATCGATAAAATTTTGGCGGGGCTGTCAAGCATTCAAGTTGAGGCGCTTACCTACATTCGGGGACGATCCATTCCCGGACAATTCATCATCATCGATGAAGCTCAAAACTTAACCCGCCATGAGGTGAAAACAATCGTTTCGCGTGTGGGAGAAGGCAGCAAAATTATAGTGATGGGGGATCCGGAGCAGATCGACCATCCGTATTTGGATGCTACAAGCAACGGCCTTACCCATTTGGTAGAGCGGTTTAAAGGCGAAGCGGTGTCTGGCCATGTCACTCTTGAGAAAGGTGAACGCTCTTCCTTGGCGCAGCAGGCCGCCGATCTACTCTAGAAACGAAACCGAGACGCCGTACCGTTCGGCAATGCCTTCTATCGTTTCTTTAAGATGCGACTCGACGGCGTAATACACAGCCTCCGGAAGCTCATAGGAAGCAATAATATGCTCATCGAATTGAAGGATGGCGGGTGCGGTTTCGGCATCCGCCTTTTGCGTCTCGGACAAGCGAAAAATCTCGGTTATGTCCGCATATAGGTAGTGGTTCCCGAATTTGCTGGTGAACCCGTAATCACTCGCTTGCGGACCGATCCGGGCGTCTTCCGGCAGCAGCCAAAGCGGAATCGGTTCCCAAGTTATTTTGAATTTTGCAAGTGTAAGGGCGACATCGGATTGCTCTTCGGCGCTGCTGACCACGATGAGCTCTTTATCCCTGTCATACAGGCTGACCGTCTCCGCAAGCGCCTTCACGATCTGGGCGTAATAGCCCGCCAGCTTTCCCTCGGGAAGCTCCATCCGCAGTCCGAATTTTCTCAACGAATCCAACTCCTTTTCATGAAAACTCCTTCTTCATTATAGTTTGTAACACAAATGAAATCCACGCGTTTGCACGCTTTTGCTAAAATGTAGAGGGAGGAGAAGCCATGCTGCGCAAATCAGCGATTCAAGCCGTAATTATGATCGGTATGATATGCACGTTGCTGTTCGGACTCGGCAATCCGGCCTCAGTGACGGAAAGGCACTCCGGAACGGATGGAGGAATTGCGCTCCAGCCTGTGGAAATGCCTGTTTTACCGTCTTCTGCTGTACTGAGAGGCTCGGTCTCTTTGCCTGTGGAAACGTTTTTGCTGCTGCAGTCCGTAACCGAACGATATGAGGAGGAGCACCCGCATATTGATATACGGTTGACCAATGAAACGCCTGCAAGGATGAAAGAGCTGATGGATCGGCGGGCCTTGATGGAGGGGGAGCCCGATTTCATGCTGATCGAATCGAACCGGGTTCGTTATGAGGCGGCGTCCGGCCGCTTGTTGGCGCTCGACGATGTGATGGCGGACCGGCCGGCGCAATGGTTTGACACGGTTGTCGGATCGGTGCAGTGGAACGGCTATTTGTGGGGCGTACCGGCAGTTTGGGATCCCTACGTGCTCGTTCATCGCGAAATGCGGCAATGGAGCGCGTTCGACGTCAGAAGCGGCATCAGCGCGCTGAATCCGGAACGTTCGGGGGGCGTTTTCCCAAACGACGATCCGTTAGGAAGAAGGGTGTTGGCCGAGCTTTTGAACGAGGAACCGGAGGAGATCGGTGAGGCTGCGGGTCCCGCTCCTGCCGATGGATCGGCGGCGCTCGAAGCGGTGCTTGAA
>LNAP01001157.1_pt1 | contig 36226 bp, 42 predicted proteins | sample 602601 | NCBI WGS metagenome assembly LNAP01 (sample SAMN02440304, study PRJNA202911) | soil metagenome | biome: Subtropical and temperate rainforests or woodlands; isolation source: soil samples (1 kg each in a 20% v/v slurry with milli Q water) were... ... | reverse complement strand
CCTGCCGGTAGACACCGGGGTTTCGGGTTGGGAGGCGATTTCCGCACGCACTGCGCCTGTCCGCATGCTTGATGGAAACGTGACGGCGGATTGGCTGATCATCGGTGCCGGCTTTGCCGGCCTGTCCGCCGCTCGCAGACTTTCACAGCTGCACCCGGGTGACAGCATTGTTGTTGTCGATGCTCATGAAGTCGCCAAGGGGCCGGCGGGCAGAAACTCGGGTTTCATGATTGATGTGCCGCACAGTCTGTCGTCCGGGGAATACTCCGTGGCGAGTGAGTCTGCAACGGTGCTGGAAATTGCGCAGAACCGCTTTGCGATTGCATTTGCCGCTGCCGCCGCGCAAGAGTACGGCATGTCTGCCGACACGTTCGACCCTTCCGGGAAGATCAACGCGGCCGCCACTGAACGGGGATTGAAGCTGAACGTCAATTACGCTCAATCCCTTGAACGCATTGGCGAGAAGTTCGAGATGTTTGATGCCGCGCACATGCGCGAAATCACCGGGTCCACCTATTACCACGGCGGAATCTACACCCCCGGCGCAGTGATGATTCAACCCGCGCAATACATCAGGGACCTGGCAGCAGGGCTCGAAGGGAAAATCACGCTGTTCGAACGCTCCCCGATTATTGAATTGACCAAGCAGGGAAGTGGCTGGAGCGCTCGTTCTGATAACGGGACGGTGTACGCGCCCAAGGTCATTCTGGGCGTTAACGGGCACATCGAAGACTTTGGCCATTATCAAGGTCGCCTGTTGCACGTCTTCACTTACGCGTCCATGACGGCCGCTTACAGTGATGATGTATTCAGCAAAGAGGTGCCAGGCAAGGCCAGGTGGGCGTTGTTGCCGGCGGATCCAATGGGCGCGACCGTTCGCAAGATCTCTTCAGACGGTCAATCGCGTATCGTCATCCGGACAAAGTTTACCTATGACCCGAGTATTCAGGTCACTCCAGAGCGGGTAGCTGCGGTGGCCAAAGAACAGCGACATTCCTTGGATGCGCGCTTTCCCGAATTGAAATCCACTGCGTTGGAATTCAGTTGGGCCGGCCGTCTGTGCCTGAGTCGAAACAGCGCGGCTGCATTTGGCGAGATTGAAGAAAACCTGTATTCGGCTTGCTGCGAAAACGGGCTGGGTACTGTGAAAAGCACCCTGGCAGGTGTGATGGCTGCGGAGTTGGCATCGGGTACGCGTTCGGAGTTTCTTGATAGCTTCAGTCACGCACCTGGCCCCAGCAAACTACCACCCCGGATAATAACGAAGCTGGGCGTCAGTTCGGTTATTCGCTGGCATGAGTTTTGGGCCGGGCGAGAAGGCTAGCGAATTCAAGTTGTCGGCTATTGACCGACTTCAAAGTCTGATCGGAACGATCTACGAAGGAAAACTTGATTGAAGAGCGACCGAACAACCAACACCGCGCACTTAACGACGCCCACCGTTATCGCCACTCCTGGGGTCACAAGGCCCCAGCTCGGGATATTTTTATGCCTGCTTTCAATGCTGATCTTTGCGAGCCAGGACGGCATAACCAAGGTGCTGGTCAAAGACTTCCCGGTCGCCCAATTGGTCATGGTGCGTTATTGGGTGTTTGTCGTTTTTGCTCTCGGATATGCCGCCTACCAAGGTAGGGTAAAGGCGTCGTTTCGCAGTAAGCATCCCTGGCTCCAAATCCTTCGAGCGTTGCTGGCCGTGGGCGAAACCATACTGTTCGCGGCGGGGCTACGATATTTGGGCCTGGCGGAAATGCACGCGATATACGCGGTATTTCCGCTGATGACACTGGCGTTGGCGGGAGCGTTGCTTGGGGAGTTCATCGGCCTTCGACGCTGGGTTGCTGCCGCGATAGGGTTCACCGGCACACTGATCATCCTCCGGCCAGGCGCAGGCGTCTTTGAACTCGCGGCGCTGATTCCGCTGGTGGCTGCTTTGGCATTCGCGGTGTTCAACGTACTTACCCGCCGGATTAGCCTGCACGACTCCCTTGCTACGAACATGCTTTTTATGGCGTGTGTGGGTGCCCTGACGGTCACATTTGCAGGGCTGCCGGCATGGGTTTCTCCGACTCCAGTCCAGGGCCTCTTGATGGGGTTACTGGCATTGACGGGAGTAGTCGCACAGATTCTCTTCATTCAAGCATTGAAATACGCAACCGCTTCTAGCTTGCAGCCTTTCAACTATGCGCTTCTGGTATTCGCCACGCTGATTGGTGTCATCGTTTTTGCCGAGCGCCCTGATACCTGGGTGTTTGTCGGCGCAGCGTTGGTGATTATCGGTGGTTTGTATGCGATCAAAGCGAAGACGTGAACAGGTAATACAGCGTTCAACTTAATCCTCTGGAGGCCGTCTGGTTCCGGCAACCTGCAACGGAGGAGGGCAAGTGCCTTCCGCCGTCGCCGGTCAGTCTGCTTCGATCAAAACGGCAGTGGCAGTTTCGCCGTTCGCCCCCCATCCACCACCAGCACCTGCCCGGTGATGAAGGCCGACGATTCGGAGGCCAGGAAAACGACTGTCCCGCCCACATCCGCCGGTAATCCGGTACGCCCGACCGGGTGAAGGCGCAGGAGTGCCTGGCGCGCCGCACGCGGATCGGCTTGAGCGGAAAGGTATGCATCACTCAACTCGGAATTTATCCATCCCGGAGCAATGGCATTGCAGCGAATGCCATCTCGGCCGAGATCGATGGCCAAGGCTCGGGTCAGCCCATGGATACCCGCCTTGGAGGCACAGTACGCGGCATGTTCAGGGTTGGCGCCTAACCCTTCGATCGACCCGATGTTGATGATGCTGCCACCGCCTCGCTGACGCATCTGAGGCACCAACGCCTTGCACAGGAATGCTGGCGCTCGCAGATTGACAGCCATCATGCGATCCCAGTCCTGCTCGGTCATATCATCGATGGACTTTTCGAACATGAACCCGGCGTTGTTAACCAATACATCGACTCCGCCAAGCTGCTCCAGGGCGACCTGAGCAATCAAACTCGGTGTCTCCATCGAAGCGAGATCAGCCTCGACGAAATAGACTTGAGGGTGATTTTGCAAGTCGGCGTCCAGTGCCTGGCGCTGAGCGATCAACACAGAAGCGCCTGCCTCCAGCAATTGTTCGGTGATGCCGCGGCCAATCCCTCTGCCGCCCCCGGTCACCACCACATTTTTACCGTTGAGCATCGCAACCTCTCCTTAGCCGGATACCGGCTTCGCGCCTGTGACTTGGCGATGTACCTGGCCTCGTCGGACGCCAGAAATGCGATGACATCCGCAATGTCTTCAGGCTCGGCGATGCGGCCTAATGGCACGCTCTTGTTCAGTTCCTGTACGGCTTTGTCGGGATCCAGGCCTCGACGCTCAAAGCCGCTGCGTATCATCGGGGTATTGATTTCGTGCGGGCACACGGCGTTGACACGGATGCCCAAAGGGGCGCAATCGCGGCCCAGATTCTTGGTTAAAGCCGCGACGGCCCCTTTGCTTGTGCAATACGCCACATGGGCTGGACCGGGATAAATGCCCCAGACAGATGATGTGTTGACGATTGCGGCGCCTGGGCGATTTTTCATGTGCGGTATCGCGGCACGGCAGATGAAGAACACTGCATTCAGGTTTACGCCCATGGCGTCAAACCACATGTCGTCAGTCGTTTCCTCAATCGTGCCACGGGGAATAATGCCGGCATTGTTCAATACGATGTCGATTCCCGAAAAGATATCGACGGCAGTTTGGACAATCGCCTCGCAATATTCCTTACGGCGTAAGTCGCCAGCCACGTAATGCACTTCAGCGCCCAGGTCACGGACTTTGGCGGATATAGATTTGCAACCGGCTTCATCAAGATCAGATAACACAAGCTTTGCGCCTTCTCGGGCGAACAATAATGCTAACGCCTGTCCGACGCCCCCGGCAGCGCCGGTGATGATGACCACTTTATTATTAAACTTCATGACACCTACCTATTGTTTTTTTCGGTAGAGCCATTATTTGGTTTCATTGGTTCTAATCGTCCAGCAACTTTTTTATAGGGGCAAAGATAACTTTTTGTTATCTAAAAGTTGGAATCCGCTGGTAATCAAAAGTGACCCGTCGTACGGCTCGGGCGGTATTCATTGAGGCAGTCCGTTGTGAGACCGAATGCGAATCATCGTCTAAAAAATGTACACTGCTGTACATGCCGTGTACGCCGCGGCCCCTGAGGTGTACAGTGGGGAAGAATTCTTAAATGAAGGTGCAACCCGAATGTCACAGACAGGAAGGGCGAAAACCAAAGCGCAGGATGCAGGCTGGCGAGGGTCCGTCGATGGTTGGCTGGATGCTGCCTACGATGCTCTTAAAGAGTCGGGAGTGGAGGCTGTGCGGGTGATGCCGCTGGCCAAACGCTTGAACTTGTCTCGCACCAGCTTCTATTGGTTCTATGAAGATCGGGAACAGCTGCTGGCGGCGCTCCTCGCTCGATGGCGGGACAAGAACACCGGCGGTATGGTCAGCCAATGTGAGAGTTATGCGGAAAGTATTTCCGAAGCGATTCTCAACGTCTTCGAGTGCTGGGTGAACCCCGAGCTGTTCGATTCACAGTTCGAATTTGCCGTGCGCAGCTGGGCGCTGCAATCGGACGAAGTCAAAGCTGAAATCGCTCTGGCCGATGAGGCACGGATGAATGCCCTGGCCGCGATGTTCCGACGGTTTGGCTACGACGCCGAGGGGGCTGACGTTCGGGCCAGGACGATCTACCTCACGCAGATCGGCTACATCTCCATGAAAACCAATGAAGATATTGTCGTTCGATTCAGACGTATTCCTCAGTACGTGAGCGTGTTTACCGGCAAAGTACCAAAGAGGCGCGAGCTGGACCGCTTTTATGGAAAGTTCGGCTACGCAGAAAAAGAACCCGGCGTTTTCGTCCCCTTGGTCGAGACATTCGAGGAATCCACTGCCGATGGAGAATAGAACGCTGGGCATCATTGGCGGCACCGGCTGGCTCGGGCGTGCAATTGCCGAGGCGCTCCTTGATAACGGTTTCATCAAGCCTGACCATTTGTTGATCTCGAACCGCTCCGGCATCAGTACCTTCGAGCCTGGTGTGAAGCTGCTGTCCGACAATCAACAGTTGGTGGACCTCAGCGATATTGTCGTGCTGTCCATCCGGCCGGAGCAGTTTCGTGAACTGCAGATCAACGCCCGCGGCAAGCGAGTGATTTCTCTGATGGCCGGCGTTCCGGCGGCAGCCATCAGCGCGGCCACCGGTGCGGATGTAATAGTGCGGGCCATGCCGAATGCGGCCGTGGAAATCAGACAGTCGTACACGCCCTGGTACTGTGTCGGAAACCTTTTTGAGCGCGATCGCAACTGGGTGCAGCGACTGTTCGAGTGCGTAGGCTCGGCGGACGAAGTGCCTGATGAAGACTGCATTGATTACCTCAGCGCGATGTCCGGGACTGGGCCGGCCTTTCCGGCAATGTTGCAAATGGCACTGACTAATCAGGCGGTGGCTGCGGGAATTCCTCTTGCCATCGCGCAGCGGGCTGCACAAGGCGTAGTAGTGGGGGGCGGCCAGATGCTTGCCCGCCGCGATCCGCGGCAAATGATCGAGTCGTTGATGGCTTATCGTGGCGTGACGGCCGCAGCGCTGCAGTCGATGGCCGATCAGGATATCGAATCCATTGTGGGGCGAGCAGTAAAGGCTGGCGCTGAGGTTGCGCGGCGGGGAATGTAGCTGGGGCAGGGGACATACAGTGAAGGCCCGCTGAAGGGCCTTCACTTTTGGACTTAGATTTCTTTCACCAGGCGCAAAGCGTCGTAGATGGCTGCGTGGGTGTTGCGAGCAGACACGGCGTCGCCGATCCGGAACAGCTGGAAGCGCCCTTCAGGATTGGTGACGATGTTCTGTGCCGTGCCGGCGATCAGGTCATGCTGCTCTACCGCGCCGCCATTGGTGGAGAGAGGACGCAGGTCGAAGTACAAATCGTCCAGGGGAAGGGTGCCGTGGTTGACGACAACCTGATCGACCACACGCTGCTTGTGGACCTTTCCGTAATCGCTGCCAAAGGTTGCAACGAGCCCGCCATCACGTTTTTCCACGGTATCGACCCGGTAGGTGACGGTGAAGGTGACGTCCAGGTCCTGCAGGCTTCGCATGTAGGGCACCAGATTCATAGCCATGACTTCAGGTGCAAACGAGCGGTCGGGGGTGACGATTTCGACTTTCGCACCGCTTTGCGCGATGACCTCGGCAGCCTGCAGGGCAGCATGGTCGCCAGCATCGTCGAAGATCAGTACGTTGCGACCGGGCTTGATGTCGCCGGAAATGATGTCCCAGGTTGAAACCACGAGTTCGTTGCCTTTGCGCAGCACCTCGGTATCAGGCAGGCCGCCGGTCGCAACGATGACCACGTCGGGCTCGAAGGCTTGCACAGTGTCGGCTTCGGCCCAGGTGTTGAAGTGGAACTTCACCCCCAGCCGCTCGCATTGCGCCATGCGCCAATCAATGATGCTGATCATCTCACGACGACGTTCGCTCAACGCCGTCAGACGAATCTGCCCGCCTGGTTGGTCAGCCGCCTCAAGCACTGTTACCTCATGGCCGCGCTCACCGGCGACCCGCGCCGCTTCCAGCCCGGCAGGGCCGGTACCGACCACCAGAACCTTGCGCTTGACGGCGGATTTGGGAATGTCATGTGGCATGGTGGTTTCCCGACCCGTCGCTGCGTTGTGAATGCAGTAGGCCGCGCCGCCCTGATAGATGCGATCCAGGCAATAGTTGGCGCCCACGCACGGGCGCGCTTCTCGATGATTTTGCGCACGATGTGCGGATCGGTCATGTGCGCGCGGGTCATGCCCACCATGTCCACTTTGCCCGAGGCGATCGCGTAGCGCGCGGTGGCCACGTCAGGAATCTTCGCCGCGTGAAAGGTCGGAAAGCCTGTCGAGGAACGGATCTCGCCTGCGAAGTCGAGATGGGGTGAGTTGCGCATACCCTGGATCGGGATGACATCAGTCAGGCCGGCGTCTGTATCGATGTGACCACGCACGACATTCAGGAAGTCGACCAGTCCGCTGTCCTTGAGCATGTGAGAAACCTGCATGCCCTCGCTGGCAGTGAAACCACCGGGCAATTCTTCATCACCGGTGTAACGAACTCCCAGTAGAAAGTCTTCGCCTACCCGCTGACGTATGCCACGCAAGACGTCGAAGGTAAAACGCATGCGGTTTTCCAGCGAGCCGCCGTAAGGGCCGTCGAGGTCATTGGTCAACGGCGACCAGAACTGGTCCATCAAATGCCCGTAAGCCTGGAGTTCCAGACCATCGAGGCCTGCGGCCTTCATGCGTTCCGCGGCGTCTACATAGTCCTTGATGATCCGCTCGATGTCCCATTCCTCCATTTTCTTCGGGAAGGAGCGGTGCGAAGCCTCGCGACGGTGTGACGGCGACACCACCGGTAACCAGTCGGCCTTGTCCCAGCGGGTGCGACGGCCCAGGTGAGTCAACTGGATCATCACTGCCGCGCCATGTTCGTGGCATTCATCGGTCAGGTCCTTCAACCATCCGACTACTTCGTCCTTGTAGGCGAGCACATTGTTGAACACCGGCGGACTGTCTCGGGATACGGCAGCGGAGCCGGCAGTCATGGTCAGGGCGACACCGGCCTTGGCGCGCTCCACGTGGTAGGCGCGATAGAGATCCTTGGGCATGCCGTCCACAGGGTAGGCCGGTTCAGATCCGGTTTCTGAGGGTCAGATTCTTGATTTTATAGGGTTGCAGCAAGGGATCGCTGGACATCGTGGTGCGCTCCAAAGTGGGCTTCATCAGGCTTGGCCACTTGAAATTAGGACAAATGTACACCTGTGTCAACGCTTGGTGACACAGGTGTACATTTTGCTTGCGTGCCAAAAAATCCAGGATTAACATCCGTCAAAACCAAGACCGACTTGTTTGGATAGGAGAGGGCACGTGACAGAGTTATTTGATATTCGGCTGGCTAGTAAACAGACAGCTTTCACTGAAATTCCAGTCATCGATATATCGTCGCTCATACACGGCAACAATCCGCTGACGGTGGCAACCCAAATAGGTGATGCCTGCGAAAAGGTGGGGTTCTTTTATATAAAAAACCATGGCATTGACCAGCAACTCATCGATGAGATGTACACGTTAACCAAAAGATTTTTCGAACTTCCTTATGAGGAGAAAAACAAACTCAATGTCGTAAACTCCGGGCTCACGCTACGTGGTTATATACCGATGTATGCGGAGAACGTCGATCCGGCTAATACCCGCGATTTCAAAGAGTGCTTTGATTGCGGAGCTCATTACGACGAGGTCTCTCCCTTTTTTGGCCCTAATCAAATGCCGTCGGCACTGCCGCAATTCGAGAAGGTTGCCGAAGCGTATCACTCCGCTGTATTGGCGCTCGCAAGAAAACTCATCGGCGGGATAGCGCTGAGTTTGGGGCTGCCACAAGATTACTTTGAACATCTTCAACGCAAGCCCATCACTATTCAGCGAATTTTGCACTACCCGCCCCAGATCGGAAGGATCTCCCAGGAAGAGATTGGTATCGGGGCGCATACGGACTACGGTTTCTTGACTGTCCTGTCTCAAGACGCAGTTGGCGGTTTGCAAGTCAGGAACCGGGCAGGGGAGTGGGTTACCGCCCCTCCAGTTGAAGGCACTTTTATTGTCAACATTGGTGATCTGGTTCAAACACTCACCAACGATCGCTATACCTCGACAATGCATCGCGTCATAAATACCAGCGGTCTAGAGCGTTATTCAATACCTTTCTTTATTGATTTGGATTTCGATGCGGTTGTCGAGCCTGTACCAACCTGTGTCAGTGAGACTTTGCCCGCGAAGTACGAAGCCTACACGTGTGGCAAACACAAGTTTAAGCGTTTCGTTGATAGCTATGCGCATCTGCAAGAAGTCGAAAAGGCATGATCGCGCTTTAAGCTGTGCGAATGCCTTATTTAAGAGTTCAAAAATTATCATTGCAGCTGTGAGACGATTGTTCCACTGGGACCACAAGACTCACCTTGGTGTGCCTTGTGGTTTTTCAAGAGATATTCATCGCGATGAGACCGCTGCAGTATCGGAAATGGCTGCGGTTAAACGAGGCGCGTCGCTTGATGCTCAATGAACATCAGGATGTCTCCAGCGCGGCTTTTAAGGTTGCTTACGAAAGCTTCGCAGCTCAGTCGCGAATTCCATGATGTCGGTCATCGCCATCGTAAACCTGCGATTAGAATTGAAGGGATGATTCGTCGCCGCAGGGAGTAGCCGGTTGACGATTGCTCTGGGCGCCTGTCAACGAACGCGTCGCCGAAGCTGCCCGGGGTGGGTGATCAGACGGTTTGAGCGTTGATGACTGGATCCGTGGGGAATGAGTTTGGGGATTGGTAACTCTAAAGAGCCCTTTGGTAGAAGTTCCGTCCTAACACATGATTTAACTTATGGGCGATGTCAGATGTTCATAGTTCCAAAAAATCCTTTGAGAATAAGGATTTTAGCTAGAAAAACTAAGCGCAGGCTCTCCAAAATTTGTTCATGACCGACTGTTCCGTCCACGGCGGTGCGTAGGTTTATCACCGTACGGGCAGCCATCCACCTCCTGATGAGGTCCGCATCAATTGCACACCGCTGCCACAGGCCAGTTACGCTAATATTTCGAACGGGAATAATCTCGACACGCGTCACGAGCGGCAACGTTTTCAATCTTCACATCCCTTCGATGCTGGTAGACAATGCGCGCTCTGCTCCGGGGTAGTTCAGCGGTAGAACACTCGGCTCTTAACCGGGTGGGCGCTGGTTCGAATCCAGCCCCCGGACCCACTACATCGCAGGGTCAGAAGGACATATGTCCAGGCACGATAGGGAATCGGATGCTATGGCCGGCATAAACTCCGGTTATGCGGTCTTTCAGGTATCTCGAGCATTGACCGCATCGGGTCTCGACACTGAGGCAAAAACACGCGAACGGATTGAACGCTGGCAGCAGGTGGTCGAACACATGGTGGAGGGCACTGCGCTGTATGGCTCGCGCACACCACTCGTGGATGTGCCTGAATGGGTCGCGCTGGAGGTTGTCACGGGTGGTTTTGCCACTGGGCGGTATCTGGCCGGTGGTGCACTGACCGAGTACGAGCGGCGGTTGGTCACCTCAATCCCAGGCATCCGCCCTGGTTTTGAACGACTTGATCTCAACACCTGGCACCTAACGGATGAGGGGATCGAAGCACTGCAAAAGCAGCTGGTGAACAGCGACTATCGGGTCGATGTACCAGAAGAGGCAGCGCTACTGTACGTGGCTTGGTTGTTGGGCCAGCAGCGCACGGAGGAAGCGCGCAAACTGGTTGTGTCGATCGCTCCTTTTTTTGAGCAACTGCGTTTCTTTCCAATGGCTTCTGACGGGTTGCCACTCGCGGCGGCGGAAGTGCACATCTTCGATGTCGGCGATATCAAAAAGCTGCTTTCAAAACTCCCAGCGCAGCAGCGCCTGGCGATGCAAAAACATGTGGTCGCGACTCGGTTGACTCTCTACGACGCAGCCATCTCGCTCTTCCTCTTAACGTACCAGGATGATTGGCCTTGTCGGCAATATCCTGAAGGCTGGCTTGAGCACGCGAATACTCTAAATAGTCAGTTCGATGCCACCAGTAACAATGACATCCTCGATGTTGAACCTTTCAGAGATCGGGTAGGGGAGTTGTACGCGTTGCTGAGGCTCTGCTCCCGTGACCCAGCTTCGCTTACAGGACGTCAAGTCGGACGTATTCGGCGGATCGTCAATGATTTCGTGTGCAAACATGGTCATCCAGAATCTGAACATCATCTACAGTACCGAGAAACGCAGCACCGTCAGGTGGCCGCGCCCGAGCATCATCTGATCGCCAAGGTTGTTTCTGAGCGTCTGACCAGCTATTCGAGCTCGGAAGGCATCTCTGATTTTTCGTCCCTGTTGGAGCCCGTTACCGGCGAGGAGGCGAAGGCATATTCGCTGATAACAGGTGTCGCCATTCCTCCGGCGGTTCGCCGACGCCTCGAGCGCTGTCGAAAGGGAACCATTACTGAGTTGATTGACAAGGGATTGATCACATCCGGGGATACCGTGGCGCGAGTACTGCCGGCGATGACGGCCGAAATCTGCAGTGCTGGATTTCGCGATACGACGCTGCGTATGTTGTCTGTCGCAACGTATCGTGCTTTTCGGCGACGCCGTTCATTGCTGCTGCTCAACCTACAGAGCCAAGTCAAAATCAGTGAGCTGCCTTGGGTAGCGGCCGTCGAAGGTGAACGTGAAGCACACGCTGTCGGTGTTGAGGGAGCCAGACAAGCCTTGATCGAATCCTCGGCAACGACCCTCTCTGCTTTTCCTCAGGCAATCCTTCCGAACAAACTACTTCAGGAGTTTGATTCGCTTGCTGTCACCGCGAAGCTGGATCTTCCTTTTGTGGAGGAGGTCGCAGTGGACATTTTCATGGGAACCTTCTCGAACAAATTCGTGGAAGCAGCCAGACGAACGGCCTCGTTGATAGGTGGCACCGTTTACGCCCATTATTACGACATCGACACGAACCAACTGGCGATCCTTCCCGATAAGCCGAAATCGAAGAGCAGAAACTATTTCCAGCGTGACTTGGATACCAGTGATGCATTGGCGAACCTTTGCGCACAGCGGGCTAATGCACCCTTGGGTGCATGGCACTCAGCAACCAACGGAAGGATCATCGAGCAACAACAGATTCTGACGACGCAAAACCTTTCGCTTCTATTTGGTGAGCTCGGTTTGAAAGCGCTGCTACATCATCGCCTGGGTTCACTTGCTCAGGAGTGCTTCCAATGGATATGCATACGGCAGCAGATGAAAATCAAGTTCTACCACTCAAGCTTGGTGATGCTCAAAAATACCGCTTATGCCTGGCGCCAGATGGTGTTTTATTTATCCATGCTGGATGACGTCGAGAGGCGTTGCGCTATCGATAGCATCGAAGAACATTTCGCGGCACAACCCACTGCATTCCGAGAGAGATTTCTACCGGCAATTATAGGGTTACGTGTGGCAGCTGCCGGGCTCCCGTTGACTCTGAACCGCCAGAAAAGTGAGGGGGCTCGGGTTTTTCTCGGGTGGACCTCCGAACGACATTGGTTGTTGCCGCCGCAAACGAATGACATCAGGTAAACGCTCGGCTACATTCGGCGATGCGTGCTTGAACGCATCAAAAGCGATGTTTGTGTATCGGCTGGAGTTCTTGTACAGACGGGTCAAAACTTTCATGCATACGTCAGGTGTCGAAGCCACGAAGGACGTCCAATGAGAAGAGCCTAGACGCCTGAAAAATCGGAAAGTGGTGGAGCTTGACCTTGTCAGCGTCGCTAATTAACCGGATGTTTGTAAGTTCTTGATACATAACGATTTCCGGTTAATTTTCGTTATTGGCCGGAAAAACTATCGAATATTTCGCATTTTTTCCGGTTAATTACAGATCAGGTGCTCATGTTCTATAGCATTTGGTCTCGCACAATTCAGATGCACGAATCCTTTCCCGTTTTCACCCTTAGATCTACAATTTCTTGAAGGGTGTAAGCGGCCGGCGAAGTCATCGACCCAACCGGCGGGCCAAGAGCGATAAGGGCAAACGCGTCCACAATTTATAAACGGATGCAATTTACCTTCGCCGCGAGGATCTGGCATGCGCCAACGACATACCTATTCCAAAGCCCTCAAAGCCGAAGCAGGAATGCCTGCAACCTGGCGTCTCCGTTTCCAGTGTCGCCTTGAGGCACGGGATCAATGCCAATGTTCTCCGCCGATGGCCGCCACCCTAGCGGAATAATGTTACTGCCAATTTGCTCCCACGGTTCACGCTGCGCCTGAGACATCGGGCAGCATCGAGATACCGTACGAGCAAGAGGCATTGACCGTGACGTGGCCCGTTTCCGATCCAGTCGGGTTTGCTCGGTTTGTTCGCGGCCCAACACGATGAACCGCATCGACTCGATTTGGCTCGCCACCGAGCCCATGGATATGCGCGCCGGTACCGAGACGGCGTTGGCCAGAGTGATCGCGGTGTTGGGTGTGGAGCGGCCGCACTGCGCCTATCTGTTCGCCCACCGCCGCGCCACTCGGATGAAAGTGCTGGTACATGACCGGATTGGCGTCTGGCTGGCTGCTCGCCGATTAAATCAAGGAAAGTTTCACTGGTCAGGCATTTGGCATGGCTGAGAGATGGAGCTGGATACTGAGCAACTTCAGGCCTTGGTGCTCGGCCTACCGTGGCAACGCATTGGGGTTGGCGGTGCAATCACACTGCTTTAAAGCCCGCCATTAGCCCCTTGGTCTATCGCCGCTAACGGCCTGCTCTGACAAAATTTGCGGAATTACTTTCTCGCCCAACCTCGACCGAATGTCCCCTGGGCAACTTCGTGCCTTCGCGACGCAGTTGCTGTCTCAGGTGGATTCTCTCGGGCAGCTAGTCGACCGCATGGGCAAGAAAAAAGAGCGCGACCAAACCATCATCGAGCAGTTCACCCACGAAATCGCCTGGTTCAAACGTAATAAATTCGCCAAGCGTAGCGAGCAGTTGAGTCCCGCCCAAGGCAGTCTGCTCGACGACCTGCTCAATACCGATATCGCGGCCATCGAAGCCGAGCTGAAGGCATTGAATCCGTTGGCTACGCCGGCGGAGCCACGTCAGTTGCCCAAGCGTGGGCCTTTGCCCGCGCATTTTCCGCGTACCGTGATTCGTCTCGAACCAGAAAGCCCCCAGTGTCCGTGCGGCTGCCAACTTCAGCGCATCGGCGAAGACCTCAGCGAGAAGCTGGATTACACGCCGGGTGTGTTCACGGTCGGGCAGCATGTGCGTGGGAAATGGGTTTATCGCGAATGTGAAACGCTTATCCAAGCGCCAGTGCCTGCGCAGGTGATCGGCAAAGTTATCCCGACCGCAGGTCTGCTGGCACACGTGATGGTGGCCAAGTTCGCCGATCATTTGCCGCTGTATCGAAAAGAGAAAATCTTGGCCGTGCCGGCTTGGCGATCGCCCGTTTGACACTGGCGCAATAGGTTGGCCAGACCGGTGTGCAGCTCCAACCACTGGTCGATGCGCTGCGCGAAGCGGTGCTTGCCCAGGGCCGTGATCCATGCTGACGAAACGTCGGTACAGATGATCGCGCCGGGCCCGAAGAAAACCCACCGTGCTTACGCTTGGGCCTACTGCACTACGCCTTTTTTTGTGCTCAGAGGAGTGGTTTACGACTTCAGCCCGAGCCGCGCGGGCGAGCATGCGCGCAACTTCCTTTGAATCTACTTTTCCCAAGATCGCGGACGTGCACTTCATCCCAAACAAGTCGGATCGGCCTAACCACGGCAACGCATTTCTCGCGATGCATGGGAGATGGGCATGATTGACGAAATGGAGGATGCACAAGTTGCCGCGGAGCACAGCCAGCCTACCCACATCCATCATCAGCGTTGCGCCAATCACTGGAATGGGTGAGTCACTGCTATACACACCGTGCCCCGAATTGAGTCGAACTCGCGGGTAGGTGTATTGGCCGGATGCTTACGATAGGGTTGCACATTAACGCGTAAAGAAATTTAGGCCATTTCTGTCGGGCGCTGTGAGGGCGCCCGAATTCAGCGTGGATGGATATGCGTAAATCTTTATGAATTGAGTTCACAGCGGAGTTGCCAGCTTGGTGCTGAGCGGGAGGAGTCGGCGCCATAGGCCAGTACAAACCCAAATATCGGCGTTTTGGCCTTGCGTCATTAACTCTATCAGGTTCGGAAAGTGCGTTAGGATTCGCCCCCGGCGGTCTTGGGTAATACCGCGGATCAGTGAGAGATCGGGTGACTCAAAGCCTTGCTGATGCAAAAGGATTTGGACATCGAAATCTTAAAATGATCAGTGCTTCTCTGTTTTTGGTCCCCCATATCTATCTCGTTGATAGAGAAGCTGGGAGGAGCAATACGACGGTAATATTTGTAATTGGGCCCCTGGCATCATCCTGAGCAGCTTTTAAGCACGGCGTCGCACGAAGGCAACGTGAACATCGATTGGATAAAGCTCGGGGGCTCGATGAACGAGCATTACAGGGCTTCGAAGTCAGAGCGCGGTTGCGCCTTGGCCAGAGAGCAGGGCAATAGGTATTGTGTGGGTGGTCCATAGCCCCAACTTCGATGCGCGAAACCGCAGCAGTCAGCCGATATCACCGACACCATGATTACAACCCGCTCGGAGTTTAAATGCTGACGGCGGAACACGACCTCTGCTTTGGACTAAACGTCTTCTAGGGCAAGGCAGCGATTTCGTTTAATCTGGTCACGAATTAAATGCAACGCTAGACGCGGTGTGAAAACCCAAGTACTCAACGGTGAGCTTAGATAGACTGATGGTATGTCAAGGAGTTCATCCAAAAAATGATCAGAACCAACCTTCAATAATGTATGCAAATGTTTTCTTGACTTTGCAATGCTAACGCATGACCCAAGCGTATATAAAATATAGGGCGATGTCGTGAAGATTGGGTTATGACTGATCGGGTTTTGCACCCATTTGTTGATATTTTTAATATTCTCTGAAATTTGTAATTTGAGTAAATTGTACGCCAGTAATTCAGGTTTTTGATTAAGCAAAATGTAACCGACAATCTGATTGTCTGAAGTTGCATAAATCATGTATAGTCTTGATCGGGAACTACCGTAAATGTCAGTGAGGACTAAGCCAATATCGAGATAACGGAAGTCAATTTTCTTATATGTATTATTCACCTCTAAACCCTTTTAAGAATTGCAGATAGTTTTGGCTTGGAAATGCGGATCGCAATTTTTCAAGGCGACGTAATACTGGGTCAGTTTCATCTAATGGGAAAACCCTACTAAATCGCCCAAGCTTATAAGCGGTGCATGAACCGAGCGAACTGTGCTCGTTTGATATTGATTCAAAGGCACGAGTTTCTAGTGGTGATAGTTGTCCAACGACATAAGCTGTCAGTATCAATGCGCACATGCGTTCAAAGGGGGATGCGATGAATGCCCCAATCAGCATCAGCACCCGTGCTCCCGAATATTTTAGTGCTCCCCGCTGTGGAGTAGACTTCGAATACATAAAACAAGCAAGCCCTCTATCTTCTCCTGCACTCAGAAACAACTCCATAACAAAGCGATATGCCTTGGTCATTTCTTGGGCGCTATCGTCTTTAGAGTTTTCTAAGCGACAGATATACCGTTGTACTTTTAAGCCGATTAATATTAGCGTTTTAAGATTCTGACTAACAATGGTGCACTTATTAGTCGCAATGTCGTTGGCCAAAAGCGCTCCAGAACTGTGCCGCTGTTTATAAGGCAATTGACTTAAAAGACACTGATGCAAGGGGCAGATCGGGCAGGCAACATATCTCCAACTTTTTAAAAAAATATAGCTATGCTTTTCTTTTAACGATTCTATCAGGCAGTATGTGCATGCGGTTTGCCAATTTGAAAAAGGGATGACCCATCTAGATTGAGAAGTGAAATAACTCAGTAGCGTTTTAGGGTCAATATTAATCGTGTCATAAACCGCAGTTGACAATAGCATTTCCGCCGAGAAATCAGGGTCTAAGATTGGAAAACATTCCAGGCTTGAGTCACAAAAAGCTTCTATTTTTTTTGACGAAAAGTAACGTGACGATAATCTTAACTCACACCTAGTGATCCAAGATGTAAAAGACTCATCATTGACTGGATTCAACAGCGAATAAAATGGCATTATGACGGACCACATTCTTTAGTGAAAGAGACTCAGTTACGTCCGAATCGGCCTTTGATGGGGAAAGTAATTGGGCCACGGCGTACTCCCGAACCAAATTAAAAAGATTTCCGGTGTTTCCTTTGCTAAATTTGTAGAGATTATTAATACGCCCAGTCAAATTCACCGCGATCCTAAATTTGGTCCGTAGATATTTTTCAAGTTCGCCAACGAATAATGAAAATTGCCAGTCCTCCTGCCACTCATCTATATGATGAAATGTAACTGATTCTTCGTTTTTAAACCATTTAGAGCAAGCCGCATTGTGAGTTGATAATATTACATCGACAGAAATGGAGTGGCGGGCAATACCAAGCCAAGTTTCTACTGCTTGTTGCTTTTCCGCTGGCTTATTGAGACCCTCTGAAAAATCTTCAAAAATAATACAATCTATTGATGCGTGCTCAATTAAATTAATCACTACGCGAGGCATAGAATTTTTTTTTGTTTTCAAATCAGATTCATTGAAGTGAAGCCCGTAGTGCTGGAGTAAGAGTCTCCACGGGTGGAATTCTTGGTCAAGAGGGGAGAACCGCAACACAACTGTATTTCGGAGTTTGCGCCGCAATTTTTTGTGGCACATTTCAATTACAGTTGAACACCCGGAGCCAGTTTTGCCCAAAATGATATGCACTGAGCCTATTTTATTAGTATTCAAGATAGTAGACACAATAGTATTGGCAGTGCTGGCCACTTGTGGGGTTGGCACATTAAGTCGGTTATGAATTCGTTTGATCTTGGCGGTGAGGATATGCTGGTTCATATCGTCCATATCACTTGATGTGCCGAAGCAAAGACACTCCGTATTTGGCCGCTAAGAAAGGCGCATTGGTGATGAGTTCAATTGTGATCTTTTCTGTGCCAGACGAAACAGCTTCCGCCGCACACACCTGAATAATTTTCACCACGTTATCCATCACACCATCCGCTTGCTTTAATATGGCGGTTATTAACTCCTTGCTGTACAAATGCGAGGGTTGTTTTAAAGGCAGTGTGCGCTCATAAGCAGCAACAAAACCTCTAAAATCTTCGTCCAATTTCCATTTCTCTAAGGGCCACTGCAGATAGCGGCGTTCCAGTTGTGGATCCAGACGAAGAGCCTTGCTTGCCTTATCTACGCCGAAGGCAAACACGCAAAGGTTATATTGATCACCGGACAAATTTTTGAGTAGGGAAAGGTTGATTTTTTGTTGCATTGTTGAGAGTGTCACAGCGTCGTGGATCTCGTCAATTACAATGCCTTTGATATTATTTCTTTCGACTGTGAGGGCAAATTCCTTTGATGCATTATATCCGCTGAATTTTCTAGTGACCTCCATTCCAAATGCTTCGAGCAACAGCTCCCTAAAGTTGTAATTATTAGGGTTCTGCCTGAAACTCATGAAAACTAGTTTGTGCTCTTCATTTTTGTTAACTTCTTTGATTTTATTTATGATACTTGTCTTGCCATAACCACCGCTACCCCAAACCAGCATACAGGGCGCTTGGACCTTATTTTCGGCGCGTAACATGTAGTGCATTGCGCTCAAAATCGCTTGTGATTTGGGATACTCGATAAATACATCTTGCAAACAAATCATGAGACGCTTGTCCATAGGTAGGCTTAACATATGTTGCCTTGATTGACGCACATGGCTCACATCAGTAGGGGTATTAGTCATTTTGGTCAAATAGTTTAGGAGTTAGTGAAAAGTTGACTTCGGTTTCGTCAACGGAGGAATGATCACTGGGCAAAGTGTTGGCATCCCAGATAGATTTAGGAATGCCATGTTTGTTGTTCTCCGCATGATAGGCTCTCCCTTCAGAGTGCTTATTAGCTATTTTGGCGCTTCGAGTGTTCTGCATGCTAATTTTGACCAGTTCGTTATTGACACGTATTTGCTTTAACGCATTCTCGTCAGTTATCGTGCCAGGGGGTAGTTTTTTATTGTATTGGCGCTCGCAACGATACTCTTCATAGCTAATATAGTCCTGCTCCGAAGAGATTTGTGGAACTTGGATGTATTCTCCTTCAATGTTTGCCCACACTATTGTCATATCAAAAGGGTCAAATTTTACGATAACTCGGGCTCTTCCCTGCACGCCATTTAGCTGGTTAGAATAATAGCGTCTGTTATTAAGCGTAATACCGTTATTTCTCACGGGTTTTATTATTTCCGGTAGAAAATCCAAGTAAAGTGCTCGGGGGTTTATCGCTATTTCAGGAAGTTTGTCTTGCGCGTTGGCGAATGCTTTTTCCCAGGCATCCTTTGGAGAAACTCCGAGCTCGGCATGGACTGTCCCGTGATAGACCAGTACTTGCCCAGCAAACCACGTGCAAAACTCTTTAAAGGTCAATGCAGACTGTTTTTCACTATCGTAGTCTCCACGCTGCTGAGGGTTAGAAAACGTAGTTCCAGGTAGGAAGTGAACAGCTGAAGTCATAAATGTTCCTATCAAACGCTCTATATGACCCCCCATGTGTTTTTTGCCTATTTTTCGCCACTCGGGTAGTATTTTGTATTTGCGCATGGCGGCTACAACTATTGGAGATCGAAATTCCACAGCATTGTCCATCAATAGTCGTTCGGGAAATCCGTAGTATGGGTAATGACTCGACTCACTAGCTAATTGGAAGTATCCAGTGGTTTTAGGCAGCAAGGCCATGCCCATTGTTTGTTGCACTGATATAATAGATGGTGAAAACATGGTTATGTAATAACCCAGTATCACCCGCGTGTGTAAATCCATGATTAGTGTCAGCCAAGGTCTTCCTATTATTTTGGTACGGTCATGTTCTGCACGGAGCAGCAGATCCACTCGGGTATGATCCATTTGCGCAACTTGTAGTGGATAATCGGTGTGAGCAACGCCTGGTCGGGCTTGGAAAATTTGATTTGAAGCGTCGAGTCCGTGCTTTTTTCTATGAGAAGCTTTCTTGTCAAAACTTTGTATTACTTTTTTTACTGTTGATTTACTCGGGCAACTTACACTCAGAGAGAAGCATTCGCTCTGTACTTGTTTCCATACGTTTGAATAAGAGGCTGAGCGGCCCTGATAGTATTTGTCGTAGCATTCGGTGATAATGAGTTTAATTTCATCGGTAACCCTTATGCTTCCTTGCTTAGGTCCTGGGTTGTTTTTTATTAAGGTAATCGGGCCTAAGTCACGGCTGTATCTTTTTCTTAAATCGTAAAATGCCGACTTTTTTAAGCCAAGCATGTCGGCAGCTTGTTTAGCTGAAACCGAACCGTCCAAATAAAGCTCAAATACTACTGATCTTTCACCTGCCAATATGATTTGTGAAGCGTTATGCTCGGTTAGTAAACCCTCTGAATCTTTATCAGTCTCAAATTGTTCTGGCGATTGAGGGATTGGTTGGATGTTTGCCACATCTACGACAGAAACATTTCCGCATCCAAAGTCACTGACCGTTACTTCACCATTGATCCCAATACTCCTGACAATCGATAGTTTCCCATTGGCAACCACATGGTTGCCGCGCTTAATCGCGATTCTCAATGCATCCTCCTGTAGATATCCATCACGCAGCACATGGGCTCGCAGAATCTTCGGACGGTACGTAGCGGGTGCGTTGTGTGTTGATACCGTCACTGGCTGAGTGAAATGCTAACAAGCGGACGTCAAAAATTACTACGTGCAGAATATAATTTTTATTTTGCTGGAAATCCCAATAAACACTGAGAAATTCGGCGCGGAAAAGTTTTCGCATTGGCGACGCAAAAAAAAACTTGAAATCAGCTCACTTTGTACCTAATGATATTTTTATAAATCCGGTACGGAGTTTTTGATGGGCCGCTATAAGAAAACCGATTTGCAAACATTGAAGGCATCAGCGCTGGCACAGCGACTGGCGGTTCTTGTCTGTGTAAAGCCTACTCAACATCATCTTGCGAGGTGGTACGAGAGAAGGATGGTTCTGCCCCACGGGTCTGAAGCTGATAGCACTTGGAGAAGATTTTTAAACGGGACAATGCCTCAAAAAAAAAGGATTGCTATATTGTTCGAATTGGAGCCAGCCCTTCTTGGTTTTTTCAATCACCCCCTGTGGATAGTGCTGGATCAGAAGAAGGATCAGAAGAAGGATCAGAAGAAGGATCTGCCAGATATTTTTTTGATACTAAAAAATCAAGTATATCCAAAAAAAACACGTTATTCGTCTTATATTCAAGATGATATAAGTGCGATGCCAGCGCTGGACCGCATCGCATTATTTGTATTAATGATACTATCTTCTGCTAACCATCAATACATCGCTTCTCAAGTGAGCGCATGGCTTGCCGACAGTTGCGCTCAGCTTAAGCTAGAGCCTGAATGGTCTTCTTTGAGCGACATTTTAATATTCTTGATTCGAAGTGAGTTTGAAAATATACCTTGGTTTTCTACTGCTACATTTAGGTCTTACATTACTGATTCGAATCATAAATTTTGGAGCGACATTTATGAAGATTACAGGAAAAACCAACCAATAGCGGGCCCTAGCGCTTGGGCAACATGGTGCAGTTCGGTATCTCGCCTGGATTGGATGGAGCGAAAGCGCTACTTAGAACATATAAATTGCAGTGTCGCCTGCAATCCTGAGGAAAAGATTAAGCGAAGAGCGGTTTATGAAAAAGTACGAGATCGAAGATACAAACTTTCTCGAAAAACGCCAAAGCTATCGATAGAGTTGTTGAGAGATCAGTTTTTCGGGTTATTTTAACGATTCTACAAGTTGCTGTTGGAAAAAACGTACCGCACCCAACAGGTGTTCGTACTTTAAATTCTCCTCCGTGAGATCGGAAAATATCGCCATAATTTCTTCTGTCATTTGTGGGTTAGACGTGGGAGCACCAAACTTGTCGAGAGTGCCTAGTAAACGAACGAGGTAATTACTATGGCTGCACGAGTTAGAATTATTTCTGAAACGAACATCAGGAATGTAGAGCGTGCTCGTCATGCGTGTGCGCGTCGAACTGTCCGTGTTTTTAGCTTTCAAGGCCCGTAAATGTTTCACTATGGTGGTTTTAGACCCATGATTACCGAGCTCCGCGCGTATAGCATCTAGAGTTGGTTTGACTCCATTGCTTTCTAGTTTTAGTACAGCTTGTTCAACTAGTTCTTCGCTGATAGTGGGTCGCATAATTTTATCCATCGCCAGTTCAAGGCGATTATATTACCATAAGCTTTTATGGATGTGATCTAAAGCAGGTCATGTTAGGTCTGCCTGGGTTGACCAATGCCTAGACACGACACTTGGCGTGTGCGCTCTCGGACGGGCTCGGTTTGCCGTCCAAATTGTCGCGCCTTCCCCTGGTACAAAAATCTTCCGCTTACGAACAGCTTAACGATGTGTGCTGCGATTCCAAGTAAGGATGGTGACCTGGCGGATTGTTACGGTACGTTCTGTTGTACCGTAAGTATCCTCCAGCCTGCTGTTTAGTACTCTAATAAATGTTCGAGGCTCCTCAGTCGTGAACCATACATTGACCTGTCGCCTCAATACTATCGGAGAGGTTGGTAACCAGAAAGTGGGGGGTCGGCTTCACTCTCACCGACGTTGCAGGCTGCTGTTTGACAAATTCTGCTCAAAGGTTGGCTTTGATGTCTGTTGATCCCGCGCGATGCATCAGAAGCGCTGCTTATCGGGCTCGTTTGGATGCGATGCATGTAATTCCTGTGGATTCAGCCGGTCAAAGCAAAGCCTCGCTATGACTCCTCCATTCGTCCCGCCAAGGGTGCTTCATCTCGCGCTGGAAAGTACCGTAACAAAACTTAGCAATATGCCTTACCCGGTCCGGATGGGTGCTAGCTCGGCTTAACTCAACTGGAAATTCGGGAGTCTGCACCACCGCGCATGAACGCTCGACTGGCATCGTCATTTTTATCTCGATGGGGCGAGTATGCACAGTCGCTGTAGCTACCGGCCAAGGGCCATCGGTAATTAGTTGGGTGGGAAAACTTCTCGGGAAATTTTCTATTGTCCACGTCGGGGGTGTACCGGCAGGGATTGGCCGTACAAATGCCAGAAAACGGGGTCTTATTCGCACGCGGAAGCGGTCGCGGTGTTGGTAAGGATGACCTGGCCGACTTTCGAATATGTGCTGCTTTAGTTGGGGGCACCCATTACCCAGGCGCGGGTCATTCCTTGCTCGACAATGGTGCGCACGTCTGGCCGAGCACCCTAAACGCTGAACCCCCGCATGTCGGGAGTGCCCGGCGAGTTGTGGAACGCCCTTGTCGTGGGCCAGCGCCAAGTGGGTTCACCCAGAAAAGGAGTGATGGAACAGGCTCGTAGCGACGAGGAGCGTCACCTGCTTAATAGTGAACACCAATGGATACTGCGATCTGAAATCAGGAGCGTCAGGATACTGCCAAGGATCGACAGCGCCACATGCAAATTGAGACGCTGCGGTTTACAACCCAGCGGTATCGAGGAACGCAATGCAATTATCTGAGAGAAATCAAAGGCGGGTGCACCGCGAGATTGATCGGGTCAGGAAAGAAAGCAAATCCACGACAACCTTATTTAAAGCCATCTGGCGTCAGTCGCTCCTTTGCAACACGGTCACAATCTGCAGCGCGAGTCTTTATGTTGGTCTGCCAGCCAAGCCAAGCCAAGTCACCAGATCGCCGGCGAAATCTCTATTACTGGCCCCAGTCTACGATTCGCGGGACGGGCCCGGAGTCGACTCATGTCGGATCCGTTCAAGCAACGAGTCCAAATCCGTATCTGGTTCGAGTAGCAAATAACTTTCAAGGAGGAGGGTAAGCGGGTGTATCCCCATTCTGGCTGCAAGCTCCGAAGCCTTCTCCAACGTGACATTTTTAAGGCCACGCTCAAGGGTGCTGAGGTATGTCCTACTGCTGATGATTCCAAAATCTTCCTGGGTCAAACCCTGACGACGACGTGTGTTACGTAATGCAATGGCGAACGCTTCCCTCAGTTCCATTTTGTTTCACTCACAAAAGGAACGATGAAGCCTTTTTGAGCTCTATAGGGCTACAATCTATAGTGTTCATTTTGGGAGGGATTTATGCCCGCACTACAGGTTAGCGCCAGTCAATTATCTACGACGGGTGACGAGGACAGCCCTTCAACCATGCTGATTGTCGCGGTGGCGAACATTGCTCAGCCGGAGCAGGGCATTGAGATGGAAAAATGCCTCTCAGGCCAAAAATTGGTTGATCTCTTCAACGAAATCGATCGACCTGATTCAGATAAGGCCATCGTTGGCGTTCTATTAGCCATTCCTCCAAAACTCAACGGCTCTCCACGCTGGGTCGCCGAGAATGTGTTTGATTTTGCTCGGGTAAAACTCAGGGGGAGAGGGGAGGTTTCCCAGGATACATACGCATATCGACTTGCTTCAAAAGCAGTGTTCCGTGACAACGCCCAAGTCGACCCAGCGGGTATTCTTGACTGGAGATCACTCTACAAAACGTCCAACGCGGATGGCAACGTCGACTCGGAACTGGTCGCCCATCAAACGTGGCTATCCATCGTCATAACTCGGCTGGTCAACGCAGTGAATCTGCCGGAGGAAGCGGAAGACACTGAGTAATGTTTGGGGCCCATGGTGTGACTCAATTCAACCTTTATGAAGCAGGGGACAGAGGGGTTCGTCTGTCAACGGTCTCGAAATCTACGCGAGTCGGTCTCCGTGCGATGACTAAACAATTCACGACTGCTAGCTATAAGCCACAATGAGTGCGGTGGAGGGAGAATCCGTAACTCACAGCATCCACGGGAGAGTAGTCATGAAAGGAAGACGTAAAGTCAGCACATCCAAGTGGTTACTGAAGTTAAAATTTGAGGCTGAAGCTCAACAAATGAGTTCATGCAGATCAAAGAATGTAGCAAACAGATTTCTTGATGCCGCATTGCAGTCCGGAGCAGAGTACGAGCCAATAGGGCGTCTCGCGGGCGGCTTAAAACCCCGCTCCACCTCAAAATGATATTGCCGAACAGATAGCGCTAATTGCGGCGGTGATTGGCGTGTAATCCCAGAAGAGGCAGGGGGAGACAACGGAATGCAGACTCGCGACATACAAGCTGCCAAAGTTCTTTTTTCTACACTCATCGATGCGGTAGTGGACGGAGAAACAATCATCTTCACTGATGGTGACATACCTATAGCCAGGCTCTCTCCTGTAAAGAATCTTAAACGGCGCGGCATGTTATCGGACTTAGAATTTAATGCCGAAGCATCGGATGCGATAGATAATGGCATTGCCAAGCTATTTGAAGGTGGGAAGTAGGGCTCCTACGCAGTGCCAGGAAACGTAATTCGACTCTAGCTAGATGATCGGAGTCCGACTGTTCGGGAAATTTGGAGCGCATTGGGGCCGGCCGCTGTTTTAGGCTGACGAAATTGATGCAGATTACGCTCCGCTGCAAGTAACCGTCCGGGCAGCATATTTAGCGTTACCTTCTCAAAAATTCGCTCCCTGCAGCATGAGATCTGGAGGGCAAGGAGACAAGCTCATGACGATTGATCCCGATAAAGATGTCAAATCTTCAGCGAACGCGGCCAGTCGAACTGAGAGCTCTGCTCTTGAGGATACTCCTCTAAAAAGCCTGGAGTTGGACGCGTGTTCTCGTCCAGGGGCCACGCCTGCAGCAACAGAAGAGAACCGCCGGTCTAACGAAAAAAGAGAAGAGGAGATGGTTGCCTTTGCCGGAGCTCAAATTCTGATCTGCGGCGATTTCCTTCTAGTTAAGGACTTGGCTAACCATCTGGGTATGAACATTGAGCTCCTAAGCCTGCACTGATACGGTGGGAGGCGACCATCGAATTTTCTCAATTGATCACGATGGTTGTAGGTCTTTTCCAGTTTACGCGCTCCCATCGCAAGGCGGCGCCAGTCCGATTCCCGGCCTTAGGGATGTACTATCTATTCTCTCTACATGAAAGATGGCTGGGAGTTTCATTCTGATAGGTTTCTCCCAATGGATGGCTTGGAGGCAAGCGCCCAGAGGACCTCCTTGCCACCAAGCCAAACCGAGTGATTTTAGCAGCCTACGAAGAAGCAAGCGGTGTCATGAATGGCTAAGACCGTAGGGTGACCTCGCCATACGAAGACTCGTAAATATCTCGTTACACGGTCGCCGGAAGCTCAAGAACTGAATTTCTATGCTGGTAAACCTTTCGCTGTTTAGATTTTCGGTGATGCATTTCAAAATTCTAGTGCGGTGTGCGTCATCGTAATGAAATTTCAGGCTTTGGAAATAACGGCGGATAACATTCCATTATCAGACCCAATATACGCTGAGGTGAACCATGGCAGTAGGAGGGCCAGAAAACGAGGTGTTTACCGCGGCGGACGCGGTACTGGCCCGCGGCGAGCGGCCCACGGTGGATCGTGTGCGTCTGGAGTTGGGCCGGGGCACCGGTCGCCCCGGTATGGGACGGTAACGAAACCTGGCTGGTACTCGGAGGGGCGGCACTGTTTCTCAAACCTCAGTGCGTTTTTTGGCCCGGTGACCTTGACTGACGGTACGCCCAGGTGGAGAGGGGAATATTCACGAAAAGCCCGGACCGATCCCCGCGAATAGACTCCATGTGCAGCCTTGCTAGGTATAGGCTGTAGGTGAGTTACCGGGCACAAACCTTCGTCGTAAGCCATCAAGCATAGAACGGCTGGATCGTGCACCGCGCGTGCGAGGAGGAGAGCTTGACGATGTCGAACGAGCGCCCCGCGCACTGATTCAGACTCGAGCCTTTCTGATGGCGCTTGCAGAAGATTCTGCACTTTCAGATTCGATTCCACGTCAGGCTTAAAGGGGCGTTAGCTCATATTCCATTTGATGGGAAAGCGTTTGGAGGAAGTGTTGATGGGTACTTCGCCTGCGGCTCGACGTCCGGTAAAAAAGAAAAACGTCTCTCGAGAGGTGGCGTTCGCCGCTTTTTGGCGATTCAGTTCCCATCGAAAGTCGCTGACCGATTACGAGAGGCTGCACCAAATAAGAGTAGGGTTTCCCGCTGACCTCATCCAGGTTGTTCGTTTGGCCTTCGACCTTCAAGATTGCCATCTGGAAGCGCTGCTCAATGCCTCAATGTCGACCCTTGAAAGACGACGGCGCGAGCACAAGAACCTTGATCCTGTCGCCTCCGAACGTTTGGACAGAATTGCTACGCTCAGTCGCTTGGCCGAGGCGATATTTGAGACACAAGTGACAGCCACACAGTGGATGTCGGCGCCGAATAAAGCGCTCGGTGGGACGGCACCGATCATGCTCTGCGAAACCGAGATAGGAGCTAAACAAGTTCGTCGTATTCTTCAGGCCCTGGAGTGGGGCGGTGCTGCCTGATGGCACCTGGCGACAAGCCGCTGGTACGAAATATGCGACCGGTCTTTTGGGGTGCGTCCTGGGAAATCCGACGGGTCGGTATTGCCATGGTCGACCAACCACTGCCAGTCGAGTGTTGAGAGAAAATCGAAAGTTTCATCGAGACCCGCTTACGCGGCGTCAGCTAAATGACTGGGCAGGTAATGATTTTCGGCTTTTCCTTTAGGGGGACGCTGGAGCGTGTTTACCTAACGGTTTCGATTATAGGTGCGACTCGTTGCACCGCACGTGAGGGCTGTATGACGCTACGCTCTAGAACACCATTCACAAGGTGCCTCAGTTATGTTTACAACCTTCAGCTGTAGCCAAGCTCGCCGGCGACTCCGACGCCTTTTTGCGCTGGTCGCCCAGGGTCACAGTTTCGTCATAACCAAGAACGGGCGAGCAATTTGTAGGTTGGAGGGCACCGAAGCGATTCAAGTTGATCATGGCACCTCCTGCAAGGCCTCATTGTGATGCCTACTAGACGTGTCTACGCAACTTGGGAGTAAGCGCCCGACCAGCTCACCTTGCATCGTTTAAGGTGAGTTCCCACTTGCGCCGTAAGCCCAACCTTCCCTAGCCAACCTAGAGCTGTTTATCGTATTCGCTCAGAGCAGGTGAGATTGACAGCCGATTTCTACCTGTCGCCACCAACTCTTTGGGTCGACTTCGACTACTCGTGATACCGAGAAACCAAATGACGACGCGACTCATCGCGCGCTGGTTGATGCGTCGCATTGTTTCTCCACTTTGCACTTAAATATCAGCTCTAAGGGAAAGGAATCCTTCCTCTAAATGCATAAATCACCCGCAAGGACAAAATTTCTTTACTTAATCCTAAAGCTTTACGCTCAGCGTAAGCTGCGCGCCTAGGTACGAAATGCAGCTGCCGAACCACCCGAATGCATCGAAATTCACCAGTATTCCCACAGTGAAGACCGGCAAAAAACGGCCAATTGCTGCCTGTCGGCAAGGGATGCATGACGGTGAGGAAATGCAGAAACTGCCAAGGCAGAGACGTCTTACGGCCTATCACCTTCAAAGATGCAGCAGGGTGGGCATCAATCGTTTAAAGTCTGACTAGGGCCAGAAAAGGGAACGCTAAGATTTGATTTGCTCGCCAGGTCGGAGCATTGGGTACGGGCACCTTCACATCAATCGCAGACAGACCGAGGCAACAGCTACCAGACTTATCTCGCTGTGGCTTGGCGGATCCTTGCTGTGGTTCGTCAGTTGGGCCATCATCAGGTAATACCGAGCTGGGCATTTTTGGTTGTAAATATAGATGGTCGCCCCAGCTCCTTTCTAAGCAGAGAACAATATGAGCAGTTATATCTTTAGTAGCATTGAAACAGGTCCGGAAATCGAAGGCTTTTTGCATCAGCTTGCTGATTGGTGTGCCCAAAATTATATTCAATGTTATGTTATTGGCAAACCGCTCATTGAAGTTAAGGGTGGCTATGACTCGGACAGATGCTTTGCTATTTTGATTCCGAAGCGAAAAATTGTATTCGTTAGTTATAACGAAAGTAAAGATACACTATCTGACTATGCAGATGATTTCGTGGAGGATATAGGTTATATCTCGACAAAATTCAACTACAAAGACAAGATAGGTAGACCTAAGCGATGGCAAGACGCTCTAACTTCCCAACAGCTAGATGCTGACAAATTCACAATCGCACAGTATCTTGAAGTTTCGATGCTGAGTAACCCAGAAGAGCAGAGACTATCAGAGCTGCTCGTATCGCTAGCCACCGGAAGTATTAACGATATTGAGCGTGTTGGGATCGATGTTCCGGAAAATGATTTAGATCGAATCAAGCGCAATATTCTGCTTTTCGATGGAGATCAGACTCGTTTTGTTTACCAAGACTTGAAGCAGAAAGAGGTCAGGATACAAGGCCTTTCTGGCACGGGTAAAACTGAGCTACTACTTCATAAACTAAAAGAGTTGTACGTTTCTGACGATAGTTCGAAAATTGCAATGACTTGTCATAATAAAATCTTAGCGGCCAACCTCCGAGCGAGAATTCCGAAATTCTTTAACTTTATGAAGGTTGAACAGCAGATTGAGTGGAATCAGAGACTGCTCTGCGTCCATGCGTGGGGGTCGACAGGTCAACCTTACTCTGGTGCCTACGCTGCAATTTGTAGTGCGTACGATATTCCATGCCACCCCTGGTCTCGATCTACGGATTTTGATAGAGCGTGTACTCTCTCTTTAGAGTCTTTGAAAGCCAAAGGCGGTTCAGGTGGTGTCCATGTATTTGACTACATGCTCATAGATGAAAGCCAAGACTTCCCTGAAAGTTTTTTTGAATTGTGTGAAATTGCCACCAAAAATTCTCTGTTTATTGCTGGCGATATTTTTCAAAGTATCTTCGACGAAAGAAAAGACGCAGGTGCCAAAGCGGAATTCACGCTTAGCAAATGCTACAGAACAGCGCCAACAACGCTAATGTTTGCGCAGGCATTGGCAATGGGCTACTTCGAAGATAGAAAGCTAAACTGGCTGGATCACGACGACTTAGATGCTTGCGGATATCAAACTTCGACTGATCCGCTTACAAATGAGTTGATATTAAAGCGCGAGCCTATCAGCAGGTTCGAGGATATATCTCAGGAAAGTAGAAGCGTAGAACTAATCCGGTTGAATGGAGAGTATCGCCAGCAAAGCTGCCTGCAGATAATTGAGTGTATCAGGGAAATAAAGAGTCAATATTCAAACGTCACTGCGAATGATGTTGGAATTATCATGGTTGACAGAGGTAAGTCGATATATGAGATGTCTGATGTGCTCGCTCAACTTATACCAAGGGAAATCGGCTGGCCCGTAAACAAGGCCTATGAGTCAGGTAGTCCTAGTAAGGATGGAGAGCTATTTCTTAGTAACACTAATCATGTCAAAGGCTTAGAATTCCCGTTTGTGATCTGCGTTACCTCTCATCTTTCGGAGTCGTTCAATCACCGAAATGCGCTTTACATGGCAATAACCAGATCTTTCCTAAAAACGTATTTTTTAATTCCAAACGGAGTAATGAATCAAACTCTCGACAAGGTGCAAGCCGGTCTTGAAAAAATAGCGAAAGATGGCGTTCTAAGAGTGACGCCTCCGCCGCTGAGAGAGCAAGAGCAAATAAGGGCATCAGTTAAATGGCACGGCAGGCTGAAATCTTTCGATGATCTTGTATTAGACATTCTCCTAGAACTCGGAGTGTCAGAATCTCGACAGCCTCGTTATCTTATTGCGATGAAGTCGTTACTCGACGCAGATGCATCAAAAGCCGAAATCCAAAAGCTTGCTCAAAAGATAACGTCGGAATAATCTTAAATGACGGTTAATATTTTTAAGGTTGACAGATATCAAGCGGAAGCCTTTACAAAAGCTATTCGCAGCAGATTTGATGTTCTCCGTATATGGATGGATGCGGTTAAGTTAATCATTAATTATACTCCACCTTCAGAGGACTTCACTGCGGCAGAGATTCATGTTCATAACTCGAGAATGAGCAGGCTTTTTTACTTGAGTGGCGCAAAGACATTTTCGATCGCTTTTCCATTCAGAATTGATACTGAAGAAAATTTATTCACTGTCAGAACTCCAGCCGGTATCGATGTTGACAGTAAGCTTTCGTCCGAAATTGTGCTAATGGCAACGCTCCTCAAAAACAACGGGTTGGTGAATGAGTGGGCGTTGGCTGAACACTTTGAAGATCAAGGCGGAGCATCAGCTGAGTTTTGGCCAGTGCTGTCCGGGCTACTTGATGCAGAAGACGGGTATTTACGCTTCGACCATGATCCGGGTAGAAGGGACGGCCACAAACACCCCCTAGACCATGCTGACCTTTTTTACACCAATGGCGCTAGTTTTAAAGTCGGCTTGCACAAAAAACTTGCCCTTGAAGAGATCATTGACATTCTCAACCGGGAAACTGACTGTCACTACCTCAATCGTGTTGTTGTACGGAAATAAGCCCTTCGCAAACGGCCAGAAGCAGACGTTAGAGCAGGAAAAATAATCTGCCCCATTTCGTCTCTACGCGCATGATGCGCGGCTGGCTTGGCAGATCGTGGTGTGGACGAAAGAGGCTTCGGCACCTTTCTTTGATTAAATCTGCTCTTTGAGATATCGAGACATTTCCTCGAAACCACTCACCACGGTGCAATCCAGAAACTTGTCCAACCCAATTCGTTTGTCGGACAAGAGGGTTGCAAATTTCCTGTCTGTAAAAAGCGCATGGGCAACGGGGAGGGCGGATGCCGCTACCATGAAATCGTTTGGATCTCCATTCTTATAACGGCGGTTTTGGTCAAATCGCATCAAGCCATACAGCGAGCTAAGAATGCGCAATGTCGGCAGTGCTTGCGAAGCAGGTTCATGCTTCCAGAGGTTTATCGCGTTCAGTGCATCCAAAGTGATTTGCTGATGATTGAGGGGGGTGTCTTCATTGATGAACCAAGCTTCGATGCCCCCTTTAAGTTCAAGGAAGATGCCCGTGTTGAGATTCGCTACTTCGGATTGATGTTGAACCTTGCCATCATTTAGGTCGGCAATGCCGCGTGAGTTATCCCATTTTCCGCCTGGTGCGTTGCTGGCAATTTCCAATTGGATGGAAAACGGAAGCTCATATTGAGCATCAAAAAAAGCCTTATTGAATGTGATCTGATCTACATGTTCTTTGACGAAAGCCGGTAGCGAGATAGTCGGTATTCCCATCATCTCGATAGGGCTGCACAGGAAACCTTCCAGCCCTTCTACTTCACCTAGCTTGTTCGTTCGAAGCATTTCTAACTCAGAGCCCACACGGTCATGGTAGGACGTGACGCAAAGCCCCTGGGAAAGCTCGTCAACCAGTATCTTTAGCATCCCTTGAGTGACTGGATCGACCATTGAAGCCAGTTCAAAATAGGTCGGGACGCCGATAGGGAACGCGAACCGTCCCGTCCGAACGGCTTGCTCAATGCTCGCTCCAAATCCCTTCATTGCCGACGTCAAGGTGGACTTACCCAGCCGGAAATCTGCTAAACATTTCCAGGCGAGTGTATCGAGATAAATAAGTTTAAATGAGCTGGCGTGGGTGACCTTATCTTTTCGCCGCTGCTTGACGTGTTCAACAAAGCTGACTTCGGGATGGTCCCGATGGACCTCAATGTAATGACCTAATCGAGCGGCAGATGCTTGGATAGCTGATTCGAGGGAAGGCGACATAATTGTTCGAATTAATCCTTTATTGCAAACTTGACAGACTGAAGCAGAATTATAAATCGGAATAGTCTGTGCGTCTCCGCTTCGCAGATCGCTGCTCCAGCTTTCCCTCACCGGGCTGGCACTCTCCAGCCTTCCACGTCACTGACATCTCTGGCCCGGTTTCCTCGATCCGAGTCTGCGCGCTTTAGCACACCGATGAATAGGGACGGCTTCGTTTTCCTTACTCGGAATGTCCGTATATGGACTGCCTGTCACGAAGGACTGCGACCGGCCCAGGCTGTGCGAAAACTCCCGCAACTGGCCGTCCGGCCTATCACCCAGCGGTGTTGCTGAAGATCTATATCTACGGCTATCTCAATCGGATTCAATCCAGCCGCCGGCTTGAGCGGGAGGCCGAGCGCAACGTTGAGTTGATGTGGCTAACGGGACGTTTCGCTCCGGACTTCAAAACCATTACCGACTTTCGCAAAGACAACGGCAAAGCCATCCGCAATCGCGACTCGCAGCAGGGTATGAAGCGATAGCGGTCAATCGCATAGCCCTTCAACCATGGCCGCGTTTCTAAATGTGGCGATAACCAGGCAAATTTTCGGTTTCGCGGATGCTTTATTCAGCATTCAGCAGGACCCTCGTTGGCCATCATCGTCCCAGGCGCCGCTGTACCATCTCGGTCAAGCGGTCGCCTACTTGCCCGATCCCTTTGTTTTGCGCCACCACTTGGGCGCCTTCCATGAGCAGGGTTAGTTCCTCGGCCATTTGCTCCGGTTCGATGAGTTCAAGCCGGTTGCAAAGGGCGGTTAATCGAGAAAATTGCCTTTGCTTGTGGGTCTGAATCAACGTCCGGGCCGGGTGATCGGCTTCTGGCAACTCTGCCAGAGTGTTGGTGAACGGACAGCCGCGATACCCAGAGCGCGCGAGATCCTGAACGACAAAATCGACGAAACCCAGCAATTGCAGGCGGGGTGAATCGGCAAAATCCGATGCCAGTCGATCGAGCACGTCGCTGTAGCTTTCGGTCAGCCGCTCCAGCCATTCCATGACCAGCGCGTCCTTATTCTCGAAATGCCGATATACGGTCATTTTCGTCGATGCAGCGAGAGCAGCGATGGCGTCTACGCTGACCCGCGTGATCCCTTGCTCCGTAAACAGCGCCTGTGCAGCATCAATGATGCGTTCTCTGGGCGGCAGTAGGGGGGTCCGTTCCGGTCGCATGAATAATCTCCTCTTGACAGCGATACTGCTAAGTATCGCATGATACTTAGTGGTATCGCATGATACCGAATAGTATCGATCATACTGAATTGGAGAATTTCATGCATCTGTCCGAATACGCTGCCCAAGATGCTACGGGTCTGGCGCAACTGATCCAGGATAAGCAGGTAAGCGCAGCCGAGGTTCGTTCTGCGGCTTTACAGGCCATTGAGGCACTCAACCCGCAGGTTAATGCACTGGTTGAAACCTGGACTGACGAGCCAGTTTCCGATGGTGGTCCGTTTAATGGCGTACCTGTTCTGATCAAGGATCTGGGCATCACTGCTGCGGGACGTCGCAACGAAATGGGTAGTGCATTGGCCTTGGGTTGCACGGCTGAAGGAGACTCGGAGCTGATGCGCCGACTGCGTCTTGCCGGGCTGTTGCCTCTAGGCAGGACCACCACACCGGAGTTCGCAGCGAGTACTACCACCGAAGGCCGTCTCTGTGGGCCTACACGTAATCCTTGGGATACTCAACGAAGTGCGGGTGGGTCCAGTAGCGGTTCTGGAGCAGCCGTTGCGGCAGGGATGGTGCCGGTCGCTCACGCCACTGATGGCGGTGGCTCCATCCGAGTGCCAGCGTCGCTGTGTGGCCTGTTCGGCTTGAAGTCCAGTCGCGGGCGAGTGCCAATGGGGCCGGATGTCGATGAAGTCTGGAGTGGCCTTGCCGCACACGGCTTACTGACTCGCTCGGTGCGTGACAGCGCTGCATTACTGGACGCCATCCATGGCAGCGCAACAGGTGATCCGTTCCGTATACCGTCCCCGGAGACCAGTTTCCTGGAACAATCCCGGCGCCAGCCCGGTTCATTGCGTATCGGTTTGCAAACGCGCCCGCTTAACGGGCAAGCGCTGCACCCGGCGGTAAAAACCGCATTGGAGCAGACGGTTCGCCATCTTGAGTCCCTCGGGCATCGGGTCGAGGAAGTAAAGCTGGATATCGGATTAAGTTGGGACGGGTTTGTTGAGCTTAATGGGCGCTTTTGGTCGTCCAATACCGCTGCTTAGATCGATGCCATCGCTGCCGCTACGGGACGTAGTATCGATGCTGAAAATCTGGAGCCAGCTACCCTGGCGCTCTATCAACAAGGCAAGACGCTGCGTGCCACCGAACTGTTGGGCGCGTTGTTTGAACGCAATATTGTCGCCCGAAAACTCGGCGGCTTCTTTGAGGATTACGATCTGCTGCTGTCGCCGACCTTGCCAGGCCTAGCACCGGAGATCGGCACCTACAATGCACAACAGGAGCACCTGGATGGGCGAGGCTGGATGAACCAGGTGTTCAATCAGTCACCCTTCACCGCACTGGCAAACGTTATCGGTGCCCCGGCGATGTCGGTTCCTCTGACACGAGACCCTCAGACCGGTTTGCCCATTGGCATGCAGTTCATGGGCAAATTCGGGGATGAAGGTTTGTTACTGGGGCTGGGAGGGCAGTTGGAGCGTGAACTCCCATGGGCGGATCGTCGTCCAGTCGTATGGGCGGGTAATCCGTAACGGTTGGGTGAGCGGCGATCTTTTTATGATCGCCGCTCTGTTCAAATCCTTTTCAGCCAGCCACCGCGCCGTATGCGTGCCTAGATCGGTTATTTGCGACGCATACGCGGTGCTAAGCCGGTGAGCTGTTCGCGCACGCATGCCCAGGCGACATGAAGGTTGATGCGCAGCGCCACGGCATCGATGGTCATGATGCGTACCGAAACCCCGCAATCATTAGGTAATGCACTCACCCCCACATAGCTGTCAGGGAGAGAACAAAGCGCATTGCGCAAGGTGGCTTTCAGGTATTCGACAGGCAAATCCTGACCCAGGATCATGAACGTTGCCAGCACCTTGAAGCGATCACTGACGCCCACCAGTTGCCGTGACATGTCTTGCCCGCACAGTGCCAGACGATCTCCTGCCAGCAGCCGGCCAGAGGGGCAGCGAACCTCCAGATCCGCACGGTAGAAGTCGAAGATACCGTTGTCGCCCTGGGGTGCATGCAGACAAAATGCATCGCAGATCATCACTCTGGCCCGGGGATGCAGTGTCACTTTTACCTGGCTGTGCAGTTTGGCTTGTGGAAACAGGATCGTTGCCATTGGCAAGTATTCCAGCAACGCTCCGGCTTCGGCCGTGAGGCTCACAGTCTGTCGGGCCGATTGATCAAGCATGCTGTGAGCAATGGTCGCCGCGCCGGTACTGACATGGACTTGAGTGTCCGGCCCGGCAAGCAGGTGCACATGCAAATCCTCCCCGGCGAAAACTCCACCCGAGCACGACTGCAAATAGACCGCTGCCATACCGTTCGGATCATCCGGTAGCTTCAGGGTGCGGCCCAGATGAAACGGATAACCCACTTGCTGCCCGCTGATATAACTGGCGCCAGACGGCGCTTTGCCAAACGCAATTCGGGCCTGTACTGGCGGTGGTTCCTGAGGCGGGATAGCCAAAGGTCGAAACAGCTCCTGCGGCGCGTTCATGGTCGGTCAAACAACACGGCGCGGCTGATGGCTTCGACCACAGCGTCGACTCCGTCACCGTTGGCGCAGTTGGTAAACAGCACGGGGCGACCATTACGGGCTTCGGCGGATTCGCGCCGCATGCGTGGCAGATCTACGCCCACGTAGGGTGCCAGATCGTATTTGTTGACCACAAGCAGATCGCAGCTCAATACCCCCGGCCCCCGTTT
>LNAP01003684.1_pt1 | contig 36236 bp, 27 predicted proteins | sample 602601 | NCBI WGS metagenome assembly LNAP01 (sample SAMN02440304, study PRJNA202911) | soil metagenome | biome: Subtropical and temperate rainforests or woodlands; isolation source: soil samples (1 kg each in a 20% v/v slurry with milli Q water) were... ... | reverse complement strand
GCACCAATCATACCCGGCACGTGCGAGAGCTGCGTACCCATAGGTTTCATCACAACCTCTTGGTTGCCGATAATTTCATCTACGTGCAGCGCAGTACGATACGCACCGCTACGCATCAGGATAATTGGCGTGTAAATATGTGACAGCGCTATATGCTCGGTATCACCGACCAGTCTGGATAGGAAGTGCAGTGGGTAATCACGCCCTGCCCATTCAACCTTGCCAGCCTGATAAGCGCTGTCCAGGCCGTTTTGCTTAAGTTTCTGCACCTGTTCAATCATCACGGTTGGAATAGCAAAGACTTTATGACCGGCGCGTACCAATACCACCTGTGCAACAGACAATGTAACCGGCAGGTAGATGTTGAACATCGCACCCGAACCTGAAACATTACTTACATCAATACGGCCACCTAGTGCTGCGATATCACTACGTACAGCATCCAGACCTACGCCACGGCCTGCAATCTGTGAAATGGAATCTGCTGTAGAGAAACCTGGCTCAAAAATAACGGCCATCAATGCCTGCTCTGTAACATCCTGCCCGTCGGCGAGGAAGCCCTTTTCTGTCGCCTTCTGTTTAACTTTAGCTAAATTCACACCTGTACCATCGTCGGTAATGATCAGTGTAATTTCATCGTTTTCCATACTGACTTTAAGTCTGATATGGCCGATTTCTGATTTTCCGGATTTAATACGATCCTCAGTGCTCTCAAGACCGTGTGCAACAGCATTACGCAATAAATGCTCTAGTGGAGCACCCAGCTTATCCAGCACACCGCGATCCAGCTCGATGTTTTCACCATCAATCACCATCTCGACGCGCTTATTCAGCTCGCGGGCTGTTTGTCGCACAATACGCTGCAAACGCTCGGAGATCGTAGCAAACGGCAGCATACGCACACGCATCAGACCTTGTTGCAATTCACGGTTCATACGGTTTTGCTGCTGCAGTGCTGCGTCAGTCTGATCCAGATTGAGCAGCAAGCTATGCTGAATGGTTGAAACGTCGTTTACGCTCTCCGCCATCATGCGGGTCAGCTCCTGCAGACGCGTGAATCGGTCAAACTCAAGCGGGTCAAATGCTTCATTCGCTTCTTGCAGCAAGCTCATGCGGGATTGCAATTGTGTTTCAGCTTCGATTTCCAGCTCACGCAGATAGGCACGCAATCTGGTGATACTGTCAGTCAGGTCGATAGATGACTGTTTGAAGTTCTGCATTTCCCTATCCATACGTGAACGCATAATAGAAACTTCACCAGCTTCATTAATGAGCCTGTCCAGTATATCTGCACGCATGCGCAAGAATTGCGCTTTACGCACTGATCTACGCGCCGGGATCACTTCCTCAACTACATCAGGGCTTGCCTGATCGGCAACTTTAGCAGCAGTACCTGACGTAACTTCATCAAGCATCAAACTGATCTGATCAAACTCCAAGAACATGGTATCAAAGTCATCAGCGGTAATCTTGTGATTCAAGGCGCGAATCACGTGGTCTTCCATACCATGCACGCTGTCACCTATAGACACCAGGCCCGCCATACGCGCACTACCCTTGAGGGTATGCAGCACACGTTGTAATGAATCAATATATTCTTGATCCTGTGGGTTAGCACGCCAGCCACGAAGGTCTTTACCGATCTGCGGCACTAACTCACGTGCCTCTTCCAGGAATAGCGCCAGCAGCTCTTCATTGACCACGTTATCTTTACGCTGCTGTGCTTGTATCCCAGCAGCGTCTGCTACTGCTGGTAATTCCGGAACAATGTCAGCGGCTATTGTGGTCGCGGCGGTAGCTGTTTCAGCAATCGGCTCATCCACTACCAATTCAGTTTTCAGTTCAGTAGCCACTGGTGTTTCAACTGCTTCTTTCGCCACAGCTTTAGATTTTTGTTTCGTCTTTTTCGCTGACTTTTCAGTTTCTTTCACTTCAAGCACAGCAGCTTCTGCCTGCTGCGCAGCTACAGTTTGCATAGCAGCAGTAGATTCGCCCAGAGCTGCAATCAGCGCACGTGTTGTTTTAGGCTCATTCAGCGCTCTAACACTTTCCAGCCCCTCACCCAACGCTTTTACTACATTGCCATACAGCTCAATCTGCTGTTCGGTCCAGTTACCATTATGTTCATCAAGCCAATTCTCAAGGGCACGCGCCAGATCACCAATCGGTGTAAATCCGGCAGTTAACGCATTACTGCCAAGAGTATGGGCAGCCCGATAACTTTCGCTGGTATCCATGATAATAAGATCCTGCGCATCAACCAGCGTTTTATAATGCTGTTCTGCCTCAGCAAGGAAAATATCAAAAAAGGCTTTGCTTAATTTACGGGTACCGCCAATAAGCACTTCTTCTCTTTGCGGTACCGCTTTTTCTACCAGGGCTTGCTCAAACTCGACCACCAGATCTTTAGCCTGCTGCTGAAATGGTTGCGGGTTCAGGCTTACGCTCTGTTTTTCCAGCAACTCGTCGACCCATGTTGCGAACTCAGCAGTCACCTTTTCGATAAAGGCTAATACAGGTGCAGTAGGAAACGCCTTACGCTCAAGCATGACATTCAACAAATCTTCCACCGCCCAGGCAACCTCACCCAATGCCACCAAGCCTACAGTACGGCCACTGCCTTTAAGCGTGTGATAAGCACGACGCACTTCTGTTAAAGCACTACTATCGGTTGCATTCACACGTAAAGCTTGCAGGTTCTGTGCTAGCGTAGCCAGCACTTCTTCAGCTTCTGTCAGGAAAATATCCTGTAACTCAGGATCCAGCGCTTTATCTACAACTTCTACTGAAGAGTCTGCAACTTGTGTCGGTAGCGTTTCGGCTACTGCTGCAACAGGTGTAACAAATTCAGGAATAGCTTCTTCGAAGCTTACATCAGGCGATTCAATAACTGGTTCTGTAGATGCAACTGGTTCAAATAGTTCTTCTACATTCAGGTTCAGTACACGCGCACCATCTTGCAAGCGCTCTAAAGCGGCAGCCAGCGCATGGTCAGACTCTGCCCGCACATTCGGCAACTCTTCGGCATACAAGCCAAGCATACTTAAACTCTCAGCTACAAGTTCAAAGCTGTTGCTGTACGGTTCACCAAGTGCTGCATTAGTTGCATTATTTTTAAACAGGTCAACAAATAGGCCACTCAATTCGGCGACCGCCCTAGGGGTGGTCATTTCGAGCATTTCAAATGCAGCAACAACCTGCTGCAATGGCTTGTCTGCACCACTGAGTGCACTAACATCATCTGGATTTCTGAAGAATGTATCAAGCGCTTTTTCCACCTGTGCCAGCGCATCAATAATCTGCTTGGCAACTGCCTGCACCACGCTTGCATCAAGCTTGGTGGTGGCAAAGGCATCAATCGCTGGTGCAAGCTCAAGGCCTTGCGCGACTGCTTGCAGGCGTTCACTTTGCGTAGCAATTTTTTGTTTTACATCTGTATCAAGATGCTGATAATGGTCACAGCAATGCTCAAGCAAATTTAAAGATGCAGCAATTTCGATAAATGAGCTTTCATTCAGTTTTTGCCTGTCAGCCTCTAATGCCTGCACTGCTGTATAAGTCGCGTTAATTAACTTAATAACGTTTTTATTAGAAATATTTTGCTGAACCGCTACAGCAATAGCCGCGAGCTTGGTAATAAAAGCTGATAGATCGCTTTCAGTAGTCGCTGCATTACTGCCGCTGGTATTAGACCATAGCTCTTTTAGCCCTGGCAGCTCTGCAATTAACTGTGCGAGCGCTGCATGTTCAGCAGCAATTGAAGGCATGGCTTCACCGGCGGATGCAGCGTCTTGAGGTAAGGCATCATCCAGTTCAAATACGTCTTTAACACGCGATATCAAATCTGTAACACGGTCACTGATTGCAACGTAATAAAGCAACTCGCGCAGCAATTGTGAAGGTGCTTTGGCATCGCCCAAGGCAAGATTACCAAGCTGACGATCCAGCTTGCGGCAGAGTTTTTTTGCGCCGTTATTCGCCGAAACTTTATCTTGAGCTAACGAATCAGCGAATGCTGAAGCTGTCCACCACAGTGTTCTCGGTGCATTTTTAACCTGAACCTGCTGCACTTTTACAACGGCTTCACGCATGGTACTCAATGCATCTGCATTTTTTGTACGTAACCAGTCCAAAAGCGCTCTTTGGAAAACTGCCCGTTGTTCAGCGACAAAAATAGGAATTGCAGCTTCTTCAATCGGATTAGATGGCAGGTCTTTTGGTGCGCTGTTATCAGTATCCGGAAAGAACAGTTCACTTTCTTCAATAGACTCCCCTTGAGCCTCAACCAGAGGTTTCAAGGTCGGATATAAACGTATTGGCGTATCCGGTGCACCATTCATGAGGTCTTGCAGATATTGAGATAAGGTCTCTACCGCTACAGTCAGTTGCGCAACCATCTCTTGCGTAACAGGTATAGTCTGCTGTGCGATCTTGCTTGTCAGCTTTTCAATTTCGGAGCAGTAGCGTTTGCATCCTTCCAAACCAACCATATCCAGCGCACCGTTCACTTGATAAAGATGCGCCAAGGTAAGTCTCAAAGATGCAACACCACCCAGGTTCTGGCTAACTTCATTAAAGCTGGCCAGAACTTTTTTCAGCGACTGATCGATCTCGTCTTTAACCCAGGATAATGGGCCGGTATCAAATGCTTCAGGCATTTTGTACTCCCATTTCTATATACGTTTTTTTCATGGAGTTCTTTTTATCTCACGTTACAAATTAACACGTAGCATTGACGTAGATGCTGCCTAGCCTTGGGTTACAGTTTAAAGCCAGCTACTGAGTCGCGTAACTCTTCCGCCAGCGAAGTGAGCTGACCTACAGACTCTGCTGTCAACTTGGTACCCTGTGTTGTTTGTGTCGTAATTTCCTGAATCATCTGCATGTTGTTAGCAACCGTTTTGGCGGAGTCTGTCTGTGCATTCGTAGCCACAGAAATTGACTGAATCAGTTGCGCCAGATTGGTAGTAACCGTTTCAATTTCATTCAATGCCTGTCCTGCAGCATCAGCAACGCGTGCACCGTCAACTACACCCTCGGTACTCTTCTCCATCGCGGCAACCGCGCCGTGCGTATCGGTCTGAATCGTCTTCACAATCGCACTAATCTGTTTTGTCGCTTCAGATGAACGTTCCGCAAGACGCTGAACCTCCTCCGCAACCACGGTAAAGCCTCGACCTGCTTCACCGGCTGATGCTGCCTGAATCGCAGCGTTCAACGCCAGAATGTTGGTTTGTTCGGTAATGTCTGAAATCAACTCCACGATTTCACTAATTTCTTGTGAGCTTTCACCCAGACGTTTAATACGTTTAGAGGTTTCCTGAATCTGGGTACGAATCTCGTTCATCCCTGAAATCGTGTTTTGTACCGCCTGTGAACCCTGAACAGCAGCTTCCAGTGAGCGTTGCGCAACCTGTGCCGCCTCAGCCGCGTTGCTGGACACTTGCAAGATCGAACGCGTCATGTCGTTTACCGCATCGGTGGTTTGAATAATCTGCGCTGACTGCGTTTCCGCAGCGCTCAACAATTGTTCAGAGGTATCTTGCGCGACTGAAGTCGCTGATGTCACCTGCTCCGTCGCATGGTTAATCTCGGTAACCAGATCTCGCAAGCTATCGATTGTGTAGTTAATAGAGTCAGCAATCGCGCCGGTAATGTTGTCACGCACTTCCGCTTTTACTGTCAGGTCACCATCCGCCAAGTCACCCATTTCATCCAGCAATTGCAAAACCGCTTCCTGGTTATCCTGACCTTCTTGAGCCAGCTGGTTGGTCAACACAACAGATTGCGCGGTTTGTTTTTTACCGTAGAAGAACATCAGGAACACCAACACCAAACCCAATAACAGCAAACCAGCCAACACAAATTGAATGAAACGGGTTTGTGATTCGATCAATGTATTATTTTCTTTTTGAATTGCCAGCGTAAAGTCATTACCTGCCTGTTTACTTGCCTCAAACGCTGCCGTTAAATCCAGCAATGGCGCTGAAGCCGCAACCGTACCCAGTGGCAGAGCAGGAATGTAGCGTTTGTTAGCTACTTCAAAAAAGTTAGAACCGGCCTGAATAACTGCCTCTAATTGTGCCTGCAGTTTCTCATTATCAAGATTTTTACGCCAATATTCTGAACGATCTTTAAACAACGCCTCGCTCTTAGCCGCGTTGGCGAGCGCCTTATCGCGTTTTTCATTGTTAAAGTTAGTTGAAGCAACATAAGCTTCGTTATACGATGCAAACGCATCCAGCGGGAACATTGGCGGAGGATTGGTATCCGCAGTCAGGTTTTGGTACTCATTCAGAATATTGGAAATTGGACCATTTACACGCACCTGGTTAATAACCCAGAAACTCAATAACGCAAATAATATAAACGCAACAATCTGCAACATCAGCTGGCGGTAACCCGCTGCGAGTGAACCCGCATCGGACGAGCTTTTCTTACCGGAGAATTTATTTTTAAAATTCTGAAAGAAACCGCTTACCGTAGCCCCTAACTGCGATGGCAGGTTTTTAAAAGCTGCAAGATTTAATGCCATTTTGAACCCCAATTCCAATAATTATTATGCGTACCGTATAACTTGCTACTCATCACCAACATTTGAAAAATCATCTAACACTTAAATTAACAACCAATTACAACATCAACCTTATAAAAACAATGTATTAATTAAACTTTTACCGCATCTATATAACAGAACAAGAGCAATACTAGATAGGCTGAACAAAGTTCTTATCCTGAACCAAACCTTCAGTATCAAGCTCAAACCATTCATTACCGTCAGCATCACTCAGTCTTTGCTTGCTGTACAACTGTTTGGATTCATCATTGGCAGACTCAGGATGCATGTCCTGAATACTGCGTAAACCCACCAAACCATCAACAAGTAATGCAACTTGTGCCGTTGTTTCCGTACTCAATAGCATGATTCGATTATTAACAGACTTCACTGTCGGCGGCATATTTAAAAATTGCGCCAAATCACTCACGTTATATAAATTACCGCGCACGTTAGTCGTACCCAAAAACCAGGACTTGGTTAATGGCACGGATAGAACCGGCGGTACCGGCAACACTTCCTTTACTTCATTCAGGTTGATTAAAAATCTTTTTTTACCTACGACCACACCTAAACGAGATGAAGACTCCACGCCGACCTGGTTTGCTGCATCTTTCAGTTTTGCAAGAATCGCTTCTTGGAACTCACGTAAATTTGAAGTTTTTGCCACGATTTATTAACCAATCAAAATGGAGTATTAACTGCGATTACTCTAAAGTCTTAATCAAAGCCAGCAACTCTGAACCAACTACCGGTTTAGTAACACAAGCTTTTGCACCCATCTTCAATGCCCAGGCCAAGTCAGTTGCCTGTGATTTACCTGTACATAAAATCACTGGAATACTCGCAGTGTCAGGGTTCTTAGTCAAAGTGCGCGTTACTTGAAAACCGGTTAAACCTGGCATTACAACATCACATAAAATCAAATCAGGGCGCACTTCACCTACCTTGGCCAGACACTCTTCACCGCTTTCAGCGCCAGTCACTTTATAACCTGAAGTTTCCAGCAATTCAGTTAAAAAGAAACGGTCTGTCGCAGAATCATCTACTACTAAAATATTTTGTATTGCCATGTTTAATCCTCTTCTTGATTTTTTCTAGATTGCGCAGCATAAACCTGTACTGCTTCCAATAAGGTTTCCTGCGTAAAAGGCTTGGTGAGATACTGGTCAGAGCCGACCATACGTCCGCGTGCACGATCAAACAAGCCATCTTTGCTCGATAGCATAATCACTGGTGTAGTTTTATAGCGTGCGTTTCTTTTGATAAGCGAACAGGTTTGATAACCGTCCAGCCTGGGCATCATGATGTCTACAAAAATCAAATCGGGATGTTCGTTGGATATTTTTGCCAAGGCATCGAAACCATCCTCTGCGAGGATAACCTGACAGCCAGATGACTTAAGAAATATCTCAGCACTACGACGAATCGTATTACTGTCATCAATGACCATGACCTTGATTGTAGATAATTGATCTAGTGTCAATTTTTCTTGATTCGGCTTTTCCTGGGTCACCAGTAAGCTCCTTATAATATATGCAACTATTTATAAATATTGGTAATTTGCACAATAATTGTGAACCATTTTATATATAGTCTTAGTTAATAAGCAATACTAATTAAAATATTATTAAAAAAATAATATTTTTTCCCTTTTCTTCGAAAGGGTCATTTATAATAAATATTACATTTATTTACAATTTTGTGTAACATTTATTTACAATTTAATTGTGCAAGTAAAGCGCATTATCAATATTATAAAAATTCTGATGTATAAGCAGAAAACCAAGGGGTCAGCATGATAGTAAGACAAGAGTCATTAACGGCTAAAATGTCGTTAAAAGATTTACCAGCCACATCACCACTACCTACTGCAAATCTGGTTCTGGTATTTGGCTCAGTAAAACGTTTTGGTGAAGCCAAGTTACAAAGCATATTAAAAGAACGATACCCAACCGCTCAGATTATCGGCTGTTCAACTTCCGGTGAAATCACTGCTTCAGGCGTATTCGATGACAGCCTGCAAATCACAGCGATTTTTTGGGAAAAAACCGTTCAACGCGTCACGCATACCAAGATGTCTGGCATGCAGAACTCCTTTGAAACTGCAGCTGGCTTGGCCAAGCAATTAAAAGCAGATAGCCTGAAAGCCGTGCTTGTATATTCTGACGGCCTGAATGTTAACGGCTCAGAGTTACTTGAAGGTTTTAAAAGCGTACTTGGTGAAATCCCTATCATGGGCGGCATGGCTGGTGATGGCTTTAATTTCAGTAAAACCGTACAGATATTTAACGAAACTATAGGTGATGGTTTAGTCATCGCTGTTGGCCTGTATGGCAACCATCTAATCGCTGCTACTGGTGTTGGCAGGGGCTGGAAGCCTTATGGCCCGCCACGCAAAGTAACTAAATCCGAGAAAAACGTTGTGCTGGAACTTGATGGCAAACCTGCCCTGCCACTTTATAACCTGTACATTGGCTCACACTCAGCAAAAGATTTGCCTGGTAGCGGATTGAAATTCCCGTTTGCTATTATTGAAGAAGGTAAACGCGATATTGAAAAAATTCGCACCCTGCTTGCGATCGACCCAAAAACCAACAGCCTGACTTTTGCCGGTAACGTGGACGAAGGTGAAACCGTACGCTTCTGCCAAGCAACTCATGACCGTTTGGTCGAAGGCGCCGGCGATGCTGCACATCTGGTAAAAGACAACACCAATATGAATCAAACCGGTCTTGCCGTTTGCGTAAGCTGTGTTGGCCGTAAAGGTGTAATGGCGGATCTGGTTGCTGATGAAGTGAAACTGGTACAGCAGATTCTGGGCAACCAGACTGCGATTACCGGCTTTTATTCATATGGCGAGTTTGCACCAAGGCCAGATACCAGTGACAGCGTGCTGCATAACCAAACCATGACGATTGGCTATCTCAGTGAAAATCTGATCGCATAACTACAAAAAGACCCTACTAAAACAAAGGGTTATATTTGCTAGTAAACCTCATACGCTCAGTGCAAACTGAGCGTTTTTGTTTTATGATGTGAGCATCCGAGGCGCTTAAAGCCTGAATTCCAACATCAACCAACAAAAGGATAAGCATATGACAAACACAGTTACCCTCAAAGGCGGCCCAGTAGACATCGGCGGAAGCTTCCCGCAAAAAGGTCAAACCGCACCAGATTTCAGCTTGGCAGACAAAACACGCACTGACGTGACGCTGGCAAACTTCGCAGGTAAACGCAAAGTATTGAATATTTTCCCTAGTATTGACACGCCAACCTGCGCAACTTCAGTTCGCACCTTTAACCAGCAAGCAGCAAAACTCAACAATACCGTTGTACTTTGTATTTCTGCTGACCTGCCTTTTGCACAAAACCGTTTTTGTGCTGCTGAAGGCATTGAAAATGTAGAGACACTTTCAACATTCCGCAATACAGCAGCATTTGCTGACAGCTACGGCGTGGCGATTAAATCAAGCAGCCTGGCAGGTTTAACCAGCCGCGCGGTAGTTGTGCTGGATGAAAACAATAAAGTGTTACATAGCGAATTAGTAGCCGAAATCACAGAAGAGCCAAACTACGATGCAGCTTTAGCTGTTTTGTAATCAGCTAAACCAATAATAAAAAACCAGCTTAGCGCTGGTTTTTTATTATTCGGCTGTCAAATTGCTCGACTCGTTTAGTCTTCACTATACGCTGTATATTTAGCATTACTGCCCCGTGCTTTATCGGCAGGATACTTTTTAGCGTTCAAACCTATTTTCTGATTAGCGGCTTCAATCAGATCAATATTCAACACTTCAGCGATTCTCAGCAAATAGACAAAAGTATCAGCTAATTCATGGCTAACTGCCTCGCGCTTTTCGCTAGATAGTTGCTGGCTTTCCTGCGGCGTATCCCACTGAAACTGCTCGACCAGTTCGGCAGCTTCTACAATCATGGCCATGGCCAGATTTTTGGGGGTATGAAACTGTGCCCAATCACGCTCGGCCACAAAATAATTAATACGTGTTCTCAATTCTTGCAGTGAGTCAGTCATTTCCAGTCCTTACGCAGCATTATTTGCGGTTGCTGCCCGCAACCATTTTAATCTCGAACAAACGGCATTCCAGAGGGCCGTTAAACAACGGCGTACGCTTGCTTGGCGTCAGGCGCATCAGTTTTGGCATACGCAAATCGTTAGTCAGGAAATACGTATTCCAGCCGGCAAACTTGCGTTTAAGCGCTTCACCCATTTTCGGATACAGCTCAGCAAGTTCTTCATCTTCACCAATACGTACCCCGTAAGGCGGATTTGTCACCAGCACACCACTATCTGCCGGCGGCACAGCACTTAGCATATCCTCATGCGCAATCTGCACAGCTTCCAGCAAGCCTGCGGCTTCAAGGTTCTGCTTGGTGACGCGAACTGCACGTAGATCGAGGTCTGAGCCATATATCTTCTGGAACGAGACTTTTTTCACTTTGCTCAATGCCTGATTTCTGATCTTTTTCCAACTGTCGGATTCAAAGGTTCTTAATTTTTCAAATCCAAAATCGCGTTTTAATCCAGGTGCAATATCCAGTGCCACCATTGCTGCTTCGAGCAGGAATGTACCGCTGCCGCACATAGGGTCAAGCAAGGCTTGCCCAGGCTGCCAGCCTGACAATTTCAAAATGCCTGCTGCCAGATTCTCGCGTAGCGGTGCCTCAATGCTCGCACCGCGATTGCCGCGTTGATACAAAGCGGCACCTGAGGTATCCAGATAAAACTGATACTCATCAACAGTTAAATAAGCATGAATCCGCACTGCCGGCGTTTTGGTATCAATATAAGGCCTGCTGCCAACTGCGAGCCTGAATTTATCGCACACGGCATCCTTGATCTTCAAGGTTGCAAATTCAAGACTTTTGAGCGGACATTTAACGCCGGTCACTTTCACCATAAAGTCATGCTTTACTTCAAACCATTGCGGCCAGTTCAGTTTGTAGGCGGCATTGAATAAGTCTTCTTCATTCAGATACTTGCCGCGCCCCACCTGCCACATAATACGCGTAGCAATTCGGGAGTGTAAGTTAGCGGCATAGCACACCGCCCAGTCGCCATCAAAACTCACACCGCCATCGGTAGGTTTGATGGATTTAGCACCAATCTGCTGCAGCTCATCTGCAAGCAGTGTTTCCAGGCCACGCGGGCAAGTTGCGAAGTATCGGTTAGGGGCAAGCTGTGCCATAAGTTATATATCACTTTTCATAAAAATTCGGTTACTGGTACTGTCATTGTGTTCTGCCAGTTTTTCTACAAACTGCAGAAACTCTATTCTGTGCGTTTTTTCCAATGCTTTTGCACGTGCGCGCAAACTACTGATACGCAAATCTGCAGGTTCACGTTTAAAGCCCAACACGGCGATATTGCCTGGCCTGCCTGTAGGCAGGATGAGCGCTTTTCCAAAAAAACTCTGTTCTATTCTATTCAAATAAATATCAAAGTTTTTATCGCTACCCCATAAATTAATGACCAGAATACCATCATATTTCAGGCTATCTGCACATTGGTCAAAAAAGTCCTGACTGCAAAAATCTGGCGGAATGCCGTTACTGTCAAAGGCATCAATCATCAGCACTTCAGCCGCATCTTTATGCTCTGCCAGATATTGCAAACCATCGGCTTCAATCACTTGCAGCCGCTCATCATCCTCCGGCACCGCAAACTGATTACGCGCGACCTGAATAATTCGAGGGTTAATTTCAATTACTTTACTTTCAATTTCAGGGCAGTAGGCATGCACATACTTGGCGATTGAGCCCCCGCCCAAACCGATTGTGAGCATATGTCTTACGCTATGATGGAACAGCAGAAAACACATCATGCCGCGCGTATAAGCAAGCTCCAGCGCCAGTGGGTCACGAATACGCATGGCGCTCTGAATCGTAGCTGAACCCAGATGCAGCGCGCGTACGCCATCCAACTCACTCACATCAACAATTTCATCAGCCGCAGATGAGCGCGTTAATCCACGCATCAGATGTTTAGCAACTCGAAACACTACGCAGCCTCACCTTTACTCTCTGTATCAGTATTTGCGGCTTCCGTCTCAACAACTTCTGCCTCTGCGGTTACAGGCTCTGCAACTTCAATATCCAGAATTTCACCTTCGGCATCATCCAGCACTAGAGGCTGCACAGGCTCTTCTTCCAGCACGCGCAGAAATTTAGTTCGCAGTTCCATCATCAGCGTATCCACATCCTGCACCTGTAAACTGATGCGGGTACCTGACTTTAATTCCGGCATACCGTAAACTTTGGTCATATAGGGCAGATTATCCAGTCGCACCAGATTTTCACGCCATACCGTCGCATGTATTTCCTGCACATTTTCCTGAATCAGGTACTGCAGGCACCAGTAACGCTCCATACGAATCTGGAATTCGCTATAAGCTTTATAAGTGAGCTCAAAGTTGCGCATGTGTGTAGTCAGGGCGTCACTGTTATGCGCATACGCAGGTTCTGTGTTCTGTACCACGCTGATAATCTGGCGCTGATTGATCAAATCCACCGCACGGCGCAGCGGTGACGTGCTCCAGCTATACTGGCTAACGCCCAAGCCCTGATGCGGCTCCGCTTTGGTTGTCATATAGACCTTGCCGCCCATCTGCGCACGATACAACCCCGGCACATTATGTGCTGCAAGTAGCGCGCCCCATTGGCTGTTTGCCTCAATCATCAGTTCTGCCACGACTTTATCCATAGGCGAACCGCGATGACGGCTCACAATACTGACCTTGCCGTCAGTGACATAAAAGTTGTAATCTACCTGCGGCGGTTTAGTCGGGTCATATTTACCGCGTGCTTTTTCCAAAGACTCTGCCAAGTCAAACAAGAAGCGTAATCTAGCCCAATACGGATGCCCGCTATCAGCATCCAGCGTAGCTTCATTGAAAAAAGGCTCCAATGAATCATGGCGCAGGTTATCTGCAATTTTAATGCGCTCAACTTTACTATTACGATCCAGCACGGTTAAATCCGGTGCAACATCCAGATATAAAGACAGTACCGGTTTTATTTCACCTTCATCCAGACTGAAAGGCCGGATCGTAGATTCCGGCAGCATCGTGATCTTATGCCCCGGCATATAGACTGTAGACAAACGATACATCGCCTCTTTATCCATTGCGCTATCAACCGCTATGCCCAAAGCCGGCGCAGAAATATGGATACCGACTCTGGTAACACCATCCGCCAACTGCTGCACAGATAGCGCATCGTCAATTTCATTGGTAGTGCTGTCATCAATACTGAACGCCTCAACTTCTGCCAATGGCAGATTATCAGGTGATGTTGGAATATCATACGCATTAAAATCAGTGCCCTTGGCAAAATACTCGCGCAAGAACGCACCCAGATGGTAATCGTGAACTGAAGGAATCGCGCCACAAGTATGCAGCAGCTTGATATGGTTCAAATGCAACGCACCGGCTGCAGCATCCAGTGTTTTATATTCAAAAGAGTTTTTATCAGGCTCATACATCAGCATATCGAGCTTTTGCATCAGTTCCTCTGGCATCGTGTGTGCCTTGAGCTGCTCGATATATTTAGCCATTTTTTCGGCGAGCAGGCGTTTTTTCTCAAGCCCGGCCAGTGCGGCTTTTAATATTTCAGCAGGTGCGGCTTTGTAGCGGCCTTTACCCTTGCGATTAAAATACACAGGCGCACTGTGCAGCTTGATAGCAATGGCAGCAGCCTCAATCGGCGTAGGCTTACGTCCATAATACTCGGCGGCAAATTCTTCAAAACCAAACTCCGGCTCACCGCAGCACTCCCATAAAAAATCAAGATCCAACGTCTCAGCTTCGGAATTGGCAGCTTCCAAGAAGCCTGGCAGAGACGACTCAAAACGCATCAGTACATTATTCCGCTTGCAGATTCTATTTGCATAGAACCCTGCGTTTCGGTCATGATAGAGGCAACTTTAAAACTGCCATCTTCTTCAAAAAATACATTCATACTGTGCCGTAAATTAAAATTTTTAACATTTTACCTTGTATTTAGAAGTTTCCCCTTGAATAAAACTAAACAACACTATGGATAAGAGAATACCAGTCACCCTGCTCACCGGTTTTTTAGGCAGCGGAAAAACTACGCTGCTGAACAAACTTTTATATCATCCGGCAATGCGCGACACTGCGGTGATCATCAACGAACTTGGCGACGCAGGTCTTGATCAGATTTTTGCTAACACGAATCTGGCACAAAACATCGAGAGCGAGCATATTGCAGACAATACGGTGTTGCTGAGCTCCGGTTGCTTATGCTGCTCTTTAAAAAATGAGCTGGCAGATACCATGCGCGACTTGTTTTTCAAACGCGCATTACAGGCCATTCCCGAATTCAAACGCCTGGTGATTGAAACCACTGGCATGGCTGATCCCGGGCCGATACTGGCTAACCTGATGAATGAACCGGTGATTGAATCAGTGTACAGGCTGGATGCTGTGGTAGTCACTATTGACAGTATCTATGGCCTTGAACAGTTAAGTGCAAATAAGGAAGCGCAGAAACAGGCTGCCGTTGCTGACGTTTTGCTGCTGACCAAAACTGATTTAGCAAGTGAAGAGCAGATTCATGCACTGGAACAAAAATTAAGCGCACTCAATGCCGGCGCAAGCCAGCATAAAATTGTACATGGCGAGATAGACCCGGCCTGTATTATCGATGTTGGCTTATTTGACTTTAAAACCAAGCAGGCTGAACCACAGCGCTGGCTGAGGGCACCTATCAATAGCAATCTGCCCAAAGGCACTTTGCCGCAAAAGTCACATGATGATGATATTAAAAGCTTCACCGTCACCATGCCTACATCCTTGAAATGGCGTGATTTGAAGCCAGTGATTCTGAAATTATGTCAGACGCATGGTGAGCGCCTGCTGCGCTTGAAAGGCATCATTCATGCAGATGACCAGCCATCTCCGCTGGCGATTCATGCTGTGCACTTCACGCCATACCCGCCTACGCTGCTTGAAGGCTGGACGGAAGACGAACCGAGTTCGCGTATTGTGATTATCGGCAAAGGGCTGGATGAACTTGAAATCAGAAAAATGTTAATGCAGGTTTAACATAAATCTTGTGGCATATATTTTGGCCAATCTTCTGTCATAATTCAAGCGCGCTGCTTAGTTGGCACGATGGGGAATAATGATGAGCTTTTACGATAAAGAGCAGGCTGAAAAATTCATGCGATACGCCATCGAACTTGGCCGCAAAGGCATGGAAGCTGGCAACGGCGGACCATTCGGCGCTATCATCGTTAAAAATAGTAAAATAATTGGCGAAGGCTGGAACCGTGTACTTTTATCCAACGACCCAACTGCACATGGCGAAATCACTGCAATCCGTGATGCCTGCAACAATATTCAATCCTACGACTTAAGCGACTGTGAAATTTATACCAGTGGGGAGCCGTGCCCGATGTGCCTCAGCGCAATCTATTGGGCACATGTGAGCCGTGTGTTTTACGGCTTTAACATTCATGCAGCGGCAACAGCAAATTTTGACGACGAGCTTATCTTTAAAGAGCTTAATAAAACGTCAACTAAGCGCAAGATACCTCAAATTCAAATTCTTGAAACTGAAGCTTTAAAGCTACTCCACGAGTACACCGCCAATCCTGAACGCATCATCTATTAATGCTGACAGTATTTATAGACTTGATCTAAAACATCTCACTGCTCACAATGATGCTTTTTGCCCGGTTTAACAGCCCTGCTTTGACTTGGCTTACGCTGCGTAGGCCTTGGAACCAGGCTGGACTGTAGTGATGGCGTTTTCCAGTTAGGCTTCAACGGCGTCATCCCTGCCACACGTTTTTTCGCCACAATAAAATACACGCCGCCCATAAATGACAGCCAGCGGCTGCCAATTTTATCCATAAAGCTAAAACGGCGCTGCCAATCATCCTGCTCAAACGGTGGAATATGGCAGCAGATTTCTACTGACACCACCTCAAAACCCAATAAAGTCAGCCAGTCTTTCAAGCGGGCTAGACCGATAAAGCGGCTATTCCACGGAAATGTTCTAGTGCGGCACCTGCCTGAAAGTATATTTTTAAATACCAGTACCAATCCCCACAGACTGAAAGGATTAAAACCCGATATCAGCACATGCCCTTCCGGCATCATCACACGCTCTGCTTCACGCAAGGTCTGATGCGGACGCTCACTGAACTCCAGTCGATGCGGCAGTAACAGCAGATCTAAACTGCTGTCGGCAAAAGGCAGGAAATCATCACAGCATTGCAAATCTGTTTTGATTGATGTGCCAGAGGTATCCGTGGATTTATAACGATGAGGAATACGCGAGTTACGCAACAGGTTCATTTGCGGGCAACCCATTTGCACGGCATTAAATCCGAACAAATCAACTACTGCCTGGTCATACAATTCTTGCTCTTGACGTTGCAAATACCGTCCTGATGCAGTATCAAACCACTGATAAGGGTTGCCATTAACTTGCTGTTGATTCGGCTGCAAACTCATTACAAGCGTATTATTCCAGTATTAGTTTAAGTGTTTAGAACAAATTGATACCTTTTGCCAGATAATAGACGATATGCAGCACAAAATACAAATTATTCCAGTCCCTGCGTTTAAAGACAATTATATCTGGCTGATTCACAACGGCACCTATGCCGTAGCTGTTGATCCAGGCGATGCAATTCCATTGCTAAGCACATTAAACACGCTTAATCTGAAGCTGGAAGCCATATTGATTACGCATCACCACCAAGACCATATTGGCGGTGTAGATGCGCTTGCTAGAGCGTTCCCTGACTTGAATGTATTTGCCCCTAAGCAGGAGTGCTACGCCTTCAAGCACACTCCGGTTGGCGAACCTGATACATTTAACTGCACTGACTGGCTGCAAGAATTAAAAGTATTAGACTTGCCTGGCCATACACTTGGACATATTGGTTTTTATATTGAATATACCAGCCAGAAGTGGCTTTTCTGCGGTGACACGCTGTTTGGTGCAGGTTGCGGCCGCCTGTTTGAGGGAACGCCATTGCAGATGTTGACATCATTACAAAAATTAGCAGCGCTACCGGCAGAGACACAGGTGTTTTGCACACATGAATACACACTTCATAACATCAACTTTGCGCTATCTGTAGAGCCTGATAACGAATCACTGCAGCAGAGAAAGCTAGATACTGTTGCCATGCGTAACGCAGAATGCCCAAGCCTGCCATCCACAATTGCACTGGAACTGGCAACCAACCCGTTCTTACGATGTGACTCAAAACAAATTCAGTTGTCAACGCAGTTGCTAAACCAGCCGTTACTACAAGTTTTCATCAAGATACGAGAGCTTAGAAATTCTTATTAATCATAAAGTTATGATTAATATATAAAGTAATTTACACCGTTATTTTACTTGACTTCACAAGTGTGTATTCGTTACCATGCATTTACCTTATGATTACAGCGTACCCATGGAATTTCTATTGTTTTGCGCATATATCATTCCAAAAACAATACTCAGTGTCTCAATCGAATGAAATTTTCCAGCATCAAATTATCAGGTCTTTTTACCATATTGCTTGCTACAAATATTTTGGCAAGCAATGCAGTGCATGCTGAGCCCAATGTAATCTCAAACGTCAATGGTGATGAAATTATCATTTACTCAGATGAGAGCGTTAAACCGGCTGCACGAGACATGGGTAGCGCTGGCAATACAAACCCAAACGACCCTGGCTTAAAAAATACTGACAAAAAAACTGCCAATCCCACCCCTGGTATCCCGACACCATACAGCACCAACAGTAATCCGATATATAACAACGGCGATGGCGTGATGCCTAAAGGTACGCGTGACAGCAGGATAATTAAACCGATTGATGTTCCTCCTCCTTTCAGTGACAGCTACCAAACTGCAACACAGATAGAAAGAGACGATCTGTGGCAGCGCATCAAAAATGGCTATGCCATACCGGAATCAAGTTCAGACCTTACACAAAAGCATGAGCGGTGGTATAGCTCTCGTCCCTACTATATAAAACGCATGGTCGAACGTAGCCAGAGATACCTGTTCCATGTAGTCGAAGAAGTTGAAAAACGCGGCATGCCTACTGAAATCGCATTACTGCCGATGATAGAAAGTGCTTACAACCCGCAAGCTTACTCAACCAGCCGCGCATCCGGTATCTGGCAGTTTGTTCCGGCTACCGGCAAATATTTTGGGCTCAAACAAAACTGGTGGTTTGATAATCGCCGCAACATCACTTTTGCTACCGATGCTGCATTAACCTACCTGCAGAAACTCCATGCCATGTTTGGTGCATGGGACCTGGCGCTGGCCGCATACAATGCCGGCGAAGGTACCGTATCACGCGCTATTGAACGCAACCGGAAGTTGGGCTTGCCCACAGACTATGAAAGCCTGAATCTACCAGTAGAAACCAGAAATTACGTACCTAAGCTGCAAGCGATTAAAAACCTGATGACCAACCCTGGCAACTATGGCTTAAATATTCAAACCATCGCCAATACACCCTACTTTGCCAAGGTTGCAGCACCGGCACAGATTGATGCTCATTTAGCAGCAAAGCTTGCCGAGATCAGTGATGAGGAGTTTCTGGCATTAAACCCAAGCTTTAACCGTCCAGTAATTACTAACGAAGATAAGAGTCTGGAGTTATTACTGCCAATTTTATCTGCGCAAACTTTTAGAACTAACCTTGAAAACTACAATAAACCACTGGTGAGCTGGAAAACCTATTTCGCAAAAAAAGGCGAACGGCTAGAAAAAATTGCAGACAAATTTGGCATTCACGTCAGCAAATTACGTGATATAAACGATTTGCCGGCGCAAAGTAAAATTAAAAAAACCTCTCCGATATTAGTGCCTAATGGCAACAGTACCGATTTTAAAATAGGAAGCAACACTATAATCAAATCAACCGGAACTGCTTCAGTTGAGGCAAGCTCAACTGAAATGCAAGGAGAGCTTGCCAATGACACCGATAATCGATCTAATAATATCAATATTGCAAGTCACGAAGATCATTCATCTGACATCGAATCTGTCAGTGAAAATGAACCAAAGCAAAACCGCAACGTCACACACAAAGTTAAAAAAGGTGAGGTGATGGCTACGATTGCTAAACGCTATGGCGTTAGCGTCAAGCAGATTATGGCCGCTAACTCGCTTAAAACAAACCGGGTAAACGCCGGTCAGGTACTCAACATTCAAGTTGCAGAAGCTAGTAACACAAAAGCAAGCAGTTCAAAAAATACTAAAAAAACGCAGACCTATATTGTTAAACGCGGTGATACGCTGCATAGTATTGCTGAAAAATTTGATGTTGCAGTTGCTGACCTTAAGCGCTGGAACAAAAAGTATGGCAGTCACATTGAACCTGGCAACAAGCTAACAATTAAGCAATCTGATGAAGTTTAAATAAACAATATTAAAAACAATATTTAAAATGACAAATTCATTTTCGAGCCTTACTAAATCAGCTTCAATTGTAATTGTCACCTTTATTATTTCGGCATGCGGCTCTTCAGATAATTCACTATCAGCCAATCCGGATCTTGGCAAAAATTATCCTAGTGAATCTGGCGGCACTTTGATCAGTGCCATGACCGGAGAACCTAGCGGCCTGATTTCAATGATTGCCGGTGAGTCTGCATCATCCGCAGTCAGTTCCAACATATTCAACAGTCTGCTCAAATATGATAAAAATCTTGAACTTGAAGGTGATCTGGTAGAAAACTGGGTAATCTCGCCAGACCAGAGAACTATCACTTTCAAACTCAAACCCAATCTAAAATGGGCTGATAACAAGCCATTGACCAGTGCGGATGTTTTATTCACCTGGCAGGCTGTTACCGATGAAAAAACAGCAAGTCCATACGCCTCTGACTTTCAGCTGGTTAAAAAAGCCGAAACCCCAGACCCTCTCACATTTACCGTGACCTATGAGCAGGCTTATGCACCGGCGCTGGATAGTTGGGCGGGATTGCAAATATTGCCCAAACACTTGCTGCAGGGGCAGGATCTGCACACGACATCGTTCGCACGCAACCCTGTAGGTAGCCACTATTACAAGCTTGACAGCTGGACACATGGTGAAAACCTGAAGTTATCCAGAAACCCTAACTCGATATTGGGTCAGGCCAAAATTGACCAGCTAATCACACGTATCATTCCAGATAACTCAGCCCAGTTTCTGGAACTGATGGCAGATAATATTGATTATATGGGCCTGGACCCGATTAAATTTTCACGCATCATTCCCGCACGTCCTGAATTACAGCAAAAACTGGCCCTCTACAAAGAGCTTGGCAACAGCTACACCTATATGGGCTTCAATCTTAAACACAAGCCTTTTGATGATGTACGCGTACGCCATGCCATTAACTACGCCATTGATAAGCAGGAGATTATTGATGGCGTATATCTAGGTCTGGGCATCAATATCGCTTCACCGTACAAACCGGGTACGCGCTGGAGCAATCCTGCACTCACGCCCTACCCTTACGACCCGGCCAAGGCACGGGCACTGCTTAAAGAAGCTGGTTTTGCAGACACAGATGGTGACGGCATACTGGATCGCGACGGCAAACCTTTTGCCTTTGAAATCGTCACCAATCAAAATAAAGAACGTGAAAAATCAGCAGTGCTGATTCAACGCAGACTGAAAGATGTCGGGATTGATGTCAAAATACGTGCAATTGAATGGGCCAGTTTCATCAGCCGCTTTATCAAAACCGGTGATTTTGATGTTGTGGTACTTGGCTGGGGCTTAGGCCTTGACCCAGACCAATTCAATATATGGCACTCCAGCCAGCAGGCGCCAGGACAATTTAATTTTATCGGCTATAACAATCCTGCTGTTGATAAACTTTTGGAACAAGGCCGCCTGGAGCTAGATCCTGATAAGCGCATGAAAATCTACCATGAGTTTGCACGCACCTTGCTGCAAGACAGCCCGATTATTTATTTATCTGCAGGTTATGGCCTGACAGCAATCCATAAACGTGTAAAAGGCATAGATAACCCTGCGCCTCCGGCCGGCATCGGTCACAACTCTCAGGATTGGTATATCCCACAACCGCTCAGGCGTAACGAAATAAGTCAGTAACCATGCTTAAATACATTATTAAACGTGTCCTCTGGATGATTCCGCTGCTGATTGGCATCAGCCTGATTTCATTTTTCATCATGCATCTGGCACCGGGCGACATCACAAGCAACGAATCTGCTTTCAACCCGAAAGCCAGTGAAGAATCACGCCAGAAACTGCGTGAAATGTACAATCTGGATAAACCGGTGATAGTGCAATATGGTTTATGGCTAAAGCGATTAGCCACACTCGATTTTGGCAAATCATTCGCCAGCCACCAGAAACCTGTATTTTGGCAAACCACAGATAAAGATGGCAACATTACTAAAGGCTTGATTCAGGAAGCACTGCCGATCACGTTAATGATTAATCTATTGGGGCTGGCAATCACGCTGATATTAGCGATTCCATTAGGCATTATCGCCGCACGCAAATATCAGGGCTGGCAAGATCGATCGATCACCTTGTTTAACTTCGTAGGCTTCTCTATTCCCGGCTTCTGGCTCTCACTGCTATTAATGTACTGGCTGGGCGTCGTCAATAACTGGTTCCCGATTTCAGGCCTGCACAGCCTTAACTACGACTCGTTAGAGACCTGGGGCAAGATCAAGGACTCACTAAGCCATTTATTCTTGCCGGTTGTTATCCCATCCATTACTGGGCTCGCAGGCATTACGCTATTTGTTAAAAACGGCATGCTGGATGTGTTGCATCAGGACTACATTACAACCGCGCGTGCTAAAGGCCTGAATGAGCACAAAGTCATTTACACCCATGCATTGCGTAACGCGTTGCTGCCTTTGATTACGATTATCGGCTTATCGATTCCCGGTCTGATTGGCGGCTCTGTAATTGCGGAGACGATTTTTGCCATACCCGGTATGGGTAAGTTATTTTATGATGCAGTGCTGATGCGTGACTTTCCGGTAGTGATGGGCATATTAACCATAGGCTCAGCATTAACATTGCTCGGTAATTTACTTGCTGACCTCATGTATGCATGGGCAGATCCACGCGTAAGACGTGGTGTGGTAAAAGGTTAACAGTATGAACTTGCCCATGTTTAAAAAAGCTTTATCCAACCCACTGGCGCTGGCTGGTTTTATTATCATCGTGCTGATATTTGTGCTCGCAATGCTGGCACCCTTGATTGCACCATATGACCCGAATGAGATTAACGTAAAAGCGATCCTGCTAGGGCCATCCATGCAGCACTGGATGGGAACCGATGGCTTAGGCCGCGATGTGTTGAGCCGCATGCTGCACGGCGGTCGTATATCGCTGCTGGTAGGTCTGGTCGCTGTCGGCATTTCAACGCTGATCGGCATACTGCTAGGCGCAATCGCCGGTTTCTATCGTGGCTGGGTAGATGTTTTCATTATGCGTCTGGTAGACGTGATGCTTTCAATTCCCAGCTTTTTCCTGATACTGGCAGTGATAGCGTTCCTGACACCATCCATCATTAACATCATGATTGTAATTGGCCTGACCTCATGGATGGGGGTCACACGTCTGGTACGTGCCGAATTTCTGAGCTTGTGCGAACGTGAATATGTCATGGCATCACGCACATTGGGCGCCAGAGATTACCGCCTGATATTCAAACACCTGTTACCTAACAGCTTGACCCCGATTATAGTCAGCGCGGTATTAGGCGTTGCTGGCGCAGTGCTCATGGAATCAGGTTTAAGCTTTCTCGGGCTGGGCGTGCAGGCCCCGCAGGCTTCCTGGGGCAACATACTGACCGATGGCAAAGAATATATCCAATTCGCCTGGTGGCTATCGCTATTCCCTGGATTAGCAATTTTAATCACGGTGTTAGGGTATAATTTACTCGGTGAGGGTCTGCGCGATGCGCTTGACCCCAGGAGCGGGCACCAAAAGTAAGTGCCCCGTAGCAAAACCAATAACAGATTTGATAAATCATTACAGGATTCATTATGGGATTTTTAGCAGGTAAAAAAGTACTCATCGCGGGCTTATTAAGTAACCGCTCTATCGCTTACGGTATCGCAGCAGCAATGAAGCGTGAAGGCGCAGAACTTGCATTTACCTTTCAGATGGAAAAACACGAAAAACGCGTTGCAGATTTAGCCGCCGATTTTGATTCTAAAATTGTATTGCCATGTGATGTAGCGGAAGATGCACAGATTGATGCCCTGTTCCCGGCGCTGGCAAAACACTGGGACGGCTTGGACGCATTGGTGCACTCAGTTGCATTCGTGCCAAAAGTAGCATTGGACGGTGATTATCTGGATAACATCAACCGTGAGTATTTCCGCATCGCGCATGACATCAGCTCATACAGTTTTTCAGCGCTGGCTAAAGCGGCCTACCCGATGATGGAAGGCCGTAAAGGTAGCCTGCTTACACTAAGCTACCTTGGCGCAGAACGCACTATGCCGAACTACAACGTGATGGGTGTTGCAAAAGCCAGCTTAGAGGCGAATGTACGCTATTTAGCACAAAGTCTGGGCCCACGTGGCATCCGCGTGAATGCAGTGTCAGCAGGCCCGATTAAAACGCTTGCAGCATCAGGTATTGCTGACTTTGACAAGATGATAGGCTTCAATGAGAAACACGCGGCATTACGCCGTAATGTAACCATTGATGAAGTTGGTAATGCAGCAGCTTTCCTCTGCAGTGATCTGGCATCAGGTATTACCGGTGAAATTACTTACGTAGATGGCGGCATGAACATTACCGCAGCTGGCGTGATTGATTAATCAGCTATTTGTAATTACTAGCACTCAAGATAATAAAAAAGGACGCTTATGCGTCCTTTTTTATTATCTTGAACTCATCCGAAACTGTAGTCCTGGATGAATATTCTGAACATTATTGCTCAGCGTTTTTATCCATTAACAATCTTTCGTTAACTTTGATCTTGGCTTTTTCACGCAATGACTGCTTGTACGCAGTCAGATACTCATCAGCCAATGCAGCATTCAACTCTGACTTCGCACTCTTAATAGACGCTTCATCACCGGCTACTGAGTTATCCACGCTGATGACTTTAACCAATAAGTAACCTTGCTTGCTATCAGCCAAGCCAGAATAGGCAGGCAGTTTGCTTACATCAGTTTTAAAGATCTGCGTCATTGCCAGCTGTGTCAAACCTTCGGCAGTTTTACGATCCACAGTCACTTCTGGAATCCACTCTACGTCAGCAACTTCTTTACCTGCTTGCAAGCTTTTGAGCGCAGCTTCACCTTTAGCAACCGCGAGTTTTGCAGCACCTTCTAGTTTCAACAGCGCTTCAATACCACCTTTTACTTCCTCAAAAGTTTTAGGGGTTGCAGGTTTGTAATCAACCACACGAGCAGACAGCAAATTATTTGGTGCAATTTCAATGGCTTCAGTATTGCGGCGTTCTTTCAAAGATTCAGCAGAAAAAACAGCACCTACAATTTTGTCACTCTTGAAAAATTTGGCCATATCTTCACGTGTTGACCAATCTGATTTCTGCACCTGACCGCCGAATGTTTTGGCTGCCGGCAATAAGCTATCTGATTGCTCATATACAGTATTGCTGAAAGTTTCAGCTTTTTCAGTAAATGCGGCTTGTGCCTTCTGAAAAATCAACTCAGCTTTGATTTGTGGCTTCAGGCTTTCAAAGTCTGAGCTTTGACCCGTGACTTCAGTAAGCTTGATGATGTGGTAGCCAAACTCCGATTCAACCAGATCGCTCACCTGGCCTACATTCATGCCGAATGCTGCTTCTTCAAAAGGCTTAACCATTGCGCCACGACCGAAGCTGCCAAGGTCGCCGCCTTTAGTCGCTGAGCCTGGGTCTTGTGAGTTTTTTACTGCCAACTCTTCAAATGATTTGGGGTTCTTTTTAACGGCTGCCAGCAATTCTTCAGCTTTTGCTTTTGCTGCCTGCTTCTGCTCTGCAGTAGCATTCACACCAAAGCCAATTAAGATATGGCTGGCACGTCTTTGTTCATTACCCTGAAATTTAGATGCGTTCTCGTCATAAAACTTCTTAACCTCGGCATCATCCACCTGTATTGTCGGCACCAGGCTGCTTGCAGACAACAACAAGAACTCAACTTTGACTTGTTCAGGGTTACGTAAACTGTCTTTATGTTTGTCGTAATAAGCCTTAACTTCGGCCGGGTCAACTTTCACCTGGTCAATAAAGTCTTTTGTTTTTATTTCAGAAATTGTAACCAGACGTTTTTGCTTCAGCAGTTTTAAAGTGCTTTCAGCACGTGCATTTGAGATAAAACCAAGCTTAGCAACACCATCTTGCGCCTGTTGTGCCAGCAAGTCAGCGCGTATCGAAGCTTCAAACTTTTTAGGTGTTAGCTGATTCTGCTGCAGCAACTCATCATACATCTCTTGTGAAAACTTGCCATCCTTTTGAAAGTTTGGCATACCAGTAATGTAAGTTGCCAGCTGCGCATCGCTGATTGCATATTTGGCAGTCCTGATTTCTTTTTCCAGCAACTGCTGATTGATCAATCGATCCAATACCAGCATTTTAACCTGAGGGTTATCCAGCTCCGCAGGGTCAACCTTGCCTTCAGACTGCAGGCGATTGCGCAGATTTTGCAGTGCGTTTGAATATTCCTGCATCGTGATGTCACTGCCATCAACTTTGGCAACCGCAACATTATTACCGGCATCGCTTAAATATGAATCAATACCAAACAAAGCAAAGGGAATCGTGATCAAGGCTAACAAGGTTTTACCAACCCAACCTTTTGCAACAGAACGGATACTATCTAACATAAAACTCTCTTTTAATTTTTCACTGATAAGTAAAACATTGTCGAACTGATAGAAGTGCCCTAAACAAGGACAAACCAAAACCGCATTAATATATCACAAGTTACAGGCTAGATATGCAGTAACCGTGTTATGACACAAGATAAACGGAATCAGTTCTTTTTATGCGAAGCAAACATAAAGTAGAAATAAAAAAATTTATTTGGCGGAGTGGACGGGACTCGAACCCGCGACCCCCGGCGTGACAGGCCGGTATTCTAACCAACTGAACTACCACTCCATAAAATCTGCGTTTCCATATCAATAGATATTTTTCACAAAATAAAGAGTGCTTAAACTACCAGCACTCTAAATTTAATAAATTAGAAACGGCTTAGTCACTTAACATTATCGTCGGTTTTTGGTGGGTGCTAACGGGGTCGAACCGCTGACATTCGCCTTGTAAGGGCGACGCTCTACCAACTGAGCTAAGCACCCTGCTCAACCAACGAAAACGCTAGTTTACAGCATCTTTGAGCGCTTTACCAGCCCTAAATTTAGGAGAATTAGCAGCCTTGATCTTAATTGTTTCACCAGTGCGAGGATTACGACCGTTACGGGCCTCACGTTTACCCACGTAGAAAGTACCAAAGCCGATTAATGTTACCAGATCACCCTTTTTTAACGCTTTTGTCACCGCAGCTGTTGTTGCATCTAATGCACGGCCTGCAGCAGCTTTAGAAATACCTGCAGCACTTGCAACTTGATCAATTAGTTCTGATTTATTCACGTGTAATCCCCTTTTTAAGGTTTATTAAAGAAAAACAACGGTAATTTCCATGAGGAACGATCCTCGCACTGTCTTTATATCAAGCCTATAAAGGCCGTGTCAAGCCTTTATAGCCTATATCAGAACTTATTTTATTAATGTTTTATAGCGTCTAACGATGTAGTTTTGGATTCCTGAGAATTATCAGCGAGTTGAGCCTCTTTTACAGGATTTTCATTAACATCCCCAGCCTCCGGCAAAGGCACCGGCACTGAAGCCAAAGCTAATGCCAACACGTCATCAATCCATTTTACCGGGTGAATATCCAGATGGTTTTTAATGTTCTCCGGAACATCCGTCAGGTCTTTAACATTTTGCTGTGGAATCAATACGGTTTTGATACCGCCACGATGTGCTGCCAGCAGTTTTTCTTTCAAACCGCCGATAGGCAACACCTCGCCCCGCAAGGTAATTTCTCCGGTCATTGCTACATCTGCACGTACAGGAATACCTGTCAAAATTGAAACCAGAGCGGTAGTAATTGCAATACCTGCACTCGGTCCGTCTTTTGGTGTAGCACCTTCAGGGAAGTGGATATGAATGTCATTCTCTTCATAAAAGTTGTTAGTAATACCTAAGCGTTGCGCACGACTTCTAACTACGCTCATTGCTGCCTGAGTAGACTCTTTCATGACATCACCAAGCTTCCCGGTAGTTGTAGTTTTACCTTTACCTGGTAGCAATACCGCTTCAATCGTTAACAATTCACCGCCAACCGATGTCCATGCCAGTCCGGTAACCTGTCCAACCTGATTCTCTTTTGCCGCGACACCAAAATCATAACGCTGTACACCCAGATACTTATCCAGATTCTTAGGCGTTACGTTAATTTTCTTAGGCGCTGTCGCAGTCTTTTTCGCTTTGGCAGTAAGCAATTCTTTTACTACTTTTCTGCAGACTTTGGCAACTTCCTGCTCTAGCCTTCGCACACCAGCCTCACGTGTGTAATAACGTACGATGTCACGCACTGCAGACTCAGATACATGCAGTTCATCATCCTTCAAGCCATGTGACTTCATCTGCTTGGGCAGCAGATAGCGCATTGCAATGTTCACTTTTTCATCTTCTGTATAACCAGAGAGATTAATGATCTCCATGCGATCAAGTAAAGGTGCAGGGATATTCATCGAGTTGGCAGTTGCCACGAACATTACATCAGACAAGTCATACTCAACCTCAACGTAATGGTCGACAAAAGTATGGTTCTGCTCCGGGTCTAACACCTCCAGCAATGCAGAGGAAGGATCACCTCTGAAGTCCTGACCAAGTTTATCGACTTCATCCAGCAAGAACAGCGGGTTTTTAACACCTACTTTAGTCATGCTTTGCAGGATTTTGCCTGGCATTGAGCCGATATAAGTACGTCTATGGCCGCGAATTTCAGACTCATCACGCACGCCACCCAAGGCCATGCGCACAAATTTACGGTTAATGGCTTTGGCAATGCTTTGGCCAAGTGAAGTTTTACCTACGCCAGGAGGTCCTACCAGGCACAAAATAGGCGCTTTGATTTTATCGACGCGCTGCTGCACAGCAAGATACTCGACAATACGCTCTTTAACCTTTTCCAGGCCGTAATGGTCATCATCCAACACCGCCTCTGCCTTCGCCAGGTTCTTGCTGATTCTGGTTTTTTTATTCCACGGCAGGCTAATCAGGGTATCAATATAATTGCGTACTACTGACGCCTCTGCTGACATCGGTGACATCAGCTTCAGCTTTTTCAGCTCGCTGGTCACTTTGGCCTGTGCATCTTTAGGTAGCTTGGCTTCTTCAATGCGCTTCTCAAGCTCATCCATCTCGGCATTTTCATCATGCTCGCCTAACTCTTTCTGGATCGCTTTTACTTGCTCATTCAAATAATACTCGCGTTGCGTTTTCTCCATCTGGCGCTTTACGCGGCCACGGATACGTTTTTCAACCTGCAGAATATCAATTTCACCTTCCATCAGGCGCAACAGATGTTCCAGACGCTCGGCAACATCAAACATTTCAAGAATTTTTTGTTTTTCTTCAAGTTTGAGCGTCAGATGCGCAGCGATGGTATCAGCCAGACGGCCTGCTTCATCTATCGTAGCCAGTGAAGTCAAGATTTCCGGCGGGATTTTTTTATTGAGTTTTACGTACTGATCAAATTGCGCAAACACGGTACGCATTAATGCCTGTATTTCTACATCGGTTTCAGATTCTGCAACGAGCTCAGGACGTGCAGCGAAGCACTCCTCCGTCTCGGTGAACTCACTTACTTTTGCGCGCTGCACGCCTTCAACCAGCACCTTAACTGTGCCATCTGGCAGTTTCAGCATTTGCAGTACGGTTGCAATCGTACCCACTTCATGCAAATCGCTCGCTTCAGGATCGTCTTTGCTGGCAGACTTCTGCGCAACCAATAGAATCTGCTTATTGCCTTCTGATGCAAGTTCAAGCGCCTTGACAGATTTTGTGCGTCCAACAAAAAGAGGGATTACCAGATGCGGATATACAACGACATCACGCAACGGTAAAAGCGGTAACAAACCGCTAATTGTGCCATGTGTAGACTTCCAAAATTAAGCTAAAAATAAGTAATAAACACTTATATAGCTGTTGATGGGGTTAATTCTTATGAGTTCAAGTGCTAATTGATATTTAAGCACCAATTTAGCGACTTAAAAATAAATTTATAAGAAAAATAAGAAAATTTATGTAGAAAATAAAAATAGTCTAGTTAGAAATAGACGATTGGCAGTTGCGCTGATGTTAAGCCTAAAAAAATTTAGCCCAACAAAACCTGAAGTTTGCTGGGCTAAAAGCTGACATTAGATGTCGATTACTTTAATTAATCAAACTGCTTAACCTGCAGCTTCTTCTGCCGGCTTATCTTCGTAAATCAAAATAGGCGGTGTATCACCACGGATCACACCTTCATCGACCACGACTTTACTTAAGTTTTTCAAAGATGGCAGCTCGTACATAATTTCGAGCAGAGAGTGTTCCATAATCGATCTCAAACCACGGGCACCGGTTTTGCGCTCTAAAGCCTTCTTCGCGATCAACAGTAATGCAGACTCCCTGAACTCCAAATCTACGCCTTCCATCTTAAACAGCTTGATATACTGTTTAGTCAGCGCGTTTTTAGGTTCGGTCAAAATTGTCATTAACGCAGCTTCATCCAGAGACTCAAGCGTAGCAACAACTGGCAAACGGCCGATAAACTCAGGAATCAAGCCAAATTTGATCAAGTCTTCAGGCTCAACATCTTTCAGTACTGCGCCTACTTCGCGCGCATCAACTTTGCTTTTTACTTCAGCGCCAAAACCAATACCGCCTCTTTCAGAGCGCAAGCGAATAACTTTTTCCAAGCCATCAAATGCACCACCGCAGATAAACAGGATATTGGTTGTATCAAGCTGAACAAATTCCTGGTTAGGATGCTTGCGGCCGCCTTGCGGTGGAATTGAAGCTACAGTACCTTCGATCAGTTTAAGCAATGCCTGCTGCACACCCTCACCAGATACGTCACGGGTAATTGAAGGGTTGTCTGATTTACGTGAAATTTTATCCACTTCATCAATATAAACAATGCCGCGTTGTGCTTTCTCAATATCATAATCACACTTCTGCAATAGCTTCTGCATGATGTTTTCAACGTCTTCACCCACATAACCAGCCTCGGTCAATGTAGTTGCATCTGCCATGACGAACGGCACATCCAGCAGCCTTGCCAGCGTTTGCGCCAGCAAGGTTTTACCTGAACCTGTTGGGCCTATCAGCAGAATATTGCTTTTTGCAATTTCAACTTCATCTTTTTGACCACCGTTGGACAAGTTGTTATGACCCAAACGTTTATAGTGGTTATATACCGCTACGGCCAGGTTTTTCTTGGCTTGCGTCTGACCAATCACATATTGATCGAGTATTTTGCAGATTTCTTGTGGGGTAGGCAGATTAGCTTCAGTAGACTTAAGGCCATCTGAACTTAGCACTTCTTCCTTGATGATGTCATTGCATAAATCAACACACTCATTACAAATGAATACAGAAGGTCCGGCAATGAGTTTTTTAACTTCGTGTTGGCTTTTGCCACAGAAAGAGCAATAAAGTAATTTATCGTCGTCGGCTTTAGTGGCCATGGATGTAGTCCTATTTAGTATTTTGCGCCGAAAAACCTAACACCGTCAGGCCTTTCTACAAATTAGATGCAATTACTATACTATTAATACAGTAATTTATGCAATTATGCAGCTTCGTTGCGGTTACCGATCACTTTATCAATCATACCGTAAGCAACAGACTGTTCGGCACTCATAAAGTTATCACGCTCGGTATCACGATCAATTTCTTCAGCTGTTCTACCAGTATGATAGGCCAAAATGTCGTTTAGTTTTGAACGCAAGTAAAGAATTTCTTTTGCGTGAATTTCAATGTCTGAAGATTGACCTTGAAAACCGCCAGAAGGCTGATGAATCATAATGCGTGAGTTAGGCAAGCTGAAACGTTTGTTTTTCGCACCGGCTGCTAACAGAAAAGCACCCATACTCGCTGCCTGACCAATGCACAAAGTGCTTACATCAGGTTTGATAAACTGCATAGTGTCGTAAATTGACATGCCGGCAGTCACAGAACCGCCAGGAGAATTGATATACAGATAGATATCCTTATCCGGATTTTCAGCTTCGAGAAACAGCAACTGCGCCACCACAAGGTTTGCAGACATATCATTTACCGGGCCAACCAGAAACACTACACGCTCTTTGAGCAAGCGTGAGTAAATATCATATGAACGCTCGCCGCGACCACTCTGCTCAACCACCATTGGGATGTATCCCAAGCCAGTGGTTGCTAGGTCAAACTCAGATTGCGGTTGCGGCATTATATTCATTAGGCAGTTCCCATTAAATCGTCAAACTTGATTTTTTTATCAGTGACTTTAACTTGCGTAAGCACCCAGCTCACTGCATTCTCTTCAGTAGCCAAGGCCGCTGGCTCATCCAGACGTTTTGGATCAGCATAGTACCAAGTCACTACATCCGCTGGACGCTCAAAACTTTGTGAGAACACGTCAACCATGGCGCGAACCTGATCAGCATTCGCATGCAGACCGTTTTTATTGATCAACTCACCAAGCAATAAACGCAATTTGCTGCTGCGTTTAGCCTGATCTTCAAACATGGATGGCTCAAGTCTAACATTAGACATATCTGCACCGCGTTGCTTGAGGTTTTGCTCTGTAGTTTGCATCATGCGATTGATTTCAACTTCCAGAATTGCGCGTGGAATATCGAACTCTGAATTATCAGCCAACGCCTGGAAAACCTGTTCTTTCAGTTTAGCACTAACGCGTTTAGCAACTTCCTGCTTCAGGCTCTCTGTAATTTCAGCCTTCATCTTTTCAACATCGCCGTCTTCAATGCCGAGGCTCTTCGCAAACTCAGCATCAATTTCAGGATATTTAGGTTGAGATACGCTGTTAAATGTAACCTCATAACCTACGGTTTTACCTGCGATCTGAGCAGACTCATAGTCTTCAGGGTAAGTAATATCGAACTTTTTGCTTGCGCCTGTTTTACCGCCGATCAATTCATCATCAAACGTAGCTACGCGGCCACCTTCGCCAATCACCAGATCAATACCAGCATCACCGGTTGATTCAACTTCCTGGCCATCCATGAATGCTTTCAGGGTTACGTTAATACGATCGCCTTTTTTAGCGGCACGCTTAACTGGCTCGTAACTTACGCGCTGTTTAACAAGCACATCCAATGTTTTTTTAACATCAGCATCAGAGATTTCAGTCACTGGGCGCTCGATCTTCACTTTAGACAAGTCGCCGATAGTAACTTCAGGGAAAATTTCAAACGTAGCTGTGTACTCCAGAACTTCTGAAGCCGCATCAAAAGGCTTGTGTTCAATATTTGGAAAACCGGCAACGCGCAATTTATTTTCTTCAACTGCGTCACCAAAACTTTTCTCAACCGCGCCTGAATAAACTTCATCACGTACTTGACTGCCGTAATGCTGACTCACCAAACCCATTGGCGCTTTACCTGGTCTGAAACCAGCAAATTTAGCCGTACGTGAAATTTGGTTTAATCGTTGTTTGACTTGTGCCTCTAGTGGCTGAAGCGGAACGCTGATAGTAATTCTGCGTTCAAGGTTGCCGAGGGTTTCAACATTCAGAGCCATGCTGTAGTTCCTAAATTTTTTAACCGCATGTCACGCTATAGATGCACCTAGAAAATCATATTCTAGAAAAGCCATCTTGATGACATGCTATTTAAAGTAAAGTTGGTGCGAAAGGAGAGACTCGAACTCTCACGCCTTGCGGCGCTGGAACCTAAATCCAGTGCGTCTACCAATTCCGCCACTTTCGCAGGTAGTGTACGGCCTACAAAACATCAGCCGTTCAGATAATTTGCTATTGTATCTCAAGTTTTCACATTCAGAAAAGACATAAAATAAAAAAGCTGGAAATTATCCATTGCGAGCACATTATTTAATCGACTTAGCTGGTCAATCATCATAGATTGCTGAAAATATAGCAGTGCCGCTAATGATTGTGCGAGAATAACACTCAGTCCAATAGACTCAATTAAAATTTAAAGCTGAACATCATGCCAAATACAATCAACCAAAACGAAATCAATATGCTGCGTGCGGAGTTAGAGCTCCTGATGCGTGAAAGACAAGCATTGCTCAAAATCGCCGGCGTTGCTGCCGGGTTTATCGCTGAAATGGATAGCCATGAGCTGCCGATTTTTGCAGTAGAAGCAGCAGACCTGCTTGCAACATCCATCAACAGCCTGAGCGAAGAAACATTGCAAGATGCATTACATGCTGTGCATGCTGAAATCGTTAATTAAACACAACTTTCCAACATCACAAGCAAGTCTGATTAGTCATCTTGAGTAACTCTGCCTATTCATATCCAGTGGCAAGCCATAAAGTCGCCCTGCTTTCGCTCTTGTGCTTAAGTATCACTGCCTGTGGCTTTCAGGAATATATTGCCAAGCCGATAGATACCGCAGCACTTACACAAAAAATTGCCAGCAGACGCGCCGATAATGATCAATTTCATCAATATCTGCTCAACAACGGCTACACAGCCGAACAACTGCCAATCCAGCAATGGAAATTAGATGATCTGGTTTATTGTGCCCTATTCTTCAACCCCAGTTTAGATATCGCTCGCGCACAGTGGCGCAGCGCAGAAGCAGCAAAACTTACCGCTGCAGAAATGCGGCTGCCAAATATAGGCGGTCAATATTCCAAAAGTAATAATGCGAGTGAAGAAATCAGCCCGCACGCTTACGGCCTAAGCATTGAAATACCGATTGAAACTGCAAACAAACGCAACATTCGCATTGAAAGTGCGCAACATCTTGCAGAAGCTGCCAAACTCAGAATTGCTCAAGCTGCCTGGCAACTACGTAATGAGGTTACAAGAACCTTTACCGAATACCAAGCCAATCGTCAGCAGATAAGTCTGATGTCAAAAGAACAGGCTTACCGACAAGACATCGTTGCAATTTACCAGAAACGCATTGATCTTGGAGAATCATCCAATATTGAATTAAGCCGCGCTAAACTTCAGCTGCAAACACTGAATACCGAACTGGAATCAAAGCAGCGCAATCATCTGGTATTACTCGCCAGACTGGCAAATAATTTAGGGTTGTCGCTAAGCCAAGTTGAACAAATGCAGTTAACAGATACTGCAAATACAAAAGCGCTGGTTAGCCCAAGCGCGGCTGATTTACAAACCCGTGCACTATTAAACCGTCTGGATATTCGTATTGCGCTTGAGCGCTATGCAGTGGCAGAAGCCAAATTAAAACTGGAAATTGCGAAACAATATCCGGATATCGTCATCAGCCCCGGCTATGCTTACGAGTTTGGCGACAAAATATGGTCACTTGGTTTATCCAGCCTGATGACCATACTGACTAAAAACAGATTAGCGATTGCAGAAGCAACGCAGTTACGCGAAGTTGAAGCCAAACAGTTTGAAGCACTGCAGGCCAATGTAATTTCTGAAGTTAACGTTGCAAATTCCAGGCTGGCACAGTCTGCACAACTGCTGGACAACAAGAAAAACCTGTATCAGCAACAGCAGGCCAATACCAAACGCATGGATAACAGGCTACGTGCCGGCGAAAGTGACAGGCTGGAGTTGACCTATGCCAAGCTGGAAGAAGTCATCGCCGAGCAGCAAATTGCGCTGGCCAGCTTCCAATTGGCTGCCAGTACAAACGATCTGGAGAATGCGATACAGGCACCATTAGCTGACAGCAATATCACAAATGAAAAGATTGAAAACCTGACCATTACAAAATAAACATGGAATAAGCACCTGATAACAAATGTGCATTTAAAAATAATGACATTAACCGCAGACGCCAGGCGTCACTTTTTAAGTTCAATGGAAATAAAATAACAATGAATCGTAAACTGACCACTATCATTGGCTTACAAGCATTTTTAATCGTGGTGCTATTCTGGGTGCTGGTGTTTTACGGTAAAGATGAATTTGAAGCCATGTCACAGCAGACAGAAGAAGAGATCGAAACACCAAATCGCGTTGTGACTGAACAAGGCATGACCGTGATCAACATCAGTGCTGCTACCCAGCAGCAAAGTGAAATCACCACCAGCCTGTTAAAGGCTAGCAAGCACCAGTCCAGTGTGAGCAGTTATGGCACCGTGGTCAGTATCGACAACCTAATCGACCTTCGTTCGCGCTATCTGGCAGCTAAGGCTGATATTGAAGTATTGCGCACTGCATTGTCATATAACAAAAGTGAGTTTGCTCGCTTGCAGGCACTCAATCAGGATGACAAAAACATCTCCGATAAAGTGGTTGCAACTGCCAGGTCAAACATCAAAGCCGATGAAGCAAAAATTGCAGCTGCTGAATCCAGTGCTAAAAGCATTACAGACAGCATGCGTCAAATGTGGGGCGACACCCTCACTCAGCATGCTACTAACATTGAAAAAAGTGAATTACTGCAAAACCTGATTTCAAATCAGGAAGTGCTGATACAAATCAC
>LNAP01005436.1_pt1 | contig 36252 bp, 34 predicted proteins | sample 602601 | NCBI WGS metagenome assembly LNAP01 (sample SAMN02440304, study PRJNA202911) | soil metagenome | biome: Subtropical and temperate rainforests or woodlands; isolation source: soil samples (1 kg each in a 20% v/v slurry with milli Q water) were... ... | reverse complement strand
AGCTACTGTATAAACCGCCCCATATAAACCGCGCCATACAAGCAAGAGGATCCCGGACGTGGAAGAAATCATCGAACAACTGCGTGAAGCCAACGAACCGGTACCGGTCCCCTTGGAGTTGCCCGACGAAGACCTGCTGGTCGAAATCGAAGAACAACTGTTCATCGACATTCCGTTCGTCTTCAGAGAGTTTCTGCTGACCGTCAGCGATGTGGTCTACGGCAGCCTGGAACCGGTCACCGTAACCGACCCGCAATCCCACACCTACCTGCCCGACGTTGCCGCCAACGCCTGGGACGCTGGCGTCGATCGCAGTCTGATCCCGATCTGCCAGGACGGTGATGACTACTATTGTGTCGAAGAAGACGGCACCGTGGTGCTTTGGCAGGCCGAAGAAGAGCTGATCGCCGAAGAAACCTGGGAGTCGGTGTGGCACTGGGCACGGGACGTCTGGCTGGAAAGCTGATCCAGTCAACGCCGCAGGGTGGTCAATGCCCGGACGACTCCTTGTGATTGTCGAGGGTTTCCAGCAACGCCACCTGCATCCGCGTATGCACACGAATGAACCAGCGCCACAACAGCGCCGCCACGGCGGCCGCGACCACGGCGATCAGTACCAGCAACTTGTTGGTCGGCAGAATACTGGCCGACAAGGCTGCCAGCAGAAAAAAGATCACCAGCAGCGACAGGATCGGGATCACTTCGGCGATCACCCGGCGCACTCGCTGCGTGTGGCGCCCGGCCATCTCCGGCTTCACGCCCATTTCCGCGAGCAACATCGACAGCGCCTTTAGCTTGCGGTACGCCGCAATCAAAAAAGGCAGCGATAACAACAGCGCTCCGCCCCAGATCAACGCCTTTTGCCAGCTAGGATCGCTGATCCAGCCTTGCAGGTAAGCCGAAATGCGTTCGGCGAAGTACGCGCCCGAAAAGAAGATCGCGATCACCAGTGCCAGATTGACGCCCACCTGCAGCAAGATCCTGCGAATCATGGATGCCAGTAATGCGCCCTCACCCTGCGGCTGGATGTTGCGCAGCCATTCGCCATACATCCCCAGCACCCGTCCCAAGCGTTCTGGCATCGCACTGGCGAGCTTGATCGACAATGGATCGGCCGCACGGATCAGATAAGGCGTCAGCAGGGTCGTGATCACCGAAACCGCCACAGCCACGGGGTATAAAAAGTTACTGGTGACCTGCAACGTCATGCCCAGTGCCGCGATGATGAAAGAGAATTCGCCAATCTGTGAAAGACCCATCCCGACTCGCAGCGAGGTACGTCCGTCATTGCCGGCGATAAATGCACCAAGGCCGCAGGACAACATCTTGCCGAGCACCACGGCTACGGTGATTACCGCGATTGGCCAGGCGTACTGAAGCAGGATTGCCGGATCGAGCATCAGCCCGATGGCCACAAAGAAAATCGCACTGAAAAGATCGCGAACCGGTTCAATCAAACGCTCGATTTTCAGCAGTTGCCGGGATTCCGCCATGATCGCGCCGATCAGGAATGCACCGAGGACCATGCTGTATTCAAGCTTGACCACCAGCAGGCAGAAGCCAAAACACAGGCCCAGCACCGTGATCAGCAGCATTTCGTTGCTTTCGAATCTGGCGACGTAGGCCAACAGCCGCGGCACCATCAGGATGCCAATGACCAAGGCGACGATCATGAACAGCGACAGTTTGCCGACCGTGGAAAACACTTCGCCGGAGCTGACCGTACCGCTGACTGCGATGCTGGACAGCAGCGCGATGATGCCGATGCCCAGAATGTCTTCGACGATCAGCACTCCGAATATCAACTGGGCAAACCGCTCGTTCTTCAGCTTCAGATCATTGAGCGCCTTGACGATGATGGTGGTCGAGGAAATCGCCAGGATCGCGCCGAGGAACAGTGAATCCATGGTGTTCCAGTCGAACCAGCGACCGATCTCGTAGCCGATCCAGATCATCAGCACGATTTCCAGGAATGCCGCGATGAATGCCGTGGCACCGACCTTGAACAACTTGCGCAGGCTGAACTCCAGGCCCAGGCAGAACATCAGGAATATCACACCGAGCTCGGCCAGGGTCTTGATGGTTTCTTCGTCGTGGATCAGGCCGAATGGCGGGGTGTGCGGGCCAATGATAAAACCGGCGACGATGTATCCCAGTACCACCGGTTGCTTCAGGCGATGAAAGACCACGGTGACCACGCCTGCGATCAACATGATCACTGCCAGATCCTGAATGAAACTGATGGCATGCATGGCGTGAGACTCCCTGGGTGGTATTGCTCGATCCCCGGACGCAGGAAAAGTCTGATCGAGCAGAACAAAAATCGGAATTGCACGTAGGAAATGCCCTTGAGGCGGGGCTTTTTTGCAGGGTAACACCGCGACTTCTGGCAGAAAGGCGGTGCAATATATGGAAACAGATCGATCCAGCGTGACGGCGACCCGGCACCCGGCGTCCCGATAACTGTTGGTTTGGAAAAAACCGCTGAGGCACCCGCAGAGGTGCATCCCTCAAACCTGGCCTTGACCCGTGAGAATGCTATGGAACCCGGAAACGCCCAGCTGTCGATGACGGTATTGATGACCCCCGACATGGCCAATTTCTCTGGCAATGTTCACGGCGGCACCCTGCTCAAATACCTCGACGAAGTGGCCTACGCCTGCGCCAGCCGTTATGCCGGCCGCTATGTGGTGACCTTGTCGGTGGATCAGGTCATTTTCCGTGAGCCGATCCATGTCGGCGAACTGGTGACCTTCCTGGCCTCGGTCAACTACACCGGCAACACCTCCATGGAGGTGGGCATCAAAGTGGTGACCGAGAACATCCGCGAACGCTCGGTGCGCCACACAAACAGTTGCTTCTTCACCATGGTCGCGGTGGATGACCAGCGTAAACCTGCATCGGTACCACCGCTGCAACCACAAAACAGCGAAGACAAGCGCCGCTATATGCAGGCCCAGCAGCGCCGGCAGATTCGGCAGGAACTGGAAAAACGCTATCAGGAAATCAAGGGCGACGCCTGAATCCTGCCGTGACGCCAGTCCTCCATCGCGAGCCTGCTCGCGAATGGGGGCAACGCAGAATCAAAGGCTGATCGAGGTCGCCTCGAACCGCACCCGCGGATGGGAAATCCGGTCCTGAGCCCGAACCAGTTCCAACTCGTAGCTGGCACAAGCCTGGGTTTCCAGCAGCACTTCATGCACCGCCGAGGCCGCGAACTCGAACGCGGCCACCAGGCTGTCGCCCAGCAGCACACGTGCCAGGAACAGGCCGGACGTCAGATCGCCCACGCCCACCGGCTGACGCGGGAACGCCAGCAACGGGCGTTGCAAATGCCAGCTGCCTTCGGCCGTCACCAGCAGCATCTCGAAGACCTCAGCAGACTTGCCTGGGTAGTCCAGATGCTTGACCAGCACCGCTTTCGGGCCGCGCACCAGCAATGCACGCGCCATTGCCAGGCAATCGAACAGCGATTGCGGCTTGCGTCCGGAGAAGCTATCCAGCTCCAGCTGGTTCGGGCACATGAAGTCCGCCACGGCGGCGGCCTCCTCCAGCAGAAAATCACTGACCTCCGCCGGAACACTGCAGCCCTTCTCCGGATGCCCCATGACCGGGTCACACAGGTACAGCGCCTTGGGGTTCATCGACTTGATCCGCTCCACCCCCGTCAGGATCGCCCGGCCCTGGGCCGCACTGCCGAGGTAACCGGAGAGCACCGCATCGCAGTTGCCCAGCTCGCCAATCGCCGCGATGCCTTCGACCAGGTCAGGTATCTGGTGCGGCGCCAACACTTCACCGGCCCACTGACCGTACTGGGTGTGATTGGAGAACTGCACAGTGTTGAGCGGCCAGACATTCACCCCGACCCGTTGCATCGGGAAAACCGCGGCACTGTTGCCGGCGTGACCGAATACCACGTGGGACTGGATAGCGAGCAAATGCGGTGTACGTTTCATGCGGTGGATTTCCGTAAAACGATTGAAATTCTAGCCGCGCAGTATGCGACTAAACGCAGCCTGTACGACAGACCAGCGACACAGTTAAGCTGACACTATCTTGTTGGAGCACCCTGTTGATGCTGACCCTTGGAAATATATTCGTGCTGATGCTGTTCGCCACTGCCGGCGCATGGCTATGGCACAACCACGGCTTGCGCGAGCGCGCGCTGGAGCGGGTCAAGCAGCATTGCGGCAAACTCGGGATCGAGTTGCTCGACGGCAACGTGGCCTTGAAACGAATTGCGTTCATCAGGGATGCCAGTGGTCGGCGACGCCTGGCCCGTGTGTATAACTTCGAATTCACCGTGACGGGCGAAACCCGCCACAACGGTACCATTACCCAGTTCGGCGCTCACAGCGCACAGATTGAGCTGGCACCCTACCCGGTCCCGTTCGACGAAACCGAACCAGTGGTCGAAGTGGCGAAACCTCGCGCGGAAGTGATCGAGCTGAGCCAGTGGCGTCAGGAACACACCAAGTGGCGACCTTGAGCCATTAACCCGATCCGGATCGACACGCTGCCAACTCACGCTGCAGTCGTTCTGCATTCTGCGTTTCACTGAAAATAATCTCGATACGCGAATCCTGCCGCCATTCACTGGGCTGCCAGTCCAGCACCGAGTTATCCACAGCGTTCGCCGAGACCCACCCGTGGGCGCTGTGGATAACCAGCTTCGCCCGCTTCCAGCCAAGGCAGTCAAGCCACCGGCCAACCAGAGCGGCATCAAACACCTGGCTTGGGTGCCAACGCCATCCGATGCTCCAGCCTCCGTCCTGTTCCTGACTCAAGCAAATGGGCAACGCGGGATCACTCCAGACCGCCAATCCCTTGGGCAAGACGAAGTTACCCACACCTGCCAGCGCTTTGGCATGCAGCCCCGGCAACTCGCTCAAGGGTAAAGCCGCCTGTTGCGTCCAGCGCAGTGGGAGCGGCGGCAATTGCCCGGTGATTCGCTGACGGCTTTCTTCTTCGAGCCCTTCAGACTTGTTCAACAGTAGTAATCCCGCATGGCCCAGCGCTTGCTGTTGAACATCCGGCAGCGGTTTGCCCGCGGCGAGCGACTGGGCATCCAACACCAGTACACAAGGCTGGACAGCCAACACGCCTTGCCACGGCGCTTCGCTCAATTGCCTGAGCAACTGCGCCGGATGCCCCAACCCCGAGGGTTCGATGAACAGCCGATCCGGTTGTGCCTTGCGCAACAAACGGCCAAGACCAATCTGAAACGGCGCACCGTTGACGCAGCACAAGCAGCCCCCGGCCACTTCCCCCAGTGCGATACCATCGGCGTCCTGGATCAGAAGCGCAGCGTCGAGACCGATCTGGCCAAACTCGTTGATCAACACCGCCCAACGCTCGCCAGCCGGGCGCTGGGCCAGCAGGTGCTTGATCAAGCTGGTCTTGCCGGCACCCAAGGGGCCGGCAATGACATGGGTGGGGATATTCTGCAGCATGGTTGATGATTTCTGAGGAGGTGGTGGATGCGGTTGATTGGCTTGGTGTTGCTACTGGCACTCGTTTCAGACGAAACGCTGGCCCAGGCTTGTGTGGTTCATAGCCAGGGCGAGCGACTTGATGTCCAGGTTTGCCAGCAGAACCGCAACATCCCGCCAAAACTCTTCGCCGATGGTTTCTGCCAACCGAACCTGGCTGGGCAGAAAGTCGACGTGAAGTATGTCGATCAATGTCCCGGCGGCGCATTTGGTATCTGCAGCAACGCCCAAGTCGCCAATATGCCCTACCGACAGGATATTCACTATTACGGCGTTGCGACCGACGCGGCGTATTTGCAGCCGTACTGCGAGGCCCAGAACCAGGGCGCCTGGATCAGGCCCTGAAGCGTCAGCAGAGGATCAGGCAGCTTCTTCGTACCAAGGGCCGAATGGATCAGGCAGCAAATGCCAGCCCTCTACGCCCAGCGCCATTTCCTCATCGGTCAGCAGGCATGCGTCCAGCTCGGCCGCAAGCTGCGTGAAGTCGATGTTCTGGCCGATGAAAACCAGTTCCTGACGACAGTCCCCGGTGTCAGCGGTCCAGTTTTTCATGATCCCGGCGGTACTTTCTTCGTCTTGCGGCCATTGGTTTTTCGGTACGAACCGCCACCAGCGACCGGCGAAGCCATAGCGCATCAAACCACCGGCCTGAGACCAGCTGCCGGCATCCATGTGCTTGCTCGCCAGCCAGAAAAAGCCCTTGGAGCGCAGCAGTTTGCCGTTGTCCCAAGGACCGTCGATGAAATTGAAGAAACGCTGAGGGTGGAACGGTCGGCGAGCCCGGTAAGCACTGGAAGCAATGCCGTATTCTTCGGTTTCCGGCACATGTTCGCCGCGCAGCTCCTGCAACCATCCCGGTGCCTGGGCAGCCTTTTCGAAATCAAAACGACCGGTGTTGAGAATCTTGTTCAAGGGGATTTCACCCATCGACATCGCAATGATTTCCGCCCTGGCGTTGAGCCGTTCAAGTATGGCGATCAACTCCTCACGCTGGTGACTGCTGATCAAGTCGATCTTGCTGAGCAAAATCACATCGGCGAACTCGACCTGCTCAATCAACAGATCGGTAATCGAACGTTCGTCTTCCTCCCCTAGTGTTTCTCCTCGGGAAGCCAGGCTTTCGGCAGCCTGGTAATCGAGTAGAAAGTTCATGCCATCGACTACCGTGACCATGGTGTCGAGACGTGCGATATCGTTGAGGCTCTGGCCGTTTTCATCGCGGAAGGTGAAGGTTTCCGCCACCGGCAGCGGTTCGGAAATACCGGTGGACTCGATCAGCAGATAGTCGAATCGCCCCTCCCTGGCGAGTTGGCTCACTTCCTCCAGCAAATCTTCACGTAACGTACAGCAAATACACCCGTTACTCATTTCCACCAACCGTTCTTCAGCCCGATTAAGGCTGACATCGCGCTGGACTTCGGTGCCATCGACGTTGATTTCGCTCATATCGTTGACGATGACCGCAACCCGCGTAGTATGTAATTAAGAAGTGTACTTTTTCCGGCACCAAGAAAGCCGGAGAGAACGGTCACGGGGAGTCGATTGGACATCTGCATATTCCTCACAGGGGTGCCCGGTCGCTGTGTCGGGCCTACACAATGTTATACTGTAACAATACAAATAAACCATCCTCTCTTGCTCAGCAGGGCAAACGACAGATGCTGAACGCCGCCGCCCTCGTGAGAAAGCCCATGCGCAACGCCCTTAAACCCGTATTGATCATGCTGTCCCTGCTGGTTGCTGCCGACGCGATGGCACAGGTCCAGAACCTGGCCAAGTGCACTCGCAGCGCCAACCTGCTGGCCTGCGTGGATGCTGATGGCAACACCTACAGCGTCAATACCGCCGGAAGCACGATCTATTTGCGGGGTTTCGAAGTGGCCGGAAAACGCTATTGGGCACAGACCAACAGCCGCTACGGCCAGCTTACGTTTTTCACCGGTATCGCTTCCGACGGCGAGGCCTGGGTTGGCTACAACCGACGCGTCGGCTGGACCACAATCAACCGGTTTTCCAGCTCCGGCGGTAGCAGCGCCAGGTTCACTTGCAGCCGGATCGCTGGCTGTTAGGCCGGCTGTTTTTCTGCTCCTACTGCCAGGCAAATGACGTCTGTGCATGATGACGACCGACTCATGAAAAAGGCATCGCTGATCTAATTGTTATGATATAACATCTTATATAACTGCTCATGAATGCGCTGACTCTGCCGGATATCGCCGCGCAGGCCTCACGCCAAGCCCTGCCACTGGAGTGGGTGGGCATGTGCGGCATTGCTCTTCCCATTTTGTTTGATGGCCAACGACTGAATGCAAAGGCCGATGCTGGCGTGAGCCTCGACGATGGCAACGCGCGTGGCATTCACATGTCACGACTCTATCTGGCGCTTGAATTGTTGGAACAGGAAAGCCTTTCAGCGGCTTTATTGCGGCGGGTTTTGCAGCGTTTTCTTGAGAGCCATGAAGGGCTGTCCAGCAGCGCTCACTTGACCCTTCACGCCGATTTGTTGCTGAAAAGGCCAGCGCTAATCAGCCCATTGGCGGGCTGGAAAAGTTATCCGGTGACCATCGAAGCGCGTTTGAAAAACGCGATGTTCCACGTGGAACTAAAAATCGACCTGCCTTATTCCTCAACCTGTCCGTGTTCCGCGGCCCTTTCTCGACAGTTGATTCAGCAGCAATTCGTCGATGATTTCGCCAACACGTCACTGCAACACGCTGAGGTTTTAGCCTGGCTCGGTACCACCAACGGCATCGTCGCCACACCTCACAGCCAACGCAGCAGCGCAAAGTTACGCGTACGGTTGGCTGACTTTCTGGATGAGTTACCTCTGATTGCCGTCATCAACGACGCCGAAGCCGCACTCGGCACCGCCGTTCAAACAGCAGTAAAACGCGCCGACGAACAGGCCTTCGCCCTCGCCAATGGTCAGAACCTGATGTTCTGCGAGGACGCCGCACGCCGCTTGAACCTGGCCCTGAAACGTTCCACGGGCATCAATGCCTTCCACATACGTGTGATCCACGCCGAAAGCCTTCACGCCCACGACGCCGTAGCCGAAAGCCGATTCAACTGGGAGGCAGCATGATTGCTTGCCATGCCTTGCGCTGGGGCGTACCAGGACAGCCACTCACACCAGCGCTGGACTTTGAACTGCCGAAGGGCAGCTTGACCGCCATCATCGGTGCGAACGGGTCCGGTAAAAGCAGCCTGTTGAAGGTCATCGCTGGCCTGCAGAAACCCTTGGCCGGAAAGATACGTCTGGGTGTTCCAACCAGGGGCGGCGTGTCGTTCCTGCCTCAGCAACAGCACCTGGACAGGCAATTCCCGATCAGCCTTCATGCATTGATCGCCGCCGGTTTCTGGGGCAACAGACAATCAGCGGAAGTCCGCAGCCAACGATTGAAAGCCATCCTCGAAGACTGGTGCCTGAACGGCCTGGAAGATCGACCCTTGATGGCCCTTTCCGGCGGCGAATTGCAACGCGCCCTGCTCGCCCGATTGAGCCTGACAGACGCACCCGTGCTGTTGCTCGATGAGCCCCACGCGGCCCTCGATGAACTCGGTCAGGCATTGCTCTGGAAACACATACACGATTGGCACCTCGACGGCCGGACACTGGTGGTCGTTTGCCATGACCTCACCGCTGTTCGCGAGCACATCCCACATACATTGCTGATCAAAAGCAGCGGTTGTGTATTCGGCCCGAGCGCCGAACTGATCCGCCAACAACCTCAATCGCAGGTGGCCTGATGATCGCTACCGCGCATCTCTGGCAACCGTTCCACGAATACGTCTTCATGCGTCGGGCGCTGCTCGGTGGTTTGCTCCTGGCGTGCAGTACAGCGCCTTTGGGGGTGTTCCTGATCCTCAGACGCATGAGCCTGATCGGTGATGCCGTCGCCCACGGCATCCTCCCCGGTGCGGCGTTGGGTTTCTGGTTTGCCGGGTTGAGCCTCCCTGCGTTGACCATCGGTGGCCTCGGCGCGGGCCTGAGCATGGCAGGCCTCGCAGCCTGGATTACGCGACGCACCGGCCTGCGAGAGGACGCCAGCCTCGCGGCGATCTACCCGATTTCCCTGGCCGGTGGCGTGCTGATTCTCGGCATCGCCGGCAAACGCCTGGACCTGTTGCACCTGCTGTTTGGTTCCGCGCTGGCAGTCGACGGCCCGACCTTGACCGGCATGCTTTGGGTCTCGGGCCTGAGCCTGATGGCCATGGCACTGATCTACAAACCACTGCTGCTCGACACCCTCGACCCGCTTTTTCTGCAAACCGTCAGCCGACTCGGTCCACTGGCCCACGGCGTGTTCCTGACACTGGTGGTGCTGAATCTGGTCATCGGTTTCCAGGCGATCGGTGCATTGATGGTGGTCGGCTTGATGATGTTGCCTGCCGCTGCGGCGCGTTTCTGGAGTCGCCGCTTGCCAATACTGATCGTCGTCGCCGCCGTGCTCGGCAGCCTCTCGGTATGGCTCGGTTTATTGATCTCGTTCTATTACTCGCTGCCCAGTGGCCCGGCAATCGTGCTGGTGGCCGGCGGTGGATATCTGTTGTCCGTGGTGTTTGGGCCGGTGCACGGCTTGCTGCGCCGCCCGCCTTTGCTCACATCCCAATGAGGTGTTAATCGATGCGCGCTTTACTTGTGCTGTTCAGCTTGATGGTGTCGATGTCACTGTCTGCCGCCGAAAAACTTCAGGTGGTCACCAGCTTCAGCATCCTCGCCGACATGACCCGGCAGGTCGGCAAGGATCACATCCAGATCACCAACATGGTCGGCCCGGACGCGGATGCGCACACGTACGAGCCGACACCGGACGACGCCAAAGCGCTGCTCAAGGCCAGGCTCATCATCAAGAACGGCCTGGGTTTCGAGCCCTGGCTGGATCGCCTGGTGACAAGCACAGAGACTCGGGCGGCGGTCATCAGCGCAAGCCACGGTGTCATACCCCGTAGCCTGGATGAAGACGGTAAAACCGTTCCCGACCCGCACGCCTGGCATAACCTGGCGAACACCGAGCTGTACATCACCAACATCACCAAAGCGCTGATCGCCGCTGACCCGGCGAACACCGCCGACTATGAGCGCAACAGCCAGCTGTACCTGAAACAGGTCTACGCCCTGCTCGCCGAAGCCAAGGCCAAACTCGGCTCACTGCCATCGGGCAACCGCAAGGTCGTGACGTCCCATGATGCCTTCGGTTATCTCGGCCAAGCCTACGGCATCGAGTTCATGGCGCCTCAAGGACTCTCAACCGAGCGCGAGCCTTCAGCCGCCGAAGTGGCCGCACTGATTACCCAGATTCGTCAGGCCAAGGTCAAGGCGGTGTTCATGGAAAACATCAAGGACGCCCGCCTGCTCAAGCAGATCGCGGATGAAAGCGGCGCGCAGATCGGCGGCACGCTGTACTCCGATGCCCTGGCGGCGAGTGGTCCGGCCGGCACCTTCACAGGGTTGTTCGAGTACAACCTCAACACCCTTTACAACGCGTTGAGCAAGCCATGATCCGCAAGAACCCTTCTGGAGATTTACCGCTGATTGCCGAATCGGCCTACGTCGACAAGACGGCGATCATCTGCGGCAAAGTGGTAATCGGCGAAAACGTGTTCGTCGGGCCTTATGCCGTGATCCGTGCTGACGAAGTCGATGACTCTGGCGACATGCAGCCAATCAGAATCGGCGCCAACTCGAACATCCAGGACGGTGTGGTGATCCATTCCAAATCTGGTGCGGCGGTGACCATTGGCGAGTTCAGTTCCATCGCTCACCGCTCGATCGTGCATGGCCCCTGCACCGTGGGCAATAGAGTGTTCATCGGCTTCAACAGCGTGCTGTTCAACTGCGTGGTCGGTGACGGTTGCGTGGTGCGGCACAACTCGGTAGTTGATGGTCGCGACCTGCCTGAAGCTTTCTACGTACCTTCCACCACACGGATCGGCCCCAACACCGACCTCTCGCAGTACCCGCCGGTGAGCGTCAGTGCTTCGGAATTTTCCGAAGATGTGGCGCGCACCAACGTCGACCTGGTACGCGGCTACAAAGCCCTGCAAAACGAGTTCTGAGCATGAGTAGCGTGCTGATTCGCAATGCCCGCGTTGCTGGAACTGGTCGCGGAGCAGATTTTGCCGACCACCACACTGGTGGCCAAAACCAGCCATCGCGTCAGGATAAAGTGCCTGGCACGACAAACGTCTTAATGAAGCACCCCTACGGTTTATGCGATAACGCTCGTTAGAAGCACCAGAGTACGCCGACCATGATCCAGATCACCCTGCCCGATGGTTCATTGCGTGAGTACGATCAGCCTCTGTCCGTGCACGAGGTGGCCGCCAGCATCGGCCCCGAACTGGCCATCGCGGCCGTAGCAGGAAGGGTCAATGGTGTACTGGTGGACTGCGAATACCTGATCGAGGCGGATGCCCGGGTCAGCATTGTCACCCCCCGGGAGCCGGACGGCCTGGAAATCCTGCGTCGCTCCTGTGCATTGATGCTGGCCATGGCGGTCAAGCAACTCCACCCCCATGCGCAATTGCGTGCGGGAAAGGAACTGGGTGATGGTTTCTATTACGAGTTTGCAGTCGAGCAACCACTGACCCCCGCAGACCTGCCTCTAATCGAAGCGCGCATGCAGTCATTGGCAGCAACCAACCACTCGATCCGTCGTCGCCCGGCGCGCGAAGCAGTGTCGCTGTACCGTCTGGGGGACGCCGAGTACCAGAGTCATGGACCGCACGTCCCAACCACCAAAGTCTTGCAGGCGTTTGCCCTGGATCACATCAGCGGCACGTTGCAACAACGGATCTACGGCACTTGCTGGTCGAGCCATCAGGAGCTGCAACACTGGCGCGTTCCACCCCATGTGGTCGTCGTGAGCATTGATGACCGCCAGACGACTTATGCACAAGCGGTGACCGAGTCCTTGCGCCAAAAAGGCGTGCATGCAAAGGCCGACCTGCGAAACGAAAAAGTCCGCTACAAGATTCGCCAGCACAGCCAGACCGTGCCGTTCCTGGTCGTGGTTGGCGAAAAGGAACAGGCTGGAGGGTTCGTCAGTGTGCGCAGTCGCACGGGGGAGGATTTTGGCCGGATGGCTGTCGAGGCGGCGTGTGAGTGGTTAAGTCGGCCGAGGATTCAGGGCGGCTGAATGGACGCTTTCGCGAGCGGGCTCGCTCCGACAGGGAGATTAGTGTTCGACACATAATCAATGTGGGAGCGAGCCTGCTCGCGAAGCTTTTTAAGCTCTTGGCTTCACCGTGCCGCAATCCTGCCCCAACCAGACGGCGCGGGACTCGAGGCTGCCCTTCTGCTGAATGCCGGTGGCGTTGAACGTCCCGTTGACCTTGGTGGTGAATTCGCGGTCACTGAGGAACGTCGCCACGCCGGCTCCCTGGGCTTTCGGGCAGCTGAAACGGAATTTCCACTGATTGCCGGAGCGGTCGGTGATTTCCTGTTTGCAGCCCGACTGTGGATCGGTCAGCGGGATGTTGTCGGTCTTGACCTGTTCAGGGGTCAGGCATGCCCGGATCCCTTTGCCGCCCATGGTGATGCCCTGCTTTTCCAGCAGCGCACGCTGCTCGGGAGTCATCTGGTTCTGGATCTGGCCGAGGATCAATTGCAGGTCCGGCATATTCTGCTCGTCGACCTTCATGTTGCTCGTGGTCAGCTCCCACAATCCTGGTTGCAGCCGCCACAGGAAGTGCCAAACCCAGTGCCATGGCCAAACCCAGCAGACGAACGTTCATCGAGTAACTCCTGATCAGTAGTGGCCGTTAGACGTCAGCCGCAGGCTTCGGTTCATGGTCGAATTAATTAGCGACATTCTGCACGGAACATGGTCTGTTAAGCACTGAATCTTCAGGAGCAAGGTCGCCGCCCCCATGGATTATTTCGGACCACATATTTTCGGTTATACCATCGCCCTGTTGCACTTGCTGGGCATGATCGCGGCCATACACGCCGTGTTGACCGTCCGTACCGCCCAAGGCTCGATCGCTTGGGCCCTGTCGCTGTTTTTCATCCCTTACCTGACGCTGATCCCTTACCTGATGTTCGGCCGCAGCACCTTTGATGGCTACATCAAGGCCCGACGGCAGGCCAACGACGAGATGCGCAAGGCTGTTTCCGAACTCAACTGGCGACCTTGGGTAGAAGAAGCCCTCACCGCCCGCGCTTCGTCTGCCTACGCCTCACTTAGAGCGATGCCCAAGCTCGGACACATGCCCTGCCTGGCCAATAACCAGATGCGGCTGTTGATCAACGGCCAGTCGACGTTCGAGGCCATTTTCGATGCCATCGGCCAGGCGAAAGAGGCCGTGCTGATCCAGTTTTTCATCGTCCACGACGATCGCCTCGGTCAACGCCTGCAGACTTTGCTGTTGAAGAAAGCCGCCGAAGGCGTAGCGATCTATCTGTTGTATGACCGAATCGGCAGTCATTCCCTATCCAATGGCTATGTGCAGGCCTTGCGTGATGGCGGGGTCGAGGTCAAGGCTTTTGGCCCCCGTAATGGCTGGTTCAATCGCTTTCAGGTGAACTTCCGTAACCATCGCAAAATTGTGGTAGTGGACGGCATTCTCGGCTTCGTTGGCGGGCACAACGTCGGTGATGAATATATGGGCGAGAAACCGCCCTTGGCCCCTTGGCGCGATACCCACGTGCAAGTGCGCGGGCCAGTGGTGGCGTGCATGCAGGAGTCTTTCGCTGAAGACTGGTTCTGGGTGGCTCATGCCCTGCCGCCACTGATCCTGCCCGAGGTTTATCCAGAAGACGGCGTGCTGTGCCAGTTGCTCGCCAGCGGGCCGGCAGACGCCTACGAAACCTGTTCTCTGTTCTTTGTCGAAGCGATCCATGCAGCGACGGAACGGATCTGGATCACCAGCCCATACTTCATCCCCGATGAAGCCGTATTCGCAGCGTTGCGTCTGGCGGTACTGCGGGGTGTGGATGTGCGGCTGCTGTTGCCGTCTCGACCCGACCATCGAATCGTCTACGCCGCCTCCAGCCTCTACGCTTTCGAAGCCGTTCGTGCCGGTGTGCGGGTGTTCCGTTACGAGCCCGGATTCCTGCACCAGAAAGTGGTGTTGATCGACAGCGAAATCAGCGCCATCGGCAGCGCCAACCTGGACAACCGTTCGTTCCGGCTGAATTTCGAAGTGATGTTGCTGACCGTCGACAGCGCCTTTGCCGCTGAGGTGGAACAGATGCTCAACGATGACTTCGCCAATGCCCACGAAATCGCGAAAGGAGAAGGCCGGGAGACCCACCGCCTGCAGCAGATCGGCATGCGGGTCGCCCGGCTTATTTCGCCGGTTCTCTAGAGATAGATATCGTCACGGGTCCATGGCAGTTCATGACTGCCATCGGCGTGGGTCTTCACCGCGAGAATCTGGTGCAGGTTGATCCAGCCCCGGGCAAACGCGTAAGCACAACCGGCCAGGTACAGCCGCCAGATACGCAGGGCTTGTTCCGGTATGAGCTTGGACGCCGCTTCGAGGTTGTCCTCCAGGCGCTCGCTCCAGTGATCAAGCGTGCGTGCGTAGTGCAGGCGCAAGCTCTCGACGTCAACGATTTCAAGCCCGGCTTCACTGATTTCGGCAGAAATCATCGACAGGTGCGGCAACTCGCCGTTGGGGAACACATATTTCTCAATGAATTCACCGGCACCGCGTCCCACCGGACGGCCATCGGTGTATTTGGCGGTGATCCCGTGATTCATCACCAGGCCGCCCTCTTTCACCGCACCGAACAGTGTCTTGCAGTACTCGGCGAGATTGGCGTGGCCGACATGTTCGAACATGCCGACGCTGACCACTTTATCGAAACGGCCATCCTGCGGCAGATCGCGATAGTCGAGCAATTGCAGTTCAACCAAGTCCTCCAGGCCCTCCGCTTTTACGCGCTCCCGGGCCAAGGCCAACTGCTCCTTGCTGAGGGTGATACCGAACACTTTCGCGCCAAATTCTCGCGCAGCAAAACGCGCCAATCCGCCCCAACCACAACCCACATCCAGCAGATATTCGCCGGGCTGCAGGCGCAGCTTGCGACACAAATGACGGAACTTGGCTTGCTGGGCCTGCTCGAGGCTTTCGCTGCCGGTCTCGAAGTAAGCGCAGGAATACGCCATGTCGCTGTCGAGCCACAGCTGATAAAACGCATTGGAAAGATCGTAGTGGTAGGAAATCGCCTTGGCGTCCATCTCTTTGTCGTGGGCGCTACGAACCGGCTGATTGTCGTCGTCTTCGTCCAGCAATGCCTGGCTCCATTCATCGCAGACGCGAATCACATCGCTGATCGAACCTTCGAGTTCCAGTTTGCCTTCGACAAAAGCAGCACCGAGGGCGTCCAGGCTTGGATGGGTAAACTGGGTGACCATTTGTGGGTCCTTGACCACAATCGTGACGCTGGGCGCCGGTCCCAGATTGAGTTCATGGCCATCCCAGAGTCTCAGGCGAAGCGGTAATTGCAGATTCTGTAAGGCCGGTGGAAGATGCGCGAGCATGGAGAAGCCCCCTTGTTTCAGACGTCTAAACAGAGGGTAGACCATCTTTGAAAAATAGCTGGCTATCGAATTAATAGCCGTTTTCAATGATTCGCAACGCCTGCACCTGCCGCTGCGAACGCACAAAATGATGTGCCCTCATCTCCAATGACTACGAACCGGGCGCACAGTTCTAAAAAGTTTAAGCCCCATGATTGCCCGGTTTAGAGCATTCGCCTTCAGGCTTCATCCTTAAGCTTGAGCAAAGGCTCCTGGAACCGCAGCAAACGACCGGCATTGCCCAACACCAACAAGGTGCTGAGGTTATGCAGCAGCGCCGCAATCATCGCCCCGGCAGCGCCAAGCCAGCCGAATGCGGCGAAGGCTACGATTGCCAGGGTCCAGCCCAGCCCGATGATCACATTCACCTGCAACGTCTGGCGGCACTGACGACTCAGGCGCACGCAAGTACCGAGACGGCGCAGGTCACTGCCGATCAGCACGATGTCCGCCGATGCCAAGGCGATGTCTGCACCGCCCGCGCCCATGGCCACACCCACCACGCCAGCCTTGAGGGCCAGGGAGTCGTTGATGCCATCGCCGACCACCATCGGCCGGAAGCCGCTGTCGATTTCTTTGAGCACGCGGTTCAGTTTGTCTTCGGGCAGGGCCTGCGCTTCGACATCACTGATCCCGACATCCCGGGCGAGCGTTTGAGCGACGCTGTGCCGGTCACCGGTGAGCAACAACTGGCGACCCAACCCGAGTTCGCGCAACTCACCCAAGGCAAATTGCGCCTCGGGTTTGACGCTGTCGGCCAACAACAGCCAGGCGAGAAATTCACCGTTGAGCGCCAACCCGGCAATCGGACCGTCGTGATCGGGAACCTCCGTTGTACTGATGCCCAGTTGCGCGAACAGTTCCGGTCGGCCGAGCGCTGCTTCGCCCTGCCCGGTCATCGCCACCACGCCCAGGCCCTGGCGCTCATGGATGTCAGTAAGCAGCAGGAAATGCTCCTGGGTCACCACCCCCGCGAGAGCACGACTGACCGGATGGCTGCTGGCCGAGCCAAGGCTGGCGGCGAGTTTCAATACATGACTGCGATCCTCCAGCGGACTGTCGATGGATTGCAGGCGCAAGGTGCCGAAAGTCAGCGTCCCGGTCTTGTCGATCACCAGCGAAGTCAGGTCCGCCAACTCTTCAAGGAACGCAGAACTGCGAATCAGAATCCCGTGGCGTGCCGCTACCGCCACCCCGGCAATCGCCGTGGCTGGCGCCGACAACACCAGCGCACAAGGACAGGCCGCCACCAACACCGCGAGCATCGCTTGAGCGTTGTTGGTGATGAACCAGGTCACCGCCGCCAGCAGCAACACCAGCACCATATAGCTGCCCGCGTAACGCTCCAGCAGACGAGTGATCGGCGGTTTCGAGCGCTCGGCGTTTTGCATCAGGGCGATGACTTTGCCAAGGGTTGATTCATGGCCGGTGCGGGTCACTTCGATCCGTAGCAGACCGTCGAGGTTGATCGCGCCACCGAACACCGACATGCCAACGCCCGCCTCCATCGGTACCGATTCGCCGGTAATTGAGGCGGTGTCCAGACTGGCCTGGCCGGACAACACTCGACCATCCGCCGGCACCCGGTCCCCGGCGCGTACCTCAACCAGGTCTCCCGCCTTGAGCGTGCCGTTGTCGACTTCAATGATGGATCCGTCCGCCTGAACCTTGCGCGCGTGGCTGCGGGTCAGTTTGCCGAGGGCGTGAATCGCCTCCTGGGAACCGATCACGCTGCGCTCCTCCAGCACGTGCCCGAAGATCATGATGATCGGCAACAGGGCCGCCGTCAGCAGATCCCCGATGGCCCAGGCACCCAGCATGGCTAGGGCAATCAATTGATCGGTGATGCCGTGCAGGCTTGGATAGCGCAGGCTGTACCAGGCTGAACGCATGACCGGAACGGCGACCAGCAGCGAGGCAAAACCCAGTAGCAGTTGACTGACACCAGTCTGCTCCGGCGCTCAAGCCCAGCGCGAGCAGGCCCAACGCGAGCATGGCCAGGGTCAACTGGCGCGCGGCGCGGCGCTGTTCGGCCGATGACAACAGGCTCGGTGCAGCGGCGGTCTGAGCGGTCATTGTGTAACTCCCTGAATGATCAGGCGGGAATCGTCTTTGGGATCGACCGTGGTGACCGAACCGGCCTGACCGAGAATTTTCGGCAACCGCTCGCGATAAATGCGCAGCAGCATTTGCGGATCAGTGCCCTGTTGTTGCGCCTTGGCCAGGCTCAACACAGTGGCCGTGTCGGTAGACGCTTTGGCCAGTCGCTCACTGGCCTTGGCATGGGCAACTTGTAATGTTCTGTCGGCTTGCTCGTTGGCAGTTTGCGTCAGCTTTTCGGCTTCGGTACGCGCATTGGCCACGGCTTTGTCGGCTTGCTGACTGGCTGTCAGGACCGCATTGAAGGCATTGACCGCCGGGCTTGGCAGACTCGATTGCACATCGACCCGCGCCACTTCGATCCCCAAGCCCTGCCCCGTCGCGGTGAGTTCGGCCAGCCGTTGATTGATGCCCTGCACCAGATCGCCTCGTAAGCGCTCGCGCCGTTCCGCCGCCTGGCTATCAGCGCCGATCAATTCCGGGCGAGCGACCAGGATAGTGTCCAGATCCCGTGCGGCCGTGAGCGCGACCGCACTGCGGGTCACCAGACGATCCAGTGCCGGCAACACGTGTTCGCCTTGAAGCACGAATGCATAGGGCTCGGTGACTTTGTAGAAAACCCGCACATCCAGTTGCACCACACCGGCATCACCCGTTAACAGATAGCCGGAACCTGCGAGGGCATCGCTGATGGGTATGGCAAAACTGGCCACGCGATCTGCCTGCATTGCGGCACCACTGCGCAACAAGCCTTCCACTCGGCGCTCGATCACTCGATCCGCCGCGGGCAACAAAATCACCTGCTCGAACGGTTGCGGCCAGGCCAATAACAGCCCGGCGTTCTGAGTGCGATCCAGCGCACCGAAATGCAAAACCACTGCGCGATTTTGCGGATGAATCTGCCTCACATTGGAAAACGCCCACGCCAATGCCGCCAACACCGTCACCGCGTAGAGGGCGAGAAACCTGAATCCAGGGGCTGCTCAACTCATTTGTTCCACGTGGAACCAAACTCATGGCTGCGATCCGGACTTGTTGTCGAGGCTCGGCGGACCGTCAACCAAGACCCGGAACGGTGCGGCGTCGGTACGCAGAATCAGCTTGGTTCCTGGCGTCACCACCGCGCCCAAGGTGTCGAGCGAGCGCAGCAGGTTGTAGAGCTGCGGCGATTGCGCGTAGGCGCGGCCATAAATCTGCGCCGCTTCGACGCGCGATTGCGCTTCGATATCTGCTGCTTTCACCGTGGCATCGGCCTGCACAATTCGCGCATCACGCTCGGCGGCGGAACGAATTTGCGCGGCTTCACGCTTGCCGATGGCCGTGCGCTCAGTAGCGATGGTTTCGCGCTCGGCACGCATCCGGTCGACTGTCGCGGTGAGCGTCACCGAAGGCAACGTCAATCGCTCGATACCGACCTGCAACACGCGCACACCATAAGTGGTGAGCAACTGCTGATCTATTTGCTTGCGCAGTTGTGTTTCGAAATCGGCGATGCGTACGTGGCTGGCACCTGTATTGACCAGGTTCGCCAGATCAAAACTGCTGGCGGTGGTTTCCAGCGCGGAGCCGACAAAGGTGCGAATCTGCCGCGCGGCTTCATCGGGCTGGTTCTGCACCGCGCGCATGAAACGTTGCACGTTGTCAGGGTCGCCCTGCACCTATAGGCCTGAACGATGATGCGCAGACCGTCTCGTGTGCCGACATCCTGCAAACCGCTGGACGTGGTACGCAGCCGCAGATCCACAGGGATCGCCGCTTCAAATGGGGCCGGCCAGCGCCAACCCAGTCCCGGTTCCAGCAAGACTCGTGATGGGTTGCCGAAGCGCGTGATTACCGTGGCCTCCCCCGATCGCACCTGCACCAGGCTCGCGGCAGCGACCGCAAACGCCACCAGCAATGCCGCCCATCCCATCCGGCGCCACGGGAATGGACCGGCCTCCTGCGGATCGCTGTGATGATGGTGATGGCCGTGGTGATGACCGCCATGACTGTGATCGTGTCCGGCGTGGTCATCGTGATCGTGCGTATGGGACTGGCTCAATTGGCAGCTCCTGGCTGAGCGTTTTTACGCGGCGGCGCAGGGTCAACCGGCGGCGTGAACGTACGGAGGTCGATGGTCGGCGCATTACTACTGCCGCCCAGACGATGATCAAGAACCAGCAACTTGGCATTGGCCAAACCTTGGGACAACTGACTGAAATATTGCTCCAGCACAAAGGCCTGACCAGCGCTGGCATAGGCTTTTTGCTCGGCGTTGAATTTCAGGTCCGCGGCCTGGGCGCCAGCGTTGATTTCTCGGGCACTGGCCGTCGCCTGATCGCGGGCGATGCTGGCCTGCAACTGCGACTGATTGGTAGCCTCGGCAGCGGCGCCACGTTCACGGGCGATCAAGGTTTGCGCGCCAATCTGCGCCGCTTGCACGCCGTGATAGGCATTGGCTGCACCGGCCGGCGGGTGAATCGCCTCGACCACCGTGGCGAGAATTTCCACGCCGCTGTCGAGTTTTTGCAGGTCTACCTGAACCGCGCGGCCGATCTCTTCAGCCAGCCCTACCCTGTCCTCGCCAAGCAATCCGTCGAGGGTGCGCGAGGCGAAGTCGTGAACCAGGATTCGGCTGGCGGTACTGCGAATCAACATCGGTACATCGCCACTGTTATAGGTCGCAGCCAACGCCGCCTCATCGCTCAGACCAATGCGATAGATGAAGCGCACGTCCATGTTGACGATCTGAAAGCTCTGCTTGTCGGCTCGGCTGCTGGCTATCACCTGGGACTTGTCGTTCACATGACTGGCGTCCCACAGACGATTGGCAACTGCCGGGGCCGGGCCTTCAGCGGGGTCTGTCTGAGCAGGGGCCGTGGTTTCGCCGACACTGGTGGCCAACTTGTGAACCACGCCATTCTCGACGCTCAACACCCGGCCCAATGGCCAAGGCAACCCCATGTGCAAACCTGGGCCAAACACCTCCACTGGCTTACCGAATCGTTCGTAGATGCCACGCTCTTGCAGGGCAATTTCGTGAATGCCGGTCAGCGACCAGCCAACAAGTGCAACCACCGTTAACACCGGCAGGAAGGCCCGACGCATGTAAGTGAAGGCCCAGATCTGCCGCAGGTCGATGCCGAAGCGGTTATGCAATTCGTGCTGCAACGCCAGCAATGGCTGTGGTGGCCAGCGCAACATGTCAGCGATAAAACTGCGCGCCAGTAGCTCTGGCTCAAGACGTTCACGGCGCGGGCTGAACAATGACAACACCGCGCGCAGCAACAGTTCTGCCGCCACCAGCCCCGGCAGCAGTCCAATCAACACCGCCAGGCGTACGGGCCATACCGAGGTTTCATCGGCAAACAACAGACAAAAAGCACCGAGCGCCAGGCTGATAATCGCCACACGGATCAATTGCGCCAACGTAGCGGCTTCAGGCCATTGCGCGGTGTTTTCCTGCGCCAGATGACGCTCCATCACCAACAGGCCGAACGCCAACAGCAAGAAGCACGCTGCCCCGACAGTGGCTGCCAGCCCCAGCGCTGCCGGGGGCAATGTGAGGTTCCAGGCCTGTTCGACGCCCAATACCGCCAACAATGCCCAGCCACCAAGCCACAGCGTTGGCGCGCCGATTTGCCCGAGCAGGTGCTGCGATTGCAGGCTGATCCGGTCCAGCAAACGCTCATACCACCCCGAAGGCGCGACAGATTCGTCGACAGCAATCACCTTCCCCACGGGGTTCATGGCGCGAGCACGCCACTGGGCCACCCACAAGGCCGATTGCAAACCCGCTATCAACACGACAAACGCCATGCTCAGGTTCAGCAGCAATGTTGGCCACAGTGTTTGCGAGGAAAACAACCCGGCAAAAAACGCCAGCAGCACACCTACTGTCGCGAGCACGCCCGCACCGATGGCGAACTGGCGCAAACGCCGCCCTTGAATGAACGCCTGCTGAAAGCGCGGCAACCCGGCTAACGGCGTTTCATCAACATCGAGATCGACTTGCATACCACCCCAGAGTGTCTTCGCTTGCCTGGCAATTCGTTACGATATAACGAAAATGGTGAAATTTTCGTACTCTAGCGCTCTATCTGAAGATGGCCGACCTGTCACTTGGCTGAAGCCTTGACCGAAATGCAGCAGACCGCACATATTACGATCGTAATTTTACTCAGGAACTACTTTTACCCATCCCTTCCCCATTCGATCCAGGAGTACATCCATGAGCACTTATGACGTCGTGATTCTCGGCGGTGGCCCCGGCGGTTACAACGCGGCGATCCGCGCCGGACAACTGGGTCTGAAAGCTGCCTGCGTGGAAGGACGCGCCACACTCGGCGGCACCTGCCTGAACGTCGGTTGCATGCCATCCAAGGCGCTGCTGCATGCCTCCGAACTGTACGACGCGGCCAAGGGCGCGGAATTCGCCAATCTGGGGATCGAAGTCAAACCCGTGCTCAACCTCAACCAGATGATGAAGCAAAAGGATGAAAGCGTTACCGGGCTGACCAAGGGCATCGAGTTTCTTTTCCGCAAGAACAAGGTCGACTGGATCAGAGGATGGGGCCACATCGACGGGCCGGGCAAAGTCACAGTGACCGATAGCGCCGGCGGCAAGACCGAACTGAGCGCCAGGGACATCATCATCGCCACCGGTTCCGAGCCTACGCCCCTACCCGGCGTGGATATCGATAACAAACGCATCCTCGACTCCACCGGTGCCCTGGCGCTGACCGAGGTGCCCAAGCATCTGGTAGTGATCGGCGCTGGTGTGATCGGCCTGGAGCTGGGTTCGGTATGGCGGCGCCTTGGGGCGCAGGTAACGGTGGTCGAGTTTCTCGACCGGATCTGCCCCGGCGTAGACATCGAAGCCGGCAAAACCCTGCAGCGCTCCCTGAGCAAGCAAGGCTTGAGTTTCAAATTGAGTTCAAAAGTGACCAGCGCCACCACCTCCGCCACCGGCGTGCAGCTCAGCATCGAGCCTGCCGCTGGCGGTGCTGCCGAGCTACTGGAAGCGGATTACGTATTGGTAGCCATCGGGCGCCGACCTTATACACAGGGCCTGGGCCTGGAGAACGTCGGCCTCGCCACGGACAAGCGCGGCATGCTCGCCAACAAGGGGCATCGCACCGAAGCCGTCGGGGTCTGGGTGATTGGTGACGTGACGTCCGGCCCCATGCTCGCCCACAAGGCCGAGGACGAAGCCATGGCCTGCGTCGAGCAGATGGTCGGCAAGGCTGGCGAGGTCAATTACAACCTGATCCCCAGTGTGGTCTACACCAAACCGGAGCTGGCCAGCGTCGGCAAGACCGAAGAGCAGCTCAAGGCTGAAGGCCGGGCGTACAAGGTCGGCAAGTTTCCTTTCACCGCCAACAGCCGGGCGAAGATCAACCACGAAACCGAAGGCTTCGCCAAAGTGCTGGCCGACGAACGCACGGACGAAGTCCTCGGCGTGCATCTGGTTGGCCCGAGCGTCAGTGAAATGATTGGCGAGTATTGCGTGGCCATGGAGTTCAGCGCCTCGGCCGAAGACATCGCCCTGACCTGCCATCCACACCCGACTCGCTCCGAGGCCTTGCGCCAGGCGGCGATGAATGTGGAGGGGATGGCGACGCAGATGTAAGACTTGAAGAGTTGCAGTGACTGATTTATCGCCTTCGCGAGCAAGCCCGCTCCCTGTAGGAGCGAGCTTGCTCGCGATGCAAACGACTCGGTCTACAGCGGCAAATGCTCCAACGGCAACGCCCCCGGCGCCTTCACCGTGTGAATCGCAAAGTTGCTGCGGATGTCGCTCACACCCGGCAACTTCAGCAAACGCCCGGTGAGAAACCGGTCATAGGCACGCAAGTCCGGCACCACTACCTGCAGCAGAAAATCCGACTCTCCCGACACCAGAAACGCCGAAATCACCTCCGGCAATGCCGTCACCGCCAGGCGGAAGGCTTCGGCTTGCTCATCGTTATGACGCTCGACCTTGACCCCGACAAACACTGTTAGCCCCAACCCCACCTCATCGCGATCCAGATTAGCCTGGTAACCGCGAATCACCCCCGCCTCTTCAAGCATCCGAACCCGGCGCAAGCAAGGCGATGCCGACAGACCGATCTCGTCTGCCAGTTGCACATTGCTCAAGCGGCCATCCCGTTGCAGTGCGGCGAGAATCTTGCGGTCGTAGGCGTCGAGTTTCATGGTTTGGCAGATCCTGATGGTTCAATCTTGATTAAGTGGCAGATTATGCCAATACATGACCCGATAGAAGCTGACAACGCAAGCACCTGCCCCGCCCTTCAGCCCTAGACTGGCACGACCAAATCGACAACGAATGGGGTGCAACATGCAAGGTCTCTGGCTGTTTTTCATGGCACTGGCGGTGGTCTACCTGTTGCCGGGGCCCGACATGATCCTGCTGTTGCAGACCGGTGCCCGCCAAGGCAAAGGCGCCGCGCTGGCCACGGCCGTGGGCCTGGGCATTGCCCGGGGTTGCCATGTGGCATTGGCCGCGCTGGGGCTGGCGACACTGTTCAAGGCAGCACCCTGGACCTTCGACGTGGTACGCCTGGCCGGTGCCGCGTACCTGCTGTGGATCGGCATTCAGTGCCTGCGAACCACGATGCTGCCGAGCCTCACCAGCGCCGACCCAACCGGCGAAAAACCGCGCTGGGGCGCAGCCATCCGACGCGGACTGCTGACCAACCTGCTCAATCCCAAGGCACTGCTGTTCTGCTCGGTGCTGCTACCGCAATTCATCGACCCACAGTCTGGGCCGGTGCTCGGGCAATTTGTGACCTTGGGCATGGTGCTGGTTAGTGTCGGGTTGCTGTTCGACAGCGCATACGCCCTGGTCGGCGCCGCACTCGGCCGTTGGCTGCAACGCAGCCCCTCAGCCCAGCGCCTGCAACAATGGTTGTTCGGCAGCCTGTTGATCGGTTTCGCCGTGCGGCTAACCTTTGTGCAACAGGCTTGAGCCTCACTGCGCCTTACGGCGGCGACGTTTGAACATCAACAGCGCGGCCGCCGCGAACGCCACTACGCTACCAACCTGTAACGGCATCTTGTACGGTCGCAAGGCCGAACGCGCAGCGTCGGTCACTTGGGTCACGTAGCGTTTGTCGGCGTTTTCGAAGTCGGGGTACGGGCACTGGTGGCCGAAATCGGCGGCCCATTCCACGTAAGGCCCTTCTTTGACATAACGCTGATATATCGCACTTTGCTCTTCGAGGCTGCTGTTCCACCCCGCCGCCTCGCACAGCACCGCCGCAAACGCCTGACTGGTGTGAGGCAAGTTATCCGCCGCCTTGCTCGCCAGCGCGGTGGCCACGAAGCGATAGTGATAACGCTGATCAGGCTGGGCAGCACTGGCCTGCTGGCGCTTCACTTCGTCCTCGGCCACCAAAGGACTGACCTTGAGTTCGGTGTTTTCGAGAATGTAATTACCGCCGAAAGTGGCGTAATCCGGCGCCATTTCATAGCCCAGAATATCCATGCCCCACTCGCGTGCCGTCCAGGCCGCATTGAACAGAGCAGCGGCGCGACGGGTCGGCCACCAGGCTGAATCAGCCGCCAGACGTTGCTCGCCATACAGCTTCGCCTTGTGCCGCAAGCCATCATTGTCGAAGTACGCCGGCGCTTGCTCGTAATGCCCCTCGCGCAACAGCCTCCTGCCCAGCAGATTGCGCAGGCTCGCCGCCACCGGCAAGGGCACGTAGTTGTCGCGGTCCTGTTGGCTGAGCGGCGGCGGGGCTGGCACTTGAGTGTCTACGTAGTGTTTGAGTTCTTCGAGGGTCAACACGCGCTCGGCAACGGTGGCGGCGTCGAACCAGTAAATGCTCTGGCTGCGATACAACTGATCGAAGGCTTGCAGGTAATCCCCGCGTTGCAGGGCCAGGATCGCACTTTCACCCTCGACCCTGCATTTGGGCTGGAGCGTTTCGTAATCGAAGTCCTGTGTGCGGCGTTCGCCCCAGGATTCATTCTGCGGGAAGGCCTGCGCCGCTTTGGCATAGGCTGCGGCGGCCGAGTTCTTATCGCCCTCGCGCACCGCCAGTTTCGCCCGCAACCACCAGGCCAACCCACCATCGCCAGCGTGTTCGAGGAAAGCCTTGGCGCTGGCGTAATCACCCTGTTGATAATTCATTGCCGCCAGGCGGTCGGCGTTTTCGAGGCTGCCACGGGTACTGTTTTGCAGCAACTTGATCATTTTCTGTTCGTTGGGCGGTTGATCACCGAACGACCACCCCAACCGACTGATCAACGATGCTGTCACCAATTGCTGCACTGACTGGCCCTTGAGCAACTCGGCCGCTTGATCATCCGGCAGCGTCATCAGGTCTGCCATCAACAGCTTCAACGAGGTGTAGCCCACCGCGGAGCCGTGCAGATTCTGCGTGGCGTACAACTCGATGGCGCGGTTCCAGTCGCCAGCGGTGCGCACCACCCGGGCTTCTTCACCGAGGCTGGCGACACCCAGTTCCAGTGGATCACTGAAGCCGTCAATGCTCAGTTGCCGGGTTTGCTCGAAGGCGTCGCGGGATTGTTCGAGCAGATCCGGAGCCGCATTGGCTTCGGCGCTCATGACGAACAACGCTCGACCCAACGAGTAAGCCGCCCAGGTACTGCGCGAAGCCCGTTGCTCTGCGGGCAGGGCCAGCACTTTCTTGAAATACCCGGCGGCCAAGGCAGGATCACCCGCGGCAAATGCCACAGCGCCGGCCAGGTACAACCGGAGCTCAGGCGGCAGTTGCGCGCCCTCGCTTTCGACCTGGCGGGCATCGGTCAGGCTGCGCAAGTGTTTCACCAGCACCTGTTGTTCGGCGGAAAGTCCCGCCTGCTCGGCTTGATCGCGCAGCGCTACAGCGTCAGGTACATCCGAGTAGTCAACGCCAGCGGTGACGTTCTTCAACCCGTTGATGGCGTGGCCGAGGCGACTGATTTCGAAGCTGAAGTTGCCTTCCGGCAGCTCCGCCAGCGACTGACCACGGTTATCCAGCAGGCGCATGGGGAAGTCAGGGCCGCAGGCCAGTGCCGAACCCAGCGGCAGGCTGAGGCTCAGGCAAAGCAAATGACGCGGCCAGTTACGGGTGAACATTCGAGCCTCCTTGATCAATGTGTGCGCAGCGAGCCCAACCAACGGCACGCTGTCCGCCGGCCGGTATTCGGCCATCACGCAGGCGGGTGAAGGTAAGCAGATCCGGACGCTGTTGCAACGCGTAACCGGCCAAGGCATCGGCCCCCTCACAACCGCTGACCGCCAGTATCAGGCGTTCGGGCCAGGCGCTGTCGAGATTGCCCTGGTTGCTGATGCCGATGTCATAGAGGCCATTGTCGGCCGAGAGTTTCAGTTTCAATTGACTGTCCAGGACATCACCACGCGCCACGGCGAGCAAAGTGGTCAGGCTCCAGGCCCGACGGTCGTTGGCCAATGGCAGGCGAAACCAGATCAGGCCCGCCAGACGTTTCGGTGGATCGGCACGCAACTCGGTGCCGAGGGTGCGCAATGACTGAGGGTCGGCCAGTAATTCCCGGCGCAGGCCTTCACGCTCCACGGTCACTTCGCTTTCCACAACAGGCGCGCCGCCCGCCGACGGCAGCAACGCCACGCCATAAGCCGGCAGCGCCAGATAGAAGGGTTTTGTCGTAATGCGGCTCCAGGCCTTCGCCCATTGCCGGGCCTGGTCAGCATCGAACAAGCCACGACGCGGATCGCTCACCGCGTGCACCTGCAACACACTGCTGTCGACTGTGGATAACAGCGCCGGCAGTTCGCGACTGTCGAGCCAGGATGGCAACGCGGTGATGCTCAGTACCAGCGAAGTCGGCAATGCTCCGCGCAACTGCGCGAGAAATTGGCGGTACTCCGGTAGCCGAGCGTTACCGGCATCGTGGTCGATTTCCACGCCGGCGAGGTTCAGCCCCTGGCCCTGCCAGTCGCCGATCACCTGGCGGATTTGCGCTGTGATCTCATCCTGATCCAGCGCCTTGAGCTGCCCATCCAGGCGAATCACTGCAATCACCGGCCGACCATCGCGCTTGAGCCGTGCCGGGTCAATCCGGGCACGACTCCAGCCCGCGTTTGGAAAGGCCTGCAAGGCCAGCACCCGCAACGTCGAAAAATCGGCGCGGCTATCCCTGAGGGCAGCGTCGTGGGCTGGCGTCCACTGCCGCTGCCAGACGTAAAGCTGTTGATCCAGCGGCGGTGCATCCTGTCTTTCGCAACCGGTGGTGAGCGCCAGCACCATCAGCAAGACCATCGAGCGTGTGAAAAAAACCATTGAAACGCCTGTTCCTGAAATGCAGAAAGGGCCTCTGCGGCCCTTTTTCGTTCTGCTCACTACCCTACCCAGCCATCGACCGGCGGACAATGTTCGCCTGCAATGATCTTCAGATATCGAGTACCAGCGGCTGCACCCCCTGCGCTGGAATCGCACAGCAAATCAGCACCTGTCCATCATCCGGCACCTCCGCTGGCGGCAGCGGGTAATGCACCTGACCGCTGATCAAGCGCGTCTTGCAGGTGCCGCAGGAGCCGCCACGACAACTGAATTCCGGGCGCAGGCCACGGCTTTCCGCCAACTCCAGCAAACTGCCGCCGTCTGGCTGCCAGCGCGCCTCCTTGGCCGAACGCTGGAACACCACGGGGACGGACGTGGTGGCGGCTGGCGGTTGTTCGATGACCACTGCATCGGGGTCCGGTCGCCGGCACAAGGTGGATGGGCCGAAGGTTTCGGCGTGAATCCGCGAATCGCGAATGTCCAACTCGCGCAAGCCGTCGTACAACGCCTGGGTAAAACTCCCGGGACCGCAGACCACAAAATCCGGCTGATCGTAGTCCTCGACTGTCAGCAGATCCTTGAGCAGCGCGACGTCAATCCGTCCACTGAGATCGAAGTCCTCTCCTTGTATCGCCTCGGCTTCCGGTTGACTGAGCAAACGCACTACCCGCACCGCGTCACCGGCGTCTTCGAGCAAGAGATCCAGTTCGTGGCGAAACGGTTGGTCGGCCAGCGTGCGCGAACTCTGGATAAACCATGTCGGGCGGATACGGCGGGTGCGCAATCCCTGGTAAACCACCTCCCGCAGCATCGACAACAGGGGCGTAATGCCCACCCCGGCCGCCAGCAATACCAGTGGCCGATGCTCATGGGGCGCCACGGTGAAATGCCCTTGCGGCGCCCGCGCCTCCAGCAGGTCGCCGACACGAATCTGCTCATGCAAATGCGTAGACACCCGCCCGTCACGCTTCACGCTGATGCGGAAAAAATCATCGGACGGCGCGCTCGATAAACTGTACGTGCGGATATGCACATCGCCATCTATTTTGAAGCGCAAAGGCAAATGCTGCCCGGCCTGGAACAGTGGCAACCCCGCTCCGTCGGCGGGCTCCAGGTAAATCGAGCGAATACTGTGGCTTTGCGCTTCAATCCGCGTCACCCGCAACGGCCGCCATTGATCGCCCAAGGCCTTGGCCTGCAAACGTGCATGGGCCTGCTCCCAGGTACCGGTGAGCAAACTGGTGGGTGAAACGCCGTCGAAGCGCCAGCGCAACGACAGGGCAGCCGGACGACGTACCACCTGCTCGACATCGATCGTCCACAGCCGCTCGGCCCCCTGAAACGCCTCGACCTGAGGACCGTCCAGAATGATTTCGGTGCGCCCACTGAGCTGCAGCAAATCACCGGTATTGAAATCGATGAACAACAACCCGGCCCGGGGATTGAGCAGCAGGTTGCCCAAGGTATTGAAATGCAGGTTGCCAGCGAAATCCGGGATGGTCAGGCGATTGCCTTCCACACGTACGAAACCGGTCTGGCCGCCACGGTGAGATACATCCACCGAGCGCTCGCCATCGACATCCACATAACTGGCAACGAAGAACGTGTCCGCTTCGGCGATCATGGCCATGGCCTCGTCATCCAGTTCACTGAAATGTTGCGCGACACGCGTCGAAGGGTCGGCCAGTGGCACTGAGTGAAACTGGCGCAACTGAATGTACTGCGGGCAATTGCCGAAGGACTGATCCACCGTCACCGCGAAACCACCGGTTGTCATGGCCCGAACATGCCCATTGATGCGGTTGCGGCGGCGGGTGTGCAACTCGATGCCCAGCAGTCCGATGGCCGAGCCTTCGCTCAACTGCGCGGGATCATCAAAGGCCGGCAGACTGCGAAATTGCAGCAAGCCAGGTTCTGGCGAGTGTGCGAAACCGGGCTGGCCTTCAAGGACACTGGCCCAGGGATGACCATCGGCATCCACCGCTGCGTACAGCATGAACGGCAATTGTTCATAGAAGGTGCGGTGCTGATCCGGCATCTCGCGGCGAATCACCTTACGACCGAACGCCTCCATTCGTTCGGCAACGCCCACATGCGCCTGCAATTGTTTCTCGCCGGCATGCCAGGGTGAACGGTCCATACGGCTGCTCCCTTGCGCCTGTGGCGCAGAACGGGGCGGCCCGGCAACACCGGGCCACCAGCATCAGGCGGTTTTTTGCAGGCCAGCGACGGTGCGCGGCATGCCGATAAAACCCGGCAAGGCTTCGATGCGGGCCAGCCAGGCACGAATGTTGGTGTACTCATCCAGCGACACATTGCCCTCAGGCGCATGGGCGATGTAGCTGTAGGCGGCGACGTCGGCAATCGTCGGATCAGTGCCGGCCAGGTACGGCGTATCGGCCAATTCGTGATCGATTACTTTGAGCACGGTATGGGCATAGGCAATCACTTCTGCAGCGTTGTAAGGCGCGCCGAACACAGTAATCAATCTTGCCCGGGCAGGGCCGAAGGCAATCGGACCGGCCGCCACCGACAACCAGCGTTGGACATTGGCGGCCCCTACCGGATCAGCCGGCAGCCAACGACCGTTGCCGTACTTTCAGAATCGCGTTGGAATCGGCCAACACCACGCCCTGATCATCAATCACCGGTACCTGACCGAAAGCATTGAGCGCGAGGAACGCCGGTTGCTTGTGTTCACCTTTAGCGAGGTCAACGAAGATCAATTCGGTCGGCAGTTTCAGCAGGGACAGCATCAATTCGACACGATGAGCGTGGCCGGAACGTGGGAAGTTATAGAGTTTGATCGCTTGCATGGTCGACACCTCGGGTGAGTCGTGCTGTTCAGGAGAGAGATGGGTCGTATCTTCTACTCACCTCCAAAACAACAGAATCACCAGCCAACGCAATCCATCATTTCAACAGGTGAAATAATTCAATGCTTGAGCGCTGGGTGCTCGCGCAGGGTCTTCACCGCGAAATCGACAAAACTGCGCACACGGGCCGGTGCTTTGCGCCCGCCTTGATAGACCACATGGATGGGCAACGGCGGCAGTTCGAAGTCGGCCAGAATGATTTCCAGCTCACCAGCAGCCACCTTGCTCGCCACTTGATAAGACAATACCCGCGTGAATCCCAACCCCAGACTGGCTGCCGTGATGGCCGCCTGATTCGCTGTCACCACCAGTCGCGGTTCAACCCGGACACTCAAGGTCTCGCCGTCTTCAATGAATGGCCAACTCCTGAGTTGGCCGATAGCAGAAGTCGCAATAATCGGCGCCTGGACCAGTGGCCGACCATGGCTGGCCAGAAACTGTGGCGATGCGCAGATCACCCGCCGCACCTCGCCCACGCGGATCGCATGCTGGTTGCTGTCGGGGAGCTCGCCGATGCGGATGGCCACATCGACGCCCTCCTCGACCACGCTCACCACCCGATCCACCAGCAACGCGTTGATGCAAACCTCGGGGAATTGCGTCAGATAATTCACCATCAACGGCGTGACAAACAGCTCGCCAAACAAGACCGGTGCAGTGATGGTCAGTTGCCCACGGGGATGGATATGGCTGCCCGCTGCCGAGTCCTCGGCTTCCTGCACCTCGACGAGAATTTTCCGACAATCCTCCAGATATCGCTGACCGGCCTCGCTCAAATAAACGCTGCGCGTCGTACGCGTGAGCAGTTGTGTGCCTATTCGCTTCTCCAGCGCCGCGACCGCTCGGGTGACGCTGGCCGCCGACAGACCCAAACCCCGCGCCGCCGCCGAAAAACCCTGCTCCTTGGCGACAGCAACGAAGACCTGCATTTCCTGGAAGCGGTCCATGGGACTGTCCTCATTTCAAATAGATAAACCGCAACCGAAGGCCGGAATGTTAAGCGCAAATATTCAACAACATAGTTGGGCGCCAGACCATCAGGTAAATCAATGGGCTACTGCACTGTAGCGCCTGCACCGTGAAAACCAAGCGTGTCACAAACCTCAAAAAGCGGACCGTGGACTATTGATAATTAATGACGATTATTTTCTTGCGATGGGTGCGACTGTAAGCAATTATTCTGATCATCCCGCTGCAATGGCGAATGCCCGGTAGAGAAAAAGAGCCATTGGCTCAGCTTCCAAACCGCTTCAGTCAAGGGCTCGCAGCGGATTCCATCAACTGCAGCAGGATTCCAGCCTGTATAAACAGGCGGAATATACGACTGCTCCTATACTACAAACCACCTGTTACCTATTGGGTTTTTGGTAGGTACCTCATTGAAGTTTTCTCTACTTAAAGTAAGGCGTTTTCGGTTTTTAACGCTTTGACGGCTGCCCGTCGATCTTGCTTTCTGGATTCACTTTGTAGGGAAGAGTTGAACTTCAACGGCCTGGCTAACCTGTGTGACACAGCAAGGAGTTCGACAATGTTGCGCACTAACATTTCCGCTAGAGCACTGTCCGGTGGTTTGCTCGATGTACTGATTCGCGCCGGGTTGATTACGGTGCTGGTACTGTTCTGCTTCCAGATCTTCCACCCCTTCCTCAACCTGATGCTCTGGGCAATGATTCTGGCCATTACCCTGTATCCACTGCATGCGCTCATCAAGCGCAAGCTGGTCAACAAGGACGGTCGTGCCGCCACCCTGATCGTGGTGGTCGCCCTGGCTTTGCTGATGGTACCGATCTACCTGCTGGGCACCTCGATCAGTGAATCGGTCCAGGGCACCCTGGCGGTCCTCAAGTCCGATACGTTGCAGATTCCACTCCCCAGCGAAAAAATCGCTTCCCTGCCGCTCATAGGCGAGCCGCTCTATGGCTACTGGATGCAGGCCGCCACCGACATGAGCAGCGTTCTCATGAAACTAATGCCTTATATCAAGTCCGTCGGCCTGACCTTGTTGGGCAAAATGGCTGATGTTGGTGTGGGCTTTCTGTTGTTCATCGGCGCCCTGATCATTGCTGGCGTGCTCATGGCCTATGGCGAAAACGGCGAAAGAAGTGCCTTGGCCATCACCTCGCGCCTTTCCGGACCAGAGCGTGGGCCACGTATTACCGTGCTCTGCACTGCAACCATCCGCGCGGTCGCCCAAGGCGTAGTGGGCATCGCGTTCATTCAGATGTTGCTGGTCGGCGTGGGCTTCGTTCTCATGGGTGTCCCCGGTGCCGGGCTACTGGCCATGGTGGCGCTGTTGATGGGGATCATGCAATTGCCGGTACTGCTGGTGACCCTTCCGGTGATCGCTTTTGTCTTCGCCACCGAAGGGACCAGCCTGGCCACCGTCGTGTTTGGCATCTACAGCCTGATTGCCGGGATGGCCGACAACGTCCTCAAACCGTTGATGCTGGGTCGTGGCGTCGATGTTCCGATGCCGGTGATTCTGATTGGCGCCCTAGGCGGCATGGTAAGCGGCGGATTCATCGGTTTGTTCATCGGGCCGGTGGCGCTGGCGGTGGGCTACCAATTGTTCTGGCAATGGGTCCAGTCTGCCGAGCTAATGAACGAGACACCCGAGATCGAGGCGTTGAACGATCAGCGTCCTGTCTGAGGAGTTTGCGCTTGATGCCACGCCCTGCCCGCATCAGCCGGCTTCTGCTCTGTGGCACCGTCGTCCTGGGGGGCTGCGTACAACTGGGCCCGGAATTCCAGTCGCCGGCCCAACCTTGGGTCGATCACTGGAACAGCCCGGCCCTGGAGGTCGCCGGCCAACAACACGCGCAACCTGACAGCCGCCAATGGTGGCGCGTGTTCAACGACCCGGTGCTGGACCATTTGATGGCCGAAGCCGATGCCCACAACGCCGACCTGCACCTCGCTGGCCTTCGGGTAATGGAGTCCCGGGCGCAATTGGGTATCGCCTTGAGTGGACGCTACCCGCAATTGCAGCAGGCCAGCGCCGACAGCCTGTACCTGAACCGTCGACAATCGGGCGGCGCCAACCCTCAGGACACGCATTTCTGGCAATACAGCGCCGGTTTCGATATCGGCTGGGAGCTGGATTTCTGGGGACGGTTCAGCCGTGCCATCGAGTCTGCGGACGCATCCTGGTTTGCCGCCCAGGCCAACTATGAAAATGCCTTGGTGCTGTTGCACGCGCAACTGGCGCAAAACTACTACGCCTTGCGCACCGCCGAGGCGCGTCTGGCCATCGCCCGCAGTAACGCCAAATTGCAAAAACGCAGCTACGAAATCACCGAGCGCCTGTTCAACAGCGGGGCCGACGCCGAACTTGATCTGCAACAAGCCAAGACCCAGTACCTGGGCACCCTCAGTACCATCCCGGATTTCGAGAGCCAGGTGGCGAGCTTGCGCAATGCGTTGTCCACCCTGATCGGCCAGCCTCCCGGCTCGATCCCTGACCTCAATCGCAACACCGGCTTAGTGCCGCTGCTCGATGCTGCTGTCTTGCAGGATGTGCCGGCCAACCTGCTGGTGCGGCGCCCCGATGTTCGTGCTGCCGAGCTGCAAGTGGCGGCGCAGTCGGCGTTGATCGGTGTGGCCGAGACTGACCTGTACCCCTCCATCAGCCTGCTGGGCAGCATCGTCTGGTCTGCCAGCTCGCTCAGCGGTGCATCCAACACCCTGGATATGGTGGCCGGCCCCAGTTTGCGCTGGGACATCTTCGACCACGGCCGGATCACCAACAACGTCCGCGTGCAGGATGCGCGCTTGCAGCAGTTGATCGTTATCTACCAGGACAGCGTGCGCCAGGCGGCACGCGAGGCGGACGACGCCGCGACCGGCTTGATCAAGGCACTGGAGCGCGACCGGATCCTCAGCGATGCATCGGTGGCTGCCGAACGTTCGGTGACCCTGGCCAATGCCCAATATCGCGAAGGCTATTCCGATTTCCAGCGCGTGCTGGATGCCCAGCGGGCCCTGTTTGCCCAACAGGATATCTACCTGGTCAACCGTGGCACCGCGGTCAACAGCCTGATCGCCCTATACAAGGCTCTTGGCGGAGGCTGGTACAGCGACCAGCCGATGATCGACCCGGCCACCCGCAAACAAATGCAAGAACGGACCGATTGGGGCGATCTGCTCGACGAACCGAAGGAAAGTGCCAATGACTGACAGCCAACAACCGGCCGCCGAGAAAGCCCCGACACCTGCCGCCGACCCTGCGAAAAAAGCGATCAACTGGGTGGTGCTGCTGATCATCCTGAGTCTGGTCTGGTACCTGATGGCCGACCGTTACACCCCCTACACGCAACAGGCACGAGTGCAGGCCTTCATTGTGCCTGTGGCGGCCGAGGTATCCGGCCGGGTGACCAAGGTGCACGTACGCAACAACCAGGACGTAAAGGCTGGCCAATTGCTGTTTGAAGTCAACCCGGAGCAGTACCAGATTGCCGTCGATCGCGCTCGCGCCGACCTTGAGTCAACCCGTCGCCAGGTGGGCGCCAACACCGCTGGCGTCGACTCCAAACAAGCGTCACTGCGTGCATCCCAGGCCAACGAGCTCAAGGCACGCCAAGACATCCAGCGGCTTGAACGCCTGTATAGAGAAGACCCGGGCACCATCTCGCTGCGACGCCTGGAGATATCCCGCGCCACCCTGGAAGAATCCATCAGCCAGGTCGCCGCGGCCAAGGCCGAGGTGCAACGTGCGCGCGAACAACAGGGCGGTAACGAAGACGAAAACGCCCAGTTGCTCAGCGCCGCCAGCAATCTTGAAAAAGCCGAGCTGGACTTGAGCAATACGAAGGTCCACGCGCGCTCGGCCGGCCTGATCACCGATCTGCGCACCGATGTCGGCCAGTTTGCTTCCGCAGGTGCGCCGGTGATGACCCTGATCGCCATCCACGATGTGTGGATCAGCGCCGACATGACCGAAAACAATCTGGGAAGTGTCCAGCCCGGGACGCCAGTGTCCATCGTCCTCGACGCC
>LNAP01000731.1_pt1 | contig 36263 bp, 44 predicted proteins | sample 602601 | NCBI WGS metagenome assembly LNAP01 (sample SAMN02440304, study PRJNA202911) | soil metagenome | biome: Subtropical and temperate rainforests or woodlands; isolation source: soil samples (1 kg each in a 20% v/v slurry with milli Q water) were... ... | reverse complement strand
TGTTGCGGAGAGGTGGCCGAGTGGCCGAAGGCGCTCCCCTGCTAAGGGAGTACACCTCAAAAGGGTGTCGGGGGTTCGAATCCCCCCTTCTCCGCCATTTTGCATTCTAGGGTTCAGGGTTCTCGCGGCAGCCTGCTTTCACGCAAGAAAGCGCCACGGCAAAGTGCTTGACCGTCAATGTTTACTCCCTATAATGCGCACGCTCAGCGCACTCATAGCTCAGCTGGATAGAGTACTCGGCTACGAACCGAGCGGTCGGAGGTTCGAATCCTCCTGAGTGCGCCACACTTCGAATGATCGGCAGAAATGCGGATCACTCAAGCCACCAGTGGTGATCTGGTCTAACAAGCACTTACGCACTCATAGCTCAGCTGGATAGAGTACTCGGCTACGAACCGAGCGGTCGGAGGTTCGAATCCTCCTGAGTGCGCCAACCAAGAGAAGGGCCTGCAGCGATGCAGGCCCTTTTTCGTTTTCGAGCATTAGCGTCTACCAAGAACGCAGCCGAACTCGTCGAAGCTGACGGTGCGTACCTGGCCGCTGCTGCTGCGAAAGCGCAGGCGTTCCCGCCCGTTGCTACTTGTGATGCTCTCCGGCCGTCCGAATGCGCTTTCGACGTCACTGCGAGTCATGCCGGTGCGGATCTGTTTGTTGATGATTGCGCTGCGCCGTTCGCTGCCGGTTACTCTGTTGCCGCAACCGTCATCTCGTTCGGCGACTATCGCCAGGCTTTCGCCTTCACTGCCGGCGGGGCTTTTCCTGGTCTTGAGGGTCGCCATTGGCACGGCTTTCCCTGAGCTGGGTGTTGGATTGGTTGCGTGCTGCCGTTGCTGTCTTTGGTTTTCCGGGCAACCTTGCTGGCTGAAGGTGACATGCCCGGATTGGTCGATGCAGCGAAATACGCTTGCTGAAAATGCGGGGGTGGATAGCAATAGCAGGCTCACACCTATGGACAGTGCTCTCATTCTCGTCCTCCATGACTGAACAACTGTCCATTCAGGCTACTCAATAAAAGCTGCTCGTACATTCGTGTCTCTTCGCAGCGTGAAGGCGTCGACAGAATGTCGGCTTCTCCGTCGCAAGCTTTTCTACATCTTTGACGCAGCCCTTGTGATGGCCGTGTTTGAGCGCGTCGGGCCGCTGATTGCGATGTTATGATGCCCGCATCTGCCCCTTAGGGTTTGTGGAACAACCTTTCTTTATGGACTTACCCAGTAGTCGTTCACGTTTCCAATTTGCCAATCACGTACTGATTGATTGATTTTCCCTGGCGTGCTCCCGGCCAGGGTGGAGTGCGCCATGACAGAAGTAGAAGCAAAAAAGCCCCAAGAGACCCTGCAAGATCGCCTGGCGCAGGTGGTCGATCTGCTGCAGCGCCGTCGCCTCGGTGAGGACGGGGAGTACCGGCAGGACGGCGAGCAGGGTGAGATCTACGACGAGAGTCAGATTCTCGCCGAGCTGCAACGCAAGCTCGACGAATTGCATCCTGCTGACGTCGCTCACATTCTCGAAGCGCTACCGCTCGAAGAGCGACTGACAGTCTGGCAACTGGTCAAGGCCGAGCGAGACGGCGATATCCTGCTCGAGGTGTCCGACGCAGTTCGGGAAACGCTGATCGCCGATATGGACGATCACGAACTGCTTGCCGCGGCGAAGGAAATGGACGCCGACGAGCTGGCAGACCTAGCGCCGGAGTTGCCGCGCGACGTCGTTCATGAGTTGATGGAAAGCCTCGACGCGCAACAGCGCGAGCGCGTGCGATCAGCGCTGTCCTACGAAGAGGATCAGGTCGGGGCACTGATGGACTTCGAGATGGTGACCATCCGTGAGGATGTCAGTCTCGAGGTGGTGTTGCGTTATCTGCGCCGCCTCAAGGAGTTGCCGGGCCACACCGACAAGCTGTTCGTGGTCGACTACGACGGCGTGCTCAAGGGCGTGCTCCCGATCAAGCGTTTACTGGTTAACGATCCGGACAAGCAGGTCGCGGAGGTGATGGCCAGCGATCCCGTCACCTTTCACCCGGATGAAGACGCCTATGACGCGGCGCAGGCCTTCGAACGTTATGACTTGGTATCGACGCCGGTCGTCGACAAGGGTGGCAAGCTGATCGGGCGTCTGACCATCGATGAGATGGTCGACCTGATCCGTGAGGAGAGTGAAAGCGAAGTTCTCAACATGGCCGGTCTGCGCGAGGAGGAAGACATCTTCGCCTCCGTCTGGAAATCCGTCCGTAACCGTTGGGCCTGGCTCGCGGTCAATCTGGTCACTGCATTTATCGCCTCCCGGGTAATCGGCTTGTTCGATGGCTCGATCGAGAAGCTGGTGGCCCTCGCGGCCCTGATGCCAATTGTCGCAGGCATTGGCGGAAATTCGGGTAATCAGACAATCACCATGATCGTGCGCGCAATGGCGTTGGATCAGGTGGGTACCGGTAATACGACCCGACTGTTGCGCAAGGAGGTCGGGGTTGGTCTGGTCAACGGGCTGGTCTGGGGTGGTGTGATCGGTGCGGTGGCCTGGTGGCTGTATGGCAGCTGGTCTCTGGGGGTAGTCATGACGGCGGCTATGACACTGAACCTGCTGCTCGCTGCGCTTATGGGGGTGCTGATTCCTATGACGCTGGCGCGCCTGGGGCGCGATCCGGCAATGGGGGCAAGCGTCATGATCACTGCCATGACAGACAGCGGTGGGTTCTTCATTTTCCTTGGATTGGCGACCATTTTTCTGCTGTAGCGGTGCTTTTCGCGCTTTATTGGGGTTTGCCTTATTTCGCTGTTTCGGGCTAAGGTTCGGCCGTTTCGTGTGTCGCGAAACGTGTCCGAACCCACGCAGCGAATAACAAGCAGCTTGAGCTGCTGACAAGGGAACTCCCGATGACCCCCAGCCAACTCCTGCTCGAAGGCGTCGAACTCATGCTGTTCGGCATCGGTTTCGTCTTCGCCTTTCTCGTTCTGTTGATCCTCTGCATTCGCTTGATGTCCTACCTCGCCGGCCGCTTCGTCACTGAGCCGGCGCCTCGAGTAGCGGCCGCTCAGGTTGCGAGCGCTGAAACAGATGCGGATATTCTTGCAGCCATCCAGGCCGCGATTCATCAACACCGCGCGCGACGCGGTTGACTCTGGAAAGGGAGTTCCTTCCATGACCATTGCTAAACAGCCGCTCGGCATAACCGATGTGGTGCTGCGTGATGCGCACCAATCCATTCTAGCCACCCGTGTTCGCTTGGAAGACATGTTGCCGATCGCTGCCAAACTCGATCAGGTTGGCTTCTGGTCGGTGGAAAGCTGGGGCGGCGCGACCTTCGATGCCTGTATCCGCTACTTGGGAGAAGACCCTTGGGAGCGCATTCGCGAACTCAAGAAGGCCATGCCCAACACGCGCCAGCAGATGCTGCTGCGAGGCCAGAACCTGCTGGGCTATCGGCACTACGCCGATGATGTCGTGGAAAAATTCGTCGAGCGCGCCGCTGTAAATGGCGTCGATGTCTTTCGCGTATTCGACGCTATGAACGATCCGCGCAATCTCGAAACTGCCCTTCGTGCCGTCAAACAACAGGGCAAGCATGCACAAGGCACCATTTCCTATACCACCAGTCAGGTGCATACGCTGGAGATGTGGGTCGATCTGGCAAAGCAGATCGAGGATATGGGCGCCGACTCGGTGGCGATCAAGGATATGGCAGGCATCCTTACGCCGTACATGGCGTTCGAGCTGGTGTCGCGCTTGAAGTCCAGCCTTGCGATTCCGATCCATATGCAGTGCCACGCTACAGCCGGCCTGTCGACGGCCGCCATTCTCAAGGCAGTAGAGGCGGGTATCGACAATGTCGATACAGCCATTTCGTCGCTATCGATGACCTACGGACATTCTCCGACGGAATCGGTGGTGGCTATTTTCCAGGGCACGGAGCGCGATACCGGCTTGAACCTGGAGCTGCTCGAGGAAATCGCGGCGTACTTCCGTGAGGTTCGCAAGAAGTACGCGAAATTCGAGGGCACCCTGCGCGGTGTCGACTCGCGAATCCTCGTGGCTCAGGTGCCCGGCGGCATGTTGACCAATATGGAAGGTCAGCTGAAGGAGCAGGGTGCTCTGGACAAGTTCGACGACGTGCTTGCTGAAATCCCTCGCGTTCGTGAAGACCTCGGCTTCATCCCGCTGGTGACGCCCACGTCGCAAATCGTCGGTACCCAGGCGGTGATCAATGTGCTGATGGGAGAGCGCTACAAGTCGATCACCAAAGAGACGGCAGGCGTGCTCAAAGGTGAATACGGTGCGGCCCCTGCGCCTTTCAATTCCGAGCTGCAGGCTCGCGTGCTGGAGGGGGCCGAGGTGATCACCTGTCGTCCCGCAGACCTGCTGCAGCCGGAAATGGATCGACTTACTGCCGAACTGAAAGGGATCGCAAAAGAGAAAGGCATCAAGCTCGCTACGGATTCGATCGATGATGTGTTGACCTATGCACTATTCCCCCAGATCGGATTGAAGTTTTTGGAGAACCGTGGAAACCCATCCGCGTTCGAGCCGGCGCCAACCGGGGGCGATCTACCACCGCGAGAGGCGGGCAAGCCGGAGGTCTACACCGTTGAAGTCAACGGCAAATCTTTCGTCGTACAAGTGAGCGATGGCGGCGATATCGAGGGCATCAAGCCTCTCGGCGCTGGTGGCGGCGCTACCAGCGCGGTTGCTGGTTCTGCCGCCGTGCCTGCCACTGGTGAAACCCAGGCGGCGCCGCTGGCGGGCAACATATTCAAAGTGCTGGTGCAGCCCGGACAGGTGGTCCAAGAGGGCGATCTGGTGATGATTCTCGAAGCCATGAAAATGGAAACCGAGATCCGTGCGTTCAAGGCCGGCACCGTCGCCTCCGTCAGCGTTAAGGTGGGCGACGCGGTTTCGGTCGGTGACAGTCTGCTGAGCATCGGCTAAGGGGAGTCCCATGGAAAAGTTGCTCAAGCTGTGGCACGGAACCGGCCTGTACCATCTGGAGCCAGGGCAGGCGCTGATGATCTTCGTCTGTCTGGGGCTGATCTATCTGGCGATTCGGAAGGGATTCGAACCTTTGTTGCTGATCCCTATAGGGTTCGGTGGCATCCTGGCAAACATCCCGGTTGCCAACATGGGCGAGGGTGCCGGAATTCTGCATCTGTTTTATGAAGTAGGGTTACCGACCAGCGTCTTTCCGCTGTTGATCTTCATGGGCGTTGGCGCGATGACCGACTTTGGCCCCATGCTTGCCAACCCAAAGACCCTGCTGCTTGGTGCAGCGGCGCAGTTCGGAATCTTTGCGACCCTGCTAGGCGCTCTTGCTCTGACCGCTGCCGGGATTCCTGGTATGGAGTTCACGCTGCGCGAGGCAGCGTCGATCGCTATCATTGGGGGGGCAGACGGTCCAACGTCGATCTTCGTGACATCCAAGCTTGCCCCAGAGTTGCTCGGTCCGATTGCGGTTGCCGCGTATTCCTACATGGCCCTCGTGCCGCTGATTCAGCCGCCGATCATGCGTGCGATGACCACAAAAGAGGAGCGTGCAATCGTCATGATGCAACTGCGTCATGTCGGGCAGGTCGAGAAGATAGTATTCCCGCTGGTGCTCTGCTTGCTGGTCGGCTTGCTACTGCCGGATGCCGCACCGCTGGTGGGTATGTTCGCCTTCGGTAATCTGCTGCGCGAATGTGGTGTGGTGGATCGCCTGGCGGATACTTCACGAAATGCCCTGATCAACATCGTCACCATTGCTCTTGGTCTGACAGTCGGTTCGAAGCTATCGGCCGAGGCCTTCCTGCAGATGAAAACCTTGGGGATTCTCGTGCTGGGTATGGTTGCCTTTTGCGGTGGTACCGCAGCGGGTATTTTCATGGCCAAAGTGATGAACCGTTTCAGTGAGAACAAGATCAATCCGTTGATCGGTTCCGCAGGAGTCTCTGCTGTGCCGATGGCTGCACGTGTATCGAACAAGGTGGGGCTGGAGGCCAATCCTCAGAACTTCCTGCTGATGCATGCCATGGGGCCCAACGTGGCAGGTGTCATCGGCTCTGCGGTTGCGGCCGGGGTGCTGCTCAACTTTGTAGGCTAGTTGTATAGGCGCCTCTGCAACGGGGGCGCCTTGCTGCATCCAAGTTCTAACTTCTTATCGAGCGCGGATCTTGGGTCGACCATGGATTCGGCGCAACCCGTGTGTCCGAAGCGCATTCGTGCCTGTCTTGATTGGCTAAGACGATGATGAAGGGGTGAACTGATGCGGCTGGCTGACTTGTTGGCCGCCTGAGAGTGGCAGCCGGAAGCAGGGGGTAATCAGAGACAGCGTTAGCTGGAGCCAGTCACCTGTCTCCAGCTGGTGGCTGGTCCGAGGTCAATCTTCTTTGGCGAGCTCGGTGTCCTGAGCGATCAATGCAATGAGCGCGTTCTGCTGGCGGTGAGCGAGCTGGCGAAAGCGCTGCAGAAGCTCTCGCTCGTGAAGAGACAGCTCTGGGCTGTCGAGACGCATGCTCAGATCTTCATCCAGTGCGCCTTCCTGCAACAGGCTCTGCTCCAATCTGGCGATGATTTCTGAGTTCATGCTGCGGTGATGATTCCGCGCTACCTCGGCGATGCGTTCACGCATGCCGTCGGGAAGCCGAACAACGAATTTGTCAGCCGTACGGCTGGAATAAACTGCCTGTTTCATAGGGCGCATAATTAACCGGTTAGTCAGGTGGGCGTGCTGGCGTATTGCCGGGGTAGTCACCGGTCTGACAACCACCAGTACTCGCTGTTCCGTCAGCCAGGTTAAAAATTAGGAGACGGCTTCATGACGCCAATTGTACGTCGATATTCTGATTAGTAAAGTGCTCGTGCTATCAAAATGCCTTTACTGTGAACCAGTCTAATTATCGTCCGACTGTGGGGTCTTAGCGCAGCACTGGATCGAACTTGATCCTGCGTCCGATCATGAGTGCGATCAGGGATAAGCTTCCGAATATGCCAAGTCCTGCCTTGCACAAGGTATCCAAGGTCGCCAGGCTTTGGGGGGCCAGGAAGGCACCGTAGCCGCACGCTGCGGTAAGAAGCAAGCAAGTCAATGCAAATCTGGACATGAGTAACTCCTTTTGCGGAACCATCCGCGCTCAACTAAATCCTTAGAATACCCAGCGTTGCGGTTGAGTGAGCACGCTCGCCTCGCCTGAGTTGAGGGTGGTGATCTGTGCGCGTTCCGAATTACTCGTGCGCTGAATTGAGAACTGGGAAGAGGGCTCGTATCGCTGTTGCTGCGGTTCGGTGGATGGCAGCTGCGAGGCTGTCAGGGCGGCAAATGTAAGGCCTGTAGTAAGAAGAAAAGCCGACTTGATCATGAGCGTTATCCTTCGCGTCACGTTAACTTTGCCTAGCTATTGCAGTAGCTGTGCCAAAGTTTATCTGGATAAAAACTGTTATAAATCAATAAGTTGGCGTTATGTTGGGGCGAGTGTTGCTTGCGCTTTGCACGGACGGCTGATAGCGGTCATGCAATTTGCATTGCTATGTGTGAGAGGCGTATTCGGCTGTAGGAGGCTGCATGGCATCAGGTTTACGATGCGCATGACAAATCATGCTTGGCTCGTTACCATGCCCGCCGCGTGATGTCCCAGTAGCTCAATTGGATAGAGCATCCCCCTCCTAAGGGGAAGGTTGTGAGTTCGAACCTCGCCTGGGACGCCAGATTCTATGCGGTTTCCAGTGATTTAGAGGCTGCCTCATCTTCTCTTTATGGGTGCAATGTGGGTGCGGCTTGCACCGCTTGGCATCGTCGAATGTTGCTCTAATGCCCCTTCCGCTGCCGCCCTGATAGTATCTAGCCAATCTATGCGCAAGGAGGCGAAATCATGTACTTGTGGATCTTCGGCGGTTGCTATCTGATCGCGCTGATAGTGGCGTTCCTCTTCTTATCGCAACGCGCCCGGGCTGTCGCGGATGAACTGCTTTCGAAAGGGATGAGCTCCGAAGCCGTGGACGACTTCTATGCATCCATTGGCCGTACGACTGTTCGAGCGTTGATTCAAAGCACTCTCATAACTGGAACTCTGCTCGGGGCCTTTTGCTCACTGGTGTGGTGGCTGGCCACGAAATAGGTCGGCCGTCTTCATGACGCCTTGTCGCGGATCTTGAGCACGGTCGTAGTCGAGCAACCGGCGTGCCTTGCGGTGGCCCGGACGCCAAGCCCCGCGGCCAGCAGCTCCCGGACGCGCTTGTGCAAATCGGCGTCGACGGGCCTTCCTTTATAAGCACCTTTTTCCTTGGCCTTGGCGATGCCCTGCGCCTGGCGCTCCCGGCGCTGCTCGTAGTCCTTGCGGGCGATGGCGGCCATCATGTCCACCAACATTGAGTTGATAGCGGCCAGCATCCGGCCGGTGAACTCGTCGCCCTTCGTGTCGGCAATGCCCTGGTGGCTGGTCGGCAGATCGAGCGCGACGATGCGCAGCCCCTTGGAGTCGATAGCGGTTTTCAGCTTCTGCCAGTCCTCGGCCGGCAGGCGGGATAGGCGATCGATCGATTCGACCAGGAGCACGTCGCCCTTCTTGGCGTCCTTCAGCAGGCGCAGCAGCTCGGGGCGGTCAGCCTTGGCGCCGCTCTCGTTCTCCAGATACTCGCAAGCGATGTGCTGGCCGTGGTTGGCGGCGAATTGCTCCAGGGTGTCACGGGCGCGGCTGGCGTCCTGCTCACTGGTTGAGGCGCGGAGGTAGGTGCGGACGAACATGGCTTTCTCTCCCTGGTGTTCCATTTAAAGTGTTCACTTAACTGTGTTCCACTTTAGGCGTATCACAAAATGAAAGGAAGCCCTTTTTGCTCGTATTTTTGTGTATTAGCTCAGCTATACCTTTGTGAACGGTGGGCTAGTCGTCAGCAATTGCCGGGATGAGGGGCATGACGTCAGCAATTGCCGGGATGGGTCATGTCGGCAATTAGTTAGTTAATGACGATATGCCCCCTCTGCGGGCGCCATTGTCGACATGGGTATGATTTCCGGTGATTGTTTTTCAGAGGCCGAGCTGCTGAACGATAGCGGCAGGGTCTGTACCACGCTGCAGGGCACGCCGGGCGTCACGCTGCATTGTGTCGATACACTCGTTCTCGAACTTCTCTGCCATTCGACACGCTTTCTTCACGATCAAGACAGCGAGTTCTCTAGGAAACGGGACAGATTCTTGCGCTGGGCGTCCGTAAGCAATCGACACTGATTCTCTCCGCTGGTGTTGGGTATGCCTGCCACCGCCAAACCAATGAAAGGCGCGCAGGCTGTCGGGGTTTTGGCCCTGGCACTAGCCGACTGATCCAGTTTTGCCCCACCTAAACCCGGCCGGCTCGCTCCCGTGCGGCCTTCAGCTTGTCAGCCAAGCCGACCTTGAAATCCACCGTCACATCCAGTTGCTGACGGTCGAGCCCCAGGAGGCGCGCCTTGCCCATCGTGGCCGATACCGCTGCAGCGGGTCGATCAACTGCCAGTGCGCGCTCTCTGGCCGCCTCAAGCTCTCCTAGCAGGCTGTCTACGGTGTCGCCGTGGCGTTCCAGGATGGGCTCACGCAGTTCTGCCAGCCTCGCCCTGATCTCGCCCTTCTGCAGCAGCTCATAGCCCTTGTTGTTCACCGTCTCCGGCTTCATGTTCTCCGCGTTGTAGGCCCGTCGATAGGCCTCGCTCGCGTTGCCTGTCTCGATGTAGGCCAGACAGAAAGCCTCTTGCTTAGGCGTCACGCTGAATCACCTTTACGGCGCGATCGGCGTGGTGTTTCACGCGCTGCTGAAGCTTATTCAGCGAGTAATCAATGCGTTCACGAATCTCTGCCGGGGTTGCTGGCCCGTTCCCGAAACTATGGTGATTAGGCTCGATCTTGTCCTTCGTCTCGATCCAGAGCAGTTTGCCGGCAAGCTCTTGCAGCATGGTCAGGCGCAGATCGGTGTTCGACTCTAAACGGTTCGGCATAGCGCCTGCTGATTGGCACTTACGGGCGAGCTCGTTCGCGGCTTGGGTGGCGCTCTCAAGCTCACGCCAGGCGCTACCCATCGCCCCCATCGTGGCGGCGAACTTGTCCCATGCGGCCGACACGGCTTCCGCTGCTTTAGGCGTAGCGGCCTCGGCAGCTTTCACGTCATCGATCCGGGCCTGAATCTTGGCGGCGTGCTTTCGGCGATCGAGCGCGGTTTCGGCAGCATCGAGGGCGGCGAGCTCATCCTGGATCTCGCGTAACTCTTGATTGATAGCGGGAATGCGCTTGGTGGCATCCGGTACGCCTTCAGCGGCAGCAAGTGCGGCGGCGCCGTGTTTCTCTGTCAGCTTGGCGTGTTGCTGGTGGAGTGCTTCACGTCGGGAGTACAGGCTGCTTTCAACGTCGATGATGTTGCGGGCGGTGGCGGTCATGGTTTGTTCCTTTTCGGTGTGGGGGTTATTTGCGGCGTGCCCGGGTGCGGCCAGCGTCGGCCAGCAGCTTCACCAGGGCGGGGTCAGATCCGGCGCCCATGTCGAGCACTTGGCCGGCGTTGGGTACGGACCGGGAGAGGCGGGCGGCTTCGGCCTTGGCGTATGCCAGGTTCCGGTCGAACTCGCTTCCCCAGGCAGCACGCAGGGTCGAGAGACAGCGCTCATTCCTGGCCTGCAGGTTTTCGTAGGAGGTGATTGGGTTGGAGACGGCATCCTTGGCGGCACTCATCAGTGCTCGCATGTGGTCACGTCCGAAGCCTGCCTCGGCTGCGAACTGCTGTAGGGCGGTGCTGCTCGCGTGGAATGCATTGCTGTCCACTTCCTCGCCGTTGATCCGGTCTTCCCGTTCCATGCTTTCGTAGAAGTCGGCCAGCTCGGGATAGTGCTGATCAGCCGGAACCTGGTTCTCGCTCATGCCGTAGAACGATTCGGCGATGCTGTCGGTGAGGGATGTTTGCTCGATGTGCGCTTCCGGCGCCTGGCTGACTGGCTCAGGGGCTTTTCCGCTACCCAGGAGAGAATCAGGCGCGTCCGGTGGCGTAACAGGGGTGCCATAGAAGGCGTTGGCGATGCTTTCGTAATCCATTGGTGTGCCTCTTACTCAAGCCCGAACGGGTCGAGGTGTGTTTGGGAGGGAGCCAGCAGGTAGCTCTGGCCGTTTTCCTTCTCGATGCGGCGTTCCATCCGGCGAAGAGATCCGGGGTTCAGCGCTTCTTGCACGCTGTACAGAACCAGGTAATCGAGCGCGGCGCGGGTGTAGAACAGATTGAGGAACGGGGTCTGCTGAATGCCGAACCGGACGGCTGCAGCGGCTGCGTCGTCGCCATCGCGGACGCGGTAGAGCACGTCGGCCAGCCCTTCGACGGCGCCCGCTGTCGGGCCTGCCAGTGAGCCGATCAGGCCGCCACCGAAGCGGTTAGCCTCACCGAAGATAAAGTCGCCATAGATGCCCAGGGCGCCGCCTTGGAGCATTGCCGCTACCCAGGTCTTTGCGTCATCAGCAGGGCGGGGCTCGCGGCCTTTCAGGAGATCCTTGGCGGTCATGGCGCCGTACCCGAAAAGGGTGGTCCAGACCAGCAACTGAGCGATGCCCAGCTTCTCGCCGTTGCCGTTGCGCAGCGCCTGGATCAGCTCCCGACCGGCGCCCTCGGCATAGGCGCTCGGCGTATACCCGCGGCCGTACAGCTCACGCCCGAATGACTTCTGCAGGATGGCCACCGGGAAGGCTTTGAACTGACCCACGAAGCGCAGCAGCTCGCCGGCGACAGTGCCGGGCTGGGTGCCGCGGCGCATGATGGCCCGCGTCCTTGCGTCCGGTTCAATCACTGCATAGCTGGCCCGATCGGTGATGTAGCTGCGCAGCTGGGCGCCAAGCTCTTCTCGAAGCTCTGCTATTGCTGCGTCGTTCGCTGTGCGGCCCTTGTTGGTGAGGTAGGCGGCCAGGTCGGCATCAGGGATATCGTCGAGCCCCTGAGTGGTCATGTACTCACGGCCATCGGCCAGCTTGGCACCGGTACCGCGCACCAGATCCCAGCGCCCCGCGTCGAAGTCGAACAGCTCAAGGGTTCGGCGAAGATCCGGGTTCATCTGATCCCAGTTCATCGTGCGGTTGTACGCCAGATGGTGGCTCATCATCAGCGCCGCGGTGCTGCGCATGGTGTCGGTCCACCAGGTCAGGCCGTTCAGCTTGAAGAATTTCTGCTGTAGCCCGCTCATCTTGCCGCCCAGGGAATCATCGGCGCTGAACTTGGAAACCACGTCGCCCCGGACGTTATCGAAGAACACGCCCAAGCTGGACAGGATCTCGCGCTGCTCCGCTGGCTTCTTGCCCTTCACCATTCCACCGATCAGGGTGCCCATCGATGAGAGCATCCCTTTGCCTTGGTAGCGCATCTCACTGGCGGCCACCGGAAGGTCAGTCACAGCCGAGATAACAGCGCCGCCCAGCTTGGCCATCGACTGCACGGCACGGATGTTCGAGGCGACTCTGGCGGCCTGCTGGTTCACTGCCAGGCGGGCGGTCCCGTCCACTTCAGCGAAACGGGTCTTCAGCCAGCCGCGGCGGTCAGTTTGGAAGCGGCGCATCTCCACCGGCTTGTCCATCAGATCGCGCTGCAGCTCGTCGAGGATCGCTTCCCAGTTGCTTTCGGGATTGGTGCCCAGGCGGCGCATCAGTCCGGTGTTCTGGCCTGCCCGGTCCAGGCCTCCCAGGAATGCCTCACGCAGCGAGCCAGTGCCGTAGGCCTTGTTGTATTGGTGCCAGGACAGACCGTCCTTGAAGTGCAGCACGCGCTCGGCGCTGACTTTCTTGGCTAGGTTGCGTGGGCCTTTGAAGCCAGAGGCCTCGGGCGTGGATGCCTTCAGGTGAACGCCGGAGACAAGGCCGTTATAAGCGGCCAACAGGAACTCGCTGCGGTCGATCACGCCCTCGAAGGTGCGCTCGTCGAGTAAGCCGCTGATCTCGTCGCGCCATTGGCTGAACCCAGCGCGCTCCAGTTTGTACGGGTCATGCGACTGGCGAACGATGTATCCCGGCAAGTCGCGGATCTCGGCGCCGGCCCGGTTTGCATCCGACCGAGCGGCGGTCTGGTACTTCTGCATGATGCGGGCGATCTCGACCGACTCCCGGCCCAGGCCATCAAGCGGGCGATCAGTGCCGATACGCCAGAGAGCGTCGGTTATCTCGGAGTCGTTGTCGCCACGGGTCAAGAACGGCAGCAGGTCGGCCTGTTCCATGTCGTTCAAGAAGCCCGCGATATAGGCGTTCGAGAGCTGTTTCTGTTCGGCAGCGACTGAGCGGCGCGCCCCGGCCCGGGCTACGTTTGTTCCAACCAGGAAGGATTCCAGTCCAAGGTCAGGACGGTCTGACCAGGTGCTGCGGATGTAGCCGATAGCCTCCAGGCGGCGCCGTGCGTTGATGGCTGCGTTGCGCTTCTCCAGCTTCGCAGCCTGCAGTGATTCGGCGGACAGGTCGTCGGCAGCCTTCAGGGCGGCATCTTCGGCGCCCAGCATCTCATCGGCAGCGCGCAGGGCCTTGATTCGCTGCTGCAGGCCATCGACTAGCTCGACCATCTCCTGTTCGTTCAGCTCGCGTCCAGCAGCCTTGGCGGCGGCTTGAATCGTGTTGATGCAGTCTAGAGCGGCCATTAGTTCCTCAGCTGGCAGAGTGCGGCTGCCCGGTAGGCGGCGGCATAGGTTTCGGCGTCGGCCAACAGTTCGTCGGCCTCCCGGTAGATCGATGCGGGGTTGATGCCGGCCTGGCGGACCATCTCGTCGGTCAGGGCCAGTTCATCGGCCAGCAGCTTGTCGAGCGTGGCCGGGTCGGCAATGTCTTTGGTCTTCAGCGCGTCATCGGCGGCGCGGCTTGCGCGCTCGGCGGCAGGGTCGGCGCTACGGGTTGCGGGTTGCTTGATCTGCTCCAGGGCGGCGGGTCGCTTCACCGGGTCGGCCAGATCGAATACGGCCTCGATGCTCACTGGTCGGCCGGTGACGGACTGAGCCACGGCGGCGCGCAGGGCGTTCTCCCGAACCTGCCAAGGGGCTGCCTCGGCCTTTGCCCGGGCGGTGTCTTTCAGATCGAAGCCGCGGGCAATCTCGTCGGCGCGGTCGGCGATGCGAGCCCGGTAACTGTCGGGGATCTCGCCGCGACGGATGCTGGCCAGATCGGCGCCGGCTTGCTCTGCCTGCCGGTTCAGTTCCAGCTTGGAATCGATCTCTCCACGCCTAGCCGTCAGTTGCTGCCGCTCGCCCTCTATCGCCTCGCGTGCGGCGCGTTCGGCCTGTTTGCGGGGGAGGGTGGCTTGAAACTCTTTGGCGCGAACCTTGAAGCTCTCGTCGAGCTGTTCGAGAGCGACCTGGACGGTTTCCCGCTCTGCCTTCAGGTCGCGCACGTTCGGCTGGCGGCCGGCTGTCGAGCTCTCCAATTCAGCGCGAATGATCGGGGTCAGCTCATCAGTGGCTTGGCGGGAAGCGGCTGCGGCCAGGGTCGAACGGTCCGCCTCAATGCCTCGAGCCAGGGAAAGGCGCAGACCTTCCATCGAGTCATCACTGATACGCCCAAGGGCTTGCGGTAGCGTCGCTGTGCTGCGTTCGGTTGGCGTGGCAATAGATCGGGGTGCCTCGGCGTCAATCGTCGCAAGCGTGCGCGCCTTGAGGGCGTCAGAGACATATCCGCCGACACTGTGCAGACCACCGCCGAGCACGGTGCCGAATGTAACGTTTAGTAGGCTGTCGGCCAGGTCGTAGTCGGCCTGCTCGCGCTTCGCAGCATTGAGCACAATCGGCTCGACCAGGGCGGTACCCACTGCGCCCTCCAGCGCACCCACGCCAGCACGAACTCCGAATCGGCCCGCGGTGCTGCCTGTCTTGGCCAGCATCGCGGCGTAACGGGTCGGACCGATTACCGGCACGAAGGCGGCGGCGATGTTGACCGGATCAATGGCAGAGGCTGCGAAGCCGGCCAGCAGCTGAATGGGGATGGTCGAGGCGGGGGCGTTGTCCAGGATGAATTTGCGCTGATTCTCGGCCCGCTTGCGCTCGATCAGGATGTCCAGAGCCCCGGCCCGAATTCCGGAATCCTCGACGGTCAGGGCGAGGCCTTCTTCCTTGATGCGCGCCCGGGCCTGCTCGGCAGTAAGCAACGGCGTCTCAGGCTCGGCACGGCGCTCCGGGATGCCGTAGGCCGGATAGGCCTGCATCTCGACTGACCCTTTCTCGGCGTTGGTTAGCTCGTTGTTCCGATAGGCGGATGGGATCGGAGAGCGAACAAAGCTTTCGACTGCAGCGGCCTCGGCGGCATCGAACTGGCCCGTAACCACGTCGTCCAGGATGTTGCGATCTCGGCGAATAATCAGCCCGTCGGTATAGAGCGTCATTCGGTCACCAGCCCAGCGATCCCGGCCAGCAAGGCGTCGGCGTTCGCAGTGATCTCGGCCAACTCCCGGTCGATCTCGTCCATATCAATGCCGAGGCTTTCGGCGTCACGCTCAAGCAGGGCGTATTCCTCTGCCATCAGCTCCAGAGCTGTCTCCAGAGCGGTGCCGTCTGGTCCGTTCGCATAATCGGCAGTGCTTTGCACCACGCGCAGGTCAGGCTGGCTCAATGGTCCACCCTCCTTGATTGCTGAAAAGGGCGTCAGCGAGCCGCTGAGCGCGTTCGTGTGCTTCTTGCTCGGTGTCGCCCTGCAGAACCACCAGCGTGCGGCCCTGCTGTTTCAGACGGACATGGAATTTCTCAGGAAGGCATAGGGCGGCGCGGTGCAGGCGGGGGCCGGTTTCCAGTTGGACGGGGTGCATTACCACGCCCCCCGGAAGTCGGACGCCTGCAGCGTGGCCAGATCCCGCACGGTTACGTCCAGGCCGCGACCGTGAACACGGATCAGCCCATTGGGGCGGGTCGTCATCTTCAGGCCCATTGCCTGAATGGTCTGGCGCGCCTCTTGGCGGCGCAGTTCCTTGAACTCTTCGGGGGTCATGCGGCGGATTCCTCGGCAGCGGTGAGGTAGTAAGTCGCCACGCGGGGATGCTTGAAGCCGTGCTCGTCGATCAGGTCGGAAAGGTGGGTGCGGATTGGGTGGCCGTCTGCCCGTAGATCAGCGATTCGGGCGCCGGGGCGGCAGATGTTCAGTTCCGACACGATCTCAAAACTGTTGATGGAGCCGACCTTTAGCCGCTCCAGGAGTCGCGCACACTGAGCCGTAGCACTTACGTCAGCGAGGCGGTTTCTAGAGCGGCTGGCAGTCATGCGGCGGCGTCCTGGTGTGGTGGCTTGTTCTCAGCTAGGGCAATCAGGGCGGCGCAGGCTTGAACATCACCAGCCGCGGCTGCATCGCGTAGGCGATTACGGGCGGCCTCTACCTCTCGCTTCGTCACGTCCTTGGCACGTCCGCGGCGCTTGGTCGGCTGCTGAGATTCTGTAAATGCCATTTTCTGCCCCTGCTATGTAATCAAAGACGACATGTCGTCATAGTTGACATGATATGCCGATTCGAGCAGATGGCAAGCTTTTAGTGTGTATTCATCCAGTAGTTTTTAGGTGTGCTTGAGCTGATACAGAAGGGAAGGCGAGTCGGCGGGGGTTGGCGAAGGGGCGAAAGACTGGAAACGTGCCAGCAATTCTGGGTGATCCAAAGTGATACGCCCGACACCATTACACCAATGGCGCGGGGTGTCGGGCAGGCGAGCGCTAATCGGAACTACCGGAATTTCGGTGTTTTCGACTAGCCGAGGTACGCACCGGAAAAGTACTGATTCCGTGCGTACCGGCTTGCGTACCTGCTCCGGCCTGCTGCCAGGTCGAGTGAGCCGTTTTGGTCTCGGTGAGTTCTGGGGAAAAATACTCTGCCTTGATATGGGGAAACCCTCGACCTTGATCGGGTGACCGCCGATCTGGTCCGAGTCGGACAGGTTGGTCTGTCTCGCGTGTTGAAAACGACACAGTGTGTTGAATTCGACACGGTGGCAGAGGGAGTAAGTCCGAAACCCTGCCGGTTAGAGTAGGGTTTCAACGAATGTTGAACGGTCGTTGAACAGGTGTTGAACGGACGTTAAGCCATTGCCGAAGCCGGCAGCTTTTGCGGCTAGATCGCGAGTGTCTCCTTTCGGCAATTCCGGAAAATTTTCCGGGATTGAGTCTTTCAGATTCGGATTGCCTACGCGGCCTTGCAGCTCAGCCTCGATAGCCTCGCCAATCGCAACGCGCTCGGAATGAGTGATCGGCTCAGTTCTGAGCGCATTAAAAAACCCCGCACAGTGGCGGGGTCTGATGGGGTGGGCGGTCAGTGGATGCGCCGCGTATCGAGTGCAGCCAGATCCTCGTCGCTGAGCACGCCTGCAGCGAACAGACCCTGTAGGAATCCCGACAGCATCTTGGTATCTAGCTCTCCGCAGTCGGCGTCGGCCTGGTACATCTCCAACGCGGCGACCGCTCCGTCACAGTGGGCAACCATTGGCGCGATCTTGGCGAACAGTGAGAGCTCTCCCGGCTTCACCGCAGCACCTCCCACTTGGATACTTGGTTATTTGCATGAAGCTGAACATCTGCCCAGTTTTCGCGAAGCAGGTCTAGCACTCGCTCTACATCCTCTGGCGTGTAGCCGCTGGCGATCCTGGCGTCACTGTCTGACATGGATTCCTCGATATGCTCCAAGATTTCTTGAGCTTCTACGCCGATGTCATACATCAGATCCTCAGCGATCACACCGGCCAGCCCCACCAGAACCTCCCCACGCTCGGCAGCCGGGGGCATGAGAATCTGGCACCTGCCGCCGTACAGCATTAGGTCGTCGCAATTTTCCACCTCGCTGATTGTTATGCTCCCCAGTCCTCCAAGTCTGGTCAGGGCTACAAGATGGCCGGCCTCGTGATGACAGACGCGATTCAAATCGCGCTGGCGGATTTCGTCTAGCGTCATCGGCTTCATTGCTTGTGCATCCCATGTGCGATGGCCAGCTTCTCGGCCTCCACATCGAAGTGGTTCGCCCAGTCATCCGAAATGTGCTGGCCAAGCCCGGCCAGGTGCTTTGCATAATCGGTGTGCCCCGCTTTCATTGCCTGAGCTGCTGCCCAGTTCACAGCGGCCATCCAATGTAGGATCTCGCGTGCCAGGGTCAGGTTGTCGAAGGCGTCAATCGGGCAGACGGTGGTTTCGATAGATGCGGTCATGGGTCTTACTCCTTTTTGCGGCGCCGGTCTCCCTCCCTAGGTTCTCGATGCCGCGTGAATGTGTGTTGGTTATCCTTTGGTGCTGGCCTTACTTGAAGCAGTTCGTCGGTCAGCAATACCTGTAGTGGGTGGTAGATATCTAAAAGGGTGTGCACTTTCTGCACACGTAGAACGGCGATTACGGTGCACTTTCTGCACATATAGGGCCGCACTAGAAACGGAGCCATACGAAACCGGACAGATGCGGCTTTCTACTTGTGCAGTTTCTGCACCGGTGCGTGTGCAGTTTCTGCACCGGAAGATTTCGAACTGAACAGGGTTGGTAGTGGGCGCAGCGGGGCGCGGCGAGGCGCTACTTCCAGATCCTTTCCAGGACATTCGTCGATCGGTAGCCAGGTGACTGCGTAAAGGGCGCACCTCGGGCCGTGACGATTGAACAAGCTGCTTCGGGTCTGGATGATCCATCCGTCTTCCTCCAAGTCGGCCAGTGCCTTCTGTAGCGTGTGCGCTGAGCCGATGCCCCAATCCTTTGCCATGGTTCGGGTGGCGGACAGGTCCCCGTTGTTCTCGCCGTTGTACTGCGCTAGAAGCTCCACCAAAACTACGCGCGCAACAAAGCTCAGTGATCTGTAGCCGGCCGATTGAATCATGGCCTTCTGCAGCATCACGAACGGCGGCGCCTTTGTCTTGGTGTTGCCTTTGCCTTTGCGAATAGCCATTCCCGTATTCCTTCAGAAGGCCGGCAGAGGGTCGCCCTGCCGGCTTGTGGCCGTTAGGCCGCTTCTGCAACGAGGATGTACAGGCCTACCCGGTGAGGCTTCCTGCCCGCCTCGGTGGGGCTATAGGTCCATTCGGTGACTATTCGCCAACCGTCGCGGCGCAAGCGGCGCACAGTTGACGGGGGGTGGACGATATCCAGCTCCTTGGCAGCTGTGATCGTCGATACGGGACCGGCCCGCAATGCGGCGACCAGCCTAGCCGCCTGAGCCTCGGCGGAGTGGTCGACAATATCGGCGGTGGGTGCCACAATCTGGGCAGTCATGCTCATGACGTTTTGGTAGTCGCCCAAGCGGAGTTGCAGCTCCGCTTCGGGCTTACCCTTCAGTTCCTCTCTCATACAACCTCCAAACGATACGCTCCAAGATTCCGGAGCTGTTCGAGATCCGCTAACTTGGCGGTCCCAGGTAGGTTCAGCCAGCCCAGCACGGCGCCAGCCCGGTCAAGTAGTCTCACGGTCATTGAAAGTCCTTTTGAATTGCCGCTCTGAAGCGATCGATCAGGGCTTTATCGCCAGCATCAAAGGAGTGGCTTAATAGATCGGCGCCACCGTTAATGTGCAGTTCGTGCAGGTCGATCTGCACCGACCCGACGTCCGTGGCGGCTTCAATCAGAACTGAGTCGTTCTCAAGATCCACAATCAGGCGACGCAGTTGAAAAGGGCGAAGCAGTTGGTCGAGATTGCTCATCGGGTATTCTCCTTCGCCATCCGGTTCAGCCAGGCGCGTAGTTCCTCGACGAGGATCAGGCGACGCCTCCCCGCCTTGAACGACGCGAGGTCTCCTCGGGCAATGGCTTCGTAGACGGCGGAACGGGTGATTCCGGACGCGCTGGCGGCTTCTTCAGGACCGACAGCGAGTGGTTGCAGCGTTGCGGCTTGGTTCATGTGTTTCTCCGTTGCGTTGTAGCTCCATCCGGACGATACTGGACGGCACGTAGACAATCTAAACGTAAGTAACATGGAATGCAAGCGCATTGGCTTGTATACGCGGAGGGGCGATGGCAAATAGATCGAAAAAAGTAGTGATGTCAGCAAGGGTTGATCCGTACCTAAAGGCCGGGATTGAACTGCTCGCGGCGTCACAGCGGGTCAAGATCGTGAAGCTGATGGAAGAGTTCTTGGAGTGGGGACTGGAAACCACGCAGGTGGAGAACCCGTTCGACAGCTCTAAGAAGATGCCTAAGATCAGCTTTCTTGCCGTTCTGGAGGCTATATGGACTGATGATGATGTTCTTTTTCAGCTGAGAGCCGGCGCTCTAGGTGGCCGAATCTCTGGGGATGACATCTTTAACGCGGCCTTCGTCGTGCTAAGCCACGAAACGGCCTACTTTGAGGGGGATTTTGACGTCTTTGGTGACTTGAACGGCCTGACTGCCCGAATGGGATTGAAGGTGCCGGTGCCTTTCATGGTCAATATCGAGCTGGTGAGGGAAGAGTGGGAAACGATAAAGGCTTACGTTCAGTTTCTTGCGCAGAACAAGCCATTCCAGCCCTCATATGAGGAGTACAAGACGATCATGGCTAAATCCGTCAAATAAGCCGCTCGACCGCCGTCGCCTTGCTATCCGGTGCAAGGTGAGCATAGCGGAGCGTCATCTTGATATCCGCGTGCCCCAGCAAATCGCGCACAGTGTTCAGCGGTACGCCGGCCATCACCAGCCGCGACGCGAAGTCGTGGCGCATATCGTGCCAGCGGAAGCCGACGATGCCGGCGTTCTTCAGCAGCTCCAGCCAGGCGGTTTTCACGTCGGTCATGGGCTTGTCGTCCTCGCCGGGGAAGATGTAACCGGTACCGCTCGCCTGGTCGTACCATCCCTGCAGTGTGGCCAGCGCTTCGGCGTTGAGCGGGATATGTCGTGTCTCGCTGGTCTTTGCGCCTTCACCGGCTACCGTTAGGGTTTTGGCTTGTAGGTTGGCGTGATGCCAGCGAAGGTTGAACAGCTCGCCGCGCCTCATCCCGGTATTGAGCGATAGCAGCACCATCGGCTTCAGGTGATCGGCGAAGGCAAGGGCGCGAAGGTCTGGTAAAGCCTCTCTGCCGCGTTTTGCGCGCCATTCATTCGCACTGTCACGCTCTGCCCTGATGCGTTCCTCCCGTGCGTCTAGCGCGTCCCTGAGGGCTTTGGCTTCGTCTTTCGACAGGTAGCGGATGCGGCCGATTGAATCGACTTTTAGTTGCTTGACCTTTTCCAAGGGCGAGGCGGGCAGATACGCCCATTCCACGGCTCGGCTGAATACTCCGCTGATGCTTCCCATCTTGCGGTTGGCGGTGGCCGGCTTGTTGCCGCCGTTGAGCCAGGCTGTACGGATCTGCTCAAGGTCGCGGCCGGTTATCTCATCGAGGCGGCGGTACATGATCGGATCGAAGCTGGTGTTAAGCGTGTGCAGAGTCTTCTCGTGGCCTTTGTGGTGGGCCTTGAACCACGGCATATAGTGGTCATCGATGAAGCTGCGCAGGGTAGGGGTGCCGGCACCGCGGCGGCCTTGTGTTACTGCCAGCGGTTCGCCGTGCTTGCGTGCTTCGTTGAGGTACTGCAGCGCCTCTTCGCGGGCCTGCTCAAGTGTCAGGATGCCGACACGGCCTAGCGTCTTCTTGCGAGCACGCGCCCAGGTTACGACATAGGACTTTGCGCCGGCCGCCGTCACGCGCACGAACAGGCCGGGCACGGTGGTGTCGTGGACTTCGTATTCCTTGCCGGTGACTTCTAGGCTGTTCAGTCGGCGCGCCGTCAGCTTCTCTCGCACGGTGTCCCCATGGGTGCAGTGTGGGTGCAAAATTGACTATACGGCGCTGATTTACCGGACGCAACTGGACGATAAGTGTCTGATTTATAACGTAAGTGCTTGATGTTGAAGGGGCTTTTTTGCCCCTCCTAAGGGGAAGGTTGTGAGTTCGAACCTCGCCTGGGACGCCATAAGATGTCGCACAGCGATCACGTGCAGATAGCAAGGCTTGTGACTCGGCTGTGCCGCTTTTCCGCGACAAGCCTTGAGCTGAGCGGTGGTCTGGCAAGGCGCGCTGCGCGGCGCGTTAGCCGAACGGTGAGGCGGAATTGTCGCGGCGTGCGTCGCGTTGAAGCTGGTACACGAGCTTTTCAATCTGCCGTTGCGTCAGTCCGCTGAGGCGATGAAAGCGCAGCCCGCAGATCGAAGTTCCAGACTTTTCATCAATGGCCACGTGACGAAGCTCGACTTCCGTCTGGATCGCGCCAATGGGCAGCTTCGCGATCATCTCGTAGACTTGTCCCGTTTGAAGGATGGCCTGTTGGTCGCCCTTTACGCTCAGCTTGCAGCCAGTAGCCGATATATCGAGCAGCCTGCCTTCCAAGGCTTTTCTTATTGTTGAGCCGCCGAGTTGCGCAGCGACGGTGATCTCTTTCAGCTGTGCGCGATAAGCATTGCGGCGCTGATGGTAAGTGAGCGTTGTCGGGGTTGGGATCCAATAGCAGCGAGCGCCATCAATTTCGCCGGTATGAACCTGTTGGTCGCTCGTCCAGGAGAGTCGTGCGCCTTCGTAGAATCCTTCTATATGAATCGGCTCGCCTTGCAATAGCAGTCTCTCGCCGTCATTGGGGATCAATTCGTCGAGCGCTATCCAGCCGGTTTCACGGTTCATTTCAACCAGAAAACTCTGGTAGCGCTGGTTGCGCTCATGGAAGCGAAGCGTGAGGGGGGTGTTGTTGTCCAGAAGGGGACGCAGATTGGCGTAAATCTCGAGTGGCGCCGTCAGTGCCTTGGGAGGCTGCGGGCCTTCATCGCCGAGGAATAAGCTAGACACGGGCCGATGCTCTCCGGCGCATTGTTGTCACCATCGCGTTGCGTCCTTGTGGCGGTCTATCGTTCAGGCTTGGCTCAGAGGCCGTTGCGGCTTGTTCTTGGCGGAACCGCCACGATTGTCATACAGGCCGGGTGTATCGTCCTTGCCTTGGAGAATGTGCAGCATTCCGCCGAGGGCGCTTTGATTGGCTCGGATGAGACGGCCATTTCTTTCATTGGCGCTACGGCAGCGCTCAAGCTCTGTCTCCAGCGATAGCGCTCGCTCAAGGGTGAGCGCACCGTCCTTCGATCTATTTGCGGCCGCTTCAAGTCCGGCGCGATCAGGCGTCAGCTGCAATCCCGCAAGCCACTGGCTACGCTGAGTGCCATGCTGTCCAAGCAGTGCCAGTAACGGCTGCTTCTTCGCTAATATCGCCTCTAGCTCCGCCAGATTGCGTTCACCCAGTGCGGTGAACTCTTGATCGATGAGTTCAAGGAGCTGGCGTGCGATGCCGATATCATCGGTTAGCTGCTCAAGCAGGGCTGTTTCTTGCATTTCGTGCTCTGGGCTTGCTCGCGTGTATGTGTCGGCTCAGGTTCAGCGCTGGGTCTCGAACGCGAGCAGCTTGGATGCGACGCGTTGGCTATCAACCTGGTAGGAGCCATCAGCGATCGCCTGTTTCAGCTTCTCAACGCGCTCCTGGTCCACTGCGGGCTGCTCGTTCAATTTGTCAGCCGCGTGCTGCAGGCGCTGGGCTTCAGGGCTCAGTTGAACGGTGTCGCTAGTGTTGGAGTTGACGCTGTCGGTTTTAGGCGCTTCGCTAGCAGGCCCTTGCTGGGTGCCGGCAGTACGCTCGTTGCCTTGTACGCCGCTGCGCCCGTTAGGGGCGTTCAGTGGACTGTTGGGTCGATTGAAGTCGATGACCATGATGCAAACCTCGAAGGAATCAGGACGCTTGCCATGTGTTCGGCAACAATGGAGGAAACTTTAGCCTTTTTTTCCAGCGAACACACTGGAAAACTGCGGCATGCGGACATGCTACATTGCCACTTCAACCTGCCCTGGGCCAGTCACTCGGGCCTTGATAGTGCGACCGGAACGTTGGTTCTTGACCGGGATCTGTTTGCCCGTAACGCCATCGGCCATCGCCTCGCCGGGCATGCGTACGCTTATCGAGCCCGACCTGGCCGTGATGACCACCTGATCACCTTTGCGTACTACCTTCGCCATTTCCAGCTGATTAGGCGTGATGACCTGATCTGGCTGAGCCGGCCGTGTCAGCTTGTTACCCAGCGCCTCGTCGTGTCTTGTCAGGTATCCCTGAGTAAGGATGGACACGTCCCGTTCGGCTAGCCTCACGTCGGCATCGGTCAATACTGTGCCGCGCAGAAGTGATTTGCTGGCGACAAGGACCTGACGATAAAGGCGGACGTGGCTAGGGATGAATACCGACCATGGGCTGCTGCCTTCGCAACTTACCCGTACGCTCACACGTCCTACAGGGATAGCGGTGCTGCCAAGGTTGGTCGTGAGAGTTTGATCGCATTGATTCAAGCGCAAACGAGGGTCCAGCCTGGCTACTTCGACCTCGTAGCGTGCATCGATAGCGCTGCGGCTTAAATACTCGCTTACTGTCTGCTCAAGAAACTGCTCGGTCACGTCGATAAGCTGCTGAGGATGTGACAAGGTTGACGCGTGGGTGAACTGAGAAAACACGCACAGCATTGATAGCAGCACATTTCTGTACGGTAGCCGGCCGCGCCGGAAAATGGTCATTTGGACGTTCATATCCCAACCAAAGCAAGGGGCGTGCCGCGTCCTCGGCCCCAATAATCTGCAAGCAGAGAGGAAGACTGGCATGGCCGGTGTATTGGATTCGGTTAACCAGCGTACCCAGTTGGTGGGGCAAAACCGTTTGGAGCTGCTGCTTTTTCGTCTCGAAGGCGAGCAGCTATATGGCATCAACGTGTTCAAGGTGCGCGAAGTGTTGCAGTGCCCGCGCCTGACCGTGATGCCCAAATGCGGCCGGGTGGTACGGGGCGTTGCAAGCATTCGCGGCAGCACCCTGCCTATCCTCGATCTGTCGCTCGCCACGGGCAAGTCGGCGCTGATGGATTTGCAGAATTCTTTCGCTGTCATCACCGAGTACAACAACAGAACGCTGGGTTTCCTGGTGAGCTCGGTTGAAAGGATCGTCAATCTGAACTGGGAAGCGATCCTGCCTCCGCCAAAGGGTGCAGGGCGCGATCATTACCTGACGGCCGTAACTCACATCGACAACAAGCTGGTGGAGATCATCGATGTGGAAAAGGTGCTGGCAGAAGTTGCACCGACCTCCGAAGAGGTGTCAGCCGATGTGGTCGATGACGATACCCGTGCCAGGGCGCTTTCGTGTCGCGTGCTCATCGTCGACGACTCGTCTGTGGCGCGTAAGCAGATTGCTCGTTGCCTGGAAAATATCGGTATCGAGGTCGTCAAGCTGAATGATGGACGGGAGGCTCTCAATTATCTGAAGCGAATGGCTGACGAGGGCAAGAAACCGGCTGAAGAATTTCTGATGATGATTTCCGATATTGAAATGCCGGAAATGGATGGCTATACCCTGACTACCGAGGTGCGGCACGATCCGCGCATGCAAGGTATGCATATACTCCTGCATACTTCCCTTTCCGGCGTGTTCAACCAGAACATGGTGAAACGGGCGGGGGCGGATGACTTCCTCGCCAAGTTCCAGCCTGATGATCTCGCTGCCCGAGTGGCTGAGCGGATCAGGCAGGCGGATGCAAACTGAGGCTAGTTCCTCTCTCATGATGGTGAGGCTTTGATTGGTGTCAGTCGATCTGGATTTTGAGCAGTTCCGGGTGTTTCTTGAAAAGACGTGCGGCATTCTGCTGGGCAGTAACAAGCAGTATCTGGTGTCCAGTCGGCTGAACAAGCTGATGGAACAACAGGGCATCAAGACGCTGGGCGATCTGGTCCGGAAGATTCAGGCACAGCCACGTAGCGGGCTTCGGGAATTGGTCGTCGATGCTATGACGACCAACGAAACGCTCTGGTTTCGTGACACCTACCCTTTCGAAGTGCTCAAGAGTCGTGTACTGCCAGAGATGCTCAAGACTGGTGCGGGGCAGCGTCTGCGGATCTGGTCGGCGGCATGCTCGTCCGGGCAGGAACCGTACTCTCTGTCGATGTCCATCGATGAGTACGAGCGCAGCAATCCCAGTCAGGCGAAAACCGGGGTGCAGATCGTGGCTACCGAGCTGTCCGGCGCGATGCTTGCGGCGTGCAAGGCGGCAGAATACGACAGTCTGGCAATTGCTCGCGGCCTGTCCAGTGACCGCCTGCAGCGCTACTTCGATGTCAAGGCACCAGGGCGGTGGGCGGTCAAGCCCGCGATCCGTTCGCGGGTCGAGTTCAGGGTGCAGAATTTGCTCGACAGCTATGCCGCGCTGGGCAAGTTCGACATCGTGTTCTGCCGTAACGTACTGATCTACTTTTCCGCCGATGTGAAGAAGGACATTCTCAAGCGCATTCATGCGACGTTGCGCCCAGGCGGCTATCTGTTTCTTGGCGCCTCCGAAGCGCTCAATGGCCTGCCTGAGCTGTATCAGATGGTCCAGTGCAGTCCGGGAATCATCTACAAGGCGAAATAGCCGGCATGACGCCGGCGGCAGAAAACCGTCATGCAACATGGCGGGTGCGGCAAAAAAGCGGTAAAGCCTTGCCGCTTTTGACGCCCTCTAACCAAGAGTTCTCTGGTTAGCCTTATAAAATCAATGGTTTGCGTTCAGTGGCATGAGCTTTGCTGGTGTTTGCGTAAGCAGACTTGTATCCGGCAGAGGGCCAGATCATGAGCATCAGTTTCGATAAGGCACTGGGTTTACACGAGAAGGCACTCGGTTTTCGCTCGCAGCGCGCCGAAGTGCTGGCGAACAATATCGCCAACGCCGACACGCCTAACTATAAGGCTCGCGATCTGGACTTCAGCAGCGTGCTTGCCGAGCAGTCCGCTCGCAGCCAGGGTGGGTTCGGGGTAACGCGGACCAGTGACAAGCATATTGCCGCCGAGGGGTTGGAGATTGCCGATGCCTCCTTGCGCTTCCGCACTCCCGCGCATCCCTCGCTTGATCAGAACACTGTCGATCTGCAGATCGAGCAATCCAACTACGCGAAGAACGCCGTTGACTTTCAGGCGAGCTTCACCCTGCTCAATAGCAAGTTCAAAGGGCTGATCAGTGCCCTGCGCGGCGAGTAAAGGAGTTTCCCATGTCTCTAAGCAGCGTCTTCAACATTGCCGGTAGTGGCATGAGTGCCCAGAGCACCCGTCTGAACGCTATATCCAGCAACATCGCGAACGCCGAAACCGTTTCATCCAGCGTCGATCAGACTTACCGCGCTCGGCATCCCGTGTTTGCGACCGTGTTTCAGCAGGCCGGCGGCCAGCCCGACCAGTCGCTATTCGCGGAGCAGGATCAGGCGGGCGTAGGTGTTCAGGTGTTGGGTGTGGTCGAGGATCAGGGCGAGCTGCAGGCGCGCTACGAACCCAATCATCCGGCCGCTGATGATGCAGGCTACGTGTATTACCCGAACGTCAATGTGGTGGAAGAGATGGCCGACATGATTTCAGCCAGTCGTGCGTTTCAGACCAACGCCGAACTGATGAATACGGCCAAGACCATGTTGCAGAAAGTGCTGACGCTGGGTCAGTGATCGTTACGAGAGCGCATTCATGAGCACTACAAGCGGCGTTGGCGGTACCAGTTCGATACTCGAGCAGTACCAGTTCGGAGAGGATCGCGAGGTCAAGGGGAACGACCTTGGCAAGAACGAGTTCCTTGAACTGCTGGTTGCCCAGATGAACAACCAGAATCCACTGGAACCCCAGGAAAACGGCGAGTTCATCGGTCAGCTGGCGCAGTTCAGCACCGTCGAGGGTGTCGAGAAACTCAATTCCAGTATGGAAACCATCCTTTCCGGCTATCAGTCTTCGCAGGCGCTCCAGGCCTCGTCGCTGGTCGGGCGCAAGGTGATCGTGCCGGCCGACAAGGCCGTGGTCGATACCAGTGAAACGTTCAAGGCCAGCCTGGTGCTGCCGACCTCAAGCAGCAACGTGTTCGTGAATGTGTACGACAGCACCGGAGCCTCGGTTGGTCGAGTGAACATGGGCGCGCAAGAAGCCGGGAACATTTCCTTCATGTGGGATGGCAAGGATTCCAGCGGCAAGGTCTTGCCGCCCGGGACCTATCGATTCGAGGCGCAGGCTACGTATCAGGGCGAAACCAAGGGGTTGTATACCTTGCTGCCGGCTAACGTCGACAGCGTGACCCTCGGGCAGAACGGCGGGGAGCTGATGCTCAATCTTGCCGGTGTTGGCAGCATCGGACTTTCTCAAGTCCAGGTCATCGGACAATAACCGCCGGCACTTCGGCAAAGGAGCGATTCAATGTCCTTCAATATCGGTCTTAGCGGCCTGCGTGCGGCGAGTAAAGATCTCAATGTCACCGGCAACAATATTGCCAACGCCGGCACCGTGGGCTTCAAGCAATCGCGTGCAGAATTCTCCGATGTGTATGCGGCCTCCGTGCTCGGCACCGGGAAAAACCCGCAAGGCAGCGGTGTGCTGATGTCGAACATTTCTCAGCAGTTCAATCAGGGCAACATCAACTACACGCAGAATGCGTTGGACCTAGCGATCAATGGCAACGGCTTTTTCCAGGTCAGCAACAATGGCGCAGTCAGCTATACGCGCGCGGGTTACTTCGGTACCGACCGTGAGGGCTTCCTGGTGGATAACTTCGGCTACAAGCTGCAAGGCTTCCCGGTAGATGACAACGGCAATCTTCAGAATGGCGTCGTGGGTGACTTGCAGGTGCAGACGACCAATCAGGCGCCGAAGGCTACCAGCCAGATCGACACGGCCTTCAACCTGAACTCGACGCAGAAGTCTCCTGCAACATGGCAAGCTACCTATGATGCTGTGTTGGCAAGTTCTGGCGGTAATTCCGGCGCGGCGTTGGCAGCTGCCAGCGATACGTTCAATCCTACCGATCCTACAACCTACAGCAGCTCCACATCGCTGAACATCTATGATTCGCAAGGCAATGCGCACGTTATGACGCAGTATTTTGTCAAAACAGGCGCCAATACTTGGGACATGAAAGTGCTAGTCGATGGGCGCAATCCAGCCGATCCGGCAGATGAGCCGCCGCAGCCGTATGTCATGGGACTTACCTTTGATTCATCCGGCGCGCTGGAAACCGTGACCGATGATGGGTCCGGCTTTTTTACCGTCGATCCAGCAACTAAAAAGGTCACGCTCAATGCCGGTACTGCATCTTCTGACGGCTGGATTCCGGCCATATCCGACGGCGGCACTCCCGCTACATGGTCGGCCAACGGCGCGCTGGCCAATCCTGACGGCATCGTTCTCGACTTTTCCAAGTCATCGCAGTTCGCCAGTGCCTTCGCGGTGAACAGTGTCGCTCAGGATGGTTACACCACCGGTGAGCTGGCAGGCCTGGAAATCGACGACACCGGTGTGATCTTCGCTCGCTACACCAATGGTCAGTCCAAGGTGCAGGGGCAAATCATCCTGGCGAACTTCGCCAATGTCCAAGGCCTTACCCCGGTGGGCAAGTCACAGTGGGTGCAATCGTTCGAGTCAGGTGAGCCCGTGGTCGGTACGCCTGGCTCCGGTACGCTCGGTGCACTGCAGGCCGGTGCTCTGGAGGACTCCAACGTCGAACTGTCAGACCAACTGGTCAATCTGATCGTCGCCCAGCGCAACTATCAGGCGAACGCCAAGACCATCGAAACCGAAAGCGCTATCACGCAGACCATCATCAATCTGCGGTAATAGCCAGCGGCAAAGAAGGTTGCCGCTGACGGCATTATTCCGCCGCTCCTTTCGAAGAAGGCCCGTAAGGGCCTTCTTTGTTTCTGTAAAACCTATATAAATCAGCTTCTTAAGTTGTCCTTTCGGTGATGGCACGCGCCTTGCATTTTTCATCTGCAACAGAATCGCAAGTGTCAAACTCGCGTCTCGGAGATGTCGATGGACAAGATGCTCTACGTGGCCATGACCGGTGCCAGCCAGAATGCGCGGGCCCAGCAGGCCCATGCCAACAATCTGGCGAATATTTCCACCACCGGCTTTCGCCGGGATTTCGAGCAAGCTCGCTCGATGCAGGTCTTTGGCGACAGTCATCCTGCGCGGGTGTATGCGATGTCCGAGCGTCCGGGCACCGACTTCACGCCGGGCACCTTGCAGGAAACCGGCCGTGATCTTGATGTCGCCGTCGAAGGCGAGGGCTGGATTGCGGTGCAGGCGCCAGATGGCAGTGAGGCCTACGTCCGCACCGGCAGCCTGAATATTGACGTGCTTGGCATGTTGCGTACCGCGGACGGTATGCCGGTGCTGGGCAATGGCGGGCCGATCGCGATTCCGCCGGAAGAGAAGGTGGACGTCGGCAATGACGGCACCATCAGTATTCGCGCGCTGGGCGAGGACCCGAACGTTGTGGTCACCGTGGATCGCATCAAGCTGGTCAACCCTGATCCGCAGCAGCTGGAAAAGGGCACTGATGGCCTGATTCGGCTGAAGGATGGCCAGCCTATCGAACCTGACGCGAACGTTCGGGTCGTCTCGGGTTTTCTCGAGGCGAGCAATGTGAATGCGGTATCCGAAATGACTTCCATCCTGGCGCTGTCTCGCCAGTTCGAACTGCACGTAAAGATGATGCGGACCGCCGAAGATGACGCGGCTGCCATGGCGCGCGTACTGCAACTCAGCTAATAGCGTGGCGCCGGCGGCGCACGAGGAGAAAGCTCATGCTTCCAGCACTTTGGGTCAGCAAGACCGGACTGTCCGCCCAGGACATGAACCTGACGACCATTTCCAACAACCTGGCCAACGTTTCTACCACCGGCTTCAAGCGTGACCGTGCCGAGTTTCAGGACCTGCTCTATCAGATTCGCCGTCAGCCTGGCGGTCAGTCCAGCCAAGACAGCGAACTGCCCTCCGGCCTTCAGCTGGGTACCGGTGTACGGGTTACCGGCACGCAGAAGATCTTCACTGCCGGTAGCCTGCAGACCACCGAGCAGCCGCTGGACATGGCGGTCAACGGTCGCGGTTTCTTCCAGGTGCTGCTGCCCGATGGCACGGTTTCCTACACCCGTGACGGCAGCTTCCATCTAAGCTCCGATGGCCAATTGGTGACCTCCAATGGCTATGCGCTGGAGCCGGCCATTGTGGTACCGCCGGAGACCCAGACCTTCACCGTGGGCGAGGACGGAACTGTCTCGGTGACCACCGTGGGCAATCCTCAGCCGCAGATCATCGGCAACCTGCAGACGGCCGACTTCATCAACCCGGCAGGTCTGCAGGCGATGGGCAGCAACTTGTTCCTGGAAACTGCCGCCAGTGGTGCGCCGCAGGTGAGTACGCCGGGCCTCAACGGTTTGGGTACGGTGCTGCAGAACACCCTGGAAAACTCCAACGTCAGCGTCGTTGAGGAACTGGTGAACATGATCACCACCCAGCGTGCCTACGAGATGAATTCCAAGGTCATATCCACCGCCGACCAGATGCTGTCGTTCGTCACGCAGCAGCTCTGATCGCGCGTTCGCCGTTGTATACGGGCACGCACGCCTTGTGCTGCTCGCAGTAGTTTCGATGGCCTGTCATGGCTTGAGGTGTTTATGAGCCGTTTGCTGATCGTTGTGTCGATGTCGTCCGCCCTGGCGCTGGCCGGATGTGTTGCTCCTGCGCCGAAACCGAATGACCCGTACTATGCACCGGTGCTGCCTCGCACGCCGCTGCCAGCGGCGCAGAACAACGGCGCGATCTATCAGGCAGGCTTCGAAACCAACCTCTACGACGACCGCAAGGCTCATCGGGTCGGCGACATCATTACCATCACCCTCAACGAGCGGACTCAGGCCAGCAAGAACGCCTCGTCGCAGCTCTCGAAGGACAGCAGCGCCAACATCGGGCTTGGCTCGCTGTTCGGCGGAGCCGTCTCGATGGCCAATCCGTTGACCGGCAACTCGATGAGCCTGGGCGCCGAGTACGACGCGTCACGAGATACTTCCGGTTCTGGACAGGCCGGACAGAGCAACAGCCTGTCCGGTTCGATCACCGTGACCGTCTCCGAAGTTCTGCCCAACGGCATCCTCGCCGTGCGCGGCGAGAAGTGGATGACGCTCAATACCGGCGACGAACTGGTGCGCATTGCGGGCCTGGTTCGCGCAGACGATATCTCCACCGACAACACGGTCCCGTCTACCCGTATTGCCGATGCACGCATTACCTATTCGGGCACCGGCGCCTTTGCCGATGCGAGCCAGCCTGGCTGGCTAGACCGATTCTTCATGAGCCCGATGTGGCCCTTCTGACCGGAGCTGATGTCATGTGGAAAAAACTGCTTCTGCTCGCGGGTTTGCTCACGCTCTGTGCTGGCGCACAGGCCGAGCGTCTGAAGGATGTCGCGACCATCCATGGTGTTCGTAGCAACCAGTTGATCGGCTACGGCCTGGTTGTCGGCTTGAACGGTAGCGGTGACCAGACCACCCAGACGCCGTTCACCGTGCAGACCTTCAACAACATGCTGGCCCAGTTCGGCATCAAGGTGCCGGCCGGTGGCAACATTCAGCTGAAGAACGTCGCGGCTGTGTCGATTCATGCCGAACTGCCACCGTTCGCCAAGCCGGGACAGACCATCGACATTACCGTCTCGTCTATCGGTAACGCCAAGAGCCTGCGTGGCGGTAGCCTGTTGATGGCGCCGCTGAAGGGTATCGACGGCAACGTCTACGCCATCGCCCAGGGCAACCTGGTGGTAGGAGGCTTCGATGCCGGTGGCGCCGATGGCTCGCGGATCACCGTCAATTCGCCGTCGGCTGGCCGGATCCCGGGTGGCGCGACGGTCGAACGGCCGGTGCCGAGCGGCTTCAATCAGGGCAATACACTGACGCTGAATCTCAACCGTCCGGACTTCACCACGGCCAAGAACATCGTCGATCAGATCAACGACCTGCTGGGCCCGGGTGTAGCGCAGGCGCTCGACGGGGGCTCGATCAGCGTGACCGCGCCGCTGGATCCGAGTCAGCGCGTGGACTACCTGTCGATTCTGGAAAATCTCGAAGTAGAGGTTGGCCAGGCCGTGGCCAAGGTCATCATCAATTCGCGTACCGGGACGATCGTGATCGGCCAGAACGTGCGGGTGCAGCCTGCCGCCGTTACCCACGGCAGCCTGACCGTCACCATCAGCGAAGATCCACAGGTGAGCCAGCCGGAGCCCTTCTCGGATGGTCAGACCGTCGTCGTGCCCAACAGCAAGGTAAAGGCCGATCAGGAAGCCAAGCCGATGTTCAAGTTCGGCCCGGGTACCACGCTGGATGAGATCGTCCGGGCGGTGAATCAGGTGGGCGCTGCGCCCAGCGACCTGATGGCCATTCTTGAAGCACTGAAGCAGGCTGGCGCTCTGCAAGCCGACCTGATCGTGATCTAAGGGCAAGGATATGGAAAATCGTCTCGGAAGCGGAGCGCGAGGACTGGACAGTGGCAGCTACAACGACCTCAATCGCCTCAGCCAGCTCAAGGTTGGCAAGGATCGGGACGGCGAGGAGAACGTGCGCAAGGTTGCGCAGGAGTTCGAGTCGTTGTTTCTCAACGAAATGCTCAAGTCGATGCGTTCGGCAACCGAAGTGCTGGCCAAGGACAACCCGCTGAACAGTCAGGCCAGCAAGCAATACCAGGATATGTATGACCAGCAGCTGTCTGTCAGTCTTTCGAAGGAAGGCGGCGGCATCGGGCTGGCGGACGTACTGGTGCGCCAGTTGAGCAAGCAGACCGAAACCGCGACACGCAACAATCCGTTTGCCCAGGTTGCGCAGACCGAAGGGGCCGCATGGCCGAGCAAGCCGGCCACTGCCGTCGAGTCCGCACGAGATGATTCCCGGTTGCTCAATCAGCGTCGTCTTGCGTTACCAGGCCGGGCGATCGAGCGGCAAGTGGCAGATGTATCGGCGACTGCGCAGAAACCTGCCGCAGAAGGTACGCAGCCTCTGGTCGACCTCGATTGGAAACCCGCCACGGCGTTTGTGCCCCCCAAGGACAAGCCGTTGGTCGTCAACGGTGTCGAGAAAAGTGCGCCCAACGCGCCGAGCAAGACGCGGTTCAATTCGTCCGAGGAGTTCATCGCCACCATGCTGCCCATGGCAGAGAAGGCGGCCGAACGCCTGGGCATCGAGCCGCGTTTCCTGGTCGCACAAGCTGCGCTGGAGACCGGCTGGGGTAAATCCATGATCCGTCAGAAGGACGGCAGCAACAGCCACAACCTGTTCGGCATCAAGGCGACCGGGTGGAAAGGGGAGTCGGCTACCGTGATGACCACCGAGTACGTCAACGGTACGGCAACCCGCGAGAGAGCGGGCTTCCGCGCCTACGATTCGTTCGAGCAGAGCTTCGACGACTTCGTCAGCCTGCTGGAAAACAACGACCGTTATCGGACCGCCATTCAGGTGGCGAGCAATACCGGCGATTCGGAACGCTTCGTCAAGGAGCTGCAGAAAGCCGGCTACGCCACCGACCCACAATACGCGCGCAAGATCAGCCAGATCGCCCGCAAGATGCAGACTTACCAGACCGTTGCCGACGCGAATTCGGTGCCCGCCATGCGGACCAGAGGCTAAATCATGGCTGACCTATTGAGCATTGGCCTTTCCGGCCTGTCTGCCAGCAAAACCCAACTTTCCATCACCGGACACAACATCACGAACGTCAACACGCCTGGCTATAGCCGCCAGGATGCGAGCCAGGCGACACGCTCGCCGCAGTTCAGCGGTGCCGGTTACATTGGATCGGGTACCTCGCTGGTAGACGTGCGTCGCTCCTACAGCGAATTTCTCACCAGCCAGCTGCGTAGCAGTACATCGCTGAACAGTGATGTCGAGGCTTACAAAAGCCAGATCGATCAGCTCGATTCATTGCTGGCTGGCACTACCACCGGTATCACGCCTTCGCTGCAAAAGTTCTTCTCGGCCTTGCAGACAGCTGCCGAGGACCCGGCGAATATCCCGGCGCGTCAGCTGGTGCTGGCGGAGGCTGAGGGATTGGCGCGGCGTTTCAATACCGTATACGACCGACTTTCCGAGCAGAACAGTTTCACCAACAAGCAGATGTCCGCTGTCACCGATCAGGTGAATCGTCTGGCAGGCAGCATCGGTAGCCTCAACGAGGCTATTGCGATCGCCGCGGCCAACGGCAAGCAGCCGAACGATCTGCTCGACGCCCGTGACGAGGCTGTTCGGCAGTTATCGGGCTACATCGGCGTGACGGTTGTTCCTCAGGATGACAGTAGCTTCAACGTCTTCATCGGCAGCGGCCAGCCGCTGGTCGTGGGCAGTACGGTAGCCAAGCTGGAGGTCGTGCCAGGGCAGGGCGACCCGAACCGTCATGAAGTGCAGTTCATCAGTGGGGGCTCGCGGCAGGGCATCACCTCGCAGATTACCGGCGGCGAACTCGGCGGGCTGATTCGCTATCGCGAGGAAGTGCTGGATTCGACCATGAACTCCCTGGGGCGCCTTTCGCTGGCCGTCAGTGATCAGGTCAATACTCAGCTGCGGCAGGGGCTGGATCTGAAAGGTGACGTAGGCGTAGATCTGTTCAAGGATATCAATTCGGCTGATCTGGTCGATAAACGCAGCTTCCCGACTGGAATTGATGTAAGTATCACCGACACTTCCAAGCTAACTGCCAGTGACTATCAGGTGGAGTTCGTCTCGGCTGGTACGTTTCGTATTCGTCCGTCCGGTGGAGCCTGGTTGGCCGGTAACCATCCGGTTGACTCGGCAATCGCCGAACTGGGCTTCAGCATCTCTGCACCCGCTGACCCGAGCGTTACCAGCTATACGGTGATGCCTACCCGGCGAGCTGCAAGTGGTATTGCCATAGACCTTGATCAGGCCGATCAGCTCGCTTTCGCGGCCCCAATGCGCGCAGAGAGCGAGTTGCAGAATGGTGGTACCGGGGTCATTGGTCAGCCGGACTTGATCGCTGGCCCGTCACCTATCGACAAGACGGTACTTGGCGCGGCAAATCTTTCCTTTGATGTAACTCTGAGTCCCGATGGCAAGAGCTATTCACTCAGTGACCCGCTTCCGGCCAATTGGTCTTATGTGGATGCGGCTGGGAATGCAGTAACCCCGGCGCCATCTTTTGTCTCTGGTAGTACCAACACCGTTAACCTCGCCTACACGTCAGGCGGCGAGACCTACAGGTTCCAGCTCTCCCTCGGGGGGAGACCGCAGACTGGAGATGGCTTCTCTCTGAGCTTCAACAGCAGCGGGGTGTCCGACAATCGGAATGCTTTGAAACTGGTCGACCTGCAGAGCAAACAAACCGTCGGGGTTACCGTTGACGCTACGGGCAAAACTATCTCCGGCGCTAGTTTTACCGATGGCTACGGCGAACTGGTCGAGCGCGTCGGTACGCTGACGGCACAGGCACGGATGGATAGCGAAGCAACGGGCTCGATTCTCAAGCAGGCCACGGACAACCGCGATTCACTCTCGGCTGTGAACCTGGACGAGGAAGCCGCCAACCTGATCAAGTTCGAGCAGTACTACAACGCTTCGGCCCAG